>Ga0209952_1003020_pt1 | contig 12049 bp, 10 predicted proteins | sample ThiBiot_750_biof_2_FD_183951 | JGI IMG/M metagenome (GOLD analysis project Ga0209952, IMG submission 183951) | Wastewater bioreactor microbial communities from Cape Town, South Africa - Thiocy_cont_750_biof (SPAdes) | ecosystem: Engineered > Bioreactor > Thiocyanate-remediating >...
TTATTATTATTTTTATTATTATTATTATTATTATTTTGTAATAAATAAAAATAAATTAAGATGAAAGCTGCTGTAAATGCTATTGTCTTTATTCTCAAATGTATGCCCATTAGAAAATCTAATTTTATTCATTGGATAAGGCAGCACTATGGGTCAAATATTGCCAAGAATTTATTCGCATATAGCAAGCACCAACTTAAGTTGTCGAAAATCAAATTGGATTTGGCTTTTTTACGTACATGTAAAAGGGAAAAATTATGTCCAAAATTCGTCCAATTTAAGATCCCAATGACGCATCAACATCATCGACAAGCGATTTACACTTGCTATGAACAAATCTTGTTGAATGAAGTGAAACTAAAGAAGGGTGAGTTGACACATTTGTACCGAATAAACAGAAACTTTAAAACATTGCTAAATCTTGACATAAGTGCCCTGCACATGAGTAGAATCGAAAGGATCATTGATAAAATGGTACATGACAATGAATTGATCGTTAGAGAAATTCATTCTAAGAAATTAAATAATTTACGTGACAAACAATATCCTAAAATTGAACCTATGAAATCAATTCTTTTACCAATCACCAATTTATCTAAGAGAGAACTTACACCTACCGAAGAAAATATCTTAGAAAACGGTTTGAATTTCGTTTTCCCCGATAATAATTATGATGAAATGACATTCATAAGTAACATTGAAACTTTTTTCGTTCAACTATTGGGTCAATGTACAGATAAAAAAGATTATGAAGAAAAAGAGGCTGATGAAGAAATCAAATATAATTTAACACCTATTCAGTTACAATATGCTAATAAGATAAGAACAATATGTAATAACTTTCGCACTAATACCAAGAAACTATCTCACAAATCTAAACACGAAAAAGAACAATTCAAAATGATATTAAAAAATCTATCAAAAGATAAATCCATTCTCATTACCAAACCTGACAAAGGTAAAGGAGTGGTCATATTAGATAGAGATCAATATAATAATCAAATGCTTGAACTACTTAATGACACTACCACATTTCATGAAGTTGCTGAAGATGAAACAATTTTACAAGAAGATAGATTAATTCGCAAATTGAAACAACTCAGAGACGACGGTCTCATTACAAATAACGAATATCACTTTAGTTATCCAAGAGGATCTCAACCAGCTAGAATTTACGGTTTACCGAAGATTCACAAAACAGGAGCACCTCTTCGTCCTATTGTTTCATCAATAGGAACTTTCAATTATAAGTTAGCCAAGTTATTAGCAAAGAAATTAGATCATTTGCGTAAAAGTGACACAATCATAAAAGATACTTTCACGTTCGTAGATGAATTACTTTCACTACGATTCGATAACAATCTTATTAAAATGGTCTCCTTCGACATAACCAGCTTGTTTACCAAAGTGCCACTTAATCGTACAATACAAATAATTCTTGAGAAACTTTACGGACGTGAACATACTTGCACATACAGTAAACTTAAACACGTTGATTGGTGTAGAAATTGTACAATCAGAAGAGAAATGAAATATTTACTTGAGACAACAACAAAAGAAACTAATTTTATCTTTAATAACAAAATCTATTCACAATCTAATGGAATCGCGATGGGATCGCCGTTAGGCCCCCTCTTTGCCGATATATATATAAACTATTTGGAGGATAAATTGATGCCACGTTTAATAAAAAATGGAGTCTTATACTGGCGTAGATTCGTTGATGACACATTCGTTATCCTAAAAAAAGAATCTGATATTAATAACATAGTTAACATACTTAACAGTTTCGATGATTCCATTGTTTTCACATTTGAGGAAGAAGAGAATAATACATTGCCTTTTCTTGACATAAACATCACCCGTTTGCAAGGTAATAACACGACTATTGCAAAACCTAACAATATAACTTATCAATCAATTCATAATTTAATAGATAAAATTCACCGTGATAAATCACAACATAGCCAAACACGACATAATGGTAACCATACTTTTAATCTTAATCATCCTCACCATTTTACCTCCACACACACTCAAAAAACGATTGACAATCATAAGCTAATTTCTTTCATACGAAAATTAATTCTTTCAAGAGAAGAAACTCTGAAAACAAAACTGAATTCTAAAATAGACATAAATTCAAACGTAAATCCAATTGTTCTACATAACAGTATCTCGAACAATAACAGTAATGCAAGTAATTCTCTTGAAAATGAAACAACAAACAGTTCTTATCGTCCATTACAAACCAATGATCTCATTACCACTAAATCAAGTAATAACATCATTAATAATAATGATATTGATTCACTTTCTAACAATCTAAATAATACCAACATTGAAACCATTAAATCTAATAATACATCGAAAATGAAGAGAATGAAATCTTTCATAAATTTAAAGATTGATTCAGATAAAAAGATTAGTAAAACAACAAACAAACCTAACTTTAAATCACGACTCGTCGTTAAGAATACAACCATGATCATTGGCTCAAGATATGACTCTTGCAACGTGAATAATCATTCGCTAATAAATAACCAGAACCATTCTCCTATCCAACAGAATTTTAAAACCATTTTAAAACTTACTGTAGCACCAAACTATCAAATGGACAAATCAGTAAGATTCGATACGCATATTTACACTCCTTCTGTTGAATCAAATCTAAACTCTTTCTTTAACCCTAACGTCGAACATAATAGTGTAAATTCATATTGTCCATCACAAATCCATGTTGCCGATACCACTAGTTCTAACATTACTACTTCCATTAAATCAAACATTAACCCCATTGACCATATTGTTTGTGAATCACCCTCAGGTGCCCAAAACAACACCAACATCGAAACCATTCAATTGAACAATACTTCTAAAAATAAAAACAAAAAAGCATTTTCAAATTTGAAGATCGATTCAGATAAGAAGATTCTTATGTCAACATTTGGACCTAATTTTGGTTCGCTTATTATTAGTAAGAATACAACCGAATACATTTGGTTTGACACATCAATCGACTCAACTTCTAATAACTTGATTGATCAGCCGTTAATTTCCAATTTTAACCACCCAACTACTGTACAAAATTTGAAACCGATCCTAAAACTCGATAAAACACCTAAACAACACATCAATAAAACAGTTAAATTTAATTTAGGTAATTATTACTCCATTTTTGAACCAACTACTTTCATAAATAGTAAAAATCTAACTTGTAACTTGTCTATTAATAAACACACTCCTCCTTCCTTTGCTACAACTGTCTATCGAAAACCTACATACACAGGCCTCATGACGAAGTGGAATTCTTTCGTTCCACATTCATATAAAGTTAGTACCATTAGCAGCATGGTTTATCGTGCAATACGAATCTGTTCTACATATCAAGCTTTACATGAAGAGATCGAATTTATTGAGTTCATCAGTTTATTAAACAAATATCCGTTAAACTTCATCAAAGCACAAATCAGAAAAACACTAAATAGACATATACTAAAACAAACAAACACACAGATTAGTGTAACAAATGAGATCCCAATTGAAAACAACCGACATTTACACCTAGACTTACCCTTTCTTGACAAACCAACACGATTACTTGAAAAACAGATAATGAAACTAACTAAAGATATTGATCCAAAAGTAAATCTACGTGTAATACAAAGACCCTTGACTTCAATTTCTAATTGTTTTCCATCTAAAGAAACAATACCGAATTATCTGAAATCGAACGTAGTCTATAAAGTTGATTGTGATGGTTGTGACGCTTCGTATATAGGTAAAACTACTCGGCAGATCAAGAGAAGATTTAAAGAACACGGTTATAACCCAACAGAGACAATAAATAACGTACTTAATATTAACATTGAAGATCCTAATTTAAGACGTTCGAAAAGAAATAACAAACCAGTACAATACTATCCCATTGAAACAGAAATCACTTCAACAATAGAAAATAATGTTAACACTAATTCAGCTATTAAACAGCACGAGGTGAATGTTAATCATAAGATAAATTGGACAGATTACAGTATCTTAGCTAAAATAAATAAACACTACCAACTATTGGTAGTTGAATCCTTACTAATTAATAATCTAAAACCTAAATTAAACAAAACAGTCACGTCTGTACCATTGATCATTTTTCCTGAAGGTTTACAAAATGTGAGGCCAAGAGTCAAGATGAAGCCAAGTTAAGGTTCTCGTCTAATATTGGTTGAAGTTTAGTCCTATGTTAAAGCATAGCTCTAGACCTCACCAGGACTTATGACATCTATCTTATTCTGTTGATGTCGCTACATCGTGTTTAGCTTTCTCTCTCTGTTTCTCTCTATTCTTCATACACAATCCTGTACAACATGTCTTGAAAATGGAGTGTTTACTCCGAAACGTCGACTCGTTAAAAAAATTATTTATTATTATTTTTATTATTATTATTATTATTATTTTGTAATAAATAAAAATAAATTAAGATGAAAGCTGCTGTAAATGCTATTGTCTTTATTCTCAAATGTATGCCCATTAGAAAATCTAATTTTAGATGTCTGCTATATTTGGATAATTCGCTTTGTCTTTCTTTTAGACAGATGTCAGACTCGCAATTATTTATCTTAATGTACTCGTTGAACTTGTCGATAGAAACTCAATTTAAGATTCTTACATATCGATATCGAACGAAATGAGTTGTTTTTTTTTCGATAAATAAAATAAACCAACCAAATGACTCAAATTGAATTGAAAATAGTCGAATGAATTCCTATTGATTGAACTAAACAAAGAAATGTACACGAGTGACATCTTCCTCTTTATATAATTTGTTCTGAATAATGAACTAATAAAACGTAGCCAGTGTGACCTAAAAATAATCAAATTGGTTGGCTTTATATATTTTCTGGAGGCAGCATGGTTGATCGTGTCGCCATACGTTGTTGTATTACCGTAGATACATGTGCATGGTTATACGTGTGACATCTCGTAGTACTCTGATTCTTTCTTGATTACTATTTACCCGACTAACAACAACGGGGAAAAAAAAGAAAACGAAGGCGAGTAAATCGTTAAGGGTTGGTTGTTATTGTTTTTCTCATTAATTCGATCTTATCAAGAGCTCGAAAGTCTCGAACAATTAATGATGTTTCCTTACTATTTCAGATAATGTAATCTCAACGATTTATTTATTTATACTCTCTTATCTCAAAGGTTTCTACTTGCAATATTTTTGTCCTCAACAACGTGAATAAAATCTACAGATAATATTCGTTTTTTGTTTGTTAACATCATGAATAACTGATTCGTTCAAGACAAACAAAAAATGGCACGACAATCACCGTATATGTCGTCGGCACAATTTTCTTATCCATCAAATTATCAACAAGTAAATTGAGAAACGAATGAACTCTGTAGAAGAAGTTACACTATTTTCTTGTTTAAAGCGTGACAGTCGTTATGCGACGAATTCAAACGTTGAAACAGCTATGGGATTAAATCGTCGTCCATCATTACTCGCTGGTTATCATAACCCTTTCACCAGTCCAGAACGGTTCGTTTCGAGAAAAGAATTTTCAAAACAATAACAAAAGAAAATCTTTCTCTAGAGCTTCATTAGCCTATTATCAATCATTGGGACCGATGTCAATGGGTCCACATGCTGATGAACATTCGAAACGATCACGATATTTACCAGGTGGAAATCTGTCTGTTAATTCACAATTACTACCATTATCAATTGATGTTAAAAAAGTAGACAAATCAAGAATTATTTTCTGCTTAAATCGACTGTTTTTTCTCTTAGGAACAACAGCAACAAGTATATCAACCGCAAACAGAAGCTATCTCACCGACACCTGATGATCCGAAAAATGATTGTAGTATTCGAGATTCAGCAATTATACGAAATGCAATATCGAAATTAGAAGCAGAAATTGATATAACAATGAAAAAACTCCATCGAGCAAAACTGAGTCAAAGTGAAATTAAAAGTCAAGCCGATCGATCGGCTGCTGACGAAGATGATAACGATGATTTACTTCGAACAAATGGTTCGCAGACTTTAATCGAAAAAATTCTTCATGATAATCGAAAAAAAGCTGAAGATAGTCAAAAACAATTTCATCATTTGAATAATAACTTCGATTTTACGATTCCATTTTATCAAGAAGCGAACGATCTCGAATCGATTCAACGAATTCGTCGACAATATATGAATGTTATGAAAACTCGTCTAAAAGAATATTTCAAAAAGAAACAACAAACATGTCATCAGCGAATGAAATCTCAAATCAATAAATACGATGAAACCTATCAACGATGGCAAAAATCAATTGAAAAACACGAAAAACTTCAGGTCAACAAAGATCTTTCGACTTATCGGGAAATATTCGAGAAAACATTTCCCGAACTACGTAAAACTCGAGAAGATAAAGAGAAAAAACAATCGAATGCAACCGATTCATCACCATCCGAACAACAACAACAACAACAACAACAACAACAACTAACCGTTTCCAATCCACTCGAACAAGATACCGAAGATGATGAAGATAAAATGCGTAAATCATCGATTGTAACACCGATTCTCTACAATAGATATCAACGTCGACACCCGTATTTCAATCAAAATGGTTTGATTAAACGCGATGCTGTTGAATTCTACAAAGAACGTACGAAAACGCCGTTTTGGTCGGTTGAAGAACGACAGATTTTCACCGAGAAATTTACTCAATCGCCGAAGAATTTCGGTTATATTTCATCGTTTCTCGAAAATAAAACAACCGAACAATGTGTTCAATTTTATTATATGACAAAGAAGAGTGAAAACTACAAGAATCTTCTACGAAAACAAGGTCAAGCTAATCGACGTAAGGCCAAACAAACAACAACAACAACGACGACGACTGTTACATCATCTACAACAATCGAAACAACTTTATTTACTAAAGTAACATCATCGAATACGATTGTTTCGTCAACATCACAGCAACTTATTGGACAAGTTCGTTTGAAAAAAAAACGAAACGAAATAAATTCGATTTTTATCGATTTGTTTAGGATTCTGATCGAACAAATGATCGACTAGAAAACGATGATCCTAGTAATTCGAAACAAGTCCCATGCTTCTTTTTTCAGAACACAATCTTCTTTCTTCTTAGATTCCGGTGATGGTAACGAAGAGAAACGTGCAAATAAAAAGTTCGTTTAACTATATTTGATTCATCAATTCTAATTCTTTTTTGTTCTATAGCCGTTGTCAGTTCCTTTCGTGTACAACTGAAAAACTCGGCAAGAAGAAGAATCGTAAAAACCGTCTACGAGCTTTTCCGAATAAATGGAATGATCTATCAACGGAATATCAAGAAGCTATTCGACGATCACTACGTAAGAAGAATGATTTGCTTATGTTTGTTTTTTGTTATCATTCAATATTTAAGAAATCCCAACGAATGTACAACGATGCTGTACGCGTTGTTATGAGAAATTAATCATTCAAATTCGTCAACGACAAGAAGAAGAAGACGAAGACGACGATGAAACATCGAAAAATTCGAAGACAAATCCCGACGAACAACAATCAAAACCCAATAAAGGTAAACCTTTCAATGAAATACATTTTCGAAGTTTTTTTTATGCTTCAATTTAATTTAGAATGGACAGAAAATGAAATTCAATCGTTTCGTGAAGCACTTCAGAAGTATCCGGACGATTGGACACGCATAGCCGAATATGTTCATCGAGATGAACAAAATTGTCGAAGTTTTTACGAAATCTTTCGAAAGAAAGAAACATTGATCGACGACGAACAAGTATAACGAATTCAAAAGTCGATCGATTAGATCATATATGTGTGTGTGTTTTTTTTCGTTGTAGAATATCGATGAAGATAATGGAAGTATGTCGGGTTCGGAAGGAGCTTCGGGTCGATTGACAAAATCTCGAGAAATCGATGACGGTAAATCGAAAGATTTTGAAAATTTGATGATCAAAAACACAAAATGTTTTCGTTTCAATTAGATAATGACGATGAACAACAGAAAACAATTGTGAATGAAGATAGTAATGATTCAACACATGGAATGATAATCGATGATGTTGATGAACAAACATCAATCATCGATGAGAAAAAATCGAAATCATCGAGTAGTGTAACAACACTCGGTTCACTTGTCGAACAAGAAATCGTAAAAACATTATATCAATCCGACAAACTTATGACTAATCCCGAGATTTCCCATGATAAAACAGCAACACCGACAAATTCAGTTGTTCCACTATCGGTCCCACCACCACTTGTTACAATAACAAAATCTCGTTCGCCACCTCTACCTTCACATAGCCAACAAACATTTGCAAGTAAAGGTTCGATTATGCGTGGCACACCGATATCTCCATCGAATAAACCGATTTCAATCGATACATCTAACGTCCATTCACATCATTACTCAAATCCACGCAGCGAATATTCGCATCACTCATCGCCGCATATCAAATCTTCGAAAATGCTCGATCAACAACAATTATATTTACCACCACAACAACAGCAGCAGCAGCAGCAGCATCCTCAAGCTGCGGCTTATATGCGACATTACTCACCGAATAGTTTTTCAAATCGACCGTCGTCGACGAACTCAAAAACCTCGACAACCGACGCATCGAACACCGATACTTATGAAACACTACGGGCAGACTTTGTCACGTCGAGATTTTTAACTAGTACGCACTCGCCGGGCCACGAACGGTAAGAGAATAGAATAATCAGTTTTCACTATAAATAAATTTACCGTCTCAAATGAAATTCAAATCGTATGCAAAGAACAACTTGACATCATGCTGAATAATCGAATAGAAAATTAAGCAAGCAAATGTTTTTTTTCTCCTTCTCTCATTTCAATACGAATTGTAACAAAGAAAGCAATGTATCGAATTTATTATAGGCAAACACGTCATCCGTCTGAACAACGTTCTCCATCTCAAACATCATCATCTTCATCCCAACAATTACTTCCGCCACCGACAGCCATCGTCCCACCCTCCTCATCATCCTCGTCATCTCATCATTCACAACAGCAAGCCGCTCTTCTCGCGGCCTCACAAATCTTAGCATCATCCGGCATGTATCCACAAGATCTTCTCAATAGTGGACTTCTACCTTACTCGCATTACTATGGCTCATTGCCGGGAAACTCGTTCTATGTCGATCCACGTCTCATGCATGAATTCAATTCAGCAACGAACAATGAACAATTGAAGAATCTTCGCGCAAATCGACATTTACCATCGACACATTCGCCACCAGATCCATCGGCGTACTCGTCCAAACGACATTCACTCGAAAATCTCGGTAGATAAACGTCGAATTGCCTGTCTTCGTCTTCTAAATTATTTTGAAATATATTCTAGAACATATGCGTTATTCATCGAACGATTATCCAACGTCTCTTTGGCGTCAACAGAATCTAAATAATCCTCAATTACATTCACAGATGAAATCAAATGAAAATCCTCTGTTAAAATTGAATGAATTTGCACGACATTCAGCACGTGTACCATCTGCTCTGGATCGTGACGCTCGGTAAGGAGAACTAATAAATAAACATGAGTCAAAGTATAATATCAGACATTCTTTGAAGCTATTTTTAAACTAACTTTGTCTTGTCTATAAAGTCTATGTAATTAGAAATAAATTTAATCTATTTCGGTTTTTATTTGATTCCAGTTCGCCTGATGAATTTCATCATCGTATTAATCAAGCACGTTCGACAGTAGATAATCCAGTAGCTCATTTTCAACGTGTCGAAGGGCATAATCACCATGTAATAAACTCCAAACAAATCCTACTTGACCTATACGCCTTTTCTCTTTCTCTTATCCATAGAAAAGTTCTTCGAATCCCAATTTTAACTACTCAGATTCTCCATCCGACGGTGGTTCATCGCCCTATTCAAGACAAACATCTCATCTACATAAACCACATTCGAGTCATCATCATCATACATCTAGTTCGTCCAATCGTTCAGCACTAATACCACCATCACAAATTTCTCCACATCATTCATCACCGTATTTGTATCACGGACTTCATCATTCGCCTGTAGGCACCGTATCACCTCAACAACATCAATCGCATTATTCTCAATCGCAACGAAATTTACATCAGAATGATTCGATAAGAAATCCCAAAGAATCAATATCGATTCAAGAATTTATGAAACAGAGAGTTAATGATTTTGTTGCATCGACAAGTAAACAAACATTCGAACTTGAATAGAAATACATGAACTTGAACAAATTTTAGACCCAGAAAATCGAAGTTCAAATAATGATTTCAGTCATACAGATAGTTCGAATGGTCAATCATTACATCTACTTCAATCTGGAGCAAAAATAATCGACGTATGAAAAGAAAAAAATACGTAGCTCATAATTGATAGAATAAATTTTCATATTTCAGAATGCTGATCAACCGATTTTAATCGATGGAGATGATGATTCAGATTCAATTGTAAGAAATTTTGTTGTTTTTCTTCAAAGAAATTCTCTTTTGTTTTGTTCTCAGCGTGAACAACATGATTTCGATGCCAATTCTCGATCGAATCCAGATGGTAATGATATTCAAAGATTTTTCTCTTTCGTTTGATTGAACTTTTGTTTTCAGTCAATAAATCTACTTCTGATTATGATATCTCCGAGAAACGTCGTGACAGTTCGATAAAAAAGATTCTCTCGAATCAACCATTGGAAAACAAAGAATATGTCGGTAAGATATTCGAACGAAAACGAGTTTGTCCCGTTTTTCTAATTTCATCTTTCGATAGAAATCAATCAAAAACTTCAGAATAGTACCGTTGGCGCATCCAAAGTTCATTCGAATAACGATGGAAATAATATAGAACGTAGTAATAGCACGGGTGGACGTGAAAGTAAAATGAAAAAAGAAAATTGCACTTGAATAGTTTTGTTTTTCTTCGATCTTTTGCAGCGGCTCGATCTCGAGGCTCGATTACAATGCGAATGCTAATGGGTGCAAACGAAATTTATGCAGATGGAAAAGCCAAACCAATGACAGCGAATGGTAATATTCTTTTTGAGAGATTTCAGTGTGGACAAATTAAATTTGATTTAGAATTTGCGAATGAACAATCGAACAAACGTGCAGTATCACCTCCACAGGACAAAGCTCAATCATTAGAATATCTCATTCGTGGTGAACTTATTCGAGCATGTCCAACATTACCGAAGAGTGATGGTGAGAGAATTGTGTGTTTCGAATTTAGTTTCATATTTTCTTGGTGTTGAATAGAATCAGCAAGTATCTTTCAAAATCGACGTTTATCACCGACAAGTCAACAACGAATATCATCGAAACGAATGCGGTAAGAAAAATCAAACGATTCAACTGATTTTACTTTGATTGTTTAAAATAGAACATCGCCGCGAGATAGTTCAGATAATTCTCGTCAAACAGGTGAGATGTCGTCGAATATTCGTGATCCATTTGCATTACAAACATCAACGAAAACATCTCATCATTCATCGAGTTCGCCTTCGAACAATTCCGAACGTAGTTGGCAGTCCTATGTTCAACAACAATATCAACAAGCATTCGGCATCAAATCATCACGTCCGACCGGTTCAGGTTCGATTACACAAGGCAGTCCAATCTCGCCAAATACTCGACTTACAACCGATCAACAACAATATCCATCGGCAGCGAATAATCAACTTGTGAATCCACGTTATTCACATTATATTAATAAAAGTAAATAAAAGAACGATTTGGTGATTTTAAATGAAATTATTATCTTTTTTGCAGATGAATCGCAATTTTCTCCATCGAGACAATCGTCGACATCTCCGTTTGATCATTCGCCAAAAGGAAAATTCATTCGACGAGCACAAGAAGTAACATTCATATCGATCGAAAACGAAAATCAAAACTTTTCTCTTTTAGGCTCTCCCAACATCAACATCAGATATTACACAAGAATCATCGTTAACAATCAACGTTGATCCACCAACGAATGTCAAAAGTCCATCACCAATCTCTTCATCG
>Ga0209952_1003024_pt1 | contig 12039 bp, 10 predicted proteins | sample ThiBiot_750_biof_2_FD_183951 | JGI IMG/M metagenome (GOLD analysis project Ga0209952, IMG submission 183951) | Wastewater bioreactor microbial communities from Cape Town, South Africa - Thiocy_cont_750_biof (SPAdes) | ecosystem: Engineered > Bioreactor > Thiocyanate-remediating >...
ATTTGTAGTTTCTTTTCTTGTAATACGCATGTGTCTATCAAGAAACATTGACCGAACTCTCAAGCATTGAATAAACACATTTTCTTGGATGCCAAAACTAATTGAATTGTTGTTGTTGTTGTTAGTCGTCGTCGTTGTCGATCGTTCGTTCTTTTCGTTTCCTTTATCCTCTCTCTCTCTCTCTTGTCGCTCTTTCTCTCGTCATCATATCACAAGCAGATGGTCTAATTTGCACACATACGATGTCTTTTTATTCTGTTAGCGTTTCTATTTGTTAGTATGTATACGAGCACATCACATACATAAGAACGACATACTGTGAAGAGTAACAGCAGAAACAGAAGCATTCAACAAGAAAGAATCTCAAGTGTCGTTGACGGTGAGTATACTTCTTGTCGTCGTCGTCGTCGTCGTTCTCTTTTTAATCATCATCATCATTTATAGATGTGAAATATTTTCTCTTGCGTCTCTACATGCCACCACCCGGTTGCCGTCCGGCACTTGAGTATGTCAAGAAGACAGAGAGCGAAGAAGAAGAAGAAAAGGAGGAGAGGAGAGGAGAGGAGAGGGGAGGGAAAATCAGGGGGAGAAAAAAGACTCGATAAAATTATATATGTGTATAAATGTATGTGTCGAGCTTGGTTCAAGTGTGTGCGTGCACATACTTGAGTTTTGAGATGAAGAAATATGAATTAGTGACAAAAGAAAAGAAAAGAAGAGAAAAGAGAGATTGCTAAATAGAGAAAATAACATACACAATGTGTGACCCATTGATTCAATGAGAAGCACTGCAGGTGTCAATTCTTAGACATTATTGTAGATATATATATATCGAACGAACATTATGTTTATACCTGGATCTACTCCAACAAATACAAATTTACCAATAACAACAATGAATAATAATCTGCATCAACAACAATTTCTTTTTGATAATCTTAGTAAGTATCATTTATTCATTTGTTAGTTTTCTTTTCTCTATGTGCATATTAAATTACTCTCTCGTTTTTTTTATTTCTAAAAGATTAATAAACCTGAGCTTATTCTTCTAACCTTTTCTATATATGTTCTCGTTTCTCGTTGACAGTCAATCAAGATTAATGAGATATTTAAAGAAAACGAAAGGAAGAAGGATTTTAGTCAGAATAGTGATCATCGGATCAATTTCATCTCTCCTTTTCTTTTTCTTCTTCGTTTTTTTTTTTATTTCTTTACTTATCGAAATCCATCAATGTCTCTTTTCGGCTTATCTAGCTCAGACAACACCGCGCTTGATCCTTATGTCTCTTTTCTAGTTAATCGATTTGACAACATTGAAATAAAAGACATCAAATATTGTCTCAATAACCTTGAACAATATTCATTTTCATTATTTAGAAGATCATCGTTCAAATAAATTATTATCACCAATGTCACGTAAAACATCATCAGCAACACCGAGTAATATTTAATTCAAACAAAGAACAATTTTTCTATGTCATCGAAACAATAATTTATTTAGATTTTCTACTCGATCCAGAAATTTTACGTGAATTAAATGCTCGATATTTACATGATATACATTCGACACGAACTCCTCCGTCAGCAAATAATTCGAATTTAGATCCAAATGGATTGTCGAGTTTACTTTTACCGCCATTTCTACGTGCTGAACATTATCATCAACATACTCATACACATGAACATAATCTCAATATTTTAACACCAACAAATAGTTCTCTACTCAATGGAAATGCTCTAGTAGGTTTTGCATTTTCGTTTCGACAAATAAATGAATTAGTGTTTTTTTTTCGTTTTAAAGTTAGACAAATTATCAAAATCAGACAGTAGTCTTTCACCATTTTTACGTACAACAACTGCTAATAATGTAAACATTATTCTTTCAACAATAACAACGAAAAAAACAACAAATCTGCTTTTCTTTTTTGTTTAGTTTTCTCTCGGACCTCCACCTCCACCACCCTCAATCTTTCCGCCATTTAGTTTAATCAATAATCCGCCAACAAATTCAACTTCATCGTCAATTAATACTAAAACAAAAGAATCACCATCACCGTCAGCTAAAGTAATGAAAAAAAAACGATTCTCATTGTTCTTTGTTGTTTTTTAATCTAATTTTCTTCGTTATAGAAATCAAATAAATGGTGTGCAGCACATGTTCGAGTGTCTTGGATGATTTATCATCAACAACAACGTTCAAAAGATAAATCATCGATAGATAATAACATAAAAAAAGATGATGAACAACCACCACCACAACAACAACAATCATTATCAAATACGAAACCGATTTTTCCTCCAGCTCTATCGACAACTAATGAATTATCTCTTCCATTACCGTCAACAACATTTCAGTCGTCTGTTTTACCGCCAGCTGCGTTTAGTAAATATTTCAAAGTTTATTTTAAATCAAAGAAATAATATTGATTTTTTATTGTTTTGTCAATATAGATTTTCGAGCACCGTTCGATTTTTCTAATGTCAATAATAATGGACCGTTTGGTCGTTTAGCACCGTCGTCGAACACGGCGTTCGGCGGTCTTGGATCTTTATTTCCTCCGCCACTACCACCTCCGCCGCCGCCGTCGCAATTATCATCATCAGATCGAAAATCAGATCTAAATGGGTCGGTAGCAGCAGCTGCTGCACTCGGCCTCGATTGGTCTCGATTTCATCGTGGTATTTCCGGTACATCACCGTTGATTCCACCTTCGACCACTAACGATAATTTATTAAGCAAAAAACTCGACGAAACAAATAGTAACAATGACAAGTAAGTCAAATTTTCATCGTGGAAAAAAGAAAATTTTGTTTTTTTCTAATTGAAAATTTTAAAGAAAACGTTCATCATCTGTTTTGAATAATGTCGATGACGATCGTCGAACAACTCATCATCATTTAATGCATCCGCCGCTTTCACACGCAACGAATTCAATAAACTATTCGTCAAATCGTTCTCGTTCTCGTTCGCCACATCGATCGATTCATCAACATCATTCATCTTCATCTAGTCTTTTAACTAAAACATCATCATCATCATCATCATCTCCGCCATCTCATTCATCATCACGTAAACGTTCATCTCCACACATCAAATCAGATAATTCGAAAAATTCTTCTCATCCTCCATCGCCGTTAATTCCACTTGCACCAACATTTGGCGCTCTCGATCCTCTAACATTATCAATTATCGAACGGCAACGTTTATCAGCTGCCTACGCGTCGCTAACAAACAATTTCTTTCCATCGAATATCGATGCAGCAGCAGCAGCGATGTATCGACCAAATGTTGATTCATCGGCAATGACAGCTGCGCTCATGCAACGCGAACATTTTCTTCAATCGTTACGTCAACAACAGGAATTCATCGAACGGGAACGTGCTGCTGTTGCTTCGATGACGAAAAGCTCGTCGAAAGTTAATCAACATAAAATCGAACAAATAACTTCGCCGAAACCAGCGGTGTCGCCTTCGTCAACGTCGAATTCTTCGTCGTCGTCCTCGTCGAAAAAAGTGAAACACGTTAAACGTGAACACGATTCGTCTTCGCCATCCGCAACAGTTCCATCGACTAAAGAAAATATCGAAATTACGCCCAAAGAAGAACCTTCGACGATTCAATCAACGGCATCATAATCATTCTATGTCTCTCGCTCTCTCTCATCCTTTTTTCACAAAGTTTTGCCGGTGTTGTCTCTCTCTCTCTCTCTTTGTATTTATTATCCATTATTTTTTGTCTTCTTGCCTTGCAATTTCATTTTTGTTTGTGTGGTTTTGCTGTCACGATCGATTCACATTTGGAAAATCGTGAAAAAAGAAAGACTTTATTGATCATCAATTTTCTTGATGAACAACATGTAACATAGACCGAATTATTTGAAATCATCCATTGATTCATTAGAAAGACAATTTCATTTGTAAATGATTGACTACACTCGACTTTCGAAGTTAAAAATGCTCGAAAAATTTTTATTCATATTCTTTTCTTTTTTAGTCTTTTTAATCTCAGAGAATTTTGTTTTCGGTTATCAAGAGGTTTCCATCGACTCTAAAACTCAATTCTTCATGCCCATTGAATCACGTTTCTGTGCTTTTATTTTTTTAACAAAGAGAAGAAACAAAGCCAGTAGAAAGACAAAGAGCAGAAAAGCACCAAAGAAAAAAAACGAAAGTAGAAAAACCCAACAAAAAGAACTATGTTGATCTGCGATTATCCCGCTCTAAAAATACTAAGCATGTTTAAGAACAATATTTATAATTGGAACTTACGTGCCCGCAAGTGAATTAATTCATCATTCAACTTCGCTCGTCTCGTAACAAATGAGATCAATCCATCGACCTCCACTTCTGTAACCGGCCCACCATTCACGATGATCGAACGCATCTGGGCAATCGTGCTATCGATTTCTCTAACCAATGTTTCGATCTAAATGTACAGAAAAATTAATATCAATTTTAAAACAAAAAACATTGACTAAAGGTAAAAAAAGCTTGAGAGAGTTCCTAAGACAATACGTACCGCATCTATGGCCATTTAAAAAGAACACAAATAATTGAAGATCGATCGAGACGATTGTCAGCATTCGTTTGTAATTTTGCCGTTCATCATTCGCAATATTCCTAAATTTTCATCAGATAGGATTGTTTCGAGTCATATATTTTAATTTAATTTACGCGAATAGACATACCCGTTGTTGTCTCGAGGAAGAAAAAAAGTTTTTAGTTTAAGGTCAATTCAAGTTAACTTACAGCGTTTGAGGTGTATACATTTTTCGGATTTTTTTTTATCCAGAAAGAGATCATTGATCATGTTAGAAGTTAGAATTTAATTTATGGATAAATAAAAGTTAGTATAGGGGTCATTATGCGTCGTTAGAAATGAATTGAATGAACGAATAAAATTTGTTTGAATAATTCAAATGATTTATATTGGAGGTTTTATTTAGTCCAATGGACTCCCATGTCAAACAATACGGTCCGTATACGGTCCTGCATACAATGCCGTATTACTGTGTCAAATATTTTTGGCAAATACTGACCGTTTACTTAATAGTGCGGTCCATAAGTGGCAAAATTATGACAAAATACGGACAATCGTATCGATAGATCTGGGCTGATCTGATATTCTTTATGTGCATTGGTAAACGTGTTTTCTGGTAACTTTTAAAGATCTAGTGGACAATAATATTTATTTTTAGAATTGGATAATTTGAATCCAATTTTCGTTGATGCATTTGGTCTCAAATTAAATCTCATGTTACCTGCGTATAGTCAATGGAAGAAACAATTTGACATTGAAGGTCATGAAGAATGGGATTTAATTACATTTATTAAACAACTCAAAGATGAAGAAATTTCGATTTATTTTACTGATGCCATTGTTGAAGAAGCTACAAAATGGAATGATGAACATGGTGTAGGTGTTATTGACTTGATTCGATATTCAATCATTGATAGATTAAATAATAAACGACAATGTCCTTTAACTCCTTTTGATATTTCATGTAAAGAACAATGGATTAGTCAAGATTGTCAATCAGTTCGTGATGGAGAATTATCTTACATGCGTCGTTTACAAATATATTTTATCGATGACTATTTAAATGCTTCAAATGAGAAAGATCTTCAAAACTCGCTGGCAATTTTTCAAGATAAATCAATTGATGAACAAATATTTTTTTATCATGGAACAACGGAAATTCATGCTCAATCCATCATAGGACGTGGTATTCATTTAGTTACAAAAGAATCACGTTCCGGTAATTTTGGATTTGGTTTTTATATAACAAATAATATTATTCAAGCTTTAAGGCATGCGGAGAATAGAGCCAACAGAACTGGTGGTGAACGAAGACCAGCTTGTCTTTTATTCTCTATTTCAAAAAATGAATTTAACTCTCATCAAATTATCCGTCTTTTATATGAAGAAAAAGAAGAGCAAATAATGAGAGAGTAAGTTATCATTTAAAAAAAAATATTGAATATATTATTCTTTTTTTTCTTCTATTGTAGAAGAATGAATGAAGATTCGATCAACAACGGCAACATATTTCAATGGGAAATATTTGTATACAAGTGTTTAAACAATGATCCACCATTACCATTGATACACAACAAAGATGCAATAATTGGTCCAATATCAACAAATTTGAAGGATATTACTCTTGGATATAAACCTATTAAAAAAAAAGAAAGACCAATACCAACTCAAACAGCAATTATTTCAATGAAGTTGGCCTATATTTTGCTCGACGGATTAAAAGGTGTAATTATCTGGGGTAAAAAAAAAACAGTAAATTTTTTTTGTATAAATTTTCTCGTTTTTTGTTGTATTGGTGATTCTGTGGGATTTCAACAGGATCAAGATCAAGATGTTTTCATCAAATCAATAAAAGCATTTATTAAACATCAAAGATTTTTATTTTTGCTTTCATCTTTGAAACAATCCCTTGTCAAGAGTGTAGATATAATCTCCAGCGACGAGTCAATTTAATCCTTGTTTGAAATAATTTTGTTAATATTATTTAAAAATTCATCTAATGATAATCGTCCATCATCATTATCATCAAATTTATGAATAATTCTATCAAAAGGAATTCCAGGAATATATTGTCCAGCAAGAATACTTCCTCTATGTGCTTCTCTACATGATATAAAACCATCTTTATTTGTATCAACTTCATTAAAAGCTAATTTTAATTCCATCACAACAAGTGGATTATTAAATCCAATAGTTGAACATTTCATAAATTGTTTAAATTGTTCAAAATTAATCCAACCTGTATTATCACTTAATTCATCTAAATATTTTGATATTGTTTCCTCACGAAAACTACCTAATGAATCATCTTCAAATATTAATCGACGAAAATCTTTTGTCGAAATTTTTCCACTTTTATCTTTAAACAAAAATCTTTTTTTTCGATAAAAACTATTTAAATCAAACCTTTATCAATCGAATCAAATTCTTTTCGAAGATATTTATCGTCTGACATTGCTTTTAATCAAATGTCAATAGAGAGAAACGAATATTTCTTTTTAAATATACTTCATACACAACAACTGTATCATGTCCATAAAGACCACTTATAACTGTTTCCAATTGATCACTAAACATAAATTCACGATTCAGAATCTCACATCGATATTAGTAGCGCCACCAAGGGGAGGCCAGAAGGGACTGAGCCTCCCAAGAACCTAATTTGAGCTTCCCAGAAATTCTTTTAAGTTTAAAAAAAAATAATAATCTTTTTCTACTTGGACCTGAAAGAATGTTAACAATCGATTGAATTACAAATCTCCACGATGGAATCGAATGAGCCACAACAACATTTTCATTCTCATACGAATGACTCGATTCACTCGCTTGTTTAGAAAGAATTTTCGAACGCTGCAAAAATCAATTTCCATACAAAAATGCATTGAGCGTCGTTGTTCAGGAAGTGGTACCTGATAACGACATTTGGACTACTCCATTTCTTATCGGTGATTTCTCTAGAATGGAAAGTGAGAAATCGGTGAACATGAGGATCTGCAACGTGAAAAAAGAAATTGATTTTCTCTTGTTGAGGGTGATTTAATAGAGCTAGCAATGAAATGTGAAAAATTTCCGTCGTTATTAGAGATTTTGTCTGTACGTGTTGTAAAGTGAGAACACAACGATGAAAAGTTCAATTTATTGATGAACAAGTAAATGCGAACTATCAAAAGATTTGTCTTATCGCATCGATTGAGTAATCCTCTTTTTTATTTATTCTCTCTCACTTAAAACAATGTGTTGAATTTATTGGCCTATTGTCAAATCAAATGACAATGTTTACGTAAGATCTGTTTACGAGAACATGTGCACAGAGTTTTTATTGAATATGTTACTTATTCTATTCAAACGATCGTATCGAACTCTTGTGATTAAACGTAAGATTTTACACTTCTCGAACTAATTTCCCCTGTGGATTTTCGAGACAAAATAAAAGACAGAATTTTGGTTTGTTTTCATTTATCACATTCACTAACGTGGTTAGATGAGTAACAAAATAAAATAGATAAAAAAAAAGACAACAAAGGTAAAGTAAATACGACGCACACACACACACTTGTTAGATTTCGTGTGTTTTTTTTTCAAACTAGATCAAATTCATTTGTTCGTTTGTTTTATTTACACGAGATTAAAATCAGTGCGAATGATCAGATATCAAAAAATGTTGAATTCATTTCTTTGTTATTGATATTCAATTAATCGACTAGTCCCTTTCAATCTGCTTCCATATCATCACTCTCTCATTTTGTCAGCTGTTACTTTACTCGACGCACACATGTGACACAAAAAAAAATATATATATATACTTTTTGATTTATTTTCTCTCTCTCTCTTTAGTATATCGAAATAAAAGAAAGATCTGACGATGAATCCGTTAGTTGAATTAGCTAATCGAACTTGGAACGACCTGGAGAAGTTAATTGAAGATTTTGATAATCAAGAAACTGAACGGACGTCATTTATTAATGAAACATGTTTATTTTTTCAGCAACGTCTTTCAATTTATCAACAAAAACGAATTGAACTTGAAAATCATGTTGAAAAATTAATCGAACAAATGAATCAATTGTCTGATGAATTACAAATGTCGAGAATTGTTCTTCAATCTAAATTAAATTTGAAACAAAAACGAATTTTTATCAATGAAAAAATTGATCATTTGAAAAATTTAATTTTCGAACGCGACAAAGAACTTATTCAATTGAGACTTTTGATCAATCAAAAAGTTCAATTAATCGGAAATATTCAACTTCAAACCGAACAGGTTCGCTTGTTTTTTAATTCTTCTTTAAAATCTCGAAAAAAATTTTGTTCTTCAACAGATCAAATCTTTGAATGAAGCTAATTCAACTTTATCCAATCTAAAAAATCAATTGAAAACCTATCAAACCGATATCGAAAAAGTTTTTAAAAAAATTCAATCGATTAATCCAGAAATTTCCTCAAACTACGAAAAACTCGTGACAACATTTTTATTTGTCAACGATGAAAACGAATTAACCTGGATCAATAATCATTCGCCATTAACAGCATTTGTTTTACATTCTCAATTAACCGAACAATATGAAAAACTACGAGAATTAATTCTCAAAGAAGTTCTTCAACTTCGTCTCGAACTCGAACAAAACGAACCTAAACAACCTTTTGATCTCGAACAAGAACTGTTCGATTTACGTTTGAGAAAGAGATATTTACATTTATTATCGACGTATCCGCATAAATTAACGCCGAGATCAACACTCGATGAAATTCGTCAAACTTACGAGCAGTTAACTGCAGCTCTGCGTGCTCAAGCAAAAGACAAATTGAAACATCTTTGGGATCAATTGGATGTTCCTCAGGATCAACGTTTAATTCCGCAAACGAAAGAAAATCAAGATGATTATTTAGCAATGATCGATGAAATTCAACGATTGGAAGCTTATGTCGAATCGATTCGATCGATTTTAGTTAAAATTCAGAAACGAGAATGGTTCAAAAGAGAAATGGTCGAATTCGAAAAACGAGCTGCTAATCCAGCGCGATTGAAAGGAAGTTCAACTCAATTACTTCGAGAAGAAAAATTCAGTTAGACCGATGAATTTCTTTTGTTTCTTTTTTCAACTAAATGAAAATCTTCTTTCTCGAATAGGAAAAGATCTTTCAAGAGAATTTCCAAAGCTAACCGATGATCTACATCGAATGGTTGCCGAATGGGAAGAATCATCGAATAAAAAATTAATCTACGGCGGTGAACCGTATTTAGAAACAATGAATAAAGAAAAATTAGGCGTTGACTTCGAATTATTACATCTAAGATTATTAACTAAATGTCAATTACTTGTTCAACCGATTCCAGATCAACCTGAACAACCGATCATTCCACAGAAACAACAACAACAACAACAGTCTCGACCGGCAACTAATTTAAAAAATCATAGTCGATCAACATCGACACCTCCTCTTTCTCGAAATCGAAATTCTAATAGTCGAATTCCGACTATGACTTTTGTAAATTCAAATAGAAAAAAGTAATCATCGTCGAATTGAATTATTTTCAATAAACAAATAATATTTTCCGAACCGTTATTATATATTTTCAGTTTTTTCACTTAGTGAGGAGAAAAACTTCTAATTCAATTTAAACATTCGATATTTTTCTTGATGGAACGTCAGATTGAGAACAAAGTTCGTTCGTTCGTTGATCATGACAAAACAGATTTCGTAATTGCAAACGAAAATTCGGTGTGGAAATATAAAATATATAAAAACTCGTCACTGGATTCGTGTAGAATAAAATCGACGAAATAACATGATAGAGAAAGAATTTCGATGATCGTTCTTGATTTTTATCAACAAATATAAATGCATAAGTTTCTTCGATACAATTCGGTATTGATGAAAGAATAATTGCGATTGACATTAACAATAACATTCGAGATAATTGTCGATCACTATTCAAATGAATCGATCGATTATGTTCTTCGAGAATTTTCAATTGTTTTAATGTTAAAATTCCGAAGATACTCAAAAATAGAATCGGAAAAATTCCATGTAAACACATTTGAAAGACGTACAAATAATAATACGAATATTTTATTGATAAAATTTCACATCGACCTGCTTTCGATACACCAAAATAGATCATTAACGGAATGTTATGTAATCCAATGAGAAAACCTAAACTCAAAATGACGATTAACGTTTGTTTTTTCGTTGTAATTAATTCACGTAAATAAACATTTCGTGAAGATATTAAATATCGATCGAATATTGCCAAACAAATCGACGATAAAGATATTAAATCAAATGTATGCAAAACATAATATCGTAATTGACATAAAATAAAAACATTGGTTTTCGTTACACGATATTGATAACCATCGAATAGAATTCGTGTTAATAACGGATAGAGAAGAACAACTAAATTAGCAAACGATGATGCAAGTAAATACAAAGGAAGATTCGTTTTTCGATAGGATTGAGACCAAATTGAAAATATTCGAATATTTAGAAGATTGCCAATGATACCAAGTATTGAAATGATGATACCGAAAATAATCATTAATTGATGAGCAAGAAAATCAATTTCTTCGATTTTTTCTGGAAATAACATTTCGATCAATTCGAGAAAGAATAAATCAATAGAAGTTAATCATTAGCATTCAAGATGGCACATGTCATTTCTAATGTCAATTCGAGTTATATATTGACGTTTTTTCCTAGATTGTAAATAAAAACTTTAATCTAAAAAGAATATCAAGAGCTGTTTGAAACTTCATAAAAAGCACTATATCATAGTTTAGTTTTTCATTTTATTAACTCAATTAGTCACGATGATCGAGGTTAAGATTTTGCCAGTACTATCGGTTCAAGTGTAATATTTCGAGATAGATTCTAAAATAAAAATAGAAATATGTAATAAGAACAAAGATATAAATATGACTTGCATGATCGTATGTAAATTTCTAAATTTCCATACGTATGGAATTGATTAGAATTCTTGAAATATTTGATTGATTAAGATATTCTATAAAAGTCTTAAGAACAACAGCGTGTAGGCATTTGATGATGAAGACGAAGAAGAAAACCATCTGGAATAATGACATTTCACCAGTTCGATCGTCTCATGTTATAGATAAAGAACAGATCTGTTTTTAATCAGATGATTTTCATAATAATAAAAACGCAAACAGTTATTTATATAAATTCATTGTGATCTGTCTGTTAATCATATACAATCATATGATGACAAGAATATCAATTAACTTGGATTGATAGCTTTATGGCAAAGATCGACTGTATTTGGTAGGCGTGTACTTTCTCTCTCGTGAACTCAATAACGATGAATCATCGCCCAAGGGAACATTTTCAAGATATTCTGAAACAATAAAAAATCTACTTGAGCATGATTCCATCATGAAAGTCATTACATTTTATTGTAGGATTATTAAAACATCTTATTGTCTGTTGAGATATGAAAATCTTTTCACGTTTTATTCATTTATAACTACATCAGCGTT
>Ga0209952_1003029_pt1 | contig 12027 bp, 8 predicted proteins | sample ThiBiot_750_biof_2_FD_183951 | JGI IMG/M metagenome (GOLD analysis project Ga0209952, IMG submission 183951) | Wastewater bioreactor microbial communities from Cape Town, South Africa - Thiocy_cont_750_biof (SPAdes) | ecosystem: Engineered > Bioreactor > Thiocyanate-remediating >...
AGCCGGGAGCCTTCCCGTTCTATGTCGGCGCGCTCGTCGCGGCCGCGAGCCTCGGCACGCTGGCGCTGACGCTGGGCAAGCAGCTCGCAGGCAGCCCCGTGCTCGCCGAATCCTTCATCGATGCCGAGCGCGGCAGGCGCGTCCTCGCCTTCCTGCTCCCGCTCGCCGCCTTCGTGGTGCTGAGCGTCACGCTCGGCATGTATGTCGCGACGATCCTCTACCTCGTCTTCGCGATGCGCTTCCAGGGCGGATATGGCTGGCTCGCCAGCCTGGCAACGGCCTTCCTGACCGTCGCGTTCCTCTATCTCTCTCTGGAAAAATTCTTCCAGATCGGCCTGCTCAAGGGCCCGCTCGAACCCCTCCTCGGCCTCTGACAGGCAGGCAAGAGAGCATGGACAATATCGCCAACCTGATGCACGGCTTCGAGGTCGCGCTTACGGCCCACCACATCATGCTGATGATCGCCGGCGTGCTGCTCGGCGTGCTCGTCGGCGTGCTTCCCGGCCTGGGCGCCCCCAACGGCGTCTCGCTGCTGCTGCCGCTCACCTTCAGCATGGACCCGGTCTCGGCGATCATCCTGCTCGCCTCGCTCTACTGGGGCGCGCTGTTCGGCGGCTCGACCACCTCCATCCTGTTCAACATCCCCGGCGAGCCCTCCTCGGTCGCGACGACCTTCGACGGTCACCCGATGGCGAAGCAGGGACGGGCGACCGAGGCCCTGTCCTTCGCCTTCCTCTCGGCCGGCTTCGGCGCGCTCTGCGGCGTCATCCTGATCACGCTGTTGTCGGGGTGGGTCGCCAGCTTCGCGCTGCGCTTCTCCTCGCCGGAATATTTCGCGGTCTACTTCATGACCTTCGCGAGCTTCATCGGCCTCGGCGGCGCCTCGCCGCTGAAGACCATCGTCTCGATGGGCATCGGTTTCGCGCTGGCGACGGTCGGCATGGATTCGGTCTCCGGCAATGTGCGGCTCACCTTCGAGTTCGACGTGCTGCTGGCCGGGGTCAGCTTCCTGATCGCGGTGATCGGCCTGTTCGGCATCGGCGAATTGCTGCTGACCATGGAGGAAGGCCTGAAGTTCGAGGGCGTGGCCGCCAAGGTGCGGATCGGCGACGTGCTGCGCACGGCGGCGAAGATGCCGCGCTACTGGTTGGCCCTGCTGCGCTCCTCGCTGATCGGCATCTGGATGGGCATCACGCCGGGCGGGCCGACCGCGGCCTCCTTCATGAGCTACGCGATGGCCAAGCGCTCCTCGCGCAATCCCGCCAAGTTCGGCAAGGGCGAGCCGGAGGGCGTCATCGCGCCGGAGACCGCGGACCATGCCGCAGGCTCCTCCGCCATGCTGCCGATGCTGGCGCTCGGCATCCCCGGTTCCGCGACCGCCGCGGTGATGATGGGCGGGCTGATGATCTGGGGTCTCAACCCCGGCCCGACCCTGTTCACGGACCGGCCGGATTTCGTCTGGGGCCTGATCGCCTCGATGTATCTCGGCAACATCGTCGCGGTCGTCATCGTCCTCGCGACGGTGCCGCTCTTCGCCTCGATCCTGCGCATCCCGTTCTCGATCATCGGGCCGCTGATCGTCGTGATCTGCTTCATCGGCGCCTTCACCGCGGCGAACCGTGAATTCGACATCTGGCTCGCGCTGATCTTCGGGCTCGTCGGCTATGTCTTCAAGAAGCTGGACTATCCGATCGCGCCGCTCGTGCTCGCCATGGTGATCGGCGACAAGGCCGAGGACGCCTTCCGCCAGTCGATGATCTTCAGCCAGGGCTCGCTCTCGATCTTCTGGTCGAACGCCCTCGTCGGCACGCTGATGGCGATCGGGCTCGTCCTGCTGTTCATGCCGGTTATCGGCGCGGGCATCCGGCGCTTGCGCGGCCTGGGCCAAGCACGCACCGTCTGACCGTCAGCCCCACCGAAGGTGCTTCCCATGAACGAACCCTATAGCGGCATCCTGCCGATCGCCCCCACCGTCTTCCACGAGAACGGCGACCTCGACCTCGCCGGCAACAGGCGGGTCATGGACCTGATGGTCGACCAGGGTGTCGACGGCATCTGCATCCTCGCCAATTTCTCCGAGCAGTTCCTGCTCACCGACGAGGAACGTGAGCAAGTCATGCAGGTCGCCGGACGCGTGCCGGTGATCGTCACCACCTCGCATTTCTCGACGCGCATCGCCGCACAACGCGGCAAGGCTGCGGCGGAGGCCGGGGCGAAGATGCTGATGATGATGCCGCCCTATCACGGCGCCCTGCTGAAGGCGGACGAACAGGGCATGATCGAGCACTTCAAGATGGTCGCCGATGCCTGCGGCATCCCGATCATCCTGCAGGATGCGCCGCTCTCAGGCGTGACCATGACCGTGCCCTTCATGGTGCGCCTGGCCAGGGAAGTGCCGCTGGTGCGCTATTTCAAGATCGAGATGCCGGGCACGGCGGCCAAGCTGCGCGCCCTGATCGAGGCCGGCGGCGACGCCGTGGTCGGGCCCTTCGACGGCGAGGAAGCGATCACGCTGATGGCCGATCTCGATGCCGGCGCGACCGGGACGATGACGAGCGCCATGATCCCGGACCTGATCAAGCCGATTCTCGCAGCCCACGCCGCGGGCGACCGCAAGCAGGCGGCGGCGCTCTATGCCAGGGTCCTGCCGATCATCAATTACGAGAACCGCCAGTGTGGGCTGCGCGCCGCCAAGGCCGTTCTGAGAGAGGGCGGCGTCATCAAATCGGAGGCCGTCCGCCACCCCTTGGCGCCGCTGCATCCGAAGACCCGCGACGGGTTGATCGAGCTCGCGCGTGAGCTCGATCCGCTGGCACTCCGCTGGCGATGAGAAGCCGGCCCGGCCGGTCCTCGCCGATCGGCCGGCGCGGTTGCCTATCGGCCGCCGACTTCACCCTCGCCGACTACCAGCGATCGTAATAGGGCCGCCGATAGCCATAGGCGGGAGCATAGGGCGGCGGGCCATAAGGACGCCCGTAGCCGTAGCCGCCATAGGGGCCGCGCGGCCCGTAGCGGTGCTCGTAGTGGCGTTGGCGAGCGAGGTTTTCCTGAATGATCATCAGCCGCTCGCGCTTCGCGGCGGTCATGCTGTAGGCGGCCGACTGGCCGTCGAGACGATGTGCCACGGACGGGTCGAGGGCTTCGTTGGCGCGAGCGGCGGGAACCGCCGCCATGGCGCCCAGGGAGATCAAGGCTGCGATAGCGAACCGACGCATGAGGGTCTTCCTTTCTGCTGACGGCATTGAAGCATTCGCCAACAGAACGCTGCCTGAACAGGATTGTTCATCTTCGTTCATCTGCCTTGCAAGGCAGGCCGGCTTCGCACCGCAGCTCAGCGCCTCGCGTGCTCAGCTCAACCATCGATTTTCCGAAGGGGAATGGTACAGCCACCCCGGCTTGAACGGGGGACCTCTAGATCCACAATCTAGCGCTCTAACCAACTGAGCTATGGCTGCCCATGACAGGCTGTGCGGCCCCGGCACTTCCGGCGGGGTCTCCAGCGGCGCGGAAACTAGAACCGGCGCCGCGCTTTTGCAACCGCGTAATTCATCTTTGCCACCGAAAAACCGGCACCGAACGCGGCCGCGGCGATGGCCGGCCGGTTTCGGCGCCGCCGGGGCCGCTCAATCCTTGCGAAGCGCGGTGTTGGCGATGCGCGCGAGCTCCTTCAAATGCTCCGCATAGGATTCGTAGCTCCGGCGCACGGCCTTCGCCTGCAACGCGATCGCCTCCGAGGCGCTCTCCGTCCGCGCCAGCGTTTCGGCGTCGCCGAGCGTCGCCTTGAACTCGGCGCAGGCATGCTCGAGCATCCGCGCCTGCAGGGCGCCGAAGGCGCGCGCCATGGTGAGCGCCTGGCTCATCACCGTCTCGCTCGCGATCGCCGCGAATGCGGGCGGGCGCGGCAGAGACAGCGAATCGATCGCAGAAGGCTTCACCGGCTCCTTCGCCGCAGCGGGCGCGGCCTGCGCGGGCCCAGCCACGGCCGTGGCGGGAGGAGCGGCTGCCGGCTCCGGCCTGGGGGGCGGCACCACCTCGGCCGCAGGCTTCGGCGGCAGCTTGACCAAGACCGGCTCCGGCCTGGCCTCGGCGGCCTTCTCGGCCGGAGCGGATGGCGCCGGCTTCCGCGCCGCAGCGACCTTCGCGACCGGCTTCTCGACCTTCAGCTTGGTGGAAACGGCCTTGCGGGGCGGCTTGGCCGCGGCTTTCGCCGGGGGCTGTGCCGCCGCGGTGACGGCGGGAGCACCAACCTTGCCGGAATTCCCGGAGGGGGCAGGCACCGCAGCCTTGATCACGACCGGCGCCGGCCGCGCCGGCGGCGAGGTTGTGGCCGCCGCGGCGGGAGCGGGCGGAGGCTTGATGGCAGGTTGCGCCGGAGCGGCCTTCACCTCGGCAGGCGGCGTCGACAACGCCTTGACGGAAGGCAGGCTGACCGGGGCCTTGGCTCGCGTACGGGTCGGAGGCGGCTTGACCATCACGGCTCTCCTTCAACGGCTGGCAATGGACGGACGGGGAATGATCCCTGATTCGGCGTCGGTCTGGCGGGGCGGCGGCAGGCGCGGCCGCCCCGAGGCAATGTTCAGCGGCCCTTCGTGGCCTTGCTGACGGTCTCGGCGGCCTTGGACGCGGCATCCTGGGCGGCGGCGCCGAGATCCTTGAGCTGGTTCTGGAAGGTCGCCATCTGGGCCTTCACGAAATCCGACTGGTGCTGCATCACCTCGGTCAGATCCTTCGACTTCACCAGCTTCTGGGCGAAATCGAAAGCGGCGGCGACGTTGTTCTCGGCATAGGCCATCGCCTTGCGGGTCGCCTCCTGGGTGTTGACGCGCGCGCTCTCGGCCGAGCCATGCGCGCTATCCACAGCCTTCTGGGCCGCGCCGATGAAGCCGTCGAAAGCCTTGCGCGCCTGCTCTACGCTGCGCTCGGCGAATTCGCGCATCTCTGCCGGCACCTCATAGGGATGCTTACCGTCCATGGTCGTTCCTCCTGTTGCGAAAGGCGCCTCAAACTCATTGTGCACTGCAATATCATTACTGCAGTGCGATGACAACGCTGCGACGGAACCGGCGCGCGGCTACGTTAACGCTGTTTCGAGGAGAAGCGGGAGAGCGATCTTTGGTTCCATGGATTCGGCCGCGTTTGGAAGCTATTAAAGATTTGTTAGCTATAATGAGGCGGATCGGACGAGCGGGCCAGCATGAGCGAAGCCGGACAGGACTGGATGCAATGGGGTGCAGCGGCGGGTGAAGACCCGGCCGTGACGGCCTTTGCCGCCGGCGGCGCCCTGGTCCTGTGGGACGCGGCCTCCGGCCGCCCCGGCTTCATGAACCCGGCCGGCCGGGCCCTGCTCGGTGCCGAGCCTGCCGCCGCGGCGCTGCCTGCCCCGACGCGCCAGCGCTTGTCCCTGCTCGCGGGGGGGCTGGCCTCCGCTTCCGGCCTCCGCCTGGAACGTTTGAGGCTGACGACTGGCTTCACGGCCGCCCCCGTGACCTGCGGCGTCAAGCTGTTGACGCGAGACGACGGCCGCACCGTGCTCGCCATCGCCGTGCCGGCTTCCGAACTGCGCCGGCTGGGCGTGACGGTTCCGCCGGAGGCGAGCCCGCCACCGGCCCCTTCCGCCGCTCCGGCGGCGGCATCCGCCGTCATCCCCGATGGCCCAGCCCCGGCGCAAGCGTCGACGATTCGCTTTCTCTGGCAGAGCGATGCGAATCGCCGCCTGACGCAAGTGTCGGAGAACGTCGCCGTCCTGACCGGCGCCGCCGCCTCGCAGCTCGTCGGCGAGCGCTGGGACGATCTGGCGGCGAGCCGGTTCAGCGATACCGACGGCACCCTGCTCGCACGGCTCGCGACGCCGGCCACCTGGAGCGGCCACACCGTGCTGTGGCGCACGGAGACGCCGGGCGAGGCCGCCCCCGTCGAGCTTTCGGGCGTGCCCGTCTTCGGCGCCGACCGGCAGCTCGCCGGCTTCCGCGGCTTCGGGATCGCGCGACTGAATGCGCGCCAGCCCTTCCCGCAGGCGGATGAACCTGCCGGGCAGACGGATTCTTCCGAGGCCGAGGCTGCCTCAGCGCCTGATACCGCCGAGCGGGCCGCCGCGTCGGACCGCGCTGCATCCGAGGCGCAAGAAGCGATCGCGGGACCGGACACGCAGGAGACCGCCGGCTCCGGCATCGACGCGGCATCGGACGCAAAGGCCACCGAAGCCCCCGGCAGTGCCGAGGCTGGGCAGCCGGCGGAAAACGAGACTGCCCGTGACTGGCAGGTCATCTCCGGGCAGTGCGACGACGCGCCCACCGATGCGTCGCGCGAGGCATCGGTCCCTCCCCCGGCCGAGCGGAAGCCGGAGGGCGACGAGCCGGAGCCGAAGGCCGCCGCACCGGCGGCCGTGCCCGAGCCGGCTCCGACACCGACCCGCCCGGACGAACTGCCAGCCGCCAATATCGTGCCGTTGCGCAACGGCCAGCAGACGGCGATCCGCCCGGTCCTGGAACCGTCCAAGGCGAACCTCAGCTCGGCCGAGCGCAATGCCTTCCGCGAGATCGCCAAGGCGCTGGGCGCGCGGCTTGCGGACGAGGAACCGAGCGACGCGCCGCGCCTGCCGCCGGCGGCGCAACTGCGCGTGAGGGAAGCCGAGGCGGAGACGGCCTCCGTCGTCGATGCGCCGGCCCAGCCGGTGTCCGCGCCAACGCGTCAGCGCAATTCCCACGCCGATGTGCTGGACCGGCTGCCGACGGCGGTTCTCGTCAACCGTGGCGACGAGGCGCTCTACGCCAACCGCACCCTGCTCGATCTGCTGGATTATGCCGACCTGGACGACCTGAAGGCCGGTGGCGTCAGCCGGCTGATCAAGGAGGCCTCGCGCAGCGGCGGCGGGGCGATGACCCTGATCGACAGGGTCGGGCATCTGGTCGGCGTCGACGCCGTTCTGTCGAGCGTCGACTGGCTTGGCGAGGCGGCGACGCTGATGGCCTTCCGCCATCCTGCCGCTGGCGGCGGCGAAGTGCCGGTGATGACCGCCGAAGAGGCGGAAGAAGCGGAGCTCGCGGCGGAGTTCGAGGCCGAGGAGGCCGAGTCGGCGGCCCGCGTCGAGGCCCTCAGGCTCGACGCCGAGGTGCGCGACGGCCGCATCGCCGAACTGACCGCGATGCTCGATACGGCGACCGACGGAGTCGTCACCGTCGACGAGCGCGGCCGCATCCTGTCGCTCAACAAGGCGGCCGAAGCGCTGTTCGGCTACGACCAGCGCGAGGTCACCGGCGAGCTGTTCACGCTGCTGTTCTCGGCGGAGAGCCATGCCCCGGCGCTCGACTATCTCGAGGGGCTGAAGGGCGGCGGCGTCGCCTCGGTGCTGAATGACGGGCGCGAGGTCGTCGGCCGCGTGCGCCAGGGCGGCAAGATCCCGCTGTTCATGACCATGGGCCAGATCGCGCACGGGGCCGATCCGCGCTTCTGCGCCGTGCTGCGCGACATCACCGCCTGGAAAAAGACCGAGGGCGAGCTGGTCGACGCGCGCAAGGCGGCCGAGATGGCGAGCGCCCAGAAGTCGGATGTGCTCGCCAAGATCAGCCACGAGATCCGCACGCCGCTCAACGCCATCATCGGCTTCGCCGAGGTGATGGCGGAGGAGCGCTTCGGGCCGATCGAGAACGAGCGCTACAAGGAGTATCTGCGCGACATCCACCAGTCGGGCGGCTACGTCATCAGCCTGGTCAACGACCTGCTCGACCTCGCCAAGATCGAGGCCGGCAAGCTCGAGCTCGATTTCGCCAGCGTCAACCTGAACGAGATCGCGCTCTCGACCGTGGCGCTGCTGCAGCCGGAGGCCCAGCGCGGCCGCGTGGTGCTACGCTCCGGGCTCTCGCCCAAGCTGCCGCCGGTCGTCGCCGACGAGCGCTCGATCCGCCAGATCGCGATCAACCTTCTCTCCAACGCCGTGAAGTTCACCGATGCCGGCGGGCAGGTGATCATCTCCACGGCGCTCGGCGACCAGGGCGAGGCGATCCTGCGGGTGCGCGATACCGGCATCGGCATGGACGACGACGAGCTGAAGCTCGCGCTCGAACCCTTCCGGCAGGTGCCGACGACCCGTCGCTCAGGCGGCACCGGCCTGGGCCTGCCGCTGACCAAGGCACTGGTCGAGGCCAACCGTGCCGCGATGGCGATCACCAGCGTCAAGAAGGAAGGCACGCTGGTCGAGATCACCTTCCCGCCGCAGCGCGTCCTCGCCAGCTGACGGCGCGCCGCAGCGCGTCGGCGTGGCTGGAAGACCTGCGTAGCCGCGAGATGCGGCTGCTGCCGCAATTGGCAATTGTTAAGACATTTCCGTCTTAACCGCTTCCTCTGGGGCAACCGCTCCAGCTGCGCAAAGACAACGCTGTCCCAGAGGCGACGATTTCTAGCGGTCGAACCAGATTCTTCGGAAGCCTGACGCTCAACCAGTATTTCCTCGGCGCCGTCGCCCTGATACTGGCCTGCTCGCTGGGGCTCGGAACGAGCCTTCTGCATAATTACTATACGGCTCTTGCCGACAGCCGGCACGGATTGGCGCGGCTGATGGCGTTTCGTGCAGTGCTCGACGCCGCGAACAGGGTCTCCGCGGAGCGCGGACCGACGAATGCCGCCCTCGGGCGGAACGCGAGCGGCGCCGCAGCGAGGGACGACCGGTTCCGCAGCTTTCGCCGCGCGAGCGACGACGCGCTCGACGCGGTTCGTCGCATCGGTCCGTTCGGCACATCGCTGGCGGCTCTGGAAGAGCGCCTCGCAGCGGCGCGCAGGGAGGTCGACCGCCTGCTGGACCGTCCGCGGGCCGAACGCGAGCCGGAAGCGGTCGAGCGGGCGATCGAAGCCATGTTCTCCGCCTATGATGCGGCGCAGCCCCTGCTCGACACCGCAATGACCGCGCTGCTGGCGGACGACCCTCAATTGGTCGGGCATGCGATGGTCGCGCGGATGCTCGGCGAGATGCGCGACTATGCCGGGCGGCTCGGCTCCCACCTGGTCATCGCGATCGCGCAGATGCAGCCTCCCCGGCCCGCGCAGCAGGCCGCGTTCGAACAGACGCGCGGCCGGGTGCTGCAGCTATGGCCCCTGATCGGCCAGCAGGCCTCGTCCAGCCGCGAGCCGGCCATCGTCGAAGCCGGCCGGGCCGTCGAACGGGACTTCATCCAAGGCGGCATGGCCCTGATCGACGCCACGCTGGCCCGCCTGCGGAACGGCGACTTCGATCTCACGCCCGAAAGCTTCACCCGCGACATCGTTCCGCATTTCGTGGCGATCGAGCGCCTGCGCGACGCCTTCGTCGACAGCACGATCAGGCAGCTCGACGCCGGCCGGCAAGGAGCGCAGCGCGCCCTCGTACTGGCTTCGCTCGCCACTCTGCTCGCCCTCGCCGTCGAGCTCCTGCTTCTGCTGGCAGGGCGCCAGCTGCTGTTCCGTCCCTTGCTGTCGGCTCGCCGGCACATCGTGCGCCTCGCGGACAACCGCCTGGATCCGGCCGTCGCCCCTGCCGGGCTGCGCGGCGAGATGCGGGAGCTCTTCCAGGCGCTGGAGACGCTGCGCGCGCGGCTGATCGAGCGCGACGAGATCGACGCCGAGCGCAACAGGCTGGAGGCGCAGCTGAAGCAGCTTGCCGACACGGACGGCTTGACCGGCGTGCTCAACCGCGGTGCGCTGGAACGGATGGTCCCGCGGCTGGCGAGGACCGATACCGGCGTGATCGGGCTCATCCTGCTCGATCTCGATCACTTCAAGGCGGTCAACGACCGACACGGCCATGCCGCCGGCGACGAGGTCCTGCGCCTCGCCGCCGCCCGGCTGCGGAACGCGTTGCGTCAAGGCGACGTCGTCGCGCGCTTCGGCGGCGAGGAGTTCGCGATCCTGACCTTCGACCCGCTGGAGGGCGTCCTCGCCGACATCGCCGAGCGCCTGAGGCAGGTGATCGAGGCGAAGCCCTTCCGGCTGCCCGACGGCAGCGAAACCTCCATCACGGCGAGCCTCGGCGTTGCCAGAGCAAAGGCTGCGCCGGATGTCTGGGCGCAATTGCTGCAGATTGCGGACGCCGCGCTCTACGAGGCCAAGGAACGCGGCCGCAATCGCGTAGTCGCCGGTGCGGCCGCCGGCTAGCGCGCGACGGGGGGATGGACGGCAGGGCGGCCGATCACAGCAGCGTTCCGGTCAGGATCAGCGCCGCCACTCCGAAATAGATGACGAGGCCGGTGACGTCGACCAGCGTCGCCACCAGCGGCGCCGAGGCGCTTGCCGGGTCGAATCCGAAGCGCTTGAGGGCGAAAGGCAGCATCGAGCCCATCAGAGAGCCGAAGGTGACGATGCCGAGCAACGCGCCGCCGACCGTGGCGGCGATCAGCATCCAGTGCGGGCCGTAATCGTAGAAGCCGAGCCATTGCCAGAGCGCGATCCGCGCGATCCCGATCGCGCCGAGGATCGCGCCGAGCACGAGGCCGGAGGGGAGTTCCCGCAGCGCGACCCGCCACCAGTCCTTCAACGTGATCTCGCGCAGCGCGAGAGCCCGGATGATCAGCGAGGTCGCCTGCGAGCCGGAATTGCCGCCCGAGCTCATGATCAGCGGGATGAACAGGGTCAGGACGATCGCCTTCTCCAGCTCGGCCTCGAAGAACTGCATGGCCGAGGCGGTCAGCATCTCGCCGAGCAGCAGGATCGAGAGCCAGCCGGCGCGCTTGCGGATCATCGCGACGAAGCCGATCTCGTTGTAGGGCTCGTCGAGCGCCTCCATGCCACCGAGCTTCTGCACGTCCTCGGTCGTTTCGGCGATCATCGCGTCGATGACGTCATCGAAGGTGACGATACCGATGACATGGTCGTCCGGATCCACGACCGGGACCGAGAGCAGGTCGTATTTCGTGATCAGCCGCGCGACATCCTCGCGGTCGGTCTCGGGGGTGACCGTGATCGGCTTATGGGCCGGCACCACCGATTCGACCGGCGCATCCGGGTCGCCGCTGATCAGGCGGCGCAGCGAGACGGCACGGACGAGCTTCTTCGTCGCGGGGTCGAGCACATAGGTCGCGTAAACCGTCTCGCGCGAGCGCTCGACGCGCCGGATATGATCGAGCGTCTGCTGCACGGTCCAGTTCGACGGCACGCTCACGAACTCGGTCGTCATGATCGAGCCGGCGCTGTGCTCGGGATAGGCCAGGAGCCGGCGCAGGTCCGAGCGCGTCTGGCGATCCATGCGCGCGCCGAGGCGCTGGCGGGTGGGCTCGTCGAATTCCTGGAAGACGTCGGCGGCGCGGTCGGCCGACATCGCCGACAGCAGCGCGCCCGCGCGCTTGTCCGGCAGCAGCGCCAGCGCCTCGGCGGCATCGGCGAGCTCGGGCTGGTCGAGCACCTCGACGGCGCGCTCGAAGGGCATCTCCTGCAGGATATGCGCGATCGTGGCGCTGTCCTGCTCGTCCAGCATCTCGACGATGTCCGCGACATGTTCCTCGGCCAGCGTCTTGGCGACGACGACCGAGAGGAGGTCGGGGGCGAGTTCGATCTCGTTCATGGCTCTTAATTCCTGGCGATCGGCCGTCGGCACCGATCGCAAGGCTGAGCCGGGGACCCGGATCAGCCGCGCGAGGCGGCGGCAGACGGCTTCGACTGTCGACTGGGACTGTCGGCTGGCATCGGGTCTGGTTGTCCTGTGAGTGCCGGCTGCGGGAGCCGGCGACGGCTGGCCACATGCACCCGCAACGCATCGCCGTCAAACCTTTTTTGGCGATGCAGCATCGATCGCGGGCTCTTGTCGAAAGCCGGCCTCCGCCTATGGTGGGCACACCCGGGGCAGCGGCGCAGCCGCCGCCTCGGCCACCCCCCTTCCGATACCGGATTCCATGCGATGACCCTGACGATCTACGGCTGCTACCGCTCGCGCGCGACGCGCGTCATCTGGCTGGCCAACGAGCTCGGCCTGCCGTTCAACCACGTGCCGGTCATCCAGGCCTACCGCCTGCCGGACCCCGGCGCTCCCGGCGCGCCGCTGCACACGCGCAGTCCCGAATTCATGAAGGT
>Ga0209952_1003031_pt1 | contig 12020 bp, 15 predicted proteins | sample ThiBiot_750_biof_2_FD_183951 | JGI IMG/M metagenome (GOLD analysis project Ga0209952, IMG submission 183951) | Wastewater bioreactor microbial communities from Cape Town, South Africa - Thiocy_cont_750_biof (SPAdes) | ecosystem: Engineered > Bioreactor > Thiocyanate-remediating >...
CATATGGTTCGTTGTTCTGAGATTAGGAATTTCTCCAGAAAGGCGGTCCTTCCGCTATCGTCCGCCGCCAAGGCTTCTCCAAAGTCTCAGCAGAGCATCATACTTTTTCAGAAGCAGTTCGCGTTCATTACCCTTCATACCAATATCAGTGGAACGATAATAAACGCGCCGTTGCATATCGATGATTCGAAAATCTTCCAGATTGAAATTGGGTAGAGCTTCTTTCAGGATTTGAAATCCCAAACGAGCCCCTTCCTCTGGAAGGGCGGGGGCTTCGCTAAAATATGGATAAAGAACTCGATGTGACCCATCCCACGTTCTAATGGCTGCCGTGTTCTCAATCTTAACGATAGTTCCGAGCTCATTTATGGGAAGTTGTGCTTTGACACTTGTAGGAACGAACTCGAACGGTTCATTCCGCCAGCGCATTTTCTCGGTCCACATCTCTAGGAAAGAATCTCTAAGTATCGGGTAGAGCCGTGCGCGAGCTTTGTTGCTCGCAATGCGGAGCTCTGTTTGTCTGGAAATATCCGATCGTCCGGCAGCATGATCTTTTACGTCTGCCCAAAACGGACCGTAGAAATCGCCACCAGCAGAGTTTTCTCCATCCTTCTTTGATCGGTCGCTACGAATGTCGGCAAGCAATAAAGACCGTTGTAGCCGGTTGTCGGCGTAGAGCAGTTGAAGAAGCTTGCGCAGATTTATCTTCTCAATTGACATGTAATAATCTTCGTTGGTTCAAATAAGGACGCTTATTCATCTGAATTTATTCTAAACGGATGAGGAATGGATTTGGCGGGTTCCTTCGCTGCGTTTCGAAGATAGTCCGCGATACTTTTGCGAAGCCGCGGGGCCCATTCCGGTTCTCTAATATCGTAAATAATTACGCGCAGGTGTCGCAGATCGAATGGTACGTCATTTACATTCGACGATGTAAATACTACGGGCTTGCCCGCAGCATGGGCGAGTCCTAGTTCGTAGAAAACGTTTGCATTCTTTTCAGATAAGTCTGCGAGTAGGATTTTTGATTTTTCGATTTGATCCCAAATTTGCTCGACGACGCTACCGGTCGTGAAGAGCTCATCGGCTCGGATGGGCTCAAACCCCGCCTCTTTAATCGCGGGTACATATATTTCTTGATAGTATCGATCGAACCATGAGCCGAAAGCATCATAACAAAGCAGGTGTCTAAAAACTCTCGGACTCTTGGCTCGTTAGCAACGACTGGGCTCGGAATCTTTTCTGGTCGCGTAGTAGTTTGTTGTATCTCACTCGAAATTTCTGCGGGGCCTGTTTCTGAGATGGTTGATGGCGCGAACGCTCGGAGGTAGCGCAAATTCTCAAGAAATATTCGCGCGAAGGTATCTACTCTATCTCGCGTAATGTGAAATTCTCTCGTAACTGTATTTAGGAAGAACTCGTCTTCAGGTATGCGTTTTCCCTTATAGAAATTTTCTACTTGGGCAAAATCATTCACCGATCTAAATGCAGCTAACAAGGCATCGGAGCGTTGGTTTGGAGAACTTGGAGCAACAATATCTTGTCCAAGAGGCTCAAGTGAAATTAACGCAGTTGCGCCGGCGCCCGAGACGAGCCCGTATTGGTTGGCTGATCGCAAAAGATCACCAAATCTCCAGTCGCTAGATTGCTTGAACCCCACTGCCCTAGCAAGGTCTGGCGCATGCATTGGATTGCCAGCGTTTTTTTCCTCGATAGCTTGGGCAATTCTTATCGCATCTGCCAAGGTATTTTTGGGAAAGGTCCACGGTGAACCTTTGGCCGTCGGTTGTGCCTTCGTCGAACTTTGTTTACGTGCCTTTTTTCCTGTGCCGCCGTTACCCACAACAAGTCCCTCACAGAGTCGCAATACTACCAACGATTGCAGTATCTTTTGACAGTTGCAATCAGATTGTTCCTCAACCTTGTGAATTTTAGGTTTACTTTCTTGGTATTAAGGTATATATTCCTATTCATTCCGCCCCGATGAGAGGGGCGTTTCGCGATCGTCACGGTTCGAGGGGTGGGATGCGGTGGACGCGGCAGCGTCGGGCCGGAACGAGGGTCGCAGGGCGCAAGCCCGGAGGGCGAGCGCGCGCCTTGTACAAAGGGTGCGCTCAAGGGCCGGAGGCGCGTGAGGGATTTTCGTTGCGGCGGACGACGGCGCTGCGCGGTGCGGACCGGGGCGGAGATGTGCCCCATTGGCATCGCCTTTGCGCGCCGGCCCAAGTCGTGTGGTCCTTCGAAATCCGGACTGCTCTTCGCGCGCCTGCAACCGCAGGCCCGAAGTACCGCGGAGACGACGGCGTCAGGTTTCGACCGTTGCCGGGGAGAGCACGAAGCAAGCCGGAAGCCCACTGCGCGCGGAACGCCGGACGATGTCCGGTGCGGCCGTGGTGACTAACTCGTGCGCTTTTTTACTTTGCGCATGAGGCTGCGGACGCATGGTGCGTCCGGCGTTCCGCGCGCCCTCTTCTCAAGAGAGGGCGAAGCGTTCCCCGCAGAACTCGGGCGCTCCACGTCGCGAGATCGCGAAGCCGTATCCGCACTCATTGTCGATGATTTCGATGGGCTATTTGACATGCGAATCCGATGTGGGGTGGAGCCTCAACACGACACCCAGAGTCGTCCCCGCGAAGGCGGGGACCCATAACCCCTGGCGTTAGTGGTAAGGATGCGGATGTCCCATCAATGACGATCCATGCTGATAGAGCGAGGTGGGTGAGATAGGCGATCCGACCAATTTCGGACGACACGGCGTATGGGTCCCCGCCTTCGCGGGGACGACTTGGGAGAGGTGGTGCGTAACGCTAATGGCACACATCGGGGGCGACCGAGCCCTCCCCACCCACGCCGCTGTTATCATCCCGCCGCCATAGTCGTGCTATAACCACGGCCGATTCATCAAAAGGGGTCGCAATGAAACTCCGCCTCGCTGCCGTTCTCGCCGCTTCGCTCGCCGCCGTTTCCCTTACCGCCACCGCCGCTTCCGCCGCCCAGTGCGGCGGTGATTTCAACCGCTTCGTTGATAATTTTTCGCGCGAAGCGCAGGGCGCCGGCATTTCGCCGAGCGTGATCTCGCAGGCGCTCGGCGGCGTCACCCAGGATCAGGCGGTGCTCGCCTTCGACCGCCGCCAGCGCGGCACCTTCAACAAGACCTTCGAGCAATACGTCGCCACCCGCGTCGGCGCCGGCCGCATCAAGACGGGCCGCGCCATGCTGCAACGAAACGCCTCGCTCTTGTCGCGCATCGAGCGGCAGTTCGGCGTGCCGCCGGAAATTCTGGTGGCGATCTGGGGGCTCGAAACCGATTTCGGCAAGGGCGACATGGGCAAGCTGCCGGTGTTTCGCGTGCTCGCCACCATGGCGCATGATTGCCGCCGCACCGAACTGTTTCAGGGCGAGCTGCTCGCGGCGCTGAAGATCGTGCAGCGCGGCGACCTTCGCCTCAACGACATGATCGGCGCTTATGCCGGCGAGATCGGCCAGACGCAATTCCTGCCGTCGTCCTACATCAAGTACGGCGTCGATTACGACGGCAACGGCCACGTCGACCTGCGCCACAGCGTGCCGGACGTGCTCGCCTCCACCGCCAACCTGCTCAAGACCGCGGGCTGGAAGGCCGGCGGCGATTACCACGAGGGCTCGGCGAATTTCGACGCCATGCGCGAGTGGAACAGGGCGACGATCTATCGCAAGACCATCGGTTACTTCGCCGATAAGCTCGCCGGCCGCTGACCCGCACACCACTATCTACTTCAGGAGACGACGATGACCGGCGCGCTGACGACGGATTTCATACCTTTGCCGTTGCCGGATTACGTCGAGCGTCCGCCGCAGGACATGCAGGCGCGCGCCGAGGCGTTTTACGACGGCATCCGTCGCCGCCACACCGTGCGCGAGTTTTCCAACCGTCCGGTGCCGCGCCAGTTGATCGAGACGTGCCTGAAAGCCGCCGGCACCGCGCCGAGCGGCGCCAATCATCAGCCGCGCATCCGCACCGCCGCCGAGGAAGAGGAGCGCGCGTTCTATGCCGGCCGTGCCGGCGCGGAGTGGCTCGCGGCGCTCAAGCCGCTCGGCACCGATCCCGACAAGCCGTTTCTCGAGATCGCGCCGTGGCTGATCTGCGTGTTCGGCGCGCGCAAGAGCCGCAGCGCCGACGGCGTCATGCGCAAGAACTACTACGTGCCGGAATCGGTCGCGATCGCCACCGGCTTCCTGATCGCGGCATTGCATCACGCCGGCCTCGCGACCCTGACGCATACGCCGGCGCCGATGAGTTTTCTCAACGAGATCTGCGGCCGGCCCGAAGCGGAGAAGCCGTACATCCTGCTGGTCACTGGCTATCCGGCGGAGAACGCGCATATCCCGCGCCACGCCACCGAGAAGAAGTCGCTGTCGGAGATCGCGACCTTCTTCGAGTAGCCGATGGCGCGCATCATCCCGTCGCGCGGCTTTCATGGTTAAGAATGTCTCGACGCCGTTCGGTCGCGCGGCGGTAGGTGGGTCTTCATCAATTCAAAACCACGCTGGGGATTGTTCCATTTCGGTCAGACTCCGTTAAGTGCCGCGCGGGCACCCTGACGCAAATTCGGGGAGAGTCATGGACGAGGCGATTTTCAGCGCGGGGAGGCGGCCATCGACGGGCCGGCGCGTGCGATGTTGAGTATGCCGACGCTGTGGGTGGTGTTGGTGGCCAACTTCATGGCGCTGGGTCTGATTTGGACCTACGTGATGCGGAGCTACCGCAACTTCGAGGCCGCGCCGTATTGGACCGCGGCCGCGTTTTGCATCGCCGCCGGCGCCACCATCGGGATGTTGCGGCTGGTAATGTCGCCGCTGTTTCCGCTGATGACCGGCGCGATGTTCCTGGTGATCGGGACCGGGCTCGCGGCCATGGGGGTCCAGCGGTTTTACGGCAGTCCCGCGTCGTGGCGATTCAATATCGTGCTCGCCGTCGTCAGTTTTCTGGCGCTGAATTATTTCGTGCTGGTCTATCCGAGCACGTCGATGCGGATTTTCGTCTACTCGATCGCGCAATCGATTCCGGTCGGATTGATGCTGACTCACCTGTTCTCGCGCGCCAATCGTTCGAACAATCCGGGCGCGCGGCTTGCGGGATCGGTCGCGGTGCTGATCATTGTAGTGAACGGGGTTCGCGCGGCGACGAGCCTGTTCGATATCGGCGGCGTCGCATCGATGGTCGATTTCAACCAGGTGCAAGCGGCGCTGGTATTGGTTCTGGTCTTTCTGTCGATGGCGTGGAATTTCGGTTTCCTGCTGATGGCGATCGACCGGCTGCGCGGCGAGGTGGCCAATCTGGCGCTGTTCGATGAACTCACCGGCGTCGCCAATCGTCGGCTGCTGTTACAGCGGTTGCCGGAGGCGTGTGCGGTCGCGAAGCGGACCGGCGAGCCGTTCGTGATGCTGGCGATCGATCTCGATAGCTTCAAGGCGATCAACGACGGGCACGGACACGTTGTCGGCGACGAGTGCCTGCGGCTATTCGCGCGCACGGTGCAGTCGCAGCTGCGCCCGGACGATCTCCTGGCGCGCTCGGGCGGCGACGAGTTTTGCGCGGTGCTGCCGGCGACGACGTTGCGCGAGGGCGCGATGGTCGCCCGGCACATTGTCGAAGCCTGCCGATCGAAGTTGAGCCCGGAGCAGGGCGTACCGTTCCGCCTTGCGGCCAGCATCGGCGTTGCGCAATGGACGCCGCAGATCGGGATGCAGCCGGATCGTCTGATCGCCGCGGCCGATCAGGCTCTCTATGTCGCGAAGAATGAAGGCAGGGATCGCTACGCGGTCTATCAGCCGCCACCATCGCCGGAGCCGGAAGCGCGGATCGAATTGCGCCGCACGGCCTAGGTCGCTTCAAGATGACGTACGCATTCCCTCGGGCGGGCCCGAGGGAAGCGCTGCGAATGGCCTATCGGCCGTTGCCGCGGCAGCGGCCACGGGGACCGATGTGAAAGCCGCGCGGGCAGGCATGGGCGGCGGGGTTGGCATAGTTTCTGCGACAACCTCGATACGGGCCGCGATGGAATCCCCGTCCGCATCCGCCAGCGACCTGGATGATATCGGGGGCCGCGGTCAGGCCGGCTGGTGGCGACAGCGGGGTGGCGCCTGCAAAGCCGATACCGATAAGGCTGCCGGCCAGAAGCGTTGCGGCGAACAATTTGGTCATGGGTCGTCTCCTCTGGTTTGTATTGGAGTTGCTACGTGCCGAGCTAGCGGGTGGCGAAGGCAATCCCGGCCCGGACTTCGGCGATGGCCTGGTCGATCAAAGCGAGGCCGCGTTCGCGATGGCCCCCCTTATTGGGAAGCGCGGCGGCCAGCTCGCCGCGGGCGGATTGCAGCAATGTGATGCTGGCGCTCATATGCGGTTGCGCGCCGATCGCGTAGCCGACGCCGACGCTGCTGGCGATGACGGCACCGAGCACCAGGGCTCGGGAGGAAAGCAGTCTCATGGCTGGATGTCCTTGCAGGGCCTTTGAATTCGGGGCGGATGAGGGCTGGGGGCACCGTGACGAAGCGGCGTCCCCATGGCATCCGTAGGGCCGGCGGATTCAGCTGTCTTGGACCGCCGGGCGCCGAGCTCCCTACGATTAGGACTGGACGGCGCTATTTCGCGGACGTGAAGGTGCTGTTAGGCTTGCGTGGTATCCGATGATGTATCGGATAGCCGCCCGCCAAGGCCTGATCGCATGACGATCATCAAGAAGATGTTGTCGACCGACATGCTGCCGGCGGGGCTCACCGAGCGACAACGATTCATGTCGTTCGCCGAACTGTTCGAGCATTTTTCCAACACCGGCGAACTCGATCCCGCGGACGATGTGCCGTTTCGCGCGTCGATGAATTCGATCAGCATCGGGACGACGTTGTTGGGGCGCTGCAACGGCACCTTCACCACCGTGCGTCGCGAGCGGCGTCAGGTGCTGGCAACCAACGACGATCGCTATTGTCTGGCGCGCAACGTCGAGAGCCGGGAGGCACGAATTGTCTGTCGCGACCGCGAGGCCGTGTTGAAGCCAGGCAGTATGGTGTTGCTCAAGCTCGACGAGCCGTTCTTCGCCGCCGATGGGACCAGCTACAAACGCTTCACCAACGTCCATTTGCCGGTGGTGGCATTGTCGGCGCAGATCGCCGGCCTGCATGATTTGGTTGGGCGGGAACTGCCGCCGGGCGGCGCGCTCTCGCTGGCGATGGACTATAGCGAATTGTTGCTCGACCATCCAACCGCCGTCGACGATGCGAGCCTGGCGATTGCTGGGCATCTGCTGGATTTGGTTGCGTTGGGGTTGGGTGCGCGGGGCGATGTGAGGGAGGCAGCGCAGCGGCGGGGCCTTCGCGCGGTGCGTCTACAAGCCTTGCTGATGATTTTGCAGAAGCGCTTTGTCGAACCGGATTTTTCCGCGCGAAAACTCGCGGCGGTGGCCGGTCTCTCCGAAAGATACGTGCATGAATTGCTGTACGAGGCCGGCGCCAGCTTTCACGAGCGGTTGCTTGCCTTACGTTTGCGCAAGGCCGCCGAGATGCTGACGCAAGCCGATCCGCGGCGCGTCAGCGATGTCGCGTTCGAATGCGGGTTCAACGATCTATCGTATTTCAACCGTTGCTTCCGCCGCCATTTCGGGCTGACGCCGACGGCGGCGCGTGGGCATTAATCTCAACAGGGCGCGCCGCGACCGCCCGACGCGCTTGCGTTGGAGGGCGGCGGCCCCCATGTTGCGCGCATGACCAGCAAGGCATCGCATTCCGGAACAGCCCGACAATATCGTCCGACGCCCAACGATGGTCCGATCATCGATCAGGATGGCCGGATCGTTGAATCGCCGGCGAGCGAGCATGGTCCGTTTGGGTTCGAGGCATTCGAATTTCGCACCTCAAGCGCGAATCCTTTCGGCGAACTGACGCGCGAACAGCGCATCGCCCGCCTCGAAGTTCTCGCGAAACTTCTGGATGTTGCCTTTGTCGTGCCCGGCACCAAGATCCGTTACGGAATTGACGGTCTGATCGGTCTCATTCCGATCGTGGGCGACGTCATCACGACGGCGATATCGCTATGGCTGGTGCGCGAGGCGCGTGCTCTCGGCGCACCGTGGCACGTGACGGCGCGGATGCTCGGCAATGTCGCGGTCGACGGCGTCGTCGGTCTTGTGCCGCTGGCGGGTGATGCCTTCGACGTGATGTTCCGCGCCAACATCCGCAACATGCGTCTGCTGCGGCGCTGGATGGACAAGCAGCCGCGATAGCGGCGAATGGTTACGCGGCGTCGGCCGTGGCTTCGTCGTCGGATTTCACCGAACGGCGCTCCAGCGGGAAGTCTGGACTCTCGTACAGTCCGCGAATGCCGTTCTGATCGAAGCGCGCTTCGTCGACTTGCAGATAAGCTCCGTTCAATAGATCCGCTGGCAAATCCTCCATCGCAAAGCGCACCGCTTCGGCGGCGCTGTCGAAGCGACGATAGGCAAAGCCGGTACGCTTCTTCTTGCGGATCGCAGCGGGAAACAATTCGGCGGAGGTGTTGTAGCTGAACGGCATGACGCGGACCTCAACAAATGCAAATGGTGAATGGACACGCAACAAGGCGCGTTCTCAACGGTCGGGAACGATTATTTCCGGATGACCTAAATATAGGGAGGATTACGGAAATTGCGACCCCTCGTGTTTTGCCGGGCCGCACGATGCGATCGCATCAGAAGATATGCCGTATATTCAAGGTGATAGCAGATTTCGCTATCTCATGCGCATCAGTTCCAGCTTGGCCGGATGAGGCAAAAGCGATGCCCGCGCAACGATGTCTGCTGCGCGGGCCAAGCGACTTCAAACGACCTGGATTACTTCGGCTCCAGTTTCAACGCGGCCGAATTGATGCAGTAACGCAGGCCTGTCGGCCCCGGTCCATCGTCGAAGACGTGACCCAGGTGGCCGTTGCATTTCGAGCACAGGACCTCGGTGCGGATCATCCCGTGTGAGATATCGCGTTCTTCGTCGATATGGCTTTCGGTCGCCGGCCTGGTGAAGCTCGGCCAGCCGCAGCCGGAATCGAATTTTGCGTCGGACTCGAACAGTGTCTGTCCGCAGCCGGCGCAGACGTAGGTGCCTGGCGTGTGGGTGTATTCGTACTCGCCGGAGAAGGGACGTTCGGTCGCCTTCTCGCGCAGCACCGCATACTGCATCGGCGTCAGTTCGCTGCGCCATTCATTTTCGGTCTTCTGGATTTTGACTGACTTGGCTGCGGCGTCGGACATGGGGCCTCCTCGTTGTGAATGCGAACGAGGCGGCAAACCGGCTCGCTCGCGAAAGTTATTACCGAATGATCGGCCGTCAGTTGGTGGCCTTTGCGGCACTCACCAGCGTCGGCTTCTCGATGTAGTTGTCGGCGAATATCTTCTTCAGATTCTCGATCTTCGGAAGGTCGTTGTAGACAATATAGGGTTGGCGGGGGTGCAGCGTCAGGTAGTCCTGATGATAGTCTTCCGCCGGATAGAAACCCTTGAGCGGGCCGACCGCGGTGACGATCGGCTTGTTGAACACCTTCGCCGCATTCAGTTGAGCGATGTAAGCGTCGGCAACCTTTTTCTGTTCGTCATTGGCGGCGAAGATGGCCGACCGATATTGTGTGCCGACGTCAGGTCCCTGGCGATTCATCTGTGTCGGATCGTGGGCGACCGAGAAGAAGATTTGCAGGATCTTGCCGTAGCTGATCTTGCTCGGATCGTACTTGATCTCGACGGACTCCGCGTGTCCGGTCGTGCCGGTGCCGACGATGTCATACATCGCGGTGCTCTTGTCGCCGCCCGCATAGCCCGACACGGCGTTCAGCACGCCGGCGGTATGCTGGAATATGCCCTGCACCCCCCAGAAGCAGCCGCCGGCGATCACGGCCGTTTGGGTGCCGGTGGCGGCGGGAAGGTCCATCTTCGGAGCAGGGATGACGGTCGCCTTTTCGGCGCCCATCGAGGGCGACGCAAAAGCGACGACGAGCGCGATAGCGGCAAGGGTGCCGGGGAGCGATTGACCGAAATGGCGCGGGCGCATGGAGTCCTCTCGATAGTTCTGACACGGATCGATCCGACGGCCGCACACGTCATTGCGTGGGGCTGGATGATCTAGATACGTCCGGACGGCCGCCACGTTACAACGTCCTAGACACGTCTGCGTGAGCGATATTCTCTCGGTGAGGGGTGAAAATCAAAAATAAAGCCGCAGGATTTTCATCCTGCGGCTTCGACTCCCGATGGGGAATTGCAGATTTACTGGCAGGGATAGCGATTGCCGTCCCGGGCCAGGAAGGTGTTCGAGGCGGGGTCATACGACCGGTAGCGCTGTGCGCAGTAGGTCGCGTGCTGCTGGGCAGCCGCATTGGCCTGGCCTGCAGCGATCGCTCCGCCGATGATGGCGCCTGCGGCGAGGCCGCCGATCAGTGCGCCCGCACCGCCGCCACCGCCATGATAGTGATGGCCATGGCCATGCCAGCGCCGATATTGCACGTTGTCGACCGACGACGGCGCGGCAACGGACAGCGCGCCCTGGGCAGTCACGAGCGGCGCGGAATTCGCCGGCATTGCAAATGCCAGTGCGGTCGAACCCACAAGCAACGCCGTGCCCACCATTTTCGCAAATCGCATCTCAATTTCTCCTATTGGCCAATGGATCGTAACCGGTCCGGGATACGAAGGTTCCGTGCAGCGCCATTTTCCCTATGTGGCGGATTGGCGCAATAGGTCCCCTGCATGTCTGTCGCGCATGGTGGGCGACAGGTTCAATGGGTCGACACGGTCTAAACCACGATACTGAGCCGTTTTGCCGCACGCGTGATGCCGGTATAGAGCCAGCGGGCGCGGCTGTCCTGGAACGCAAAGCTTTCGTCGAACAGCACGACGTCGTCCCATTGCGAGCCCTGGGATTTGTGGACGGTCAGCACATACCCGTAATCGAATTCGTCGTAGGGCCGGCGCTGTTCCCACGGGATGTCCTCGACGCCACCAGAAAAGCAATCGGCGCGCACCGAGACCTTGGTGACCCGAGAGCCGAAATCCTCGTCCGGCGACAGTCTCATGCTGAGGATGGCGGATTTTGACTTGGTGCGCGATTTAACCCGCCAGAGGCCGCCGTTGAACAGCGCCTTCTTGCGATTGTTGCGCAGGCAGACCAGCTTGTCGCCCGCAACCGGCAGGGGATCCTCGATATTCTGCCGTTGACGCACACGCATGTTGTAGGCGCGGCGGGTGTTGTTGCGACCGACCAGCACCTGGTCGGCTTTCATGACACGGTCGGGGTCGAGTTGGTCGCGCCGCACCACCTGGCTTTCGCCGAATTCGCCGATCTCGAGCGAACGGCCTTCGCGCACCGCCATCGACATGCGCACGATCGGATCGTGTTCGGCCTGACGATGCACTTCGGTCAGCATTGCATCCGGCTCGGAATCAGTGAAGAAGCCGCCGCCTTGAATCGGCGGGAGTTGGGCCGGGTCGCCGAGTACCAGCAGCGGACATTCGAACGACATCAGGTCGCGGCCGAGTTCGGCATCGACCATCGAGCATTCGTCAATGACGATCAGCTTCGCCTTGGATGCGGGTGCGTCGTCCCATAACTCAAAATTCGGCTGTTCCTCGCCCGATTCGCGGGCACGATAGATCAGCGAATGAATCGTCGAGGCGTTGTCGCAGCCCTTGTTGCGCATCACCAGCGCCGCCTTGCCGGTGAAGGCGGCGAACTTCACCTCGCCATCGACGCCATCGGCGATATGACGCGCCAAGGTGGTCTTGCCGGTGCCGGCATAGCCAAACAATCGGAACACCGGCGGAGTGCCGTTCCGTCCGGGCTTGGCTTTCAACCAGTCGGCAACCGCTTTCAGCGCGGCGTCTTGATGAGGCGTGAAGGTCGGCATCGATGTTCAAGTGGAAACGGCGGCCGCAATTGCGACAATGATTCGATCCGCTCAAGCTAGAGCATGATCCCGAAAAGTGGAAACCGGTTTTCGGACAAGATCGTGCTCGAACAAACTGTCCGCC
>Ga0209952_1003043_pt1 | contig 11969 bp, 10 predicted proteins | sample ThiBiot_750_biof_2_FD_183951 | JGI IMG/M metagenome (GOLD analysis project Ga0209952, IMG submission 183951) | Wastewater bioreactor microbial communities from Cape Town, South Africa - Thiocy_cont_750_biof (SPAdes) | ecosystem: Engineered > Bioreactor > Thiocyanate-remediating >...
TGTTATCCGGCGTTGATCGTCACTACCGTCATCCTCGGCTTCCGCTACGCCTTCGTTCGCACACCGTGGCAGCGCATCTACCTCGCGGTATTTGCAACCTTCCTCGGCACCGTTGGCGAGGCTTTCATCATCGACACCGATCACTGGCGGCACTTCTGGATGATGGTGGGCCTGATGTGGGGCATGTTCGCCGCCAACCAGCAGCACATCGCAACGGCGCGCCGAAGCTGGGGCGCAGCCAAGGCCGCGATCGGCTGGCCGTCCGCGGCACACACTTAGACGTCAGACGGATTCGACCCTGTTCAGGCCTGTTCGATCCCGAACGTCATCCCGGCGTGATCACTCAGGCGCTTGACCAGGCGATGGCCGAAGGCCGCACCCGGCGTCCAGATTCCGCCCGGCACATCCGCCGCCTCGCGCACCAGACAGATGGCACTTTCGGCGATCATCTTCGCAGTGCAGCCGTAACCGGGATCGCGGTCGCCGGTCACGATAGCGCGCATCTGGCGGCCGTCCGGCGCGAAACCGAAGAAAAGCAGATCGAAATAGCCGGCCTCACGTTCTTCCTTCGACGGTCCTTCGCCCGGCTTGGGACCACCTTGCGCACCCAGCTTGTTGTTCCCGGCGACTATGGCCTTGGCCGTTGCCTCACCCGTGTCTTTCGGTCCCGCCACCATCATCTCGTCATAGACGAAATCCTGACCGTAGGGGAAACCCAGCAGGAAGTTGGAGCGATGTACGTTGCGGGTGTTGATGTTCGCCATCACGAACGGCGCGACCCACATATTGAGATCGTCGTCGAATAGCGGCTTATTGCCCGGCGGCTGCTTCGGCCCGGCAAAACCCGGCGTCAGCACGAACGGATCGCGCAACATCGGCAACAGGCTCGGATCGCTGGCAGCGGCAGAGAAGATCGCTTTCATGCTGGCCGCCGTGCCGCCTGAGAACGTGCCCTTCATCTTGCGTACGCGGCCTTTGACGCGATTGAAGGCCGAACCGAACTTCGCCTTGGCAGCGTCCTGCAAGAGGAACACACCGAGTTCGAACGGAATTGAATCGTAACCACAGGAGAACACGATGCGCGCGCCCGATGCCTGCGCGGCCACATGATACTTGTCGATCATCTGCCGCATCCACACCGGCTCGCCGCAGAGGTCGAGATAATCGGTGCCGCTCGCAACACAGGCCGCGACCAGATCGGTGCCATAAAGCTGATATGGCCCCACGGTGGTGAGTACCGCCTTGGTCCGCTTCAGCATTGCGTCCAGTGAAGCCGGATCGGCCGCGTCGGCGGCAATCAGCGGCGTATCTTTCGGCGCGCCGATTTCGTCACGCACCGCCGCGAGCTTGTCGAGGCTGCGGCCGGCCATCGCCCATCTCAGGTCGTGCGGCTCGCCGCTGCGCGACGCCAGATATTCCGCCACCAGCCGGCCGGTGAAACCGCTGGCGCCATAAACGACGATATCGAACTCGGCCGAGGGCTTCATCGATTAGACTCCATGAATCATTGCGGCGCACGCCGGGCGCCCGTTCCATCACCGCCGGGCACACCGGTCAAGCCCGGGCCATCCTGACTATCACGCAAATGGCCTACTTCCGGTCGGCGTAGGACGCACCCATACCGGCGCGGACATCGCTCTGGATGCCATAGGGCGCGATCGGATAGCGCAGGCCGTTCTTGGCCAGCGCCTTCATGCCGACCACCGCCTTGGCGAGGTGCGCCGGCGACAGCGCCATCAGCATCTCCTCGTCCGGCACGCCGCCATAGCGCCGCTCGGCGAAGCACGGCAGCGACAGGCTGGGCTCGCCGGTTGCGAGCGCCCGTCCCCAGGAATCGGCGCATGCGGTCTCGCCGACCACGCCCCACTCGAACTTCTTGTAACCGGTATATTGCAGCCCGTTGATGAGGATGATCATCTGGCCGGGCGTGGCATAGACCATGCAGATATCGGGCGGATTCAAGCGACCGCTGGCGAGCGGGCTGACGGCCATCGCCTGATAGCGGCCGTAAGGCACCGTACACAGCGCCTCCTGCCGCTTCTGCGCATCTTCCTGCGTGCCGTGCCAGACACCAACATAGGATTCGCCCTTGAGCCACTTCTCGTCGGTCGGCGCCAGGCCGATCACCGCGCGGCATTGCGCGCCGACCAGATCGGCCGAGGTGATGCCGACAGTCCAGCCGAGGCGCGACGCCATGCTGACAATCTGATCGGTGGTGTGGATGGCGTTCGGCCGACGGATTTTCGGGATCGCTTCCATCTCCGCCACGGTGGCGAACATCTTCATGCCGATCACGGTCGTCTTGAGGCGCAGCAACGCATTCAGATCGGCAACGAGTGTTGCGAGATCGATGTTGTCGGTCGGTGCCGCCGTCTCGCGCGTCTTTACGTCCTGCTGCATGGCTTCGGTCCCTTGCCTGTGTTCCGTTTCTGCGTGCAGTTTAGAACAACAATAAACAATGGAAACCGTAAAACGCGAACGGCGGCGATCCTTGTGGACGCGCCGCCGCAACTGCAAAGGTCTTCGAGTTGTCCGATTATCGCCGAGACTATTTTGTGGTGTAGCCGCCGTTGACCAGAATGGTCTGCCCGGTCATCCACCAGCCATCCGACACCAGGAAGCGGATAAATGGTACGATATCCTCGATATCGGTGAGACCGGTCTTGGAGAACTTCGACAGCGCCGCTGCGGTCTTGTGATAGGCGACCGCATCCGCGCCTTCCGCCGGATAGAAGAACGGCGTATCCATTGGCCCCGGCCCGATCGCCGTCACCGAGATGCCGCGCTCGCCGAACTCCTTGGAAGCCGCGCGGGTAAAGTGCTCCACCGGCGCCTTGGTGCCCGCATAGGACGCATAGAACGGCGTATAGGCGCCGAGCAGCGATGTCACCAGCGTGCAGATCTTGCCGTTGTCATTGAGATGGCGCCCAGCTTCCTTGAGGAAGAAGAACGCCGACTTGGCGTTCACCGCGCTCATCTCGTCGTATTCCGCTTCGCTGATCTCAACCATCGGCTTCTTCAGCACCTTGCCGACGGTATTGATGGCGATGTCCGGTTTGCCAACGGCGGCGACGACGTCCGCGAATAGTTTCTCCATCGCTGCTGCCGTGGTCAGGTTGCCTTGCAGAGCCACGGCATTCGCGCCGGCGGCCTTGATTGCGGCCACTGTCTTGTCGGCGTCGGCTTTGGTCGCGGCGCTGTTGTAGTGGATCGCCACCGCCTTGACACCGTGCGCCGCCAGATCCCGCGCCAGCAGTCCGCCGAGGTTCTTGGCGCCACCGGCGATAATGACGGTTTTTCCCTTGATGCTGTGATCGGTCATGTCTCGCTGCTCCCGTCTGCGGCCACCCGTGCGGCCCTCGAAAACAGCTATCATCTGAATAATCGGGTTAAACTAGCTTCATTTGATAAGATATGTCAGAATTTCCGAACAATACCGAAATAGGCTCACCAGCCGATGGACCGCATCGAACTTTTCAAGGTTTTCGCCCGCGTCGTCGAAAGCGGTAGCTTCACCAAGGCTGCGACGACGCTGGGCCTGCCGCGCTCGTCGATCTCGGCGGCGATCCAGACGCTGGAGGGGCGCGTCGGCGCGCGGCTGCTATCGCGCACCACACGCAAGGTCGCGCCGACGCAGGACGGCCACGCCTTCTACGAGCGCTGCCTGCGCGCCATCGCCGACGTTGAGGAAATCGAGAACCTGTTCCGCGACAACGGAGTGCTTCCGTCCGGGCGCATTCGCATCGATGTACCCGGCCGCATCGGTCGCCTGATCCTTGCACCGGCGCTGCCGGAATTTCTCGCACGGTTTCCCGAGATCGACGTCGATTTCGGGTCGACAGACCGCGCCGTCAATCTGATCGAGGAGAACATCGATTGCGTGTTACGGGTCGGCCCCCTCGCCGATTCCGGTCTGATCGCGCGCCACGTCGGCGCGTTACGGCTGATCAATGTCGCAAGCCCCGCCTATCTGGCGCGCCATGGGGCGCCGCGGCATCCTGACGATCTCGCCGCGCATCTCGCGGTGAACTATGCATCGCCCTCGAACGGCCGCATCGTGCCGTGGGAATGGATTGCGGACGGCGCGGCGAAAACCTACACGCCGCGCGCCCGCGTCACCGTCAACAGCGCCGAAGCCTATATCGCCTGCTGTCTCGCCGGCCTCGGCCTGATCCAGATCCCGGCCTACGACGTGAGAGATTATCTTGCATCCGGCGCGCTGGTCGAGGTGATGCCGAACTTCTGTGCCGCGCCAATGCCGCTGACGCTGCTGTACCCGCACCGGCAACATCTGTCGCATCGGCTGCGCGTGTTCATCGACTGGCTGGAAGGCGTGTTGCGCCGCGACGCCCTCACCTGATCGACAATCGCCGTCCGCTGACGCACACTCGTTGCCTAGAGAGCAAATGGATCATCATGGCGCATCATCATCTCCCTGCCAGCCCGAAAACCTGCCACTGGGGTTTCTTCGAAGCGAAGCTTCAGCCCGTGCTGCGTATCGCCAGCGGCGACGAAGTTACCATCGATACCGTGAGCGGCAGTCCGGAAGTCATTCCTGATCGGGGCACATTTCACATTCCGCCTGAACTCGACGCCATTCATGCCGAAAACGAGCGCATGTTGCCCGGTCACATTCTCACCGGGCCGATCGCCATCGCAAACGCGGAGCCCGGCGACGTGCTCCAGATTGACATTCTCGATATCCGGCTGCGGCAGGACTGGGGCTGGAACGTCATTCGTCCCTTGATGGGCACCCTGCCCGAGGATTTTCCAGAACAGCGCCTCGTCAACATTCCGCTCGATCAAGCGCGCATGGTCGGCCGGATGCCATGGGGCCTGGACCTTCCGCTCAAACCCTTCTTCGGCGTCATGGGCGTGTCGCCGCCGCCGGCATGGGGGCGTATCTCGTCGCTGGTGCCGCGCGCGATGGGCGGCAATATCGATCTGAAGGAATTGGTCCCGGGCACGACGCTGTTCCTGCCGGTGCTCGTCCCCGATGCGATGTTTTCCTGCGGTGACGGTCACGGCGCACAAGGCGACGGCGAAGTTTGCGTCACCGCCATCGAAACGGCGTTGCAGGGCCGCTTTCGGTTCGTCCTGCGCAAGGACCTGAATTTCCCGACACCGCGCGCGGAAACGCCGACCCATTACATCACCATGGCGATGCATCCCGACTTGAACCGCTGCGCCGAGAATGCGCTGCGCGACATGATCGTGCTGCTCGGCGAACAGCGCGGGCTGTCGCGCGAGGACGCCTACATGCTGTGCAGCCTCGCCGCCGATCTGCGGGTGACGCAGACGGTCAACGGCTCCAAGGGCATTCACTGCATGATCGAGAAGTCGATCGCGCACGGGTGAAGCAAGGTTATCCGAGTTTCCAGCCGGCCTCGGTGGCAAAGCGCGCGTGGAAATCGGGGTCGTAGGCCGTCTCCGGCGCACCGCGCACCCAGCCGTCAAGCAGTTCGGCATCGTGCCCGACGAGAATGCGCCAGCGTTCCGCCTTGACGCCATCGAGGATGACCTTGGCGGCCGTGGAAGCCGTCATCGGCGCTTCCTCGAGAAAGACGCGCGCGCGCTCCGCCACCATTTGCTGAATGGCATCGTCGGAGAGTTGTGAGACATCGACGCCACCGGCGACCAATCGTCCGCGCATCTGCTCGATCTCGTTTTGATCAAGTGTGTCGGTCTCCACGCCTTTCTGCACCTTGCGCGAATTCGACATGATCGACGTGCCGATGTGGCCGGGCATCACCACCGAGCATTTGATGTGCGGCGCATTCAGCCGCAGATCGGTGATCAACGCTTCGGTGAATCCCTTCACTGCAAACTTCGCGGCGCTGTAGGCGGTGTGCGAGACGGTCGGACCGAGCGATGCCCAGAAGCCGTTGACGCTGGAGGTGTTGACGATATGGCCGGCATCCGCCTTCATCAGCATCGGCAGAAACGTGCGGGTGCCGAGATAAACGCCACCCCAGCAGATATTGAAGGTGCGTTCCCACTGGTCGCGGCTGCTGGTGAAGAGACTGCCGCCACCGCCGATGCCGGCATTATTGAACAGCAGATGAATCTTGTCGGTAACCTGCTGCTCGGCGACTTCGTCGCGAAACCGCTGCATCTGTGCTTCGTCGGAGACATCGGCAACGTGGGTGGTGATGCGCAACCCCTGCGGCAGACGCTCGATCTCGCACAGCCGCTTGGTTTCCGCCATATTCGCAGCGGAGACGTCGCAGATCGCGACATTGCAACCTTCGGCGACAAGCTGCCGGGCCAACTCCCGGCCCATACCGGTGCCACCTCCAGTGATAACCGCGGTTCGCCCTGCAAAATCCTTCATGCGTGTCCCTCGCTTTTCGCGTGCGTCAATTCTTTCAGCTTCACCATGCTGTGCAAGGTGAGATTCACCGGGGTCGGAATGTTTAGCTCCGTGCCCTTACGGACCACGTAGCCGTTGAGAAAGTCGATCTCGCTCGGCCTCCCGCGCGCGACGTCCTGCGCCGTCGACGAATACTGATCGGGCATCGCCGTCACCAGCGCGACAACCGATGCATACATGTCGTTCGGCAACGCGACACCCAAGGCATGGGCCACGGCGGCACACTCCTCGACCACGTTGCGCATCACTTCGCGCACGCCATCGACATCGAACAACCGGCCATAAGGCAGTTGCGCCACGGCCGATAGTGCGTTGTAAGCGCAATTGATCACCAGCTTGGCCCAAAGCTGATCGACGACACGATCCGACACCTTGGTCGGGATCGCGGCCGCGCTTAGTTGCGCGGCAATGCTCTCGCTCGCGGCGGACGCGCCGATCACCAGATCGCCTCGTCCGTGGTGCAGGACATGACCCGGCCCCGCCATTTCCGTAGCGACGTAAACCGCGGCGGGCACCACCGCCTGCCGCAACAACGGCTGCAAGCGCACCGGATTGTCGACGCCGTTCTGCAACGACAGGATCGTTGCCGTGTCCTTCAGAAATGGCCCCATCGCGCGGCCGGCAGATTCAGTATCGCCGGACTTCACACAAAACAGAACGAGATCGGCCCCCTCGACTCCCGCAGGCTCCGTGGTGGCGCCGACCGGGATCACGCCGGCAAAAGCCTTGCTGTCCAGCTTGACGCCCCCGCTACCGTGCATTGCCTCGACGTGCTGGGGGCGCCCGATCAAAACGACTTCATGCCCGTGCCGTGCCAGCATAGCTCCGAAATAGCAGCCGACCGCGCCGGCGCCCATCACCGCGACCTTCATACGTCATCAACTCCAGCATCGCGGCAGTTCAAGGCAGAAGCGAAAAGAACGGGGACCGCGCGTCAAACCGGCGAACAGCCTTTGCTGCCCGCCCTCCGTCAGAGTGGCACTGATTTGCGGTGGTTCGCAATGGTCCGGTTCGCGGCAATAGAGCCGCCGATTTCAGGATGCGGCGATGATGTCACGCGGCGGCAATCATGCGCGGCGTATCGCCCTGCCGTTCGGCAGCGCGCTGGGCCGCGACAGCCATCCAATCGCGCAGCAGGCCCCGGTCTTCCTTGCTGAAAGCCGACCTGCGCTTCATGTCATCAAGGCTGTCGCCCGGATGACATTGCTCAAAATCGATGCGGATCAACAACTCGAGATAGACGCGCTCGGCATCGTCGACCGGATCGACGTAGTGTTGGGAATTGCTGCGCATCGCGATGCCTCCTTCACACGGCCGGAAGCGCCGGCCTCGCCGGACCGACTACCGAAACGGCCTCAGATTCGCCGATCCCGATTCCGTGCCGCCAGCCTCGACAGGATCTGTGCGTCCAGCAATGCGTTGAGCGTAAGCGCATTGGGGCAATAGTCGTTGTAATTCTGCCTGGCGGAACCCGCTTCAAGCTCCCGCCTGCAACGGTTAATCATCAGACATCCGGAACAGACGAGGCTCATATCGCGCGTCACCGCGCCGGCGTTTGCGATCTCCGTCGCCTCGGGATCCAGCGAGAGCGCGCACATCAAACGCTCCAGTTGATCCGTCCGCGCCCCCGCAACATAGAGACGCTCAAAAGCGCCTTCGGACACGCAGACATCGCGCGCCAGTTCTTCGCGCTGGGTCATATCAAGCGAACTCAATTCGTTCGCGAGCGCGCGGCGGACTTTCCATTTTTCCCAAATTTCTGCGACACCCATTTTGGCACCTCCAGATTATGGTCAGCATGACATGCGCAACGATGCCGAACATTGATCTGGCACAAACTCGGACGATTGCGGCTCCGCCAGAAATCGAAGCGTGATCCCAGCGACACGGGTTTGTCGGGGAGCTTTGGGCTGACGATATCTATCTTCCGGTAACTGTCGTGCTTACTTGGGGCCGGAAGTACCGCGTCAGCCAATGCGGCCAAGATCGCGCGGCCCGTCAGACATGAAGCACAACCTCCTCCGCCCTCAAGGCCTCGTCCTCGATCTGGATCGTGACGTGATCGATCCCGAAGTCGTCCTTCATGATCCGCCGCGCCTGACGCAACGTATCACGCCCGGTTGCCATGTCGGCAACGACCAGATGACAGCTCATGGCGTCGAAGCCCGACGTGATTGTCCAGACGTGCAGATCGTGAACGGCGACCGAGCCCGGAATCGCGAGCAGCTTCTTCTCGATGAGGCCGACGTCGACGTTCGACGGCGTCCCTTCCATCAGGATGTGGGTGGCCTGGCTCAGCAGAGACCAAGTCCGGGGAACGATGAACAACCCGATGCCCGCGCCGATGATCGGATCGGCGAGCACCCATCCCTTCCACATCATGAGAAGGGCCGCTGCGATGACACCGATCGATCCGAGCATGTCGCTCAGAACCTCGAAATACGCGCCCTTCACGTTCAGGCTCTCCGACGATCCGTCGGCCAGGAGCCGCATACTGATCAGGTTCACGACGAGACCGATCGCCGCGACGACAAGCATCGGTCCACTGAGGACTTCGGGCGGCGACAGGAAACGTTGGTACGCTTCGTAAAGAATGTAGACGGTGAGCAACAGCAGCACGACCGCGTTGGCGAGCGCCGACAGGACCTCCATCCGAAGATAGCCGAAGGTCCGCTGCGGGGTTGCCTCCCGCGCAGCAAACCGAATCGCGAGCAGCGCCAGCGCGAGGCCGCCAACGTCCGTCATCATGTGAGCAGCGTCCGCAAGCAAGGCCAGACTGCCGGTGACCAGTCCGCCGATCACCTCCGCCACCATGTAGGTCGCGGTCATCACCAGCGCCCATGCGAGCCGCTTTGCGTGCTTGGCGCCGGTTCCTATCGATCCTCCTCCATGCACGGTCAGTCTCCTGTCCCAGTTTTCGTCCGCGCCGCGCCGGCCGATGCTTCGATTATCATGCGACCACCGTCATGCCCGGGTGCTCTCCGGGATTTCGTCCTCCTCGCGCTCGACGACCGGAGCGGAATCCTTCCGGAACAGCATGTAGAGCGCGGGCAGGACCAACAGCGTCAGCACCGTCGATGAGATGATGCCGCCGATAACGACTGTCGCCAGCGGTCGTTGCACCTCGGCACCGGCGCCGGTTGCGATGGCCATCGGCACGAAGCCGAGTGAAGCCACGAGCGCGGTCATCAGCACCGGCCTCAAGCGCGTCAGCGCACCCTCGCGAACTGCATCGAGCGTCGACTTCCCCTCGCTCCGTAACCGCTCGATGAATGCAACGATGACCAGACCATTGAGCACGGCAACGCCCGACAGCGCGATGAACCCGACGCCGGCACTGATGGAGAGCGGAATCCCGCGCAGCAGCAGCGCGGCGATGCCACCCGTCAATGCCAGCGGGACACCGCTGAACACCAGAAGCGCATCGCCGACGGACCCGAGACTCATGAACAGCAGCAGGAACACCAGCAGCAGCGCCACCGGCACCACGATGGTGAGACGCTTGGTCGCCGAGACCAGTTGCTCGAACTGACCGCCCCAACCGATCCAGTAGCCGGGAGGCAGTTTGACCTTCTCGGCCACGGCCTGCTCAGCTTCGGCCACGAAAGAGCCGAGATCGCGCTCGCGGACGTTCGCCGTCACGACGATCCTCCGCTTGCCGTTCTCACGGCTGATCTGGTTCGGACCGGGCGCCGCGTTGACGGTGGCCACCGACGAAAGTGGGATATAGCGCATCGACGTCGCCGGTGATTTCAACGCCGTCTTGGTCACCTCGGCCGACGCCTGCTCGCCCAACGGCGGCAGCGGGATCGGGAGCGTCCGGATCGCGTCGAGATTGCCGCGCAGGCGTTCGGGAAGCCGCACGACGATATCGAACCGGCGGTCGCCCTCAAACAGCTTGCCGACACTCTTTCCGCCAATCGCGATCTCGACGATGTTCTGAACGTCTCCGACGCTGAGGCCATACCGCGACAGCGCCTGGCGGTCGAGCTTCACAGTCAAGATAGGCAGGCCGGCAACCTGCTCCGTCTTCACGTCGGTCGCTCCCGGGATATTCTGAATCGCCGCCTGAACCTGCTTGGCCGCACCCTGCAAGATATCGAGGTCGTCACCAAATATCTTGATGCCGACATCGCTCCGCACGCCGGAGATCAGTTCGTTGACACGAAGCTGGATCGGTTGCGAGATTTCGTAATTGCTGCCGGGAATGTCGTCCGCCGCCTTCTCGATTTCCTCGACGACTTCCGCCTTCGGCTTCTTCGGATCGGGCCACTCCGCGCGCGGCTTGAGCATGATGTAGCCGTCGGACATCGACGGCGCCATGGCGTCGGTCGCGACCTCGGCGGTTCCGGTTCGCGTGAAGAAGTCCTTCACCTCAGGCAGTTGCTTGATGCGGTTCTCGATCGCGATCTGCAAATCGAGCGACTGCGTCAGGCTGGTCCCCGGAATCCGGATCGCCGCCAGCGCCACATCGCCCTCGTCGAGACTCGGGATGAATTCGCCCCCCATCCGCGTTGCGGCAAAGCCCATCACCAGAACGAAAGCGGCGGCAATGAGAGCCACCGACTTCCGAAAGTCGATGGCGCGAGCCAGCAGCGGCGTGTAGACGCGCTTCGCGCCGCGCATGAAAATGTTCTCCTTCTCCGATACTTTTCCAGTGACGAAGATGGCGACGGCCGCAGGCACGAACGTGATCGAAAAGAGCGCCGCCGCCGCGAGCGCCATGAGCACAGTCAACGCCATCGGCGTGAACATCTTTCCTTCGACACCGGTGAGCGTGAGGATCGGAAGATAGACGACGGCGATGATCACGGTACCGAACAGGCTCGGCTTGATCACCTCGCTGGCGCCGGCCTGAATGGTGCGCATCCGCTCCTTGAGTGTGAGCAGCCGTCCCTTCTTGTGTTGTCCTTCGGCGAGCAGACGAAGGCAGTTCTCGACGATGATCACCGCGCCGTCGATGATGATGCCGAAGTCGATCGCGCCGAGGCTCATGAGATTGGCGCTCACCTTCGTTTCCACCATGCCAGTGACGGTCATCGCCATAGAAAGCGGAATGATGCAGGCCGTGATGAGGGCCGCACGGATGTTGCCGAGGATAAGGAAGAGGACGACGATCACCAGGATCGCGCCTTCGACGAGGTTTTTCTCGACGGTCTTGATCGTCGCCTCGACGAGATCGGTGCGGTCGTAAACGGCGCGGGCAACGACACCTTCCGGAAGCGACTTGGCGATGTCGCTCAGCTTGGCTGCCACCCGTTGTGCCACCGCACGGCTGTTCTCGCCGATCAGCAGCATGGCCGTTCCGAGAACTGTTTCCTTCCCGTTCAGGGTAGCGGCGCCGGTGCGGAGGTCTTTTCCCTCGGCAACGTGCGCTACGTCCTTGATCCGAACCGGCACACCGCCGCGCGAGCCGATGACGATGTCCTGAATTTCCGCAATATTGGCCACCTGGCCCGGCGTCCGGACGAGGTACTGCTCGCCATTGCGCTCGATGTAGCCGGCGCCGACGTTGGCGTTGTTGGCCGCGACCGCGGTCATCAGGTCGCGGAATCCGAGCCCATAAGCCATCAGCTTTCCGGGGTCCGGCAGAACG
>Ga0209952_1003045_pt1 | contig 11969 bp, 11 predicted proteins | sample ThiBiot_750_biof_2_FD_183951 | JGI IMG/M metagenome (GOLD analysis project Ga0209952, IMG submission 183951) | Wastewater bioreactor microbial communities from Cape Town, South Africa - Thiocy_cont_750_biof (SPAdes) | ecosystem: Engineered > Bioreactor > Thiocyanate-remediating >...
CATTCTGCGCGCCGGGCCGTGGGGGCTCGGGCTGCTGCGCGCGGCGCCTGCGGTCGGCGCGCTGGCGATGACGGCGGTGCTGGCGCGCTATCCGATCACGCGCTGCGTCGGGATGCGGATGTTTCAGGCGGTGATCGTGTTCGGTATTGCCACCGTCGTGTTCGCGGTGTCGCAAACCATGTGGCTGTCGCTCGCGGCACTTGCCGTGATGGGCGCGGCCGATACCGTCAGCGTCGTGATCCGGTTCTCGCTGGTGCTGCTGGCGACGCCGGACGACATGCGCGGCCGCGTCGGCGCGGTGAATTTCCTCTTCATCAATGCCTCGAACCAACTCGGCCAGTTCGAGAGCGGCGTCACCGCGGCGCTGCTCGGCACCGTGCCGGCTGCGGTGCTGGGCGGCATCGGCACCGTCGCTGTGGCGCTGTTGTGGATGAAGCTGTTTCCGTCGCTGCGCAGGGTTGAGCGGCTGGAGTAGGGATTACCCTCGTCCCACGAACGGCATCTTGGTTGCCATCACGTTGAGGAACATGACGTTGGCGTCGAGTGAACGCGTCGCCATGAACACCACGGCCTCGGCGACGTTCTGGACGTCCATGCGCGGCTCGATCATCTTGCGTCCGTCCGGCTGCAACACGCCGTCCGCCATCCGCGCCGTCATCTCGGTCTCCGCGTTGCCGATGTCGATCTGGCCGCAGGCGATGTCATAGGCGCGGCCGTCGAGCGAGGTCGAGCGGGTGAGGCCGGTGATGGCGTGCTTGGTCGAGGTATAGGCCGCCGAGAACGGACGCGGCGCATAGGCCGAGATCGAACCGTTGTTGATGATGCGGCCGCCACGCGGCGTCTGCTCCTTCATGATGCGGAAGGCGTGCTGGGTACACAGGAACGGCGCCGTGAGATTGGTATCGACCACCGCCTTCCACTGCTCGACGGTGACATCCTCGAACGGCACCGGCGGCGCACCGATACCGGCATTGTTGAACAGCACGTCGAGCCGGCCGAACGTCTCCTTGGTCTTGGCGAACAGCGCGGCGATCGAGGCCGGATCGGTCATGTCCGACGGTACCGCCAGCGATTTGCCGAACGCCTTGCCGGCCTCGGCGGTCTCATTCAGTTTATCGGCGCGGCGCCCGGCGAGAACCACCGCGAAGCCTGCCTTCATGAGGGCAAGTGCGCTGGCCCGCCCGACTCCGGAGCCGGCGCCGGTGACCAATGCGACCTTGTGTGAAGCTGTAGCTGCCATTTTCCCGCCCTGGATGATCTGGTGTCCGGATTATTGTGAAATCCATAGCCGGAGTGTGCGCAGATCGCAAAGCGGGAGTCTATTCCGGATCGTCGCCCCGCCTATGCATGGCCGCGCGGCTTCTGCTAAAGATGACGACGCGAACTGGCGAGGTGAGGCGATCATGAGCGACGTGGTGACGGCTGGCATTCTGGTGATCGGCGACGAGATTCTCTCCGGACGCACCAAGGACAAGAACATCGGCTTCATTGCCGAATACCTCACCAACGTCGGGATCGACCTGAAAGAGGTGCGGGTGGTCGCCGACGATGAGGCCGACATCATCGCCGCGCTCGACGCGCTGCGGAAGCGCTACAATTATGTCTTCACCACCGGCGGCATCGGCCCGACCCATGACGACATCACCGCCGACAGCGTCGCCAAAGCGTTCGGCGTCAGCATCGATCATCATCCCGAGGTGGTCGCGCGGTTTCGCGAGCGCTTCGCCGGACAAGACCTCAACGAGGCGCGGCTGCGCATGGCACGCATTCCCGACGGCGCGGATTTGATTCAAAGCGCGACCATTCTTGCACCCGGCTTCATGCTCGGCAACGTTATCGTGATGGCGGGCGTGCCCTCCATCATGCAGGCAATGATGGACATCGTGGCGCCGAAGCTGAAGACCGGCGTGCGGATGCTGTCGGACTCGGTGCGTGCCAACGCGCGCGAAGGCGACATCGGCGGCCCGCTGCGCGAGATCGCCAACGCGCATCCCGATACGACCAAGCTGACGGCGGCAATGGATGCGGTGAAGGCGATGATTGCGGGATTGAACACCGGACGTTGAGATAACGGCGATGGCCGAACAGGTTTCGAACAGCGATGCGCAGGCGCGCGCCGACAAGGCGTTCCCAGTGTCGTGGGATCAGTTTCACCGCGACGCACGCGTGCTGGCGTGGCGGCTCAACGGGGCGGGGCCGTTTCAGGCGCTGGCGGCGGTGACGCGCGGCGGCCTGGTGCCGGCGGCGATCGTGGCGCGCGAACTGGGCCTGCGCACCATCGATACGATTTGCCTTGCGAGCTACGACCACACCACCAAAGGCGACATCAAACTGCTCAAGGGCGTTTCCGGCGAGATCGCGCGGCTATGCGGCGAGGGCGGCAAGGGACTACTGGTGGTCGACGATCTGGTCGACACCGGCACCACGGCGAGGGTGGTACGCGAGATGTTTCCACTGGCGCATATCGCTGCGATCTACGCCAAGCCGATGGGCAAGCCGCTGGTGGACACTTTCATCACCGAAGTCTCGCAGGACACCTGGATATTCTTTCCGTGGGACACCGGCCTGTCGTTCCAGCCGCCGATCCGCGACGGGGCGGCGTAGTTGTTTTATTCCCTCCCCCCTGTGGGGAGGGTTAGGGTGGGGGATGAGCCGCGGCGCCATGACTCGCGATACCCCTCTCTCCAACTCTCCCCCACAAGGGGGAGAGAGCAGTTCTCGTATTCTGGATAGGCCGGCGATGCCACTGCAAAACCGAGTCACGCCGCTGGGTGATATCGTTGCCGTGCCGCAGCGCGGGATGTTCACCGGCAATCGCGGCATCATCCATGACCCTGCGACTCGGACGCTGTTGAAACGCCGCTGGTCGAGCCGCGCTTGGATCACCTGCGTCTGCGAGTTTCGCGGCTGGCGGCGCGCGGTGATGGCGCGGCAGAGCTGGACCGAACTGTTCTTCCTCGATGAGGCGACGGCGCTGGCGGCGGGGCATCGCCCATGCTTCTTCTGCCGCCGCGACGATGCCAATCGGTTTCGCGCGGCGTGGGCGGAAGGCAACGCTGTGTCGTCACCGCGTGCAAAAGAGATGGACGACGTGCTGCACGGCGAACGCCTCGACGGGCGCATCAAGCGGCCGCATCCGCTACCGGGACGGCTTGATGATCTGCCGGACGGTGCAATGGCTCATGCTGGTGGCGAGACGTTTCTGATCGTCAAGGGCAGGGCATTGCGCTGGTCGTTCGATGGCTATCAGCCGGCCGACATGCCGACCGACGACGTGCAATTGATTACGCCGCCATCGACGCTGCGAGCCTTGCGGGCGGGCTATCGGCCGGTGCTGCACCCGAGCGCAAGCATCGCGAACCCAGTGGCTTGATGTGCACTGACTTCGTAGTTCGTCATCGCCGGGCTTGTCGCGGCCATCCACGTCTTTATCACTTGCTAGACAGCGGAAGACGTGGATGCCCGGGACATAGGCGAGGAAAGCAACGCCGTTCTTCGAACAGCTATGCCCGGGCATGACGGAAAGAGCTGGGGCCGATTACCCAAGCCGTTCCCTCGCCAACTTCGCGCCCGCGCCGAGGGCATTCAGTTTCGCCTCGGCGATCTCGCGGCGCATCGGGGCCATGCCGCAATTGGTGGTAAGCACGATGCGCTCCTTCGGCACGAACTTCATCACCGCTTCGACGGTCTCGACGATGCTCTCCGGTGTCTCCACCGCGTCGGTGGCGACGTCGATGACGCCGGCCTGGATCACCTTGCCGTCGAGCAGCTTCAACAGATCGAGCGGCACACGCGAATTAACGCATTCAATCGCGGCCTGCTGGATCGTGCTTTTGGCGATTGCCGGGAATATCTGCTCGTACTGCCGCCACTCGGCGCCGAGACCATGCTTCCAGTCGATATTGGCCTTGATGCCATAGCCGTAGCAAATGTGCACGGCGGTGGCGCAGGTTAGGCCTTGCGCGGCGCGCTCCAGTGCCTTGATGCCCCAGTCGTTGACTTCCGCCATGTAGACGTTGAACGCCGGCTCGTCGAACTGGATCACGTCGACGCCGTCGGCTTGCAGCGCGCGGGCTTCCGCGTTGAGCAGTTCGGCGAAGGCGAAGGCCATCTTCACCCGGTCGCCGTAATAGCGATCCGCGATGGTGTCGATCAACGTCATCGGACCGGGCAGGGTGAACTTCAACTGGCGGCGGGTGTGGGCGCGCGCGGTTTGCGCCTCGGCGGCGTGGACGCGACCCTTGAGCCGCAACGGGGCCACCACCTGCGGCACCATCGCTTTGTAGCGATCGTTGCGGATGCCCATCTCGACCTTGTTGGCGAAGTCGATGCCCTCGACGTTCTCAAGGAAGCCATGGACGAAATGCTGCCGCGACTGCTCGCCTTCGGTGAGGATATCGAGGCCTGCATCCTCCTGGAGCTTCACCGTCAGCACGGTGGCGTCCCGCTTGGCGTGCGCCAGTTCGGTGCCTTTGGATTTCCACGGCGCCCACAGCGTATCGGGCTCGGCCAGCCACTCGGGCTTGGGCAGCGAGCCGGCATTGGTGGCTGGAAACAGCATGGGCGGACCTCCCCGGAAATATTGGCGTGAATGCATCTTTACGCGAGCGCTGGTGTGCCATGTCCGAGGCGCTGCGTACATATGTTGCGAGGGGTGTTGGTCGAAATGCTGAGAGGGGGTTAGGATATGACCCGCACCCCAAATCGGACGACGCATGATCGATCTGCACTACGCCCCGACGCCGAACGGCTGGAAGATCACGATCATGCTCGAGGAACTGGGCATTCCCTACAACGTGATTCCGGTCGATATCCGCGCCGGCGATCAGTTCAAGCCGGAATTCCTCGCCATCAGCCCCAACAATCGCATTCCGGCGATTGTCGACCGCGCGCCGGCCGATGGCGGCGAACACATCTCCGTGTTCGAGACCGGGGCGATCCTGATCTACCTCGCGGAAAAGACTGGACGGTTTCTGCCGTCCGACAGGCGCGGCCGCACGAACGTCATCCAATGGCTGATGTGGCAGATGAGCGGGCTCGGTCCAATGCTGGGCCAGCATGGGCACTTCCTGCTTTATGCCGCCGAGAAAATTCCCTATGCCATTGATCGCTACCGCCGCGAGGCGGCGCGGCTCTACGGCGTGCTCGATGCCAAACTGGGCAAGACCGGTAGCTTCGTCGCCGGCGACTATTCCATTGCCGACATCGCCTGCTTCCCCTGGACGATGACGCACAAGGCGCAAGGCTTCACGCTCGACGATTATCCCAATGTTAAGCGCTGGTATGCCGAAGTGCGGGCGCGGCCGCAGGTGCAGGCGGGGCTCGCGGTGGGCAAGTTCGTCAAGGAGCCGTTCAGCGAGGAGGCGCGGCGGATCATGTTCGGCACGGCGCGGGCGCCGCAGCCGCAGCAATCGTAACAGAGCAAGGGCCTCTCGAGGCAACAAGAAACGACCGACCGCGTGAGCGCGGTGCAAACAGAAGGAGGTCCGATGATTGAGTTTTTTTTCGACTGCTCCAGTCCGTGGACCTATCTTGCCTTTCACAATATCCAGCCGCTGGCGAAGGAATTGAACGTTCCGATCGCCTGGCGGCCGATCCTGGTCGGCGGCGTGTTCAACACCGTCAATCCCAGCGTCTATGCGTCGCGCGAAAAGCCGGTCGTGCCGAAGGCGCGCTACATGAAGAAGGATCTCGCGGACTGGGCGCGCTCCGCCGGCCTCGCCATCAAGATGCCGCCGACGGTGTTTCCGGTGAACAGCGTCAAGGCGATGCGTGGCTGCATCTGGCTCGGCAACGAGGCGATGGTGCCATTCGCGAAGGCCGTATTCGAAGCCTATTGGGGCGACGACAAGGATATCTCGCAGGACGCGGTGCTGGGCGATATCTGCAAGGCAATCGGTATCGATCCGGCGAAGTTATCGGCCGGCGTCAGCGAGCAGGCGGTGAAGGATCAGCTCAAGGCCAACACTGATGAGGTGATCGCGCGCGGCGGCTTCGGTTCGCCCACGATCTTCGTCGACAAGACCGACATGTATTTCGGTAATGACCGGCTGCCGTTGATCCGCGAAGCGATCCTGCGCCGCAAAGCGGGAAAAAGCTGATGTCGCGCGCTGTCATTTGTCGTGAACTCGGCGCGCCGGACGTGTTGCGCGTCGAAACCATCTGCTCGATGCCGCTCGCGCCGGGCAAGGTCCGCGTCGCCATCCACGCCGCCGGACTCAATTTCCCCGACGTGCTGATGGTGGCGGGGCAATATCAGTTCAAGCCCGATCTGCCTTTCATTCCGGGTATGGAAGCTGCCGGCGATGTGATCGAGGTCGGCAGCGACGTTCGTGGCGTGACCATCGGCGAGCGCGTCATCGTCAAGCTTCGGAATGGCGCTTTTGCGGAGCGGGTCGCGGTGACGCCGGAGCATCTCGCGCCGCTGCCGTCGACGTTCGACTACGCCGAGGGTGCGACGTTCCTCGCGGCGCACGGCACCGCTTATCACGCGCTGGTCGATCGCGGGCAGATCAAGCCGGGCGAGACGCTTCTGGTGCATGGCGCTGGCGGTGGCGTCGGCCTCGCGGCGGTGGAAATCGGCAAGCTGCTGGGAGCGACCGTGATCGCCGCGGCATCGAGCGAGAAGAAACTCGCGGTGGCGAAGGCGCGGGGCGCGGATCATCTGGTGCTGTACAAGCGCGAACCGTTTCAGGACGCGGTGAAGCGCCTGACGGATGGGAAGGGTGTCGATGCGGTGTTCGATCCGGTCGGCGGCGAAATCTTCGAGGCCAGCCAGCGCTGCATCGCTTGGGGCGCGCGGATGCTGGTGATCGGTTTCACCGGCGGCATCGGATTGGCGAAAACCAATCTTCTCCTGATCAAGGGCGCGAGCGTGCTCGGCGTGCGCGCCGGCGAAGCGGTGCGGCGCGATCCTGAACTGGGCAAGGCGCGGCTCAAAGTGCTGTCCGAGTGGGCCGAGGCTGGCAAGATTCGTCCGAACGTCTCGCATCGCCTGCCGCTCGAGGATGTCGCCAAGGCGATGCGGCTGCTGATCGACCGCAAGGCCATTGGTCGCGTTGCGCTGACGGTCGAGTAGGTGCGGCCGCCAAGCGCGGATTAGGCGGCTGCGCGCAACGGCAGCGCTTTCGACAACAGTTGTCGCGTCGATGTCCGCAACGGCGTTTCGATGTAGCGGCAGATTGCCCACGACACTGCGGCGATTGCGAGAACGATCAGGCAGACCGTTGCTGCGGATTGATACTGCGGCGGAAAGCGGGACAGGATCGTATATCCGAGCTGTTGATGTAGCAGATAGAACGGATAGGTGAGCGCGCCGATGGCGATAGTGATTTTCGGCGGAAGCGGCGAGACATTCAGCCGTGTCGCCAGAAAGATAACGGCGACCGACGTCAGGAAGATGGTCGCGACCACCGAGGGCTGGAAGACGACGTCGGAATGCGCGTGCAGCCATCCCAACGAATGGATGGCGTGAAAGACCGCGGTGCCAACCGATAAACCGAAGATGCAGAACCACATCAGGTCGCGCCGGCCGCGATGGAATTCGTGGAGCATCAGGCCGGCGGCGAAATAGCCGGCGTTATCGGTCAGAAAGACTTTTTCGAGAATGGTCGTGTCCGCCGTCAGTTCGTTGGCCATGGACAGAAGCAGCCACGCGAGCACCAGTGCATCGAGCCGTCGTGGAAACAATCCTGCGGCAATGAAAACGGCGACCCAGGCATAAAACGTTATCTCGATCACCAACGACCAATAGGCCGAGTCCATATACGGGTGATCGAGCGCCGGCGAGGCGATCGCCAGATTGGCCGCCCATCGCGCGAACGAGACGTGAAATAGCTCGCCGCCGAGGATCAAGATTCCTAAAGCGGTGATCGTCATGCAGAGAACGAACGTGGGATAGATGCGGCTGAAGCGGGCAATGGCGAATTCGCTGGCCGTTCGGCCTTCCGCCGAGTAGGCGATCACGAAGCCGCTGATCACGAAGAACGCCGGTACGCCCAGGTAACCGTACATGGCAAAGGGCGACAGATACGGCAGCGCTGCCCATGTGTGGTCGCCGATATTCGGACCTCTGAAGCCGTAGTGATAGAACACCACGCCGAGCACGGCGACGAGGCGCAAGAGATCGAGCGCCTCGACGCGATTCACGGATGCGTGATCATCCTTCGGCATATCGATAATCTATGCCTTCGGCCGCCGTGCGTCACCGAATGTCCGGCAAATCGGCAAAGGTAGTTAATCGCCAACGAAGGTGATGACCCGCCGCAAAGAGGCTGGCGCTTGGATAAAAGCATACATTTAACTGCGTCGCGCTCAGAACGAGGTGAGTTATTCGGAAAGCCTTTCAGTCGTCATGGCCGGATTTATTCCGGCCATCCACGTCTTAAGGAAAGGTCGATGCAAATGAGCTGATAGAACCGTGAATTGGGTGTTTGCTTGCACGCTGTTTCAAAGCCGTGGATGGCCGGGACATAGGCGTTCGACAGAACGCCGTTCTTCGAACGGCTATGCCCGGCCATGACGGAAGGATACGTCGCGTTGTACTTACTTATATTCCCGCTCGGACCACCACGGGAAATAATCGGGCATATCGGTCGAGACCTTGTTCTTGAACTGCGCGGGGCGCTTTTCCAGGAACGACATCACGCCTTCCTTGACGTCGTCGGAGCGGCCGCGCGCGTAGATGCCGCGGCTGTCGACCTTGTGCGCTTCCATCGGATCGTCGGCGCCCATCAGCCGCCACATCTGCTGGCGGATCAGCGCGATCGAAACCGGCGCGGTCTTGTCGATGAATGAGCGCGCCAGTTCGCGCGCGGTTGGGATCAGTTGGTCCGGCGCGACCACCTTGCTGACGAGGCCGCCGGCCAATGCTTCTTGTGCGGGGAAGACGCGGCCGGAATAACACCATTCCAGCGCTTGCGAGATGCCGACGAGGCGTGGCAGGAACCAGCTCGACGCGGCTTCCGGCACGATGCCGCGCTGGGAAAACACGAAGCCGAAGCGCGCGTTCTCCGACGCGATGCGGATGTCCATCGGCAATTGCATGGTGACGCCGATGCCGACCGCCGGGCCGTTGATCGCGCCGATCACGGGCTTGAGGCACTTGAAGATGCGCAGTGTCACCTGTCCGCCGCCGTCACGGATGCCGGGATCGCTGTAATCGACGGCGCCGCCCGCGAGGCGCTTGGCCGGACCGCGCTTGGCGTCGCGATCGAAGGTATCGCCGCCGGAGGAGAGATCGGCGCCGGCGCAGAAGCCGCGGCCTTCGCCGGTGACGATGATCGCGCGGACGTTGTCGTCGGCATCGGCTGTGTCGAAGGCGTTGATCAGTTCGTTCATCATCGTCATGTTGAACGCGTTGAGCTTGTCGGGGCGGTTCAACGTGATGGTCAGGATCTGGTCGGCGATATCGTATTTGATGGTCTCGTAGGCCATGGTGTTTCTCCTGGATTGATTGACGACGTCATTGCCGGGCCTGACCCGGCAATCCATCTTTCGAAGACGACGGATGCGCGGGTCGAGCCCGCGCATGACGCTTTTTGTGAATTTAAGTCGGCGGCACCGGCCACGGCTTTTGTGGGCCGCGCAGGGTTTCGAACGCTTTCGCCATGCGCAGCACGCCGAGATCGTCGAAACGGCGGCCGATGATCTGGACGCCGATCGGGAAGCCGTCGGCATCGTAGCCGCCGTTGATCGATGCCGCCGGATTTTCCGCCATGTTCCACGGCACGGTGTAGATGATGTGCTCGAACGGCTTTTGCGGATCGTTGCGAGGGGCGGCGAGTTCGGCGCGGAATTTCACCACCGGCGATACCGGCGAGATGACGTAGTCGAGATCGGCGAACAATTGCGCGGCCGCGGCGCGGATCGTCATGGTGGCGTTGAAGCCGCGCAGCACATCGACGCCGGAGAGTTTCGCGCCGCCTTCCGCCCACTGGTAAATGTAAGGTAGCGCCTTCGCGCGCACCTTCGGCGACAGCTTGGACAGATCGTCCCACGAGCGCGCGCGCCAGAAGGCGTCGAGCCCGTCGAGCGTCTCGCGCGTGATGACGCCGGAGACTTCGCGCACCGACGCGCCGGCAGACTCAAATGCGCGCGCGGCGGCCTTCGCCGTGGCGCGCACCTCGTCTTGCAGCTTGTCGCCGAACCCGAGATCGAGCATCAGGCCGATGCGCTTGCCCTTCAGCGAGACGTCGAGCGCGGGCCAGTCGATATCGGCAGGCGGCAGGCTCATGCCGTCGCGCGGGTCCGGTTGCGACAGCACGCTCATCAGCAGCGCGGAGTCGTCTACGGTGCGGGTCATCGGGCCGGTGACGCGGCCGACATAGGGCGGATCGATCGGCACGCGGCCGAGGCTCGGCTTCAGCGCGACGATGCCGCACCAGCAGGCGGGCAGGCGCACCGAGCCGCCGATATCGGTGCCGAGATGCAGCGGACCGTAGCCGGCGGCACCAGCCGCGCCGGCGCCGGCGCTGGAGCCGCCGGGATTCATCCGCACGTCCCACGGATTGCGCGTGAGGGAATGGAAGCTGGAGAGGCCCGACGACAACATGCCGTAATCCGGCATTGTGGTCTTGGAGAAGATCACCGCGCCGGCTTCGCGTACGCGCGCGGCTTGCGGCGCATCGACGGGCGCGGGCGTCAGCGTCGTGGTGGCCGCGCCGAGCGGCACTGGCACGCCCTTGGTGGCGATGTTCTCCTTGATGGTGATCGGCACGCCATCAAGCGAACCGATCGGCTCGCCCTTGCGCCAGCGTTCTGTGGAGGCTTTCGCCACCACGCGCGCACCGTCCGGATCGAACGCATAGAGCGCGTGGATATGCGGCTCCCATTTGGCGACATGCGCGAGGACGTCCTCGATCACCTCGCTCGGCGAGAACTGCTTGCCGTGATAGCCGGCCAGCAATTCGACGGCCGAGAGGTCGCGCAGCGTCGTCATGCCGACACCGGCAGCCGCGTCTCGATGATGCGCGCGAACATGCTTGCGCCGATCGGCAAAATCTTGTCGTCGAGGGTGAAGCCGGGATTGTGCACCGGCACTGAGCCGTCATGGCCGAGCCAGAAGTAAGCGCCAGGCACCGCCAGCAGCATATCGGCGAAATCCTCGCTGCCCATGCGCGGCGTTTGCCTGATTGCCACGTTCTTGGGATCGAGCACGGTGCGCGCGACGTCGTACACCACCTTGGAATGTTCTTCGGTGTTGATCAGTACGCTGAAGATGTCGCGGATTTCGACCTTGATCTCGACGCCGAACGCCTGCGCGATGCCGGCGGCGATGGTCTTGATGCGCTCGCGGATCATCATGCGGGTCGGCTGGTCGAAGGTGCGGACGGTGCCGGCGAGCGTGGCTTCGTTCGGGATCACGTTATAGGCGGAGCCAGCGTGGATTTGCGTGATCGAAAGCACAGCGGCGTGCGTCGGCTCGACATTGCGGCTGACGATGCTTTGCAGCGCCTGCCCAAGATTCATCGCGATCACCACAGGGTCGCGCGAACGCTCCGGCATCGCGCCGTGCGCGCCGAAGCCCGTGATGGTGATGTCGAAGAAATCGGCGCTGGCCATGCTGGGGCCCGGCGAGATCACCAACTCGCCATGCTTGAGGTCCGGCGCGTTATGGATGCCGTAGATTTCGTCGCACGGAAATTTCTCGAACAGGCCGTCCTTGAGCATCGCGCGCGCGCCGCCGAGGCCTTCCTCGGCCGGCTGGAAGATGAAGTGAACGGTGCCGTCGAAATTCTTGGTCTCGGCGAGATAGCGCGCGGTGCCGAGCAGGATGGTGGTGTGGCCGTCGTGGCCGCAACCGTGGAAGCGGCCGGGAATGGTGGAGCGCCACGGCAGGTTGGTGTTTTCCTCCATCGGCAGCGCGTCCATATCGGCGCGCAGGCCGATCCGCTTATTGCCCTTGCCGTTGCCCTTGAGCACGCCGACCACGCCGGTGCCGCCGAGCCCGCGGTGCACTTCGATGCCCC
>Ga0209952_1003051_pt1 | contig 11957 bp, 11 predicted proteins | sample ThiBiot_750_biof_2_FD_183951 | JGI IMG/M metagenome (GOLD analysis project Ga0209952, IMG submission 183951) | Wastewater bioreactor microbial communities from Cape Town, South Africa - Thiocy_cont_750_biof (SPAdes) | ecosystem: Engineered > Bioreactor > Thiocyanate-remediating >...
ATTGATTACCATACGAAGTCTTTCGAAGAAATTTCAATTGTAATGAAAATGTATCTCGCGTTAAACTTTGAAAAGTCGTTATTAATGCATTACTCGGAATATTCAATGTTGAATTAGGTAGAATTTGACTACTCAGAAATGGTGTATCATTGAAAATAACTAAAGCATCTGCAATGGTTTTATTGGTTAATTCACAAATTGATTTCAATTGATGAAATTGAGTTAATGCAGCGTAGCGAAAGTCAAGATAATAAGCTAAACCTCCATTACCCAACGATTGAAGAAGACCTGCGAACCATTGTTGAAAAATGTAACTGCTTGAACAAACAGCATGAAAACGAGGAAATAAATTGATGAATTCACGTTGAGAAATGATGATTTGTGAACATGGACACGAAAGTGTATTTGGATACAAATTCTGTAATCGTTCGATATATGTTTGTTTTGTCAACATTGAAAACAAAATCAGAATAAAAACAGCACCTTCACAAATTCAAATAGTAATACAAATTAGATTTTATCGACAATTTACTTGAAAATAACACGAAAAAGATTCGTGTAGCTAATCGCTGTTGATCCATGGTCAAATCGTCTTTGTCAACAAATAAATTAAGTTCAATTGTGACTTTTTTCATTTTTCGAAGTAATACATTGAAATGATCTACTTGAACAGATCGATTATGACGTCAATGTCGATATTTAATTAGATTGACAATTAGAAATTGTAAGGCAACAGTAAGTCCACCATAGAAACCAAGTAATGTCGATATCATATAAACGAAACTGCCTCGTTTTGTGTATGTATAACTGCATTTCATTGGACCACATGCGTCAAAAATTGACCATATTGAGAGAGAATTAAAACTGAAGTATTGATATCAATAGTCAAATATGAATGAATTTGTTGTAAACATGTGCGATCATACAAACAAGCAAGTGTTGAAGTCAGAAGAGATTCTAATGGAAGACATCCAACGGCAAGACCATTCATTACAGTGAAACTATCATTTATTGAAGCATTAAATTGACAATTATTCTACAAAAGACAACAAAGATTTCATCAAGGATAAGATAAATAAATACCTCGAACAAAGTTGTAGGCATTGTCATATGAGATATTCCAATTGGTATCGATTGTTGACATGTATATCAATCGTAACAACTACAATCAATACCTGCACTTGTTCGATAATCACAAGAACTAATTGCTACATAATAATTAGAAAAATATTCATAGAGACTAGCTGCAGCACTTCAACTGACGGCAGATATCAACAAATTACCAAATGTGATATTTCGAATAACTGATAAAGCACGAAGTAATGACGATGATGAACTGGATTGAAATGCAATTACTAATGCATTGACTTCAACTTCAAGATCGGTTTCATCAATAACTTTGAAGATCATCATTGATCGTCTGTTGAGCAAGTGAACAAAGAGACGATAATAATTGATATTGTGCACTCAATGTTGATCGAATATCTAACGGAAGATACATACTTGCATTCTCATAGAAAATTGCATTTGACCATGTACGTGTAACAAATTCACTTGAACAAACTGGATGAAATATCGGTTCTAATCTAATAAATCTTTCATAACGAATGAGTATTGCACTACATGGACATGAAAATTTAGCATATTCGAACGATTGAAGAACTTTGAAATCTTTTACGTTTTAAATACACAACTCGTTAACAATCATTGACGATACGAACTCGTCAGTAAAACTACGTAAATTCGTGTAGCCAAACGTTGTTGTCCTATTGGCAATGAATTGACATGATCGAATTCATTCAATTCTTTGAGCCATTCTTTAACTTTAGACACACGTCCTTGTTCAATAAAGGCAGTTATATTTCCCTGGATTATTTGTTTAATGAGTAGTTGTTGAAAAAAGGAATGATAACACTTTGTGTAGCATTGAATACCGTAGTAGAACAATCATTTGTTCCTGGTTGTCCATTACATTTTGCCGGTAAGGTCGTGCGTGGCCACGAATGTTGACCTTCAGTGATTTTATATTCTATGACAATACCATTGCAATTTGAATTATTGTTCCACGTTTGAATTTCAACTAATTGTTGAGGATCGATGTCTTTTGATAAATAAGAGATTGACGGAATACTTTGACAACCATTTCGTCGTATCCAATCTTCAAGGAAATCACCAATACTAACTTGTATACCACCATGTGCTCGTTTGCCTTCGTATGGTGTAATAGTATCAGCAGTACCATGAAAATCAATAATTGGTATAGGACGTTCACTAGGACAATTTTCATTAAATGTAGTTCTATAGAAAGCTGAAGATATTGTAGCCAAAGCAGCAAATTTTGCCGCTATCGATGGTGTACGAGCCAAGAGATTGACAAATCCACCACCTAAAAATCGAATTGTTAACATAACAAATAATGAAAATGATATCATATTTTACCATTACTCTTGCCTGTGGCATAGATTCGAGATGAATCAATGCACAATTTTCTTTTCAACTCGGAGATCATTGCATTTACAAAGAGAATCTATATGATGAATGATAGACGTCATAAACAAGAAGAAGTCAAATAAATTTACATCATCAACATGAGGAGATGAATAAGGTGCACCTTGCCAAGCAGTTCCGCCATTCGTTCCTATTATTCCTTGAGGATAAACAGCAATAATTCCTACGCCATTAATGAGTAAACCTTGTTGAGATAGTTGAGATAGATCTTCTTGTGTCGTCATATCTCTTGTATGACCGTGAAAAGAAAAAATAACAGCGTGTCCACGATTATTTGGATAGTCTACTGGAAGATGTACATTGTAATGACGAACGGGTTGATCAGCTCTTACATCAATCTCGACAGTCGTTGTTTTACCCGGAGAAAAATCAGTAGACATTATAAAAAATGATTCGATCGTATTTTTCGTTCTTTCTCGAACGAGATTACTTGTGCAAATATTGACTTTTATTTTACATGTGAGTTTATACTTCGATATAATTTGAAAATTGCCGATGTAATCCAACCAATAATATAACTATATCGATCGGATTTCCGTATCCATTATACGAACACGTACAGTATGTCACTAAACATGCATTAAAATCAGTATTTGTCATAGGAAATTTCAAATAAATACTGTTTAACAAACAGATTTTCAAGTAAAATTTGAATAGCTGCATTCAATTGTTGATAGTTTCCTAATGAATCAATACTATTCTGATGATAAAAACATTGCGGAGCGTTCCTTGAACTTAAAAAAATGATTCTAATGGATAACAACCAACTATTCTTTTGTTAGATAATATTTGTGTACATGTCGATAATGTATCACAATCACAATCTTCATATTTTACGGAACTTGAATAATATTCATATAAGACTTAAAATCAAAAGGAAAAACATTGTATTTCCAATTTGTTGAATATTTATTTAATAACATATTTGATCCAGTTAATTGACGAATCATAGCAAGCATATTGACAAATTCATATTGATATATTCTTTTTGAAATTGTTCGAATCGATTTTGAATTGTTTAAGCAAATTGTTCGAGTGTATTATTAATAATATTTGTTGCTAATTTAAAAAATGAAACAAATAATTGATAATATCCAAGTTGATCTGTTTGATAGGAAATATATTCAATCTAACCATTAGATATAAAATGACTTGAACAAATCGAATGCACTCGAGCTTTAATTATTCAAAGATTTTGAACAGAAAAATTGAAGATTTTCATGAAACTGTATTGTTGATTCAAGATTTGAAATTATTTTGACTTGAGATGTTAAACATGAAATAAGATAAAAGATAATTATTAGCAATAAAACTAAAATAATTTTTAATTTGTTTGAAGTTTTTTTTGTGTAATTGAATATTGCAATCAATGCATATTTGGTAATTCTTCAATGAGTCGAACAATAATTAGCATACAAATTTCTAATGTAGTTGTTAGACCATCCAAAACACTGATAATTGTTTTTAGTATAATTAGAAAACTACGATGACAAACTATTTCATATGCACATGTTGATCTACATATTTTATAATAAGATGCATACGAAATATTTTCTATCCATGAATTAACCAATAAATCTTGTCAAATCGATTCAACTGTTTCGTCTTATTTTCCATTGGAAATGCTCAAAAATAGAAAAATTCATTGGTATTTGATTATTCACAATATTGACTGATATAGATTGAAGAAGTGAATCAAAACATGTTTGACTAAATAAAACATTGAACACGATCTATAAAAATCACAAGAACCATTCGAATAATCTATTACCTTAATTTGTTTCTCGAATTCATTTAACAATACATTCATACCGATATTTAGTATTCGTTTTCCAATGTTGAATTATTGAAAATATATTTCATCGAGAAAATAATTTTTTCATCAATTATATCGTGAGCATTATCGCACAATGTTTTTAAAATATTAAATTGACTAACAAAATTAATTGCATATTGTAAATCAGCAACAATTATTGTTTGATGTGTAAAAAATCTCATTAAATTCATCCAATCCATTGAAAGAAAATCACTTGAACAAATCCATAGATGTCATAATACCCTACAAAGTCGTTTTCACAACTGAGATACAAATTCATCTCACCCATTATACCACAGACGTAACGATATCATTATTCATTATACGAACAATATCTTGAAAGTTTGAGGGATTAGTGGATTTGGTGTAACGACTCAGTTACACTACTGATGTAATGACTTCATAGAGACAACTACAATTAATGTATACGGTTGGTCATACCATAACTTCTTCATTTTTTATTTGATATAGAGCATAATTTGTCACTTGTGCAGATAATAAAGAATTGCCGTCTAGTATCTCATGTATTATAAGGAAAGTGATGGTAAATAATCATTTATCAGAGAAGTTTGAAACTGATTGATTAAAAAGTGAATATCTCATTCAAATAGTTCCAAGGATATAACAGACACACTAACATAATCATTTCTACAAAATTTATCTAAATTTTCACTCAGAAATTTGCTGATTGAAATGCAGAAATATTGTAAACCACAAAATATCTGTGAAGCAGCAAAGTAAAAATCTTGTATGTGATTATGACCAGTGCTTTTAAAATATATCAATTTTTTTAGCCAGTCTTCGGATACAAAATCACTTGTACAAATTTGATGTATTGAATATTGAATTTCAAGTATATCTCTTCATGATGTATCGAAATTTTTGTTCATGAGCATGTGATAATGTTTGAGAAAAATGACAAATCTTGTTGATATCTTTTGATTTGTCAGTTCATGTTGATCAGTTGAAAGTGAAATCAATGAGAAATCTCTTCATCTTTTGTCGAATTGTATCAATGTGTTCAGGGTTATTATGCATCAGGTGATAGGAATAGGATGTATTTTTCTTTATGTTCTGTGTTCTGAATCGTTGAAAGATTGTTAAAATTGTAAGAATCAATGAATTCCAAAAAACTCGAACGAAGGCGAACACGGAATTTATTTAGCAGACAAACTTATGAATATTCATAAATGACTATGAATAAAGCGTATTTAATATCAAGGATAATAAAAAAAAAAACATTGAGTACGAAATGGTTTTCGCTTATGGTCTATATCCTCTTGAATCACTTAGTTTTTGAGAAATGAGTATTTTTTCTCAAAAAAGAGTTGAACTGAAAATTCTAATTTCGTAACATTTACAACTACGTCAAACTACTGTAACTCATTTTCTATTTCTAGTGATGTATATGAGCACTTACTTAAAAACAATTGTTAAAATAAGTAAATTAAAAGACGTCAAGGATCTATTTGGATGAGTTTTCTACGTGTAGTTTAAAATACTTGTAGCATTGCTTCAGAAGAATGTTTTCTCTTTAAACATAAAAAACCTGCTTGCACACTTTTTTCTGAAAAATAATTGAAATATATGAAGGAAGAACTTGTGAGATTTTTGAAGAGTATGGACATGTCGCATATATTCCTATTTTTTTGCACCTAATTTCAATTATAGTGACATTTGTACAGTTTTTTTGCTATATCTTCGGTGCAATCTTATTTAAATTGCTTCAAAAATACATTACTGAGAAAAGTTAAATAAAATATTTCTTGTTTTTTTTCAACACCCCTCAATGGCATCTCGATCACAACTATCACCTTTTATTATTTTAGCTCTATTTCCTTTTTTAAAAGGATTTATTGCAGAAAATGAAAAAAATTTGAAGATATCAAGCTATTATTTCTTTCAACAATAAGAAAGAAAGAGAACGCAAAAAAAACATAGGTGATATTGGGTTATATGATATCACTAAGTATGATCATAAAGACGCATAGTTGAGAATTATCGCATTGGGTATTGTAAGAAAAAACCCAAACACATTTGCTCTATATATAGAGATGTAATAGACATTTTTCTTCATTGCTTAACATCAATCGTAAATATTCTTTCTAAAATGTCTTGAAACTTTATTTATCTATTTAGATATTCTATCTTCACTTCAGAGTTCAAAAACAAAGATGAAATTCTTCTCAATTGTGGCATTATTTTTCTTATTAATTGTTCACATGCCGGAAAACATTTTCGCTGGACCTGTTGCAGGTACAGCCTGTTGTACTACTTGCTGTGGTGGAGCCGCAGTCATGGCAACTGCTGGTGGGCCAGCAGTGTTTGGTGGATGTTTTCCAGCATGTGTAGGAACAATGGGTATGTTGTTCCCATGTACTTTCTGTGCCGCTGCATTTGCTGCACCAACACCATAAATATGTAGCTGTTCAACATACGTACAAAAATTAAATAGAAATTTTAAACTTTTCGTTGCTATTCATCACTCTTCTTCAATGTAAATATATTCATAATTCCGAATGAAAAATAAATCTAATATGTCATACATCAAGGAAGAAAAACTCAAGTTTTGATTGAAATGATCTTAAATGAAGGTGAAATTACAAAATAATAATCCAATGAGGAAAGAAAGCGATTCGAAATTATCCGGATGTGATTTTTGTTGACGATATATATTCAATTTGAAAAGAATTTGAATATTGATAAATTAATTTAATGCAAATTATTTGATCGAACTATTAGCAAAGCACACAAACAATAAGAACTTCAATCACTATGAATAGCTGATCATATAGTTCTTAGTCTTTTTGCTACTCAATAATAGAACTTAATAATGAATCATTTTTGGATTATACACGCTCTCGCGTTAAATGTATATAAGCACGAGTGTTCTTTTACCTCGAATCAATAGGCACGCGGTTTTTTCCTCAATAGAATAACACAAGTATATCTTTCTCTTTTCTATTAGTTCAATATGAATAGTAAAAAGTATTTCGAACTTTGAACTATTGTCATTGGTATAATCGTTGAATGCATCGTGTATGTTGATAGCAATTCCGATGGTAAACAATCATTTAGTCAACAAATTCAAAGTCTCCAAAGTGAAACAGATCATCTCTGTTCTTATATTCGAATGGCATCACTCGTATCTGTCAAAAAATTGATTAGATTAATGCAAGATAGACATGCTGTTCGTCCGAATCTGCAAAGCACAGAAGTTTCATTAGTCAATATTGCAGCACAAGATGAAAAATATCAATCCTACGTAATTCAACAATTAAATGATTGTGATGCAATACGATATATGTTAATGAAAAGTGTAGACAGTGGAGCGTTAGTTGACTATTATTTGAAAGAAGGCAATTATTCACTAGTATCAAGCATTATTGACAAATGGCATCAACAATTTTTAAATTTGAGATCCAAGTTCAATCTCGGATATACATCATTAGATATTATTCTAAATAACAAACAAAGTTTCTTTCATGACAGTTGGCTTTGCAGTATAACGAAATCTATATTACCACTCATTGTATTAGCCGTCATTTCATATGTTGTTCTTATTCAAATTTTTACTATGATTCGTTTAATTACTTGGATCACTGATTTATTCATTCCATCTACTAGTACTTTACATCAACAACAACAACAACAACAACCATCTATTGAAAACGGACTTTCGAAAAACAGTATTACACAGCATCATGTCGATAATACGAATTCAGAACTACGCAGACGACAACAAATCCTTTCTCCCGAAGCGAATCAAAATATATCGATTCAGAATAATTCCAACTTGGCTACAGTAATAGCCGTAAATTCTCAAAGGATAAAAAAAGATAAAATGGATAGTCTGGCTCATTACTTTTTGTGTATTAATTACAACTGCAATAGAATACTATCCTGCTATAATTCCGCTTCATTCATCTCGATACAATTGGTATCCTGCTGCTACTGACACAATAGAAACAATGAGAATAAATAGAGAAAAGCTTGAATCTATTGTGACTCGTCAAATTTTTTCAATTGAAGAATTACAAAACTATGCAACAAAATGTAAATGTTCTAATAAGTAATCTTGACAAGAGTAGTCAACAAGCAAGCAAACAAGTAGCTGACTTATACATAGCGAGTGAACAGTTACCGTCCGTGTTTCGTGATGCTCGCAGAAATATTGAAGCAAAAGCAAAACAAATAAGTAGATTTGAGGAAGCGAAAGATCTCCTCGTTGCATTGGAACAAGCAGAAGAAAAATATGAACAACTTCAATGATCCATTCAAATATTGGTGATCAACCAACAAAAACTATTACCTGGATTCAAAGAACAAACTAGAGTTATGCAAGCGCTTGTGCAACAGGGACATATACTGGATATTCATCGAATTGCGAAGGAACATATTAAGACTGTTATCGAAATTGATGACTATACTTATAATGTCGAAATTATTGTAAAAGATCTCATTCAAATCGTCGAAAATGATAATTATGACGGAATGAAAAATGCAATCAATGAATTGAAAGAGCAAACCGCTTATGATCAATATAAAGCAATCATTGTTGGAGGTTTAAAAGTCGCTGGTGGAGCTGGTGGAGCTATCGGAGGTGGTGCACTCGGCATAGTAGCAATCAAGTTAGGATTTGCAATAGTTTCGATTACAGCAATACCTATTACCCCTCTATTTGTAGTCGGCGTCATTGGTGTCAGTGCATTTGCTGCTCTTGAGAGTCTTAATAATTATAATGATGCAGAAAACTATAAAGAATATTTAAATATTGTTGAAACTAATCGAGCAAATTTGCATATTGCTTTGAAAAATTTAGAAAAAAACAATCAATGAACAAAACACAGCATCGATAGCTGTCCAAGTAGCATTAAATAATATTATCACACATTCTGCCTCAGCTTCAAATATTTCTGGTTTTATATTACCTACTTCAAAGCGAATTGCTCTCAGCAATGAATTATTTCATCTCAACCAATAGTACAACACGATGATCAGTATCTTTCAGTCATTTAAGCCATATATGAACATTAAGAAAAATCAAAAACGTTTGACAACATAAGAAAAATACATTTTCCTTCAAAATATTTTAATCACGAATAATAAATGAGAAAAAAAGACATGCTCCTCTAATTAGTTTCTCACGCATTTTCAAATGTTAAAAACTTTCAATTTTTATCGACATCTAATCGTTCCAATAATCAGCAACATAAACATCGTAGTTGTAACAGCAAAATCTTCCTAAGTTGATACGTAATACACTTTATCTTCACACAGAAGTTCTATCAATTAATAAGTACGACAATTTCTAATTAGATCGATGAATTCAAATAAAGACAATTGATAACGGCAGACTTTCTCTCTGTAGATATCCTCAATTCTCAAATCAACATCAACATCAAACATTTTCAGTCAACAGTAGTGTGCCAATAATGGATATTCTTTTCAAATTCAAATATTATGTTTCGTTCTTAATATCAAGAAAGATAATTGTGCATCTTTCGTGTTATACGACATATCGATTTACAATGGGATGTCATTCATCTTAGTCTTATGATGACATCTGTAGTGTTTGATACTAAACATTTAATTATTTGTAAAAGTGAATTCTTAAAGCAGATTACCGCTCGATTTCATCATTCAAACATTGTAAAATTCGTTATAGGGTTGTGTTGATCTTCAACTGAAGAGTATGTAAAGTTTGTTTACCTTCGATAGAAAAGAATTAAATAAAATTTTCTTGACAAATCCATGTAAAAATGGTTAAATAGTGAAGAAAAAGAAGAAAAGTTATATGAGACGAAGTATAGAAGAAGCGAAAAATTTCGAGCAGCTGATGAAAAAGACTTTCTCTTCTGTTTCTTATTGTCTGTATTTATTTAGGTACAATACAAGATATTCGATTTTTTTTGTAGTTGAGGGTATTATTAAAAAAATATCTTGTATTCTATTTTCTGAAAGAAATACCTACAGACTTCTCAAATGACTGGATGAAAACAGTAGTTTTAACAAATTTATCTCTACCTGCAACACTCATTCTTAACATTTTATTTACTTTATAATTGAACATGATTCTAAGTAGATTATATTTTAACTTAGCAATAATAACATCAATGCAACTAATTCACTTATGTTAGCTCGGCGCTGTTGCACTGCTCGTATGTAGGAATAGAATGCATTCATCAATCTATTTTGGTCGAATTTGCCTTTTCATATGTTACTTCAAATATGTAACTTTAACTTGCGAGCTTACATAACCAACGAACAAATAAATAATTATATAATCAGTCATCATAGGAGGATATTCTTATCTACGTGTATTTATAGTTTGCTTTTTTAGTATAACTTCGTCAAAAATACTCAAATTTTCGCTATAAAACAGATAAATATGCATTTTCTTTATACATTACTTTGTGTATACTCCCTATATTATCGATAAATGCATGGCCTGATCCACGATGTCGAAGACCACCACCTGCATCAGGCTACACAATTGAAAAAGTAATCTTGAAAAGTTACATAGACATAACGTCACGATACTTTCTTATTGGTATACTGGTCACTGGTTTGAAATTGGAAGAATACAAACAGCTGGTGATGCTTTTTTTCAAAGAGATTGTGTATGCACATATTTGGATGTTGCTCAAAATGTTAACAATGCATCTCTAGTATCAATTTCCAATATATGTCGAAAAAAGACACCTGATGGTGAATTACTTGTTGCTAATGGTACACTTTTTAGCAATCAACAACCAGCCAATGGTGTCTATAATGAAACAATTGGTTATACTCATCAAATCGCTTCTTATAATATTATTGTACTACAAGAAAACGAGTACAGTGTAGAATATGATTGTGTCGAAGAGCTTGGCATAACGAATTACTGTGTACATGTTCTATCACGTCAGTCAACACTAAATCAAATGATGGTAGACAATCTTCTGAAAATTGCACAACAATATGATTTAAATCCAGAAAAACTCGAGTTTATCTATTCAAAACAACAGAATTGCACATATAATCGATAGACACAATTTTTCTCACGACTTTTCTTGATATTCAATCAATTCAATCAAAGATAAAAACTAAATTTTCAATTTCAATCTTCTAATATCTATAATTCATGAATAATTAAATGCAACATATAGTATCTTGAGAGTGAGAGCTTTACTACGGTACTACACATACAGCGAAGTAATTACCATTAATGGAGACGAAACTGATTAGAGGGAAAGAGAAAATGAACGTGAATTTAAATTTATTATGACATAAAAAAAGAATAATTTATTTAACGGTATGAGTAACAAACATTTCGAGAAGGTGATGATATGTTAGAATCGAAAAAAATATTTCAATGTATTATTGTGTTTAAATAACTTTTCGTCAGTTGTCTATTTTGTCTTGTGACTGTCATAATACTCATATCTGCTTCAGATACATACCATCGTTGTCTAAAATGTCGAGGTAATATGCTAATCATTGTTTTTCGAAATGTTTGTCGAAATAGTTGAGATGTTATTATAGAAATATAAAATGATTTGGCATTATTTAGATAAAAACAACTATTTGAAAGTCGATAAACTAAATTAATAATTGCTTGTTGTTCAGGAGTTCTTGTATTTTCAGAAAA
>Ga0209952_1003055_pt1 | contig 11935 bp, 14 predicted proteins | sample ThiBiot_750_biof_2_FD_183951 | JGI IMG/M metagenome (GOLD analysis project Ga0209952, IMG submission 183951) | Wastewater bioreactor microbial communities from Cape Town, South Africa - Thiocy_cont_750_biof (SPAdes) | ecosystem: Engineered > Bioreactor > Thiocyanate-remediating >...
AATAAATTAAAAGGAAAGCCACACAACGTTCAAGCTGAATAAGTTTATTCAAAAGTCGAAATGTTGCTTGTGGTTTTGACGAATTCGACAAAATATTCTAATTATTTAAAAAGATATGAAAACATTCTTGCCGATTCTGAAACATAAAATGCGATTGAAATACCTTCTCAAGTAAAAGTAAATCGTTATTGTCGAAGACAAGAATTGACGTTGTGACTTCACCGCAGATAATCGTATTAGCTTTGAATGAACCAAGATAAGTGCACGATGATGTCGTATTGACTGATTCAATGGTTGGAGATTCAATAATATGACGTTCTTCTGTTGTATGCTCGAATGCAAAACCAAGTATATCGAATTCAAGTTGTTGTAGTTTCATTGACACCAAAATTCGATTGTAATGTTGTTAGAGATTCTTATTCGAGAGAATGAGAAGAAGAGATATTCGGGTGGTTAAATCTCCACTTTTATTCGATTTAACGTCCGTATATATATACGGTCAAAAAAGTTCGAGGGAAGATATCATAAGATATCATTCCCTCGATGTCCCTGTGACAAATGTTTTGTCCACCATTCTTTATAATTTTTAGTAAGATAATGCTCGAAATCACCAAACAATGATTTACTTTCCTTTGAATAATTTGAATTAAATATTCGGTTTGTTGGTAAGAATGGTATTTCTAAATGATGATCTGCACGAATTCTATTCATTATTGAAGTAATGGCACTTGCTTCATAAATATTATCAGTTTTTGTGCTAATTGATCAACCTTTTTCTGGAATTTCCTATCCAAATTGTCGAAACGTCGATTAACGTCATACTTCAAATTTTCTATCATTGATTGAATTGCTTGTATTACTAGAAAATAACGAAAGGATGATTATTCTTACTGTAAAACATTAATTGCTTCCCTAGACGAACTTTTTTTTTGAATTTCTTGACCTGCACAGACCTCAAGATGTGTCCATAGCGCTGGAGTTTCTCATGCGCATGCCAAAAGAAGTTCGACTAGGGATATTCGGAGAGTCGATCTACAGCAAAACAAAAAGTTCATTGTTTCAATAAAAGAAATAAGTCTCTAACTAATTTATATAGGCTAAGTCTGAAAACAGCAACACCTCGTTGTATAATTACATTTCGAATAATATTGATAATTATATGGGTCAAAAAACAAAAAGTATGCCGACACCAAAGTTTTTTGAACATCTATAGAATCATAAATGCTTTTGTAGTTGAAATTATAATTTTTAACCTATTTAATCGTGTATGACATGCACTGTTTAGCTAGCTCTTCCACAAAAGCAAGAGAAGACTAAACAAAATCAGACAAATCATTTCAATTTAATGTTAGAAAAATACTGATTTATTAATATATATACGGCTTTCGTTTTGCTTTCTTTTTGCGTTCGAAAATTTTAGACAAATAAACGTACAAATACAAATTGTTATTTTGACCTAGTTGGTCGAAGAATGGATTTCAATTCGTCCTATTTTTATTTAAAGATGTCGTTCTGAAAAAAAAACAATAGTTTTCTTTTGTCTATTGTCATAGTAACTGCACGTGAACACTTATCCTACTTTAAATTCGATCGCCCTTTGATTTAGCTGCCCATTGTCGCACGTTTACATAATATGTTAATTTGTTCTCAAATTTAAACGTTCCAAATGACAGATGTTCTTTCCGTACAATCTTCATGGTCACACAATTCAACATCGAAGATTCTACAGTCGAAATCCACTCGTCGTACCGTTCTACGAAAGTTAACATTCTTTCGTAATGGTGATCAATATTTTACCGGCAAGAAATTAACAATTTCACCTCAACAATATATGAATCTTCGACATTTACTACAAGATCTTTCGAGTAGTATCGATTTACCCTATGGTGTACGTCGTTTATTTACTCCTGATCATGGTTCGGAAATTACTGATATCAGTATTTTAAAAGATGGAGGTTCATATGTTTGTGCATCGTTTGAACCATTTCGTAAACTTCATTATCCAGTTGAAGTACAACCACATGTAACATTCAATCTCGGTACTCGTATGTAATTATATGTGTTTTTTGCTTATTCAAGGAAATGAATGTTAGCGATCTATTTGTACTTAAACAAGAGGCAAACTTTCTCTTTTGTGATTTCTTTTTTTCGCCTTAGCTGTTACTTACCTCAATTAAAATCTACTTGAAATCATAAACAAGTAGGATTTCATTTCGTATCCATGCATGACTTCAGTCTGCCTACAAGTTTTTTTATTTTATTTTTAATTATTATTCTGATTATATCTTACAAAATCAACAAATACCCGATAAGAAGAAAAAGAAAAGAAGAGGAAAAAAGAAATTAGAAATTTATCGAGTCTGCATACATTCCAGAAAAAAATCAAATGATTTTTTTTCTTCTTCTTCTTTCCTTTACGAATCTAATGATCTCCTCTAGCAGAACTATACGCTATGACAATGATTAAATACTAACTAATAAACAAAGCAAGCGAGAAACAGAGAGGGAGAGAGAGAGAGGGAGCGCGAATATAACGATCGAGATTAGAAAAAAATAAGATGACGAAAGAAATAAAGGAAGAAAGAGAAGAGAGGAGAGAAGAAAAAAAAATATATATAAAATAATATCGTGCCAAATAATCAACGACCGAGAGAACAGTTGTTAAGTAAAGCAAAAGGAAAACAAATGAAGCACTACTCTTGAAATCCAATCATCACCAGATTTTATTTTAAGAGACTCTGACTTTCTTATTCCTTATTGATTTTCTTGCTGACATATTTGGAATATGTTCTTAACACCTAAAGTGTTCAACTTCAATGTATACCATTCACTTGAATGGTCGGGTAAGTCAAGTAATTGAAAACATACGAATTGAAGTTTAATGTCTATCGAAACACGTTAGTAGTAAACTTTCGAAATATTTCAACGAAATGACAAGTAAACTTCGTGAAATGATGTGGGCAAAAGAAAGAGAAAGATGTTGATTTGTCAAGGAAATAAACATGATTAATTATTAACAATTCTTTTTTAGTTCGTCAACCATTGCATGAATATCATTCGACGAATAAAGTTAATGTTCGTCATTTACCAACGATATCTGTAACGAAACAAAATCGTTATCAACCAAATCAACTTATTTTTCAATCGATTTCAACAGCAGCAACAAATTCACTTGCTCAACCGAGACGAACGAATTTTAAACATAATAGATATGGCCTTGAAAATCTACACAATAAACCACGTACGATAACAATCATTAAACAAGGAAATGAAAAGCCACATAAAACAATAACAATTCTATTGAATCGACGAACAGCTCAAACATTCGAACAACTTCTATCGGACATATCCGAAGCATTCGGATTTCAAAAACATCGCAATGATAAAATTAAACGTTTGTATACACTCAAAGGTCGACAAGTGAATGGTATCAACGATTTCTTTCGTGACGGTAGAAAATATATTTCAATTTACATGTTTATTTTTTGAAAGAAAAAATTAATTAGATGAGGTTTTCATTGCATCAACAAATACAAACGATATTCCCGTCAATGATTTACAAGAAATTAGTCTCGAAATTCTAAATGATTCTCAACATTCAGTCTACCGTCGAAATCATGTCAAACAGACACTTATGTCTACCGATGATCGAGATACACCCTCAACTCAACCAACAGCACCGATACCTATCAGTGTTGATGTGAAAAAAACTGTTAATATACGTGATAGTGGCTTTCTCGATGACGAAGAAATGCTTTCCGTTCGTGATGGTGAAGCGATGCAAGTTAAAGTCAATGAAGCAATTTCAGAACATACAGCAACGCCAACCGATCAAGTTAATCGAAAGATTAGAAGTATATCTAAATCTCGATTGAAAAATCATGAAAATCTATTATTATTTTTTTATTCTTTTCTATAAAGAAATCTTAAAACCAGTGTCGATTACAGCTGTTGAACAACAACGAGAAAGAGAACGACAACGTCTGAGAGAAGAAGACGAACGTCGAAAGAGATTATTACTGAAAAAAGATCATCATGCACTATTACCAATTACATCTGTACCGAAATTCGAACAGCTATTATTTGATACTCATCATGACGATGCGAATAAGACAAAAGTCGAACCACCGCCAGGTATTTTCTCATTCTATTCAAGTCAATTGAAATCTATTTTACATTCTCTTAGCACTTAATAAACCAGTTTCAATCGAAACACCAGTACAAAAACAATTTATAATAAAAAAACGTTCGACAATTCTCGTAAAAAAAAACAGATTTGTTTTTCTTATAATTTATTTCGTTTTTTATTTAGCATCCATCACCGTCGATTGTCACGGACAAATATGAATTCGGTAAGAAAATGGGCGATGGTAATTTTGCTATTGTTCGCCGTTCGAAATCTCGTGAACATAATCGTGAAGTAGCCGTGAAAATCATTGATAAATCAAAAATGAAAGGCAAAGAATACATGCTCGATCATGAAATCAACATTATGTACATGTGTAATCATCCGAATATAATTCGTCTATTCGAAGATTATGAGACACCGGATGAAATCTATTTAATTATGGAATTGATCAAAGGTGGAGATCTATTTGATTATATAACTAAACATCGACGATTCGATGAAATTTCATCATCATTAATGATTAAAGATATTGCTGAAGCTATTTTTTATTTACATGCAAAGAAAATTGTTCATCGAGACTTAAAACCCGAGAATTTATTAGTTATGCAACGAAAAGACGGACGAATAACGATTAAATTAACCGACTTTGGTTTAGCTATGCAAGTCAATGGATCGATAAAGACTGTTTGTGGCACACCAACGTAATCGATCGTAGTTTATAATCAATAAAAAAAAACGTACGTTCTTTTATTTAGATATGTTGCACCGGAAATTCTAGCGGAAGCTGGTAATTACGAGTTATTTTGTTTTGTTTTTATTGTCAAATTCTGTCAAATCTAGGGTATGGACTTGAAGTTGATTGTTGGGCAACGGGAGTCATTTTATATATTCTTCTGTGTGGTTATCCACCATTTAAAACATCGGATAGAAATCAAGAGGAATTATTTCAAATGATTCAACGAGGCAGATATAATTATGAATCTGAACATTGGCATACGGTTTCATCGAGTAACACAAAAAAGCCGTTTTTTTTGAATAAATGAAAGAGAAATTTTGTTATGTTCAGGTGCGAAAGATCTGATCGATCGTTTGTTAATCGTCGATCGACAAAAACGAATGCGTGCCGATGAAATTCTTCTTCATCCATGGATATTGACTGTTGGTCAATCGAAACCTATTCGACATATGGAAGAATTAAAAGCAACTTTGCGTGCAAAATATGACTTAAAAATTCTCGAATATGCCAATGAAAATATGCCAACGAATTAAAAGAAAATAGATTCGATTGTTTTTCTTTTCGTCTGTGTCAGATTGTCTTTCTTTTTTCTTGGCCAACTCTCTATTCGATAGAAAATAACAACCGAACGTTTACCAGTGAATATATGTGTATATGTGCTTGTACTTTTTTTTTCAATGAACTATCGAATAAAAGAAAATATTTTCTCTCTTTCTCTTTCTCTCTCTCTTTTTTTTATTATTATTTTTTGTTTACAAATTACGTATATAAATAAATTGTTCTTTTCTTGTCAAGTGTCGCAACTAGAAAAATACAATTAAAATCGAGTCAATATTATTTTTTCATTTCAGCTCGAATCCAATCGAGATACGAACTAATGCGCGTGTAAACACCGGAAGATAACGATGAATCACATTGTGTATTTCCGTAACTGACAATACCGGCAGCAATGAAATAACCATTGTCTGGAGATTCATGTTCGACAATAAGCAATGGTGCACCACTATCACCTGAACAAGCATCGATCGAAAGACGATCGTAACCAGCACAGATTTGTCGTGATGAATCGAATATTGATTGATGACATTTGATGTTCTTCGCATCGACGATAGGTAAAACGACATGTTGAAGAACGGATGACGTTCGATGAATTGATTGAGGATGAGCTCGACCCCAACCACTGACGATTGCTTGAGTTTTGGCCTGAGGATAGGTACTCGAAGTTGTACTTGGCAGACAACATGGCTGCAAATCATTGGCAAATGATGTTTGAATTCTAATCAAAGCTATGTCATTTAAATGTGTACTATCATTGAGTCGATATTGTGGATGAATAATCCAATGATCGATATCATGTCGATCACCGTGAAAATCTCGTAAATCATGAATGCGAGCAAGAATTTGAACTCGATCAGAGTATCGATTGACTAAACAATGTGCAGCTGTGAGAATGAATTTTGATGAAATTATAAATCCTGCACAGAATGGCTCGAGACGATGTCGATCTGTTAAACCAACGAGCCACGGATACATATAAGGTGACGCATCTTCGCCACCGACAATTTTCGAATTAATATTGTTTCTATTCCCTATATTCGGACAGCCGCACGAACGATTTTGATGACACAGAAAATTTGGATATGGTAAAATTGTAGTGAGAGTTATTTGATATCGAAAAAAATGGATAATAAACAAAGTTATGAATGTGCCAGTAATTAATAAACATGCAATAAAACTCAACAGCATCATCATCGATCGACGAACATTTCGTCGTCGTTGTCGTTGTGGTGATGATGGCGGTGTCTTAATCATCACGATTGATTGTGATATTTTCTTGTTATTCAAAGCAAGATCGAAATAACACAGAAAAAAAAAGAACCTAATCCTTGAGATTAACAAATGTTGAGTCATGTTTTTCGCTTTTTTCTTTATTACAAAACATTTATGTTGTAGAATTTACAATCACATCCTCATCATCATCATCATCATCATCATCACTGTCATCTGATGACGCCAATTGAAAATAATGATCAAAACCGGGAAATCGATCGTGTGGTGCATTATTACAACAAGTACGATGTTTCTTTGGAGCTTTGGCTTTTCGTTGAACAATTTGAATTTTTTGTTTTTCTTGTAGAATAACATCTTCTTGAACTTTATCTTCTTTCGATGCAATATAAGCTAAAGAGAAACATTAATCAATTCATAAGTGTAAACAATTCTTTCTACCTGGCAGATCACGTGGTGGTAGATCATTTGATACTGTGATACATTCAACTTCTTCTTCTTCTTCTTCTTCTTCACTGTTCGATGTTAAATCTGGAACGATGAATTCCATTAAATCAGATCGATATGTTTCTTTGCCGTCTATTCTCAATAAAATGATTTTAGTTTTTGAAGATTTGTAAATTCTACTTTTTAATTTTGCTACTAATTGAAATGTATGTTTGCTTCCTGGTATAAACTTCTTGATATTCACTTCGAACATATCTCGAATGAATTTTTGTCGAATCTAAATCAATTATACAAATAATTTATTTTATGCTCTTGAAACTTACATGTTTTATTTCCATATCATTTAAAATTAAAGTATATTTCTGTGCATTATCATCACCGATATGACACCATTTAATTACTAATATAATTATTTTGTCAACATATTTAAAACTGATCGTTGGATTCAAGGCGTAAATTTCACCGGTAAAATAAAAATTCTAATCAAAGTACAACAAAAGATTAAATTTAAAAGAACAAATATACAATAACATACGCATTGTTTCGATAATTTGGTTGACATACATCCTGATGAATCCTTTGGTTTAGCTTCGATATAAATCGATTGTTTTCCACGATTTGGATTGAAGCCTGATGCAGACAAAGATGTGTAATACGATTCAATTTTAATTCGTTGTTTTTTATTGATAACTAACTGAAAACAAAGCATCGAATGAATTCAAATTATTTCGTATAAAATAATTACGAGAAAATGATCTATCAATTGTCTCGATGATTCTGGAATGATTTGTATTGTTCCGTAGATTTTATTATCAGGAAATCCGAATGCTTCAAGTTGAACATCAATTTTAAATTCTTGCCAGAGTTGTTTTTGTTTGTCTTTACTAAGTAATCAAGAATTTATAATCAGATTTTTCTCTCCGCTTTCTTACTTGGTTTCTAAATCAGTCATTTTGTGGAAGTAAAACAAAACCGTGGCCTTCCTTCGTCCGCAGAATTATAAAAAACAACGTAAAATAAGAAGCTTTTTTTTTCTTTTTCTTTTCCTTTCTCTCTTTTTTTTCATATCATTCCGCTACGTCTTCACTCTGTTGACGGAGACTTTTTCTTGACGGTTATACATAGCAACGACGACAAAGAATTGTGATACTAGGTTACTAAATAGAGAGTCACGCAAATACATGCATATAAAAACGGGAGAATTTGTATTTTGAGACTATTTGGAAAAGAAAATGAATAAAATTCAATCAGCCAAAAGCAACTCGGTAAAAAAAGACTGATAAATCAATGATTTTATTGTTTTATTTTTTTTTTTAGTTCAATCGTGAACCGAATGCCGAAGAAATTTTCAATGAACTGAATATTGTCTATCGAGTTTGTGTCAAATTCGTACCGAATAGCGATGATACAGATCTTTGTGTCTGTAATCGACCTTCATCGCATGATCATTCGAAAGATCAAGCAAAAACTGATGAAAAATGGGATATGCAACATAATACATGTGTTAGATTGAATCCTGAACATGGAAAATTACCGAATTCAGCTTGGGTAAGTGTCAACAACAAAAAAATAAATAAGTCGGAGAAGAATGACGTTTCTAGTTTACTCGACTTGCGTTGGATACGCACGTAGTTAAAGTAGAAAAAATTCTTACTAATGTTTGGAAATTATCTCAACCACGATTGATTATGTCGATTATTGGTGGTGCAAAATATTTTACATTAAGTGATCGTGTTGAAACAAATTTTATCAATGGAATTATTAATGTTGCACTGAAATCCGGTAGACGGACAGTTTTTCATTTTTTTTGAAATTCTAATTCTCTGAATGTACAATATAGATGCTTGGATTCTAACGAATGGTTACAATGTCGGTATTGTTCAATTAGTTGGACAAGCGATTCATAAAAGTAAATTAACTAATCCTAAGAAAGCGATAACAGCCATTGGACTTTGCAAATGGGGAAGTGTCAAAGATGTGGAGAAATTAACCAGTCCAAAACAGGCACACGAAGCAAAGACTCGATTGAGTTTGCAAGAACAACATGATGTTATGAAAAAACGTGAAAGTGGACAACGAGATTTGGAATTAAATCATAGTCATTATCTCATGCTTGATGATGGACGAATGAGACATTATGATATTGGTGATTATCGAACAAGATTATGTTCACATTTAGCTAAATTACAAGACGAAAATGATTTTCCTAGTAAAAACAAAAGCAAAACGAATGTTTTAGAAATTTTCTTCTTCTGATTTTCAGTTCCTGTCGTAACAATGGTTGTCGAAGGTGGTCGAGATACAATAGCTAATATATATTATGATTTACGTGCAAATATTCCTGTTGTACTCATTGATGTAAGATAATATGAATATTTAATAAAAAAAACCTAATTTTCTTAATCAATAGGGAAGTGGACGTGTTGCAGATTTTTTCAAACGTTGGTTGATGTATACGAAAAAATTCGATGATCCAAGTGCAGAATCTCAAGAAGTTTATGATATAAATGAAATTGATGCTGTCGAACCAATAACAACTCTTCCGGTATTAGTCAACGATGGAAAAAAACACGAGTAAAATATTGAAAAAACAAAATAAAACAACAGAAAGATTCTTGATATCATTCTCTAGTTTCTATTCAATTCAAGTTAAATTAGATAATTCTCGTCGAGCGTAAGTTATTGATTTGCTTAGAAAAGTTAAATTCAAAATTGATTACTTAGTCTTGAACAAATATTTGCTGAATATAACGATCAACTTACGAAAGATCTCGACGCAATTATATCACAAGATGAAAATCGAAAGAAAGCAAATGAACGTTCGAAAAAAATCGAAGTTGCTAAATATCATGTTATGTACTGTCTACAGCCGATGGTTCGATCGGGTATAACAATTTTTAATCTCAATTCCGACAATAACAATCTATCGGAAGTTATCTTTCGAAGTATTTGTAAATGTATGTGTATATCTACTTGTTGAATTTGTTTTCTAAGTAAATTATTATACGTAATTATGTGTTTAGCTCGACAAGAATATTTTAAACGAAAAGAAAATTCTCAAAATGAAACTATGGAACGAAAACAACAAAGTGTTAAACCACCGATGGGCGAAAAAGATAAACAACGACAAATGAATTCAAATCAAATTGTGAATAAAAAAGATCAAAATGCACAACGATCACAATTGTTACAATTAGCTATGGATTGGGATTGTGTTGATGTTGCTAAAGAATTAATTCTGCAGAATTCGTTAGATAATATTCTTGTAAGATAAAAATACGCATATCGAATGAGTTTATTATTTTTTTGTTTTCCGTTAGAATAAGGAACAAGCGTTTCTTCACGCGTTGACAAATAATCTACCGAATTTTATTTATGAATTTATAAAATTAGGCATCGATCCATGTGAGATCTTCTTTCCGGACGGTGAATTTTTCAAAGGACAACTACGTTATCGAAAATTTCTTCAGAATTTATATTCAGCCGATTTGATCATAAAAGTTCGATTGTGTTCATAATAAACGTATATTTCCTATTGAAATCTTATTCAATTTTAGAATTGTGATAAAGCTGAATTGGATAATTTTATTCAATCGGATCATGATGTTATTGGCAAACATATCGATACAGTTGATGCATTAAATGATGTACTTTCGCGTATAACCGGCGGTTATATGCATAAATTATATTTCAATACACAAGAAGACGAAAAACGTTATCGATACTTATGGGGTTTAGACGAACGAAATCATCGGGAAACAATGACTCAGATCAATGTCCATCTTATTGATTTGCCAGATGATTCAAATGATCGAGAAAATCAACAATTAATGCGAGATTATGTTATGCGTGATCTGTTTCTTTGGGCTATTTTAATGAATCGAATTGAAATGGCACAAGTCTTTCTCTGCTATATGAAATATCGAATGTGTGCAGCTCTAATTGCAACTAAAATTCTCAAGGAATACCATAAGAAAGCAATACATGGCGAATTGAAAGAGAGCTATTTGAAAAGTGCTGAATATTTTCAACAATATGCTATTGAATGCATAAATCAATGTGAAAAGAATGATGCAAATCAAGCGTGTCAAATCGTCTTACAACGTATTGAATTATTTGGATATGTTACTTGTCTTCAAGTTTGATGACGAACCAAAAAAAAATAGATTCTTTTTTTTGTAACTTGAGTTCTGTTGATTTAGGTTGCAGCAGATGCAAAAGATAAAATGTTCATAGCGAGACCATGCTGTGTGCAAGCTATGGATAATATCTGGTACGATAAGATTTATTCCGAAGACTTAGGAACGACAAACGAAGCCCTATTGACAATATGCTTTCTGACATTTGGATTTTTTGCACCGTTTCTTGTCAGCTATCGAAAGGGTGCACAGGTTCGTCTTGCGAAATTTGACTTTTAATAACAATAATCATGTTTGTTTTCTCTCTCTTTTCGTAGGGACCTAAAGATGAACCTTTGACTGAATTGTATGTAGTTGAAATTGAAAGTCATTTTCTAATTTATTTATTTAAAAAAAACAACTTCTCTAGTTGTCAATCCTATGGAATCAATTATTCTGATCCATATCCACTTGAATATCCTCGTTTTACAAATGTCCGTTCGATTGATAATTATATGAATCGTTTTAAAAACTTCCATCAAGCACCACGCATTAAATATTGCTATCAATGGGTACATTCAATTTGATTTTATGATGATAATAAATTCGAATTGTTCTTCTGTTTAGACAACTTACGCAGTTTTTCTTCTACTTTTTTCCTATGTACTTCTGTTTCAATTTCAACCAGCAACTGAGAAAACACCATCGATTCATTGG
>Ga0209952_1003058_pt1 | contig 11931 bp, 10 predicted proteins | sample ThiBiot_750_biof_2_FD_183951 | JGI IMG/M metagenome (GOLD analysis project Ga0209952, IMG submission 183951) | Wastewater bioreactor microbial communities from Cape Town, South Africa - Thiocy_cont_750_biof (SPAdes) | ecosystem: Engineered > Bioreactor > Thiocyanate-remediating >...
ACGCTCTCGATAACCAACCCACTCGGCACAAGCGACGAGATTCGAATACCGGCTCGCATGGCGCTGATTCCCCCGTTGGAGAACCCAAGCTCGGCGGCAAAATCATCAGATGTGAGTCAGACCCAAAATTGGACGCCGATACGGGGTCAAATTTGCGAGCCGATTGACATCAGCAACACGATCCGGCTCGGTCTGGTCGGCGGCGGCCTGACGCCGGTGGAGGCGCTGACCAAGACGCGTGAGTATGTCGAGAAGCGACCGCCGGTCGAAAACCTGATGTTCGCGCAAGCCATCCTCAGCGCCGGCTTGGTCGGCGCGCCCGAGGAGAAGCCCGGAAAAAAAGCCGGGCGGCGGACCCGATCGAAGCGCTCCCGAACGGGAAAATCAGGTTCGCCGCGATCTACGGAACTGGCGCGGCGGTAGGCTTTTCGCCTCAGCAGGTCGGCGCGATGTCGGTCTGGCAGTTCGCGGCGGCGGTCGAGGGCTGGGCCAAGGTGCACTGCCCGGATGACGACAAGACGTTGTCGGCGGAAGAGGCCGATGATCTGTGGGAATGGTTGAACGATGGCAACTGACCTCGAAAAGCTCGTGGTGCAGCTCTCCGCTGATATCAAGCAGTATCAGCGCGGGATGCAGGATGCCATGGGCGTGACGAACAAGCAGGCCCGCGCCATCGAAGCCCGCTGGCGTCAGGCCAACAAGAACCTCGACGGCATCGGCCGCGGCATGGCGCAAAGCCTGATCGCGCCGCTTGCCGGCATCGGCGCCGCCATCGGTACCCGCGAGATCCTGTCCTATGCCGACGCATGGACGCGGGCGGGTAACCTTGTGGCCGCCGCCGGTCAGGTCGCTGGCCGATCGGGGCGCTCGCTGGAGGGGATCAACCAGATCGCCCAGGACACGCGCAGCGGCTTTTCCGAGACGGCCGAACTCTACGCGCGGATCCTGCGGTCGACGGCCGGTGTCGCCGATTCCGAAAACGACGTTGCCAGGGCGACCGAGATCGTCAACAAAGCCTTCAAGGCTGGCGGCGCCGGCGCGTCGGAAATGGCGGCTGGCATCCTGCAGTTGTCGCAGGGTTTGAGCTCCGGTGTGCTGCAGGGCGATGAACTGCGGTCGGTGCGCGAAAACGCGCCGCTGCTGGCGCAGGCGATCGCCGACTATTTCGGCGTCACGCTCGCCGGGATGAAAAAGCTGGGCGAGGAAGGCAAACTCACCAGCGACAAGGTGTTTCAGGCTATTCTGGCATCGAAGTCCAAGATCGACGGGGCGTTCAATGCCACGTCCCAGACGATCGAGGACGCGGTCACGCGCGTTAACAACGCCTTCACCCAATATATCGGCCAGTCCGATCAGGGGCTCGGCGCCAGCGGCAGGCTGACGGCTGGCCTCAATGCCCTGGCCGATAATTTCGACCGCGTCGCCGACGTGACGTTGAAGGTGGCGAGCATCATCGCGGCGGCACTGGTCGGTCGCTCCATTGCTGGCATGATCGCCAAGCTCGGCATCGCTACCAATGCGGTGACGGCTTTCGTTGCGGCGCTGCGCACCGCCAGCATCGCGACGGCGATCGGCGGCATCGGTGCGGCTGCCGGGCCGCTCGGTCTGCTAATCGGCGGCACCGTCGCTGCGGCGCTGGCGCTCTACTATAGCCGCACGCAGGACGCGACGGTCGGGTCGAAGGAATACGCGGCGGCGCTGAAACAGGTGGAGGCGGCCGCGAAGGCGGCAGCTCCGGCGGTCAAGGCCGTGGGTGAGGGCGCGTCGTCCGACTCTGCCTTTGCCGGTGCGTATAAGAAGGTTGCCGACGATCTGGCGGCGGCCCTGGTGCCGGCGCAGCAGGCCGTTCAATCATTCATCGATATATGGAAGGGCTCCGATGCGGCCGGCGAAGCGCAGCTCGCCAAGATCCAGAAGCTGTTGTCGGAGGTCGCGAAGGGTGAGGCACCTGTCAGCAGCCTGAAGGCGGCGATCGAGGAATTGGGCCGGCTGAATGCCTTTGCGAAGATCGCCGGCGACTTGAATGCGTTGCTCGGCGGTATCGACACCGCCGCCGGCAAGTTCGATGCGCTCAATACGCAACTCAAGCTGAACCAGCTTGAAAAGCAGTTTGCGCCGTTCGCGGCCGAAGCGCAGTACGACGAGACGCAGCGCAAGATCGCCAAGGCCGCCAAGGATTACATCGCCGATGCAACCCGGCGCAGCAAACTCACCAAGGACCAGCTTGCCCTCGAGGAAGAGATCGCGCGCGTCAAGAAAGACGCATCCGGCAAGAGCGTGCAGTTGACGGATGCGCAGGCGAAGGAGGCGGCGAGGGTCAACCTGGCCGGCAACGATCGCCGTTCGGCCGAAGGAAAGAAGGTTGCGCGCACCGCAGATTCCCGCTTCGATCAGGACATTCAGGGCGTCAGAGACCGCACGGCTGCGCTGATCGAGGAGCAGCGGATCATCGGTGTCGATACCGAGAAGCAGGAAGCGCGGCGGCTCGCGCTCGACCTGCAGCAATCGGCCCTCAAGCGACTGCGCGAGGAGGCTCGCCAGAAGGGGGGCACCGATCTCGACAACATCAAGCTGTCGGACGAGCATCGTGCCAAGATCGAGGCTGTCGCGGCTGCCTACGGCAAGCAGTATGCTGAGTTGGAGAAGCTCAACGGACCGCTCGCGACCTTCGCGCGCCAATCCACCGACGTCGGCAAGGCTCTCGATGCAAGCCTGGCCGGCTCGCTCGATCGGTTTTCCGACGACCTGGCGGATGTCGTACTGAAAACGAAGTCTGTTGCGGACGCGATCAAATCGATGACGGACTTGATCTTGAAGGAATTCATCAAGATCGCGCTGAAAAAGGCAATCCTCGGCCCGATTGCCGGTTTGCTGAGCGGTGGCATTGGCTCCATCGGGAAGGTTCTCGGGTTCGACGACGGCGGCCCAACGCCCGCCGGTCCGAAATCCAAGGCCGTTGGCATCGTGCACGCCGGCGAGAACGTCTGGTCGCAGGAGGATATCCGTCGCGCAGGCGGGATGCATGTCGTCGAGGCGATGCGTCGCGGCGCGCGCGGTTACGCCGTCGGCGGACCTGTCGCGGCGCCCTCCATTCCGCGCATCGCGCCTACTGTGGGCGCTACGCAGAAAAGCACGATCAACATCGTCGACAACGTCGGCGTGAAGGTGCAGGCGCGCGAGGTGGTCGATGGTCGCGGCAATCGACGCGTCGACGTGCAACTCGATGAGGCCGTGGCGGCATCATTGTCTCGCCCAGGATCAGCATCACGCGGAGCGTTGCGCAACAATTTCGGGGCCCGGCCGGTCGGAGTGCGTCGGTGAGTATTATCGTTTGGCCGGAAGAATTGTCATGCACTGTCATAACCGACAGCTTGGGGACAGGGCCGCGCGGCACGCGGCTGTCGACCGCGACTGACGCTGGTATTGGCAAGCTACGGCGACGCGGGCCGAAGGTAGGGCAGGCGACGGGGATTCTCCATGTCACGCAGGATCAGCGCGCGCGGTTCGATCGGTTCTGGGAGGAAGACACTGCCGGGGGTGTTCTGCCGTTCCTGTTCCGCGATCAACAACTCGATGGTTACCCTCTAGCGGATGATCTTGGGGCGTGGTTGCAGACCGAGACCGGCGAACCGATCCGGATAGAGTCCTGGTGGCTATGTCATTTCGGTCAGCAAGATCCAGCGTATACGCGCGTGACCGGGCGCCGGTTTAGAATCCAGATCAGCCTGGTCATCCTGCCATGACTATTAAATCTGTCTCGTTTCGCGAGGCTTTCAACGCAGAAAGCACAGACGAATATCCCGTTGCGCTGGCGGAGATTACGCCAGCGGGTGCATCGGAGCCCGTGCGCATTTGCAGCGAGCCAGTGCAGCGGCTTTCGTCGGATCCGCTGCGCTACGGCGTCGTCCACAATGGCGAAGAGTACGAATGGGTCATCATGTCGGTTGGCCTGCCGGACGATCAACAAGGCAAGCCGCCGTCAACCACGCTGATCTTTGAGAACGTCGTCGAAGATATGGCGGCAACGGTGCGCGGCGTGACGCCGGGAACGCAAGCTGACGTGGTGCTCAAGGTGGTGCTGTCGTCAGCGCCAGATGAGATCGAAGAACGCTACGTCATGAAGGCGACCAGCGCGTCTTACAACGCTATGCAGGTGTCGCTGGACATCTCGCGCGAGCCGATCGAGTCCGAACCGTGGCCGGCGTTTCGAATGACGAAGAACGGTCAGATATTCGGATTTCCGGGGTTGTTTAGATGAACGTAACGTTGGCGCGCTTGGTGTCCTCCACCAATGATTTATTTGACTGTTATTTCAACTGCTTCATGAGGAAGTTGAGTTTGGCGATAATTGTAGCTTGTGCCGCCTTCCTCGGTCCATGTTTTAGCGTCCGCGCCGGCCCGCAAGTAAATATGGTGCGTGTGCATGGCCTCAAGAATGTCGCCGTACTTAAGGTATCCATGGAGCACGAGTCGTTTCGCGTCATCGCCAGCAAAATAACTAGTCGCTGGCACATTCTTGACCGGGACCTCGATATGGTCCGTTTCGCCGCCAGCGGCAATTACCTCATAAATAGTCGGCAGATTAGACACGGCAATGCTGGGCTCAGTTGCTGGATCGTGCAGCAACTCGATGAAGATATGCTTCATCAGCGCTGGAGAGTTTCCGTGATTGACGAACTTGACCGTCATGGATGGATAACGCCGAATAGAGAGTCCAAGGTTCGTGGTATCCACAACTTCGAGCAGCACACATGGGCGTTCCGACGCGAAGAGTGTCTGCTCGGCAATAAACGCGGACTGACCTGCTGCGTGAGCGGCGGCATTGGCTACGGCGATAGAGGCCTGCATTTCGTGGGATTGACGGTTACCGGCGCGCCAGGTGACGATCCACAGTCCGATGGTGGAGACGGCAAGGACGCCCGTGAAAGCAACAAGCCAAAGCGTGAAGTAAGCCGTGGGATCGCAACTAGCCTTTTCCCAAAATCCGTGATTCTTGCCCTCGTCGGTGGAGCATGCATTGGCGTGCTCATAGTAGTTACGGCTTGGTGTTGCATAGAAGAACGGTAGCGCCACGTAGATCCACAGCGCGAAGAAGAACAAGCCACCAATGACGATGTGGCGTTCTGACAATTTTGACAATGACCCCCTCCCGAGCTTTCTCAAAAACTACTCCTTCGAGTTCCATCGCCGCAAGAGGGGGGGGGAGGTTCGATGCTGTTGACCGCAAATCCACCGGTGCCCCACTGGTCCCGTGACTACGTCGGGTTGCCGTGGCAATTCGCCGGGCGATCCCGCGCTGGCATCGATTGCTGGGGCCTGCTGTGGCTGATCTATCGCGACGTGCTCGGCATTGAGATTGCCAGCTACGCACAGCAGACGATGGATGCTCCGGAGCGCGAGCAGATCGCCGCGCTGATGGCGGGTGAGTTGGTGAAGTCGCCATGGCTGGACGTGCAACCCGGCACCGAAAAGCCCTTCGACATGCTCGTCTTCCGCCGCGCCGGCATCGATAGCCACGTTGGCGTCGTCGTTGAACCGGGACGGATGCTTCACGCATCCAACACGGAATCCCGCGTCGAGCGGTTCGATCAGGGGCGATGGAAGCCCAAGCTATTGGCGATCCATCGCCACGAAAGCCTGAACGGTTAATCCTGAATGCGCCATGAAGTTGTGAAGGACGGCGAGCCTGTCGGCTTGCTGGCCTTGCCGCATATCGACCCGACGCGCGCGCGGCGACGGCTTGACGTCGCATACGGCATGACGCTCGCCGAGATGGCCGTCGTCGCCCTGCCGGGCGTACCGCTGGAACGTGTTCGCATGTCGATCGGCGAGCACATTATTGATCGTGCCATCTGGCACCGCGTCCGTCCGCATCATGGCGCCATGGTCGTCGTCCGCGCCGTACCGGGGGATGACACGCTGCGGAGCGTGCTTTCGGTGGCTGTGCTGGTTGCGGCTGTTGCGTTGGGTCAATTCTACGCGCCGACGATCGCGGGTTCGCTGCTTGGTTCTGCGTTTCCGGCTGGTCTGACCGGTTACGGAACGATTGCTGCGACTGCTGGAACGTTGTCCACCATCGGCTCCCTTGCAACCGCCGGCTTTGCAATCGCCGGATCGCTGCTCCTGAACGCGCTCATCCCGGTGCGAGGTCTCGGCGATCAGGATAAGGGTACTGACATTTATGCCATAACTGGGCTGAAGAACTCCGCGAATCCTGGCGGCGTTATCCCTTCGATCCTTGGGCGACATCGCTATGCGCCGCCTTATGCAGCAACACCATTCACCACGATCGTGGGAGATGACCAGTATGTGACGGCTGCGTTTCTGTGGGGCCATGGGCCGCTGTCGATCGTGGATCATCAGCTCGGCGACACTCCGACGGGAAAATACAACGATATAGAGATCGAGCAGTTCGACGGAACGACAGTTCCGGTCTCGACGCTCTACCCGCGCCAGATCATTGAGGAGCAATTATCGGTCAATCTGACGACGAAGGACGGCGAACAATACAGGACGACTGCGCGAGACTGCACTGGTTGTTCAATCGATATCGCCTTTGTACAGGGCCTTCTCCGATACAATGACAAGGGTAAGCCCGGCTGGTGGACCGTTCAGGTTCGAATCCGTCAACGAAATATCGTGACGGATGAGTGGTCAACGGTAGCCACTCTCGACATCAGTGGCGAAGAACAAAAGATCATTCGGCGCACCTACGAATGGACGTTCCCGACTCGCGGACAATATGAAATCGCCGTCGCGCGGATGACGGACGATCAAACCGATACCAAAATTATCGACCGCTCGGATTGGAGCTGCATCAGGTCAATTAGGCCGGAAAGCCCCTTCAATTACAGCAAGCCGGTAGCCATGACCGTGCTGCGCATTCGCGCAAGCAATCAGTTGAACGGTGTCGTTGATAACTACAATGGCGTCGGTCAGATCGTCTGTCCGGATTGGGATGTGGCGAGCCAGACATGGATCACGCGCGAAACGCGAAACCCCGCCTCTTTATTTCGTTGGGTATTGCAGGGTCCGGCCAATGCCTACCCAAAGAGTGATGATCAGATCGATTTGCCGAAGTTGCAGCAATGGCACGAGTTCTGCACATCGAAAGGTCTGGAATACAATCGAGTCCACGACTACGACGCAACGCGACTGGACGTGCTCGGAGATATCGCTGCCGCCGGCCGCGCGACGCCGCACGATGATGGCGAGCGGTGGGGCGTCACGATAGATACGGCGAGCGCGGCCTACATCTCTGCGATCACTCCGCGCAATTCGTGGGATTTTCAGGGCACCACGCCGCAGGTCTTGTTTCCGGACGGCCATCGCGTCCAGTTCATTGACGAGACAAACGGCTACAATCAGGCGGAGCGTATCGTTCCATTCCCCGGCGTCAATCCGAACGACGTCGAGGTCACGGAAGACCTGCCGATGCCGGGGATCACTGACCCGGCTCTGATCTGGAGAGAGGCTCGGCGACGGCAATACGAACTGATCCATCGGCCGCATACCTACACCGTCAGCATGGACATCGAATCGCTTGTGTTGGCGCGCGGCGACCTGACGCGGCTGAATCACGATGTTCTAGACCGCAATCATGTTTCGGGTCGCATTCGTTCGGTGAGTGGGCAGGTCGTTGTGCTCGACACGCCGGTGTCGATGGAAGATGGGCGCTCCTATGCGGTCGCTGTGCGGAAGTCGGATGGGACGTCAATCTGGCGATCCATAATAACCGTCGATGGCGAAACGAACTCGCTTCAGCTGATTGGTGACATCTCAGGCATTGCGGCTGGCGACCTTGCCATGGTCGGCTTGTCGGTCGCTGGGCCGGCCCTCGATGTGATCGTCAAGAACGTCGAGCGCGGCGACAACATGACCGCGAAATTGACTTTGGTGGATGCTGCGCCGGAAATCGAGGCGCTGGTGGATGCCGAAGTGCCTCCGCCATGGAACGGGCGAGTCGGCGAGATCATCGATGTATCTGGCCTCTTGCCGGCTGTGCCGACATTCACCGTCACCGACTCCGAACTGGTGTTCAACGTATCACTCAGCCCGGGACCGGGCGGGGCCGATATCGGCGCAACAGCCTACTACATCGTCTCGTATCGACTGCATGGCGGTGGCGCATTCTCGACTGTCACCGTTTCGGTATCAACCGGGGTGGCGCGGCTCGATGGTTTCGCAGTCGGCGACGAGATCGACGTGAAGGCACGGGCTTTCACCGCTTACAACGTCGGCAGCGCAGAAACAGACGTCGTTCAAGCAACGCTGCACGAAGCGGAGCCGAATACGCCATCAATGGATGATGACGGCTACACCTTCGACAATCTCGCCCTAACCATGGATCACTTCTAATGGCAAAGCAGACGATCGACCTTGGCGCCGCGCCGAATGACGGTACGGGCGACGCTCTTCGCACCGCCGGGGGTAAGATCAACGGCAACTTTGATGAGTTGTATGAGGGCAAGATCGCGGCGGTGAAGGTCCAGAAATTCACCGCATCCGGCACGTACACTCCATCGACCGGAATGGTCTACGCGATCATTGAGTGTCAGGGCGGAGGCGGAGGTGGCGGCGGCGCGACGGCCTCTGGAACGACTACGTCAGGTGGCGGTGGCGGCGGCGGGGGTGGATCGAGCGGTACCATCGGTCAGGGTGGAAATGGTGGCGCGTCAGTGACGGGTGACCTTGGCGTTTTCGGGGCCAAGGGCGGGACTTCTACGTTCAGCACCATCACTACGGTCAGCATTCAGTCTGGTGACGGGGGTAGCGCGGCATTCGGAGCAGGTGCGCCGCCTCCCGCAACGTCGTTCGGCGCGGTCGCAAACGGCGTCAGCGCAGCGGGATATGGCGGCGGCGGCAGTGGCGCAGGCGCGCAAGGATCGACGAGTACGGCATCCGGCGGCGCCGGTGCGCCCGGCATCGTAGTCATCACTGAATTCTGTTCGGCCGCCTGAGGTCGACTCTCTTGTCCACTGGAGAATTGCAAGAATGACTGAAGGTATCCGCACGCCTAACATCACGCCGGGAACCGATCTCGGAGAGTTCATCGGACATGAGATCGTCGGCGCGACGCGGTCGGTTCGCCGATTCTCGCGGGCATCGGTGATCGGCAACATCGAGGCCATCGTCAACAGCTTTGTCGTCGGCGGCGGTGTCATCTTCAAAACCCTGACGCAGGCTCTCGCTGCCCTGAACTATCCCGCCAACCAGATGGCTTGGATTATTCAAGATACTCCGGCGAACAACGGCGTTTACCAGAAACTCGGGTCTTCCGGTTCTGGCTCGTGGGCGCGTGTCGGTGACCTGCCTTATGGCTTCTATCGCGCGGTGAACGAAGGTGCGGGCACCGCCAACGCTATTCAGGCGACCAATGGCTATCCAATGGCGAACAAGGATTCGCTGATTGTCTTCAACGTGACCGACGACAATACGTCGTCTCCGGTTACGTTGTCTCTGAACGGCGGCTCTCCTATGACGATTAAAACCGCGGGTGGCAATGATCCTGTGGTCGGCGGACTGAAAGCCGGCATGATGGTTGCGGGCTATATCGACAACAACGGAACGCGTTTTCGAATGTTGTCCGACCAGGCGAGTGCAGCCATTCAGTCAGCCGCCGAAGCTGCTGCCGCAACGGCAATCACGGCGCGCGATATCGCGACTGGAGCCATGTCGGTGTTTTTGGTGCACGAGTTTGCAACGCGCGCTCTTGCTGAGGTATACGCACCGGAGGCTGCACCTGACTATATTCGGACCGTTGGCCGCGATGTAATCGGCGATCTCGGCGGCGTGCTTTACAAAAGGAACGGCACGACAACCGGTGATCTGGTCATCACGCTCGACGATACCACGACGGATGTCGGTTACGACCCGGTCAATGCGCTCCGCTATACGCCGGCGCAGTTTGGGTGGTCGTCGTCAGACAGTGCCTCCGCCCAGCGGTCCGCAATTCAGGCCATGATCGACTTCACTCCGGAAGGCGCAATCGTCGATCTCGGTTACGGCAATTACGCGATCGACGGTGCGATTGTCTGCAAAAAGGGACAGACTTATCGCGGTGGCACAACGACGCTCGACGCGACCGGCAATATCTGGGGGATGTTCTGCGCCGCCGACGATACGATCTTTCAGAAAATGACTATCGTTGGCCCCGGCTTAACTGGCGCGGATACGACACCTCTCTATCAAGTTGGCATCAACTCTGGAAGTACGACCAAGTTTGGCCGTGACCCCGCTAACCGGGTGAAGGTGCGCGATTGCGATATTTCAAACCTGACAGTCGGTGTATGGCTGCAGCCGGACGGCAGCGATTCTGTTCCGAATACTTGGTGGATCGAGAGGTGCTACATCCATGACATTGTCGGACTGCCGGGTCTATCGGAAGGGTATTCGATCAACATCGCATATGGGCGCGATGTTCACATCCTATCGAACACCATTCGCAGCACTAGGCGGCATGCAGTATACGGATCTGGCGTCGACGGCCTTCAGGTTATCGGCAACCTGATCAACAGCGTGGACAATGTTGCGATACAATTGAACGGATATAGCGATCAGCCATCGAGCTACGGGAACATCATCGCGCTTAATCGCATTGCCAACGTAACTCAGAGCATCAACTATGGGTATGATTCATCGGTGGCGATCGGCATCTACGGAAAGCAAGCGTACACGGCGGTATTCAACAACAACATTCAGGGTGTACTTCAGGTTGGGATCGATGCGACCGGTCAAAGTAACGACACGGTTGTTACCGGAACGCGACTTACGATCTCCGGTAACGATGTTTCGATGGACTCGAGTGCAACATCCGGCGCAGGCATTCGCATCACGAACTTCCCCGGCGCTGTCGCAAACGACAACACAGTGCGTCTTGGCTCCGCCATCTACGGCCTTGTGGCCCAGGTAACCGCGAGCGTCAGTCTGCCGATCCACCTCAATGACAACACCGTGACGACTACAAATTCCGGCGCCACTTTGCTGCGTACCGTAGTTACGCATTCGAGCGGCAACGTTCAGTGCTTTGGCACGAAGCCGAGTGGGTTTAATGTTGCGAATCTTTGGAGCGACAGCAGCATCGCCGGTATGGTCCGATCGGATCTCAATCGAAGCATGGGCTACTACGATACTGATGCGGACGTGACGTGCATTGCCGACGGCGCTCGTTCGGTTGATGCTCCAGCCATTCGGCTTGCTGGGTCTCGTACAGCGCCGCGCTATGTCAATCTCAGCCTCGATGGTGTCCGGATTGGGTCACGAAAAACAGTCGTGAATAAAACATCCGGCGGCTACGTCTCCAACATCCGCTCTGGCACCGGCACTCTTTTGTTGGCGTTAGCATCGAATGAGGCAGCGGAGTTTGTGATCAATAGCTCCGGCAACTGGGAGTTGGCGATGAAGGGGGCGGCGTAGCGCCGACCGTTCACTAGGTCCGGGCCACATAGCACGCTGGGTGCGATGGCAAGACGAGCTACCAAGAGATCGACTGTTCACGCTCGCCATCACCGCGCGGAGATTGAGGCTTCTAAGAAAGCCCTGCCACTGTGGCGGCCCCATGAAACCCATTCGGCCGCCGCCAGCATCCCAGACAGCGACCGCTTGCCCTGCAAGACCAGCGGCGTGGGCCTGATACTTCAACGCAGCCAGTTCGTCTTGTTGCTCAGTTTCCGGCTGTCGTCCGAATGCGCTGTTTAGCGGGAAAATGATCATATCCTGCCCCTGTTCGCGGATATGCGCGACCTTAAAAGTCGGCATCAAAATACTCCCATCTTGAAAGCCGGGATCGTTCCATTCCGAGGGGCGCGAGTCCAGACCGGGTTGCCCAATCCAAATGACGAATGTCCAACCTGCCCAACCCATCCTTCAGAGGACGAGAACCTATGGCCGATGGCGTCCGCCTGTCGCAGGCAACGATGCGCGCTGTTTTCC
>Ga0209952_1003065_pt1 | contig 11915 bp, 13 predicted proteins | sample ThiBiot_750_biof_2_FD_183951 | JGI IMG/M metagenome (GOLD analysis project Ga0209952, IMG submission 183951) | Wastewater bioreactor microbial communities from Cape Town, South Africa - Thiocy_cont_750_biof (SPAdes) | ecosystem: Engineered > Bioreactor > Thiocyanate-remediating >...
CTAATTATTACCTGTTGTCATTTGGACATTAGCACTAATTGTAGTAGAAGTATTTTTTGTTTCTGAATTATTTGGTATGCCGGAAAGACTAAATTTAAATTTGTACTGTGGAATAGTCGTAGGTAGGTCGTGTTCTTTCGTGACTGCCAAAGATGATAATTGTGTAAGAAGTTGTTCAAGATTTTGCGATACTTTTTGCATATGTGCTGATTGAAAACTACTTGCTTTCGAAAAGCTTCCAATATCATGACTAATTGTTTGCAATTGTGTCTCGATGTTACCAATGAATTTCTAAAATATATCTTTGAAAAATTCTAATTTCAAATTCTATGGATTGTGTTACTTTCGCTTCTAATTCTTCATTTTCAATTTGTGTCTCAATCTTTGCTTTTTCAGTATTAAGTTTGTCAATAAACTGTTGTAACCATTCGCTGATTTGGATTTTCGATTTGTTCGTTTCATCGTTGATCAATTGCTTTTTAATTTTTAACATTGCTTGAACTTCATTGTACTGATTTGAAACTAATGCAATACTCTCTTGTAAACTATCATTATGATCTTTCATACAATCGAAACAAAACGATTCCGAACAATGTTTACATTGACATAAAGCAGCACGTGTACGATTATGTTTACTGGAACACGTAGCACAACTATCAAACGAGATATCACATGATCCAGCTGTGGCCATATTTCAATTTTTTTACTTCAGTGGAGATGAGTAATATATGCCGTTGAATATGTATTTTTTTTATTTGTTTATTTGCTTAATTTCACTATTGACAGAACGAAGGATGCAAATAAAAAACGAGCGCTACTCTCGACACTACTTTCCGTGATCGTAGAACAAATCTTTCCAATTCATTTTGTTCTCAATCAAAAAAGCACTTGAACAATTTCAATAAATTGAGATGTTCTCGAGATAAATTCTCATCACGATATGCACTTCAACTATATGAATAAAAGACTAAACACTTACAATAACAAAAATTTTTTTTATTCAAAAAGAAAACCAAGCGAAGCATCATATAAAGACAAATAAATTAATATGCCATTTAAAAAAAAACAAAAGGACACGCACAGATTTTTAGCTCTTTGTTGCTTTCATATTCATACAAATGACTGTTACACTTTAGAGAAACGAGCAAAACAAACCCTCATACATACACATATATACAAATGAAAACATGTAAATTAGTTTATCTGACTAAAATAGAATAGCATATGTTTGTTTAATTTTGTTTATTTGCTCGTGTGGCTGATTTTCGTTTAACAGATTTGACAGTCATTCGTTGAGGTGTTTGTTTGCTCGATGTTTTTCGATATTCTTCACAAGCTACATCGAATGAAATCGCCCATTGACACTGATCATCATATTCGAATTTTTGTCGAATAAATAATTCGAATATTTGCGTACGTGTAAACCATTCTAAGAATAATTCAATGGTATGTTGTTTCGATTGAACGAAACGATCACGATAAAAACATTCATGATAAAAATCTCGGTAATTGAAACATGATTGAACAAATATCGACATGAAAACATCACGCAAACGTTCTTGACATTCGTCTAATGATAAACTCAAACGAGTTTTGCGTAGAAATGATATTTCCTGTTTTAATTCAACGATAAATGTTTTCGGAAGGATTTGTAATGGAGAAGTTTCGATATTAACATTTAAATAATCGTTCATCGAACGAATTCGATCATGATCGATATCAATAATTAATATATCAGAATTATCTTGAGTTCGTAGATCATCATTCGTCGAGAGATATGGTTCTGACGAACGTAGAATTCCGACGATATACGGTGTTGGCGCTTGAATTACATCGAGCAAGAAACCCGGCAAAATTGGAACATAGGTATGTGGCCATGTGAATGGATAGAGAAGACAGACAAATGTGTGAATTAAACGAGTTAATGGACCGAGTTCATTGCCGATAAAGATTAGTTTTTGTTCGTAAAGTATTGCCGAGAAAATTCGAATGATTGTTTCTAAAAACAGAACAAACAATGAAAACGATTGAATTCGAGAGTGTTGATTGTTTTACCTGTTGATAAATTCAAAAGACTAAGTGAATCAATGGATTCTTTTCGTCGATCGAATTCACATTTCAATGTATACACGCCAACTGTTTGCGTACTAATATGAATCGTATCACCACGATTTGGCAAACGATGCGAATAGATTTCTTCAAAGAATTTCCGTGCATCATCCTCTTTATAGGCAATAAATAATTCGGTTGCTTTCAAAAGAATTTTCTCATAAATTTCTCGAATATCATATTGTGATATCAAACAAAACGCCTTGATTTTGCCTTTATGAACAAATCTCGAACAATAACCATATTGTCTCGTACCATCCATATTTGTTAATATAAACCGAAAATATTCTTGTGCTAGTTTTTTTGCCAATAAAATCGAATTATTATTTGCGTCGTATTGATCGGGAAAACAGAAGTATTTCAATGATTTTTCATCGTTGGCATCCGGTGGATATTTATAGATGACCGATGATGATGATGAATGTGCTGTGCTAGGCAAATGAGAGAGAATATTCGATGATGTTAAACAACCGTTGCCTTGTGAAATACAGCCGAGTTCTTGTTCAGGTTGAAGTAGAACAACATAATCGTATAAATTCGATGATTCGCTGATCGTCGCACGAGATTGTCGTTCGAGAAAGAATTTCGTTCGATCAACAGATTCATAACTACTTTTCACTCGACAAACATGATCAAGTTTCGATATTCGAATACGTTGTTCATTGTGTTCAGAAATCGAACTTGCTGAATCATCGCTATCGTTATGATTCAACGATTGTTTCGATGCTGATAGAATTGGTAAAGCTCGTCGAACACGATCGAGTAGACCACGAGGTGAAAACGGTGATTTACTTCTCGATCGTTTGTTGAGATTTGGTTCGCTCACGCCTTTCTTCATATTCGATTTCGATGGCTGATTGACTTTACTCTTTGTTTTTGGTGTTGAATCGAAATTTTCCGATTGATTCAACGGAACACTTTCTTGGGATTTTAGTGAATTTCGTTTCATTGGTAAACGATTCTCTTTGCCCGTCATAACATTACTTACGTCACCTGTTAAATCCATACAACTAACTGAACGAGCACCTGAATAAACAGAGACACACTTGGTAAACATCAGAATTCTTTCAATAAAATAGTTAACATACCGAGATCAACAGTGGGCGAATTACTATTTGATGATGATGTTGATGGAACTTTTTGATCAGTTGTTGTCGTTGTTGTTTCACAATGAATTTTCTGTTCGAACGTTCGTGGTGGTTTTTTCGGTGGTATTTTATCATAGATTGGATTTTCGACCATTGGCAATGGTAAACCATCGTGAGCGTGGCTTGGCTTTCGTTCTTGCTGATTAATCGTATTCGAAACTTGAAAACCAGTCGATTGACGTGGTGTATTCACGCAATATTTCGCTGGACGCTTAGGAGGTGCGTTCGGAAGATCGATACGTTTGGCATGATAGTTATTCCAACGATGAATTTCACGATTTGTTGGCGATTTTTCGGAAAATGTTGTTGTTTGAACAGTAAAAGCTGAATTTGACATTGGTCTTTTGGTGTTTAAAGATTCATGAATTGATGAATCTTGAGAAGCTCCTTGACGTGTCATAATGACGGGTCGTTGTTCGATTGAAACCGATTTATTTAATTGAGTTCGTGAATGACTCGGTGTTGAGGGTGAGGAACGTTCAGTTGAACTCTCAAATGCTTCATCATGATAAATTGAAGGATTTGATTCGTATTGTAACTAGAAACAACAGAACGTGTAATCAAAGATCAAAACGAACAGTTGTTTTACAAAAAAAGAAAAAAGAAATCGAAATTTACCCAAGGTTTTATTGATTGAGAATGTGATGGTTGTTCATCGATTGAAGACGTCGATGGCGACGATGAACAAGCTGATTCAGGTAGAAAATCGTGACTATTCGTTGTTGCAATTGAATTTCGATTTGATTTCATCGATGGTGATGAATTCGAATCATAACCAGTCGATGATAATGATGTCGACGAATGCAAACGTCGCGATTTCTCGTCTCCCGAATAGATATCTTCGATTTGACTCGATGTTGGATTGATTTTAATTGCATTACATGTCAGCGGTGTGACAACAACTGGCTTAGCATGAACAGCTAATGTATGTTGGAGACTGGAGACATACTTTCGACTGCTGCCTGTTCGATTCAATGGTGTTGCATCATAACTGTCCGAATAGTTGACAGTTGATGACATGATTTTTGGTGATGTTTTCTTCGAAGAATAGAACGATTCGTTGAATTGAGATAAAGGCAACGATGTTGGATAAGATGATACTTCTGTTGATAACGACGAATATGAAAAGAAAAGAGAATCATGTTTTTTTTTGTGTTAAATGTTGATGATAATCATAAAAAAAAAAGAATGGACGAGAAAAAGAAAACGAATGACTAATGAAATACTGATATAAATCGCCTACGTGCCACTTTGTTTCGATTTTGTTATCTCAATAAAAATTTCTCTTTGTTTATTCATCGAATATTTCGATTGACTCATAAGTTTATTCATCGAATATTTACCTTGAAACGAATGATTATCAACCGGCGAACATAATAATTGTGACGAATTGTTTCGGTCAGGAAAAAGACTTCGATGTTGATTGTATTCATGATCAACTTTCAAACGAAATGTTTGATATTCAGATACATAATCACGATATTGATGTTCGAGTGTTTGATGACGAAGTTTATCATCATCCGTCACTGGCAAACGGAAAACAAATGGATTCGATTGTCGTTCGTAGATTGTCGATAATTTTTTATTTGGATATTTATTTGGATATATTGGCTTGTCAAACATTTGTCGTATTTGTTGAAAGTGTCCCTTTGGTAAACTTCGAACACTCTCACGTATACGCGTACCTGAACGAATTACATTTGTATCAAAATCACGTTGTGTTTTTAACATTGTGTTGTTTTTATTCTAGAAAATAGAATCAATAGACATACATATATATGCGAAAACAGCATATTTAAGCCGATTAGAATTCGTTAAGATAAGTAAAACATCATTATCATACGAAATCGACTCAGAATGTATATCTATTCACACTCTTGTTGTTGTTGTCGTCGTCGTCTAGCTCTATACTCTTAGTGTGTGTATTTATTTAGCTCACTCATTCATTTGAAATTGAGAACGAGCTTAAAACCTCAATTACTTGTTTTGTATGCGACAATTGAACGAATCACTTCCTAAGGGATCTATTTCGATTTACACCCATCATCGAACAACTTGAATGTATTTATGTTAACATAAGAAAAAGAAAGTTGACAAATATTATTCTACTTCTTATAAAATAAACTATATAATTACTTAGAAGGTCTCTTGAGGGAATAAGATTGTCGCAGTCTCTCTTCTTTTCTTGATCGAATAATTATTTATATTTGATTTATTTCTCTTTTAAACTCGAAAGAAAAACAAAACAAATCTTTTCGAACAACTTTAATTGAAGGTAAAATTTTTTTCATCTTAAATTTCAACCAAATCAATCTTCTATTCAACCGAACTAAATATAGACATTATTTACACAGACATTCTAATGAATAAATGTACATACACTACATCTGTATGTTCAACGATGCATATCTAACGCGCAATGAACTCATTATATTCGAATCATCTAGTTAACGTTAAAACAAAAATCTCCGAAATCATTGAATGAACTTGTTTGTTTTTATGTGAAATCAACAAACCTGATATACAGTCAATTCGATATTGATTCAGTCTAGTCCTCTTCAAATTTATACTTTCTCTCTCTCTCTCTCTTTTTTGAAAATCGAAAACAAAGACGATATTGTTGTACTGTCATTTAATCTCTTCATCTAGTTTGTATAGACAAACGGACACTATATCAAATAGATTTTGTGTGTATCTTATTTATCATTGAATTCAATAAGGAAAAGGTCAATTCGTTTCGTACAAGACATAGAGGAGTTAGATTGTTTGACGAACAAATTAAACACGAAGATAGACGATGACGAACGTACGTACAAACGAATAAAAATATGTCGGAATAAATGAAAAGAAGAAGAAAAAATGTGCGACCTTGATGAAAATCACAATTCTCTCCATTTGATTAAAAAAAATCCATAGAAAAGTCAACAGTATTATCGTCATATCGATTCAAGAAGAAAAAACAATACGTTACCTATTAATATTATCTAATCAATCGTGTTTAGTTAATGAAAAAAAAACGAGCAAATTTCTAGTTTTGTCAAATTATTCGACGAGAAAGAGGAAAAAAAAGAAATGACTTAGACCTTATTTGAGTCTTAATCATCTAAACTATCATGCAATTTTCTTTCGTAACTATCCAACGAGAAAGAAAAAAGAAATCAACATACTTTCAATGTGTTTATCGGTCTCATTTTTTACGTATTTCTTTTCGTCCTCCGATATTTTATGATTTTTGAAGTGGACAAAAAAACAACAACACAAATCTGTAATGTTTTCTCTTACGAGTCTCTCTTTTTTTTTCAAATAAATCAATGATGTAATCTAACGAAACAATAGAAAAGATTTAAAATTTGTTCTGTCTAGGACAAACGAATACTAATGATAAGACTATGTATGATACAACAATTACCAACCAAACAAATCGAACTAATTCTCTTCCTTGTTTTGACAAAATTAAGATAAATATACATACGTACGTAGTATACACGATGAATTGTCGCTCATGAAAAAGAACAAAAAAGAATTGTAAAAGTGTACTTTTTTTCTTCTCTCTCTCTCTCTTCTCTTTCTCTCTGTTCTCTTTTGAGTTGTAGACACATATTTAGATTTTATACGCTCGTGTGTGTGTATTAAACAATTGAAAATGAAAGCAAGAGAAAGAAATATGAATTCTTACTTCCATTAAAATGCATCTATACATACATTTCAAGGTCAAAAGTTCGCTCATTCGAAAATAGACATTATACATTCATTCTTGAGCTACTGTGTAATTTGTTTGGAAGAGAGCGAGAGAGAGAGTGAATGAAGGACATTGTTTTCCTCTTATTCTTTCTCCATTCTTCAACATAATTGCACGGTATAACACAGGTGACCGATTGAATTTCTCTTTGCTGATTTTTATATAATGCACCTGTTGTTTCTTAACCCAAGACATCAAACCGTGATAATCACACGGCAAGACAAGAGAAAAAAAAAGCAAAGCCAACATTCATTTCTTCTTTTGTTGAGAATAGATTTCAAATTAATGAAACATAGAATCATTAAGATTCTGATTCATTAAACATTCTAGTCAATTGAATAACATCAGAGAAGAAGAAGAAAAAGTGTTGCTGTTGTTCACGACGGATTGACAATTGATGCTGTTTCATCATGATTTGTTCCGATCATACTCGATGATATCGATGGAATTGAATGACGTAAAATATTTTGATTGCAAAGTGGACATATTTGACGAGATAATACCCATGGATCGATACATGTCACATGAAAATAATGCGAACAGACTTTATGATAAAAAGAAATGTATGTATATGTTATGCGTGTGTATTTTTCTTCGAGCGTTTTATATAATAACTTACTCAACTTTCGAATTTGTTCTTGTGATTTAAATGTTTCAAGACAAATGGCACATAATGGTTGTTCGTCATCGTTCGATTGAAAATCAGGATGATTCGAATCGAATATTAAAATCGGCGATTTATTTAGAATAGCTTGCGTTGTTCGTTCGAGTTCACGACGAAGTTTACGTTTGCTACGATATTGTTTAAATTGTCGATAGTAAATCACAGCAAACCAACCGATACAAAACATAAACACAAGAACAATACAAACACTCAATAGAATAATACCAATAAGACTCGTATTCGAAAGTGTATTATTCAAAGGATCACGAGGTTTTTCAATGTGATTGATTGTAACATCGATGATATCACAAGTGAGATTGTAAGATTTGATTGTTGATGTTTGATTTGCTGTTAAATTACGTAGGAGTTGTTTGAAAAGCGCTGAATTGATTTTCATGACATGAGAATCAGTTAACATGTAATTATCGAGAAAAATATAATCACCTGAAATGTCGAGTTTTGAAAAGAAACGAAAAATACGAAACAAAATAAAGCATAATTACTGTTGAAATTTGAATAACAAGAAACAGGCACATCGGAATATTGTTGACAGTCGATATGATTGATGATTAAGATTTTTTCGTTGATTAAGTCGCCAGATAGACTGTAGTATTTATGGACAAGATGTTTCAATACTAGTGCAGTTTTAAAAGTGTATTGAAACGATTTTTGTAAGGTTTGAGGTGTATAAATAAATTGTAAGCTTATATCTTGTAATTGAAATGTTAACGATTGACATTGAGTAAAAAGAAGAAAAGTTAGCAGAAGAAAAACTTGTCGATACATGTCAAGAAATAAAAATGAAATTCTACTCAGCATCAGGCATGTTGAATTTACAATATTGACTTTTATTATTGCATGATAAATAGAAAAATATGTCACCAAAGACCAAATTTAAGTTTTTATTAAAGCACGAAGAAAACAAAACAGCATATTTTTTTAAAAATATAATAATAGATTTGTCAATATTATTTTCCTTTTATGAGAAAAAAAATTCTTTTTATTTTTTCTGAGAGATAACGATCATATTTGATCGATTGAAATTGGTTGATGATGATGATGATGAGAATGCTTGTTGTTGTAGTTTTTCGAAAACAATTTCAAATACATTACGAACAACTGGAATGAATGATTTAGGTATGTCAATTGAAACGTAGAAACGAATCGTTGGACGATTGTTGTATTGGTGACTAACGTCAATGATTCGAATTAAAGTTGCTTTACTAGAAATATATGAAACTAGATTTCGTTGATAAAGTTCTTCGGATGTCCAATCAACAATGTTTGTTCGAAGATTTTGAACGACGAGTGAATTCAAATCTTGAAATGAAGAATTGAATACTTGATTGTGAATATCGTATTCGAATATATAGTTGATGTAGACATCGGCTGGTCCACAAATCGGTGATTGACGCAGTTTGACTGGTAATGAACGAAAGAAACCTTGTTTTAGTAAATAAGCAAGTAAACCAATAGTATTGCTTTGAATATTATTGAAATTTTTAAATTGATATGGTGTTTGATCGATTGTTGTGTCAGTATAAGCATAGTTTTGACCTAGAGTAAATGGTTTTTTGTTTTGTTTTGTGTTTATAAAAGAGTTACCGTTGAATTGAACGTTAAGTTTGTTCTTTCTGAATTTTCTGTTAACAGATGGTTGTTTTGGCTCCTCGACTATAAAGAATATTTATTTCAATATGTAAATATTAGATGAAGAAAAAAATATAATGGATATTTACATCCGACTCAGAATTAAAATACACTCACAAAAATATTTTAGTTTGCTCATGAAATACGTAGAAAAAACGTACAAAAAAAACTTACCTTGATTTATTTCAGCACTAATATCAATTGAATTGTCTGCCGTAGTTTGCTCCACTGTTGTTGTTGTTGTTGTAGTTTCTTCTGTAGTAGTGGTCGTGGGTTGGGTTGTTGTTCTTGATCGTTTACTGACAGTTGTTGAGGGCATAGTAGCTGTGGTGATGGTTGCTGTTGTTGTTGTAGTAGTCGGTGTCGTTGTAGTTGTTGTTGGAGTTGTAGTTGTGGTAGTAGTAGTTGGCGTTGTTGTTGTAGTAGTTGTAGTCGGCGTTGTAGTTGTGGTAGTTGTAGTTGGAGTTGTAGTAGTAGTGGTAGTAGTTGGCGTTGTAGTAGCTGTAGTCGGCGTTGTAGTTGTGGTAGTTGTAGTTGGTGTTGTAGTCGTAGTAGTAGTAGTTGGTGTTGCAGTTGTTGTGGTAGTTGTTGGCGTTGTAGTGGTGGTAGTTGGCGTGGTAGTAGTTGTAGTTGGTGTTGTAGTTGTAGTAGTAGTAGTTGGTGTTGTAGTTGTAGTAGTTGGTGTTGTAGTTGCTGTGGTAGTTGTTGGCGTTGTAGTGGTGGTAGTTGGCGTGGTAGTAGTTGTTGTTGGAGTTGTCGTAGTTGTGGCTGATTTAGTAGTAGTAGTAGTTGTTGGAGTCGTTGTTGTAGTGGTTGTGGTTGTGGTAGGTTTTGTAGTTGTCGTTGTCGGAGTTGTAGTAGTTGTAGTAGTAGTTGGAGTTGTAGTGGTTGTAATTGGCCGTGTTGTGGTTGTTGTTGTCGTGGTGGTGGTGGTGGTAGTAGTGGATGGAGTTGTAGTGGTAGTGGTTAAACTGAGTGAACTATTAGCAGTGCCCGAAGCACTGTTAGCTAAAGCAGTTGCAGTACCAGTTTTTGTTTCCGTTGATGATGATGATGATGATGAACTACCTCCAAGCAAACTAAGTAATGCGCTTGTAGCACTAAGTGCATTTGACTGTTGTGAAGTTCCTATTAAAACGAAAAACAACGATTACTTGATGGATTTTAAAATGAATCATATCTTACCTACGTTATTGGAATTATCATCTGAGAATTCTAAAATATACGTATAACAAATGTATAGTAATTGAGACAAGTAAAAATAAATTTAGATAGTTACTCAATGATATCATTGACATTACGTTTGATAAATTGAATTGAGAATTTGATAGAAGCGATAGGACAGAACCACTTGCACTGGTTAGAACAGCTTTGCCTACTGCACAGTTAATTGTATTTGGTACAGATATTTTTACTGATGTTGGTATTGTTAACGTTTTACTAACCGATGGAAAATAAGTTTTTATGATTTCATAATAAATCGATTGAATATTCGAAACAATATCTGTACGCAGACTTGTGTTTGTAATGGCTTTCAAAAAATAAACACGAAATAGCAAACTATATCGGCTATTTGCAAGCGCAGTTCGTGAAATAAATGAAACATTTGTAATTTGATTCGCATACAAACTATTTAATCTCATACGAAAAACACCCGAAATTGCGTTGTAGAAATTATCAAGATTTTTCGCTGGTATCAACGATAGAGCAGCATCGAAACTTGATCCTGATGTTTCAATAGTCCATTCAAAATACGTATCACCACCAAGATTAAAATTGCATACAGTATCATTAGCACCTGCATTAACTTGTTGAGCTTTAAGAGAAACCTGATTTGCACGATCAGTTAAACCTAACAAGTCAAATGATTAATAGAACAAAAAAAGCAACTAAACAAATAATTCAATAAGTAAATTTACCGCATGAAACTGCCTGCTGTACTTTTGACGTGTCAACTTTCGAAGTTGTTGTTGTTGTTCTACTCGATCCAGTTGCTGTCGTCGTTGTTATTGTTTCATTACAAGCATAAATGACTTGATACGCAACACTAACTGTATTACTTGCTTTTTTCATTGTACAATTAACATTCACGGGTATTTCACCAAATTGGTTTTTTAATATGCCAGTTATTTGCTGTTGAGTGGCCGACGTATAGTCTTCAGGTGTCATTTTGGCTGATGCTAATTGTGTTGCATCGATATTTTGACTGAATGTTGTTGTTGTACAATCCGCTGCTTGAGATAAATCAATTGAACAAAGAATTAATATCCAACTGACGAAAATTAACGTTCGTAACATTATTGAATATTGACAAGAGAAAATAACAGCTTCTCAATGCAAGATGACGATCATTTAAATCAATATTTTTTTGCACATCTGTTGTCTCACTTGAAAAATAATATTAAAAAAAATATTTTATTAATTCAAAGTATACTTATGAGTAAACTATTTGCCGACGTGAAAAGGTTAGTGTCAAGATATATGGCAAATCTGTTATCGATATAATTAATTATTTATTTATTAGAAAAATCATACGGAAACATTGAACAACAATAGAAAACGAAAGAAAGTTTCAAACGAAGAAAAAGAAATAAAAGACTCGAAA
>Ga0209952_1003070_pt1 | contig 11906 bp, 10 predicted proteins | sample ThiBiot_750_biof_2_FD_183951 | JGI IMG/M metagenome (GOLD analysis project Ga0209952, IMG submission 183951) | Wastewater bioreactor microbial communities from Cape Town, South Africa - Thiocy_cont_750_biof (SPAdes) | ecosystem: Engineered > Bioreactor > Thiocyanate-remediating >...
CGAAAAAAATCATTTCTTTTTTTTATTCGTTGATGATCTAATTTAGCATAAAGATGGCGTTGAACAAGAAATTCGTTCGAAACATGGAGTTTCTAATGATTTTGAATTAGTTCCAGTGACTTATCTTCATACATGTCCAATTTGAAAATTGAATTCAATTGAAATTACATTTTTCAATTGAAGAAAATAATTTCAATTGAAAATTGAAAATTGAAAATTGAAAATTGAAGCTAAAGTTGAAAATTGAAAGTTGAAAGTTGAAATTTCAATTGAATTCAACTTTCAAATCGGACACTACTGCTTATATTAAGCATAGTTATCGAAGGAAAAGAATAGTCCTAAAAGGTTATTAGTCATTCTCATGACCAGAAACAGCTCCTCATCGTTGTACAATGTAAAATTCATACATCAAGTATTATTCGACGGATACGTAAACGAAGATTTTAATTTCGAAAGCAATTTTTTTATTTATTACACAACAAAAAAGAAACTTGTAGAATATTTTTGATCAAACGAAAAACATAGAGTCTATAGTTTTGAGTTGATTGTCCACTGTTTCGCTGTTTGTTCGTACTTCGATCGATCAGTTCTAAAGAGATGAAGTGTTTCCTTGTTCAGTCCATGTTCAGGATTTGGATCAGTTAATAGTGAACATAAAGAAATTAGAAGATTATGAACAGATAAAGCTGGTGACCATTGAGAATGAAGAAGATCTAAACAGATTTCACCATTGGCACCAATATTTGGATGATAGATTGGAGTTAAAAATCGAATCTTTGGTGGTTTGAATGGATAATCCGATGGAAAGTTGATGGATAGATCGAACCTTTGATGAGAATATGGACTATCATCTGGTCCTTCGATCCAACCTTTCCAATTAGTTAGGTCATTCTCTGGATCTAATGGTTCAGCATAACAGTAGGAGAGTGGATTCTTCTGAATTTCACGAAAATGAAGCGTCAGACGTCGGGCGATATTCATTATACGTGTAGATCTACTTTCTTTTGTCAATTTCCTTTTGAAGAATGCACAGAGAAATACTTGCGATTCATACTAAGCAAGAATATCTAGACATAACTTACTGGGAATAATGCGTAGTAAAAGAGTGGGAAATTTTCTCTTTCTTTCTCTCTTCAATTTATGACTCAACATGCATTGTACTTTGGGTTAATAATCTTATCTTAAATATGTGAAGAAATTTTCTTTCTGTTCTTTCTAAACGAAACTTTTTAAAGTATTTTTTAAATTGAAAATAAATTTTCTCCTGATAGAGCGTTTACTATACCTATTGTCAACATATTTTATTTTCACATAATGGAAATTGACTATAATTACAAAAAGTAATGTTTCTCATTGGTTTTTGCCCCTCTATACGGGTAAAGGGAATGAATATTTCGTCATACATGCCAATTGGAGAATGAAAAAATCCGAGATATTTATTGTCCGAATAGCAAAAAAATAGTTGATGTATGTACAACAAATTGGAATTGAGAGACTTTGCTTTGATTCATCAGCTAGAAAGATGTTTTCAATGTCAAATTATTTCTTGTACATATAAGTGATCAAAATAAATGTCGAGAACCGTGGTAAAAGCAGAACTTCTCATATTCTCATTTGTTCAAATAAATATAGAATTCGATTGTAAAAAAGAATATTGTGATTAGAAATAAACAATTGACTTTTTCGATCGACATTTATTTCGAAAGAAGAAAGACAAAAGTCACATCCACATATCGAGATTTCTTTCATTGATTGATGTTAAATAAACGAAAGAATATTCAGTTCGAAATCTTTCTCCTAAGTATTTGATAAAAGATTCTTTGTTGTGTTTTTCATCCGGATGAGTGAAACCAAAAGAAAAAAGAGTCAAAGGGGATCGAATGGTTCGTCTGATATAATTGAGAAATAATTCTGCCAATCCGATTGATGCACATGCTGGACTATGGATTTGAATGAGCAATGTTCTTAATCGAGGAAGAACATCAAGTACCAGATACCAATGTTTCAAACAAAAACTTTTCTCATTGTCATTGAATTGATCATAAATGACAAGTTGATCAACCGAGTCAAGTGTTTTCATTTGATTTGATCGACGTGCGAAAGCCACGAACAATGTTAAAACTGTTGCACGAATGTATTTCAGATGAGGTAACATCAAACCATCAAGAAGATATTCCAATCCACCAATAACATCATTCACTACCAAACGTCGTACGTTGATCAATGGTGTTTGCGATATCGATGAATCAACTATAGATAATGATGTAGAAGAGGCCAATTCTAATTGATTAGCAGTAAAAAACAATTTTCCTATCGACTGTGGTGAAACATTTGAGCCGTTGGCATTGACACAACGAACACCATGATGCGGCGCTACGTCATTGTCCACCATCGAGAATGTCAACCATTTTGGCCATGATGATGTGAACCAACTATAACGATATTTGAATCCATTGATATTCTACAATAGAAATAGTTAATTTCATCTTTAATTTGCTCGTTCAATAGAAGAAAACATGACATACACATTCTACAAGACGGTGAATAACTTGCGTCGAAGAAATCTGACACATTTTATCAACATCACAGAAGTTAATGAGAGTTTTTGTGTAAAGATTAAAGTCAAATTGAAAACGAATATTTCTATCGTCATTATCAAACAAAGTTGATTGGCTTATCTCTTTGATTTCATCGCTTGTCCGTAACACATAAAATAATGAATATCGTCGAAGACGAGGCATCACAGAACGAGATGTTAATCTCTCCAAATCTCTCCATTTGACGACTTGTTCTCTTCTTTGTTTTTCAACCACTGGATAGATACATAAAACAAATGTTTCCAAATTCGGGATGTGTAGTCTTGAAGTATACGAAGGTCGAGTTAAAACACTTTTCACCACGGATTTTTGAACAGTGACGCGAAATGATTTTAAATGAGACAACATTCCGTCCACCATCAATATATACACTTCCGACAGACTTTCCACGGACGTGATCAGATGTTCCAACGATTGAACATAGTTTACTAATTTATTCCATTGCAGCTAAAAAACGATGAAATCAACATTATAGAGATGACTTCAAATAGATCATACCGTTGCATTAGATTGCCAGTATGTATCAAGTAGTTTCAATCGATTGAGATGAGGCAACACCCGACGAAAGAGTGGCCGATAACCTTTGACGATGGATGCCTGTTCACTAACTTCAACTGATAAGTGTGTTAGAGTAGAAGCATGTAACAGAACAAAATTTTGTAGAGAATCATGATAACCACGTATAAATTGGATGCGCAAATCAACCAATGAAGGAAACATTCGACAAGGCGTCAAGAAAGCAATGAAATCACAAAAGATTTCTTTACAGACAAATGAACGAACTGATTCGTAATGCCAAATGCCATGTGAAAGAAATACGTATTGACTACGAGATAATTCCGACGAAAGACAAATTTGTTGAAATGATCCATGTTCTCGAAGTAAATTAGCAAGACGAATGTTTTCGGAATCAGCGAAAGCATACAAAACATCTTCACTAGATAAGTATTGAAAAATTTCGAGCAAAACAATATCAGGTAATGAGAAAATAGATGTTATCATCTTTTGCATCAACATACGATTACGATTAGAGTGTCAATTGCTCTTTGGATGTGTATATATGTATATATTTCTCTATCAACGACACTAATATATAGGCATCTCTGTGCATGTAGGTCAGTGGTTATCCAATTGGAGGAGGAGTCAAATGTCAGTTGATAGTTTAGTCTAAATTGATATCGTCAACAAAGTCTATGGAAAAGAAGCAACAATGAGAAAGCAATACAGTCAAAATGAGTCCCTGGATTTTCTTCATAGATTTCGTACGAGAACATTATTGTAGATACTCAAAATAAATATTAAATCTGAGAGCAGCACTGTTGCAGTATCATTAAATGTTAAATAGTGCACAATTTTATTTTATAACTATTTTGCCAATCACTTACGAAAATGGTAGAGATATAGATGGCATATGAGGAGTGCTATTGTTTTGGCAAAAATGATTAGTAAATAAAGTTATGTCGCAATCGAAATACTTTATACTCCGATGCGATAGAGAAAAAATAGAGTTGTGTTTTCTCCTAAAAAAATTCATTATTTTAGCATCAACTTCGACTTTCTGTGAACAAATCATATTTCTTTATAAAGTCGATATTTTCGTCATCTACGAATTGAAACAAATGATTGTAGTCGATTCAGTTCTAACAATGCATTGAAGTCTTCTCTTTGTTGTTTTAAATATTCCAGTAGTGTCGAATTTGAAACTTGAATTCAAATTCAAGTTCAAATTCAAATTCAAATTCAAGTTCAAGTTCAAATTCAAATTAGTATTATCTATTTTGAAGTTTTCATATGAAAAAGTATCATTTTCGTAGACAATACGCCTCCGTTCACAAAGAGACGCCCTCACCCTCACTTAGGCACTACGCCCTCCGTTCACAAACAGACGCCCTCATCCTAAATCATAATCTGAACTTGAATTTAAAACTTGAAAACTTCAAAATAGATGATACTAATTTGAACTTGAACTTGAATTTGAACTTGAAAACTTCAAATTAGATGATACTGATTTGAATTTGAATTTGAATTTGAATTCAAGTTTCAAGTTTGACATTTATGCTATTTTCTTGCCCATAAACTTTTTTTCTCAGGAGGATCGTATTCATAATTGATGGTTTCATGCATTAAATGATATAAAATGAATTGAATTTAATGTATTAACTATTGAAAATGCAAGTATCTCAATTAGTGATCATTTTCTTGACTTGTTCTATGTTCAGTCCATTTGTATTTTACATTTTTCTGATCGTTCGATGTCAAAAAACAATCGAAAGCACTTGTCATTCATTGAACCAAGCAGTTTTTACCAGTGAAAAAGAATGTGTACATTATTATTTGTCGTGAGTATATCGTACAACATACGAACAATGTTTTGTTTTTTTTTATTATGCAGAAAACTGTCGACCTCTGTGGGTCCTGGTCAGTACACAGTTGTAATAATAAAGAGGTGATAATAAAGGATACATATATCGAATACATGACTAACAGGAGAAAGAGAAAGTACCCTACATTTAGAGAAAAGGAGAAGGGCATAGAGAAAAAAAAGCATAAGAAGAGAGAAAAGAAGAAGAAACGAAATCTATCTGTCCTCTTTTTCTTCGTGGTAAAGCTTGGACCTAGATTGTGATGAAAACCTGGATATATGTAGATATAGAAAATATAGCGAGAGAGAACATATGTGAACACGACACTCTTCTATAGTGTCCTATGGCGGGAGGGTGCTCACATTCATGAATGTGATCCAATTTATATCTCTCCTCCAAGACATTAGAAGGCGCGAGGCTCACTCCTCTCCCAAGATCCAATTCACACACAATGGCAACGTAACATGTAAGTGTATATATGCAAAAAAAAAACAGAAAAGAGTACAACGTATGAGGGGATCTCGATGAGATGGGCGTATATCAGAAAGTTTCGGGGAACAGAGCTAGGGATAGAAATTCTTCGATGTCGTAGTTCGGACCCGAATCGTCTATGGGAATTCCAGCACACCACCTTAAGATTCTGACAAGGATATGTGTATATTTCACTAACCTTTTAGACCGATGCAGTCCCTGAATCGTGTATTCAGCGTCAAGCCAGGATTCTCGATGAATATTGAGAGTCGCCTCTCTGATCAATAGTTCCCCATCTTCGTTCTCTGCTAGTGCCTCCAAATATTTATCTCAGTACTTTCTACACCTCCTTTCTAGGGTGATCTCATTCGATTCGAACAGAAAGTTTGCATCCGTGAGGTGCATGCATCTGTGAATTCTCTTTAAGCAAGTGAGGTAGAAGTGAAACGAACAATGTTTTATAATAATGTTATTTTATTTGTTCAGAGAGACACAACACGTGACTAATCTTATCTTCGACTTTATCAATCAATTAACAAATCATACTTTTCGTTTAATCGATAGCATTTCGGATCACATAATCAAAATCAGTATCATCGGTGCATTACTTATGAGTGTATATGGATGGTTAAAACATACAAATGAAATGGCACATAGCTGTCGAAATATATATTTCGAACTCAAGGCAACAACACAAGCGGTCACTTTTGAAATTTGGTCATGTATAACTATGGCTGTCAAATCTGTGTGGGACACTACGTCCACGATCAAACTTATTCAATTTTGTTTTTTTAAAATTTTATTAATGTCAATCCCAGACACTATTGAATACATTAAAAAAGCATTTATTAAATTGACAAAGCTCTAATATTTTCTTATATTCTTTATGGTTATACAAAGATTTCGACATCCAACAAATGTTCATTCAATCAAAGAAAAATGTCGATTTCATCCAAATTACATCAAGTTTGCATTTCTTACATTTCAATTTGTCAATAATTTTCATTTCTAGAAGATCTGATCGAGAACATATATGCAAAGATTTTCACATGATTAAATTTTCTCTTCATTTAAAACAAAATCGAAAAATTATTTGTCATGAATATATCGTGAGGACACATTTCTTTGTTCTAATTCATCATTTCATTTCACTTTTTGAGACAAAACAAAATAGTTGAGAAGTCTTTTGTTTTATTCCAAATTCGAATTCGATTGATTCGATAGAAATCAACTGCATTCCTTTGTAATCAAAATCGAACGAATCACTATAAAACATTTTTGGCTTTAAAATAAAACTGATACAATAGAAGGAACAGGAATATGTTCATTATTTGATACATTGATTGTTGAATATCAATATTCGATAAAAGATTTTCATATTTTCCAGCAGGTAAATGAGTAAATTGAACGTGTTGTTCATTCGATTTTAGTTGAGAAACGTAGTGTCACTTTTGCGTTCAATCGGAAAAATTCGTTTCGTTTTCTATACGACAGAACCAAGACAAGTTCTCTCTCTCTTTTCCATATATAGCTACAGATATTTACATGACAATAAAACGAAAAAAGGACTCGTAGTGTGTCGCAACATAAACTAATCTGCTGATAGAATTTCTTGTTGAAGATTTCCTAACGATATGGTGTTAAAGTCGGTGGTTTATTAACGAAACCCCGATCACCAAGAATATAAGTGTACTGTGAAATTGTTTGTTTTTAACTAAACTATTTTAAATATCCGAAAATCCTGCCACGATCCTTCATGACCAGCAGAAAAGAATATTAAATGTCGATTCGTATCCACCACATATAGCGACGCAATGTAATGGTATTTGCTTTTGTCGAAATCAAATATTCGTTGATGACGTCCCACAATACAAATGTCGGTGCAGTTCTGATTCTCCGATTTTGATTAATTGTATGATGTGAATCGTATGTAAACGATAGTAGAGCACATCATCTTTAAATCCACCTGGTCTTTGCATTCAATGTCTCGAATCATCAATATAACCTACAAACGATCGAATTCCTTCATACCTCACGATTGTTCATTTCATTTCGTCTTTCTAAACTCACGGAAAAGCAACTTATTACGCAAGAACTTAGCAAAGCCTCTGCGAGATCAGGTAGGAATCGTTGGACGTAGAAAAAAGAATAATTTCTTTTATTGATCATATACATCGGTTTTCCCGTCCTTCACACATTACTATTTAGAAAACCAAGTTCACAATGTGAACATCACACATGAAGATGTCATGAGTATTGTATTGACAATATCTCGAATTATCTTTATTTAATGAGAATTAACAAGAAATCTGAGAATATATATGTACATCAAAGTATCTGATCAGCAAACAAAGTTTAACAAGAACATCAATATGAGATGTATCAACACAAAAAAACATATAACCAATATAAAAAACCGCATTAGAGATGATCTTGATGATATTCTATATTTGATCTAAATATAGAAGAAAATAAGCTTTTTATTTCTAAAATGATATGGCATATGTTACCTCATCTCAATTCAAAACTTTGTACAAACCCATCAAGTTTACAATACATAGAGCAACTAAAAAATTCTCATAGTAAATAATCAAAATATATAATAAAACTTACCAGCTATTCCAATGATTATTCAATTTTGTAATTGAAGATAAGCAATCCTTTGATTTTTATTATTTAAATCAGACAAAGTAATATTGAGATCATGTCAGTCTCCTCTGAATTAGAAGGATGCAGAGTGAGTTATCCCATGTTCTCGATTTTTTCGTAAAACCGCCGGTTACCGCCGGTTGCTTAAAAAACCGTCGGTTAAAATCGGTTTTTCGTTTTGTGCCATTATTTTCACTGACTTTTTCACGATTTCGTTGGAAAATCTCATGATAATGTTCATTTTAACCGAAAAAGTAAGTTTTTGATGTGTTAGAAAAGGTTTTACAAAAATCTTTAAAATTCGTCGTTATAGGTTCGAACACAACTAATGACTATTTTTTATAGCACCATCTTTAATTAAATCCAAACTCGAAAACTAAGCAAAATTAGCTGATGTGGCTAGCACCAGCGGCTTCAGCACGCTTACAAATATAGGAAGGCGCAATCTCGACTAAAATCTGACAATTTTCTAAGATTTAAAAAATATTTGTTCAGTTACAAATGAAAAAGTATGAAGAAAAAGAACCGCGGTTAACCCCGGTTGAATGTGGTAACCGGAACGGTTATGCGCCCAGTTAACCGGCGGTTTTGAGGCGGTTCGTTCTACATGGGGTACGATAAACAGCAATGGTTAAGTGCATTTCGATCAATAAATAAATAAATCACAGCAATTAACTAGTCTTTTTTTCCTTCTCTCTCTCTCTTTTGTTTATTCTTTCTGTATAGAAACATAAAAAAGTCTCTCTTATTCTCATTTTTCTTTCTTTTGTTTGTTTGTTTTTCTTCTTTGACTTTATTCTCGTTAAAAAAAAGATAAATTGAAATAAGTAATCTATTATTAGGACAAGTTAAAAGCTAACTACAAATCATTTGAGTTCAAATGTGTGAAGTTTATTTTAAAAGAAAATGTTGTGAGATAAATGTATTGACCTTTTTCCTATCCACTACCGACGAGAATCGGCATGCGTTCAATGACTCGTAAACATTCATGTTGCAATCGATATCGTTCGAGTTCAAGTTCGAGCCGTTGTGAATCCAAATTGAAAAATTGTGCAAATGAAAGAAAATATTGCAGATTCGTTTGTTGTTCTAGCCAAGCAGAATAATCATCGATATAACAATAAATAGATGCTAAACGTCGATATGCCGACGATAGTTCGTCTGCACTATGAATTTCATTTGGAAGAATAAGTAAACAAATAAAACTAAGGAACAGAACGTATATTGGCCAGGGCATGAATTCGAATCAGTATCTAAATTAGAAGAGAAATTGACGTACTCTCGTTGTGTTTGATTTTATGAATGACGAGTAGGAGTTCGAAAGCGCATCGTTTATAAATGCAATGATCTCATGCTAAAAATTGAAAGATAACGTCTCGTTGTCTTTAATCAAAATTTGAAATGAGACGATGATAGTAAGACCTTCTATAATTGCTCACGTCAAATGTTTCTATTTTAAATCAAATGATCCATGCCGGTTAATGATTAAATCTTGTCATAGAAGACAAAGATAAATTTACTGAATTATCTATCAATACGACTGTCCGTACTTGGTCATAATTTTGCCGCTTATAGACCGCACTATTAAGTAAACGGTCAGTGTTAGAGGGTGAATCAAGGGGATGATATCATACAAGATATTGAGGGTGAGGGTGAGGGGTGTTATCCTTTTGAGACTATTCAATGTTTGTTTGATAGTTAATTAAACTTCAAGTGTATCAAGTCAACATTAGAAATCCCACCTCCTACGTAAATCAAATATCAACATTTGACAAACGTCTCATCTGAGAATAACTTGAACTGTCAAAAAAGAATATGATTTCATGTCATCACAAAAAAACATCTTTTTTTCCTGAAAACATTTCTCAATTTGTCTACTTTGGTGTAAACAAGTATAATTCTCATTTAGTTCTATTTTTACACGTATCATAAACATGATATGTGATATATTGTCTTTTATCTTGACAAACATTGTTTGAAATTTACAGTAATAATAATAATGTTCTTTTTTTTCTGTGTCTTTCGATCGTTCTTCGCTGTTACAGTCTCGCCCACGCATAACCTTAAGAAGGTAGTTTACAATGAATGAATCACAAAAATTGGATGACTAAACGAGAGAAAAAAACGAAAGAAGAAAAAATACATAAGCGTTTTTGTTTTTTCTTTGCTTATTTTCGTATTTGAAATCTGATTCATTGATTTTTTTCTACCCATTTATACTGTGTCGATAAGTTGTATCGTGTAACATTTCACTATGAATTTATTCAATCGAAAAAGCGTTCTTCAACCACCTTCTCCTAACCCACTACATCGTCGACTATCAGGACCAGAAGCATTCGCTAATAATTCAGCATATGGCCGAGGTTTCTTTGAACTTGGTGCCTATTCAGTTGCATTAAAACGTTGCGAAAATGGCCATGATTTAGCTCAACACCTAGCTGAAATGTTTGACGAACGTGCTCAACTCGAATTGAATTATGCTAATCAATTACGAAATTGGTCTCGTAAATGGCATACTGAACTTGCCAAATCACAAGATTATGGTACGAATAAGAAAGTGTGGGATGAAACAGTAACAACTGGTGAACAATTAGCTAATGTTCATTCGACATTATCAACATCATTAACTGAAACATTGATTCCTAATCTTCGACAATGGCGAAAAGAACATTATGAAAAATCTCGTCTACATTATAAACAGACGAAAGAATTCGAAAGAGACTTTCTCGATGCACAAAAATCTTGGAGTAAACTATTAGAGAAAATAGCTGATTGTAAATCGGCGTATTATAGTGCGTGTAAGACATCGAAATTAGCTGATGCTGCCGAACGAAATGCGTCCGAAGAACAACGAAAAAAACTTGCAGATAAAGCCGATGTTGCTCGGCGTGAAATCGGTTTTACCAAGACCAAATATGAACAAGCAATAAGTGAAGCACGTGAACAACGACCGAACTATGAACAGGCTATGAAACAAGTTTTTCAACGAACACAAGATTTCGAACGGAAACGTTTGAATTTCTTCAAAGAAACATTCGATAATTATGCTCAATTACTCGAAACTGCAACTACGAATAAGTAAATTCTATAATTTCTAATAATTTATTTGAATTTTACAAAACATTCTGTTTTTTTTCTAGTCAAACATTAGCAAATATGAATGGAGAATATCGAAGTGCGTTAACATTGCACGATCCTGATGCAGATTTGGCATGGTGGGATGAAAACTATGGTAAATAAAATATTTTTGTTCTTCAAAGAAAAATATTCGAAATGCGAATTGTTCTAGGCACGCAAACCAACAGTCGATGGCCCGAATACGAAGAATATCAGGATTAAATATTTTTTGTTTGACATTTTCGAGTGAAAAATAAAACTGCAAGCCAACTACTGGCAAAAATTAAATCAGTTAAAATTTGTCCTGGAATATCTTTTCGTAGGATTTCAACATGATATTCAACAAATATTCGCCATGTTGCTAGACGAATATGGATTAAAATGCAACCTTTCGAAAAGAATTTTAAAGACAAAATACAGATAATAATCAACATCATGAGCTAAACGTGATAGAGTATTAATATTCAATATCATGAATACACCCATGAATAAATCAAGTACAGCATGAAAAAGACAAACAATCCGATACATAAAAACTGTTCTTTTTTTCTCTTTGAAACCAACAGGGATACATGAGTAAACTTCTACAATGAAAATGTCAATCTTACTAAAAATTTTCTCTCATTCTTCTGCCGATAGAGTGCTGCACATAAAACATTGTTTCACGTAAATATACTACGCAATGCATATCAGTACAGTTTGCTTTGCC
>Ga0209952_1003079_pt1 | contig 11874 bp, 15 predicted proteins | sample ThiBiot_750_biof_2_FD_183951 | JGI IMG/M metagenome (GOLD analysis project Ga0209952, IMG submission 183951) | Wastewater bioreactor microbial communities from Cape Town, South Africa - Thiocy_cont_750_biof (SPAdes) | ecosystem: Engineered > Bioreactor > Thiocyanate-remediating >...
TCCGGCCCCGGCTTTGACTGACGCCACGCCACCTCCGGGACAGAACCTGATCCCGAGCAACGCCACTTCGCAGATGATCGATGTCGCTCAAGTGCAGGGCCAGGTGCACGCTCAATCGGTGCATCGAGTTGGTGAACTGGCCGATCGCAATCCGTCCGAAACCGTCTCTATCATTCGTCAATGGCTCTCGGAGCCCGCTTGATCATGGCCGTTCCGCAGCAAATCGCTCAATCCAACAACGATATCGCCAGCGTTGTCGCCACCCTCGCCGCGCGCCAGAGCACTCGCGCCAAGAGCAAGCCGATGTCCGGACCGCAGCGTGCCGCGATCCTGATGCTGGCGCTGGGCGAGCAATATGGCGGCAAGGTCTGGTCGATGCTGGACGACGAGGAGGTCCGCGAACTGTCGGTGGTGATGTCATCGCTCGGCACCATCGAGGCCGATGTTGTCGAAGACCTCCTGCTCGAATTCGTCTCGCGCATGTCGGCATCGGGGGCCCTGATGGGCAACTTCGATGCCACCGAGCGTCTGCTGCAACAATATCTGCCGGCGGATCGCGTCAACGGCATCATGGATGAAATTCGCGGCCCCGCCGGGCGCAACATGTGGGAGAAGCTCTCCAACGTTCAGGAAGAGGTCCTCGCCAACTACCTGAAGAACGAATACCCGCAGACCATCGCGGTGGTGCTGTCGAAGCTTAAGCCGGAGCACGCCGCGCGCGTGCTGGCGATCCTGCCGGAAGACATGGCGCTCGACGTCGTTGGCCGGATGCTGAAAATGGAAGCCGTACAGAAAGAGGTCATCGAGCGGGTCGAACAGACGCTGCGCAGCGAATTCATGTCGAACCTGTCGCAGACCCGCCGCCGCGATGCCCACGAGGTGATGGCCGAAATCTTCAACAACTTCGACCGGCAGACCGAAACCCGCTTCATCACCTCGCTGGAAGAGGAGAACCGCGAATCCGCCGAGCGGATCAAGGCGCTGATGTTCACCTTCGACGATCTGGTGAAACTGGATTCGGCGTCCGCGCAAACCCTGATGCGCCATGTCGACAAGGACAAGCTCGGCATCGCGCTGAAAAGCGCCAACGAAGACGTTCGCGGCTTCTTCCTCGGCAACATGTCGTCGCGCGCCGGCAAGATGCTGCTGGACGACATGGCCGCGCTCGGCCCGGTTCGCTTGCGCGATGTCGACGAGGCGCAGGCGCTTCTGGTCAATCTCGCCAAGGACCTTGCCGCCAAGGGTGAAATCATGCTGTCGAAGAATCGCGCCGACGACGAGTTGGTGTACTGATGGCGGCCCCGGCAAAATTCCTGTTCGATGTCGACTTTTCGGCGCCCGACCGGTCACGCGAACGTGCCGCGACACCCGCCGAGATCGCCGCACGCGTGGCTCAAGCAGAAGCGCTGGCCTATCGCAATGGCTTCGATGCCGGCCAGCGCGAAAGTCACGTCGAGAGCGAACGACGGATCGCGGCGTCCTTTCAGCAGATCAGCGACAGCATTGCTGCCATCGCAGCTCAATTTGCCGAAATCGAAAGCCGCTTGCAAACCGAAGCGGTAGATGTCGCCGTCGCCACAGCCCGTAAACTGAGCGGCGCTTTGATCGAGGCCAAGCCGCTGGCCGAAATCACCGAACTGGTGAGCGATTGTTTCAAGCATCTGGTCTCGACGCCGCATCTGGTGATCCGGATCAATGACGAACTTTACGAGCAGGCCCGCGACACCTTTGAACGCATGGCGAAGCAAAGTGGCTTCGCGGGTCGCCTGATCGTTCTTGCCGAGCCAGAACTCGCGGTCGGCGACTGCAAGATCGAATGGGCGGACGGCGGTGTCGTGCGCGAAGCCGCCGCCATCGACGCCAAAATCACCGAACTGGTCGAGCGCTACGTCGCATCGCGCCATCGCAACGCCACGAGGACACCATGAGCGACACCGACGGGAAAGTCCCGCTGCAAGACCTCAATGCCGCCGACGCGCCGCCGATGGCCGACGATACTGGCGGCGATTACGAACAGAGCTCTCGCGTCGCCGCCGATCTGGAGGCCGTGTTCGACGTGCCTGTGCAGGTCTCGGCCGTGCTCGGCCGCTCCAAGATGGATGTCGGCGAGCTTCTCAAACTTGGCCCCGGCACCGTTCTCGAACTCGACCGCCGCGTCGGCGAAGCGATCGACATCTACGTCAACAACCGGCTGGTGGCACGCGGCGAAGTCGTTCTCGTCGAGGACAAGCTCGGCGTCACCATGACCGAAATCATCAAGGCGGAGCGCGCCTGAAGGCGGACGTCATCCGGCACGCAACGCACAGACCACAATAGGAGCAAACCATGCGGCTTCTCATCGTCGGCACCCTGAAGGGGCAACTGACCACCGCAACCAAGATCGCCATGGATAACGGCGCATCGGTCACCCATGCCGAAGACAGCGAACTGGCGATGCGCGTGCTCCGCGGCGGCAAAGGCGCGGACCTTCTGCTGGTCGATGTCGCGCTGGACATTCGCGACCTGGTGATGCGGCTCGAGGCCGAACACATTCATGTGCCGATCGTCGCCTGCGGCATCGCCAGCGACGCCCGCGCGGCGGTCGCTGCTATTCACGCCGGCGCCAAGGAATACATCCCGCTGCCGCCCGATCCAGAATTGATCGCGGCGGTGCTGGCGGCAGTCGCCAACGATTCCCGCGACCTGATCTACCGCGACGAGACCATGGCCAAGGTCATCAAGCTGGCACAGCAGATCGCCGGCTCCGATGCCTCGATCATGATCACCGGCGAATCCGGCACCGGCAAGGAAGTGCTGGCGCGTTATGTCCATGGTCGTTCGCAGCGTGCCAAGAAGCCGTTTATTTCGGTCAACTGCGCGGCAATTCCCGAACATCTGCTCGAAAGCGAACTGTTCGGCCACGAGAAGGGCGCCTTCACCGGCGCTATCGCGCGGCGCATCGGGAAATTCGAGGAAGCCAGCGGCGGCACGCTGCTGCTTGACGAAATTTCCGAGATGGATGTGCGGCTGCAATCGAAGCTGCTGCGCGCGATTCAGGAGCGCGTCATCGACCGTGTCGGCGGCACCCGCCCGGTGCCGGTCGATATCCGCATCATCGCCACCTCGAACCGCAATCTTGCGGACGCGGTGCGCGAAGGCACCTTCCGCGAGGACCTGCTGTTCCGGCTCAACGTCGTCAACCTGAAGCTGCCGCCGTTGCGCGAGCGGCCGGCGGACATCATGGAACTGGCGCAGCATTTCGCCAAGAAATACGCCAACGCCAACGGCGTTCCTGTCCGCCCGATCTCGAACGAAGCGCGGCAGGTGCTCGCCAGCAACCGTTGGCAGGGCAACGTCCGCGAGTTGGAGAACACCATTCACCGCGCCGTACTGATGGCGCAGGGCGATAATATCGGCGCCGACGCCATCCTGACGCCCGACGGCGACCGCCTCGATCTTGCGAAGTCCGCGCCTGCGGTCGCACACGCGACACTCGCGGCGGAACAGGTGACGCGTGCACTGGTCGGCCGCACCGTGGCGGACGTCGAACGCGATCTCATTCTCGAGACGCTCAAGCATTGCCTCGGCAATCGCACCCATGCCGCGAACATCCTCGGCATCTCGATCCGCACGCTGCGCAACAAGCTGAACGAATATGCCGATGGCGGCCTGCCGATCACGCCGGCCGGGCTCGGCAACGGCGACTACCGCGCCCTGCCAGTCACCGCCTGACGTCAGGCGGGCACCGAGGCAACAATCATCGAATAGTTCGGCGCGTCCGGATCGCGATAAATCTCGATCGGATCGCCGGGCGTGATCCGGGGTGCTGTCAGCGCGAGGTAGATAAAGGCCAGCAGATAGGCCACCGACAGGGCGCCAATCAAGTAGAACAGCCAGACAAATATCCGTTTCATGCGGCTCTATATGATATGAAAGCGGATGCAGGCAACCGCGCACGAATCATACCAGCGCCTTCCCTTCTCACGCCAAGCTTGCACCCACACGGCGAACCATTAGCTTGAGCGGATCGAATCATTGCCGCAATTGCGGCCTCCGTTTCTGCTCGAACATCGATGCCGACTTTCACCCCACATCAGGATGACGCGCTCAAAGCGGTCGCCGACTGGCTAAAAGCCAAACCTGGCCGGAACGGCACGCCGCCGGTGTTCCGCCTATTCGGCTATGCCGGTACCGGCAAAACCACGCTGGCCCGGCATATCGCCGATGGCGTCAACGGCGAAGTGAAGTTCGCGGCCTTCACCGGCAAGGCCGCCCTGGTGATGCGCAACAAGGGCTGCGACAACGCCTCGACGATTCATTCTCTGATCTACCGCGCGCGCGAATCCGGCGAAGAGCAACCGAGTTTTGAATTGTGGGACGATGCCCCCGCATCAAAAGCCAAGTTGATCGTCATCGACGAATGCTCGATGGTCGACGCCGAACTCGGCCGCGACCTGATGTCGTTCGAGTGTCCGCTCTTGGTGCTGGGCGATCCTGCCCAGCTTCCACCGATTCAAGGCGGCGGTTTCTTCACCGATTCCGAACCGGACGCGATGCTGACCGAAGTGCATCGTCAGGCCGAGCACGATCCGATCGTGCGCATGTCGATGGCGGTGCGCGAAGGCCGCCCGCTCGAAATCGGCGAATTCGGCGAAAGCCAGGTAGTGCGCCGCGACCAGCTCGATCCTGACCGCGTCATGAAGGCCGATCAGGTGCTCGTCGGCCGCAACAACACCCGCCGCGCCTACAATATGCGCGTGCGTCAGCGGCAGAATATCGAGGACCCTCTGCCGGTGGCCGGTGACAAGCTGGTTTGCCTGCGCAACAACCGCAAGAAGGCGCTGTTCAACGGCGGCCTCTGGCGGGTCAAATCGCGCACCAAGTCAAAATCCGCCATCCTCAGCATGCGGCTGTCGCCGGATGAAGATTTCGGCTCTCGGGTCACCAAGGTGTCGGTTCGCGCCGACTGCTTTTCCGGCGGTGTCGAGGATATTCCTTGGGAGCAGCGCCGCCCCTATGACGAATTCGATTACGGGTATGTGCTGACCGTCCACAAGTCCCAAGGCTCGCAGTGGGACGACGTCGTGCTGTTCGACGAGAGCTTTGCGTTCCAGGATAGCCGCGCCCGCTGGCTCTATACCGGCATCACGCGTGCGGCGAAGCGGCTCAGCATCGTGATTTAGACCGTCTCGACCATTGAACCTTTCGTCCACCATGCGCGACAGACATGCAGGGGACCTATTGCGCCAATCCGCCACATGGGGAAAATGGCGCCGCACGGAACCTTCGTATCCCGGACTGGTTACGATCCATTGGCCAATAGGAGAAATTGAGATGCGATTTGCGAAAATGGTAGGCACGGCGTTGCTTGTGGGTTCGACCGCTCTGGCATTTGCAATGCCGGCGAATTCCGCACCGCTCGTGACCGCCCAGGGCGCGCTGTCCGTTGCCGCGCCGTCGTCGGTCGACAACGTACAATACCGGCGCTGGCACGGTCATCATCACCATCATCACGGTGGTGGTGGAGCGGGCGCGCTGATCGGCGGCCTCGCCGCAGGCGCCATCATCGGCGGTGCGATTGCCGCAGGCCAGGCCAACGCGGCCGCCCAGCAGCACGCGACCTACTGCGCTCAGCGCTATCGGTCGTATGACCCGGCCTCGAACACCTTCCTGGCCCGGGACGGCAACCGCTATCCCTGCCAGTAAACTCCAAATCCCCTCTAGGGTCGAAGCCGCAGGATTGACGTCCTGCGGCTTTATTTTTTGATTTTCGCCCCTCGTCGGTGGAATATCGCTCACGCAGTCGTGTCTATGGCGTTGTAACGCGGCGAACGTCCGGACGTATCTTAGGCATCCAGGCCGCGACAATGAGTGTGTCCGCCGGACCGATCCGTATCACGAATCATCGAGAGGACTTCATGCGCCCGCGCCATTTCGGTCAGCCGCTTTCTGGCATCCTCACCGCCCTCGCTCTCGTCGTTTCCTTTGCGTCGCCGTCGCTAGGCGCAGAGAAAGCTACCGTCATCCCTGCGCCGAAGCTGGATCTTCCTGCCGCGTCCGGCACACAGACAGTTGTGATCGCTGGCGGCTGTTTCTGGGGCGTCCAGGGTGTGTTCCAGCATACCGCCGGTGTGTTGAACGCCGTGTCCGGCTATGCGGGCGGCGACAAGAGCACCGCGATGTACGAAATCGTCGGCACCGGCACGACGGGGCACGCCGAATCCGTGGAAATCAAATACGACCCGAGCAAGATCAGCTACGGCAAGATCCTGCAGATATTCTTCTCGGTCGCCCACGATCCGACGCAGTTGAACCGCCAGGGGCCAGATGTCGGCACGCAATATCGATCGGCGATCTTCACCGCCAATGACGAGCAGAAAAAGATCGCAGATGCCTACATCGCCCAGTTGAATGCGGCGAAGGTGTTCAGCAAGCCGATCGTCACCACGGTCGGCTCGTTGAAGGGTTTCTATCCGGCGGAGTCCTATCATCAGGACTACCTGACGCTGCACCCGCGCCAACCCTATATTGTTTACAACGACCTTCCGAAGATCGAAAATCTGAAGAAGATCTTTGCCGACAACTACATCGAAAAGCCGACGCTGGTGAGCACTGCAAAGGCCACCAACTGACGGCAGGTTGACTAACGACTTTCGCGAACGAGCCGGTTTGCCGCCTCGTTCGCATTCACAACGAGGAGGCTCCATGTCCGACGCCGCAGCCAAGTCCGGCAAAATCCAGAAGACCGAAAATGAATGGCGCAACGAACTGACGCCGATGCAATACGCGGTACTGCGCGAGAAAGCGACCGAACGTCCGTTTTCAGGTGAGTATGAATACACCCACACACCGGGCACCTATGTCTGTGCCGGCTGCGGCCAGACACTGTTCGAGTCCGATGCGAAATTTGAATCCGGCTGCGGCTGGCCGAGCTTCACCCAGCCTGCGGTTGAAAGCCATATCGAAATGCAGTGGCCATCTCGGTCACGTCTTCGACGATGGACCGGGACCGACCGGCCTGCGCTACTGTATCAATTCGGCGGCGCTGAAACTGCAACCGAAGTAAGTCGTTCGCTCGATCTAAAGAACAAAATCACAACGCCCGCGCGAACCGGCCTGGTTGTGCGGGCATTGCTTTTGCGAAGTTCGGAAAGCCGGAACGGACGTCGTGAGATAGAGGAACCCCTTATCACTTTGAAATCACGGCACATCTGCCGCTGCGGTCGACATTGCATTGCCGCCCACCAACGCGGAACCGGTGCCGAGGGTCGCAATTTCGGCAATCGTTCCTATATTGAGATCATTCGGAAATAATCGCTCCCGACCGTTGAGAACGCGCATTGCTGCGCGACCGTCCACCATTGTTTCGTTGAGGTTCCGCATCATGCCCTTCAGCTACGATACCGCCGCCGAATTGTTTCCCGCCGCAATCCGCAAGAAGAAGCGGAGTGGCTTCGCCTATCGCCGCTTCAATAGCGCTGCCGAGGCTGTGCGCTTTGCGATGGAGGATTTGCCTGCCGATCTGTTGAACGGCGCTTATCTGCAAGTCGACGAAGCGCGTTTCGATCAGAACGGCATTCGTGCGCTGTATGAAAATGCGGATTTTCCGCTGGAGCGTCGCGCGGCAAAATCCGACGACGAAGCCACCGCCGACGCAGCATAGCGATAACCGCTACCGCGGCTGCTTTTCCATCCAGCGCCGTAACAAGCGCATGTTGCGGATATTGGCGCGAAACATCACGTCGAAGGCGTCGCCCGCCACCGGCACGAGGCCGACGACGCCGTCCACCGCAACGTTGCCGAGCATCCGTGCTGTAATGTGCCATGGCGCGCCGAGCGCTCGCGCCTCGCGCACCAGCCATAGCGAAATCGCTGTGGTGATGATATCGCCGACGACTGGAATGAGTCCGATCAGGCCATCGATACCATAACGAATCTTGGTGCCGGGCACGACAAAAGCAACGTCCAGGAGCTTCGCGAGAACTTCCAGCCGGGCGATGCGCTGTTCGCGCGTCAGTTCGCCGAAAGGATTCGCGCTCGAGGTGCCGAACTCGAATGCCTCGAATCCAAACGGCCCCTGCCCCGCGCCCGGCGGTTCGACGAGCCGACCCTCCTGATCGATGACCGGTCCATCCTGCGGCGTCGGACGATAGTGCCGGGCTGTTCCAGAATAGGATGCGTTGCTGCTCATGCGCGCAACATGGGGAGAAGCGCGCTCCGGTGCAAGCGCGTCGGGCCGTCGCACTACGCCGTGCGGCGCAGTTCGATCCGCGCCTCAGGCTGCGGCGGCGCAGGCGGCTGATAGACCGCGTAGCGATCCTTGCCTTCGTTCTTGGCAACGTAGAGCGCCTGATCAGCCGCCGCGATCAAACGATCCGGCTGTAGCCCGATCTGCGGCGTCCATTGCGCGACGCCGATGCTGGCCGCAAGGCGGAACGGCACACCCTGCTCCGGAGACAGTTTTGCGCGACAGGCCTCGACGATGTGCCGCGCGATCATCGCACCTTCGCGCAATGTCGTAGCCGGCAGCACCGCGCAGAATTCGTCACCGCCGGAGCGCGCCAACAGGTCGTCCGGGCGAAGCTGCGACTGCACCGTGCGTGCGAACAGCCGCAAGCATTCGTCGCCGACAACGTGTCCGTGCCCGTCATTGATCGCCTTGAAGCTGTCGAGGTCGATCGCCAGCAGCACGAACGGCTCGCCCGTGCGCTTCGCAACAGCGCACGCTTCCGGCAGACGCTGCAACAGCAGCCGGCGGTTGGCAACGCCGGTGAGCTCATCGAACAGCGCCAGATTGGCGACCTCGCCGCGCAGCCGATCAATCGCCATCAGCAGGAAGCCGAAGTTCCACGCCATCGAAAGAAATACCAACACCAATACCAGCGCTGCTTGCACCTGATTGAAATCGACCATCGATGCGACGCCGCCGATATCGAACAGGCTGGTCACCGCACGAACCGCGTTCACCGCGATGATCAGCACCGCGACCGCCCCCGCGAGCCGCGCGCCTGGATTGTTCGAACGGGTGGCGCGCGAGAACAGGTGAGTCAGCATCAAGCCGACCGGGATCGACTGCGCGATCGAATAGACGAAGATCCGCATCGATGTGCTTGGGTACACCAGCACGAAGTAATTCAACGCCACGAAGCTGGCGACCGCGATTCCGATGTTGACGCGCCACGACGCGGAGCGGCCGTAGAACCGCTCGACGCCCATGGAGGCGAGCCCGGTCCCGATCACCAGCAGCATCGCGCCGGTCATCAGCGGAAACAGCGGCGGCAAAACCAGGCGCAGCATCCCGACGGTGGCGCCGGCGGCGATGCAGAACGCGGCTGCGGTCCAGTACCGCGCGGCCTCGAAGTTGCGGTAGCTGCGCATGACGTAGGTCCAGATCAGACCCAGCGCCATGAAGTTCGCCACCAACACCACCCACAGCGTCGGCATACTCAACATCGCGCGCGTCGGCGCCCCGGTGGCCGCCTCCCCGCGCTGAAAATCGCCTCGCTCATGACTCTCCCCAAATTTGCCTCAGGGTGCCCGCACGGCACTTAACGGAGTCTGACCGGAATGGAACAATCCCCAGCGTGGTTGTGAATTAATGAAGACCTGTATACCGCCGCATTCTTAAGCGGCATGCAGACTTCCTTAACCATGCAGATGCACGCCTTCGCCTATTCGAAGAATGTCGCGATGTCGGAGAGCGATTTCTTTTCAGTCGCGTGGCGCGGGATGTGGGCGTTCTCCGCCGGATAGCCGGTGACTAGCAGGATGTACGGCTTCTCCGCCTCGGGGCGACCGCAGATCTCGTTGAGAAAACTCATCGGCGCCGGCGTATGCGTCAAGGTCGCGAGGCCGGCGTGGTGCAGCGCCGCGATCAGGAAGCCGGTGGCGATCGCGACCGATTCCGGCACGTAGTAATTCTTGCGCATGACGCCGTCGGCGCTGCGGCTCTTGCGGGCGCCGAACACGCAGATCAGCCACGGCGCGATCTCGAGAAACGGCTTGTCCGGATCGGTGCCGAGCGGTTTGAGCGCTGCGAGCCATTCCGCGCCGGCGCGCCCGGCATAGAACGCGCGCTCCTCTTCTTCGGCGGCGGTGCGGATGCGCGCCTTCATCGCAGCATCACCGATCGCCGAGAAATGCCACGGCTGATGATTGGCGCCGCTCGGCGCGGTGCCGGCGGCCTTGAGGCACGTCTCGATCAGTTGGCGCGGCACCGGACGACTGGAAAACTCGCGCACGGTGTGGCGGCGACGGATGCCGTCATAAAACGCCTCGGCGCGCGCCTGCATGTCCTGCGGCGGCCGCTCGACGTAATCCGGCAGCGGCAAAGGTATGAAATCCGTCGTCAGCGCGGCGGTCATCATCGTCTCCTGATGGTAGATGGTGGCGTGCGGCTCAGCGCCCGGCGAGCTTGTCGGCGAAGTAACCGATGGTCTTGCGATAGATCGTCGCCCTGTTCCACTCGCGCATGGCGCCGAAATTCGCCGAGCCCTCGTGGTAATCGCCGCCGGCCTTCCAGCCCGCGGTCTTCAACAGGTTGGCGGTGGATGCGAGCACGTCCGGCACGCTGTGGCGCAGGTCGACGTGACCGTTGCCGTCGTAGTCGACGCCGTACTTGATGTAGGACGACGGCAGGAATTGCGTCTGGCCGATCTCGCCGGCGTAAGCGCCGATCATGTCGTTGAGGCGCAGGTCGCCGCGCTGCACGATCTTCAGCGCCGCGAGCAACTCGCCCTGAAACAGCTCGGTGCGGCGGCAATCGTGCGCCATGGTGGCGAGCACGCGGAACACCGGCAGCTTGCCCATGTCGCCCTTGCCGTAATCGGTCTCGAGCCCCCAGATCGCGACGATGATTTCCGGCGGCACGCCGAACTGCCGCTCGATGCGCGACAGCAACGAGGCGTGCCGTTGCAGCATGGCGCGGCCCGCCTTGATGCGGCCGGCGCCGACGCGGGTGGCGACGTATTGCTCGAAGGTCTTGTTGAAGGTGCCGCGCTGGCGGCGGTCGAAGGCGAGCACCGCCTGATCCTGCGCGACGCCGCCGAGCGCCTGCGAGATCACGCCCTGCGAAATGCCGGCGCCCTGCGCCTCGCGTGAAAAACTGTCGACGAAGCGGTTGAAATCGCCGCCGCACTGGGCGGCGGAAGCGGGGTTGGCGGTGAGGGAAACGGCGGCGAGCAAAGCGGCGAGACGGAGTTTCATTGCGACCCCTTTTGATGAATCGGCGCTGGTTATAGCACGACTATGGCGGCGGGATGATAACAGCGGCGTGGGGTGGCGGGGGCTTGGCCGCCCCTCGAGCGGTCGCCCCGCGATGTGTACCGTTGGCGTCGCGCACCGCCCCTTCCCAAGTCGTCCCCACGAAGGCGGGGACCCAGACGCCGTGTCGCCCGAAATGGGTGGGAGCGCCGATCTCGCTCACTTCTTTCCACCAGCACGGGTTCGATATTGATCGGACAGTTGGCACCATCATCGCGAACGCCAGGGGTTCTGGGTCCCAGCCTTCGCTGGGACGACACCGAGGATGAGGATGCGCCTTGCGCTTCGAAAGCGCCTCGGCAATCCGGATTCGAATATCAAACAGCCCCTCAAAATCATCAGCAACGAGTGCGGATACAGCTTCGCGATCTCGCGGCGTAATGCGCCCGAGTTTTGCTAGGAACGCTTCGCCCTCTTGAGAAGAGGGCGCGCGGAACGCCGGACGCACCATGCGTCCGCAGCCTCATGCGCAAAGTGTAGAAAGCGCACGAGTTCGTCACCACGGTCGCACCGGACATCGTCCGGCGTTCCGCGCGCAGTGGGCTTCCGGCTTGCTTCGTGCTCTCCCCGGCAACGGTCGAAACCTGACGCCGTCGTCTCCGCGGTACTTCGGGCCTGCGGTTGCAGGCGCGC
>Ga0209952_1003087_pt1 | contig 11855 bp, 8 predicted proteins | sample ThiBiot_750_biof_2_FD_183951 | JGI IMG/M metagenome (GOLD analysis project Ga0209952, IMG submission 183951) | Wastewater bioreactor microbial communities from Cape Town, South Africa - Thiocy_cont_750_biof (SPAdes) | ecosystem: Engineered > Bioreactor > Thiocyanate-remediating >...
ACCGACACCGCGCCAGAGCCGCCGCCGAAGCCCGTCGAAAAGCCGGTTGAGAAAAAGCCGGAGCCGCCGAAGCCTGTCGCGCAGGAAAAGCCGAAGGAAGAAACCAAGCCGGCGGAAAAGAAGCCCGACCCGGCGAAGGTTGATCCCATTGCCGAGGCGCTGAAGAAGGAACAGGCGAAGAAGCCTGAGCCGAAGAAGCAGCAGGCGCAGGCGAAGCCTCCGCCGCCGCCGAAGGAAAAGCACGAGCGCGTGTTCGATCAAACCAAGATCGCGGCACTGCTCGACAAACGCGATCCGACGCGGCAGTCGATGACCGGCTCGGAATTGAATTCGCAGGCCGCGCTCGGTCTCTCGCATGGCCGCTCCGCCGACAACTCGGCGACCTGGGGCTCGATGTTCAAGCAGCAGGTCGAGCGTTGCTGGAAAAAGCCTTACGGCGGCATCGAGGCGCAGCAGATTCAGGCGAGCTTCGATGTCCGTCTGAAGCAGGACGGCACGCTCGAGGCGATGCCGGTGCCGCTGCCCGGCACCAACACGCCGTATTTCCGCGTCTATCAGGAGAGCGCGCGCCGCGCGATCATCGAGTGCCAGCCCTACAAGCTGCCGGCGGCGTTCTTCAACGAATGGAAATTCTTCGAGCCCGTTTTTACCGAACGTACTTCTTAAACAGTCGCGTAATATGCGCGCAGGAACATGATCCGATGAGCAAGGACGACGTAACGCCCATGACATTCAAGATGACGCGCCGGCAACTGGTCGGCGCAACGGCAGCGGGCCTTGTGGCCGCGCCGCTCAGCAAGGCGTTTGCGCAGGTCCGCGTTCAGGTCGACCAGGGCAACTTCCAGCCGATCCCGATCGCGATTCCGAATTTCGTCGCGGGCGGCCAGAGCGATGGCGAGGTCAGCGCGGGCATCGCCTCCGTCATCACCAACAATCTCAAGCGCAGCGGCCTGTTCGCGCCGATCGATCAGGCGGCCTATATCGAGCGCATCTCCAACATCGATGTGCCGCCGCAATTTCCGAGCTGGCGCCAGATTAACGCGCAGGCGCTCGTCACCGGCCGCGCCACGCGGCAGGGCGACGGACGCCTCAAGGCGGAATTCCGGCTGTGGGACGTGCCGGCCGCGCAGCAACTCACCGGCCAGCAATATTTCACTTCGCCCGAGTCATGGCGTCGCGTCGCCCACATCATCTCGGACCAGATCTACGAGCGTCTCACCGGCGAGAAGGGCTATTTCGACAGCCGTGTGGTGTTCGTCGATGAATCCGGTCCGGCGCAGCGTCGCGTCAAGCGTCTCGCCATGATGGATCAGGACGGTGCGAACGTGCGCTACCTCACGCGTGGCGCCGATCTTGTGCTGACGCCGCGTTTCTCGCCGTCCACGCAGGAAATCACCTACATGGAATTCGGCGGCGGCGATCCGCGCGTCTATCTGTTCAACGTCGAAACCGGCCAGCGCGAGATCGTCGGCAACTTCCCCGGCATGTCGTTCGCGCCGCGCTTCTCGCCGGATGGCCAGCGCATCATCATGAGCCTGCAGCAGGGCGGCAATTCCAATCTCTACGTGATGGACCTGCGCTCGAAATCGACCACCCGTCTGACCGATACGCCGGCGATCGACACCTCGCCGTCTTACGCCCCGGACGGATCACGCATCTGCTTCGAGAGCGATCGCGGCGGCAAGCCGCAGATCTATGTGATGGGAGCAGGCGGCGGCGCTGCGCAGCGCATCTCGTTCGGCGATGGTAGCTACTCGACGCCGGTGTGGTCGCCGCGCGGCGACTACATCGCTTTCACCAAGCAGGGCGGTGGCCAGTTCGCCATCGGCATCATGAAGCCGGACGGGTCGGGCGAACGCATCCTTACCTCGGGCTTCCATAATGAAGGTCCGACATTTGCGCCGAACGGCCGCGTGGTGATGTTCTTCCGTGATCTTGGCGCGGGCCCCAATCTGTTCACCGTGGATATCTCCGGCCGCAATGAACTCAAGGTTCCGACGCCGGGCTTCGCGTCCGATCCGGCGTGGTCGCCGCTCCTGTCCTGAACGGAACAGGGACTCAGCCGACCCGGCTTTTCAAAAAGGCCCGCGCGGATGTTCCGCGCGGGCCTTTTTCTGGCTTCAACGTCGCGCCACATTTACACCCTATTAACCATCGCCATTGCTTTAAGCGATTCAGGGGCATTTGAGGGGCTTTGGCAACGGCTCATCAAGGTTGACGGAACGTTCGCTTAACCAAGCGGGCGTAGACCGAAATCTGTTCAAAAAACCCGAGCGTGGAGGCTCCGGAATGTTCTCCCAAATGCGTATCCTCCAAGGATTCAAACTGGCGGCCGTGTTGGTCGTGGCTCTTTCAATGGGCGCCTGCGCCAACAAGAACGGCGACCTGAACGGCAACGGCATGGCCGGTGCTGCGACGCCAGGCAGCCAGCAGGACTTCGTGGTCAATGTCGGCGACCGCGTGTTCTTCGACAGCGACCAGACCGAATTGTCGCAGCAGGCGATCAACACCCTCGAGAAGCAGGCCCAGTGGCTACAGCAGTACCCGCGCTACAGCTTCACCATCGAAGGCCATGCCGACGAACGCGGCACCCGCGAATACAACATCGCGCTCGGCGCCAAGCGTGCCCAATCGGTGCGAAACTTCCTGGTCTCGCGCGGCATCAACGCGAGCCGCATGCGCACGATTTCCTACGGCAAGGAACGCCCGGTGGCGGTGTGTAACGACATCTCCTGCTGGTCGCAGAACCGCCGCGCGGTCACGGTGCTCAACGCCAGTTCGTAAGTATCCAGCCTTACTAGCGGTATGAAAGCGGCGCCTTCGGGCGCCGTTTTTGTTAGCGCAGGTCAATAGGGCCCTGTCGGCAGTCACATTTTTGGCGTAGTAAAACTCTCATCCTGCACGGCCCAATTTCAGGGCGGGAATGAAGAACGAAATCGCCATGTCACCGAAATCGAAAACTGTCGCCGTCGCAGGATTGGCCTGCGCGCTTGCTATGCTGTCGTCCCTTGCGCTGCCGATGCAGGCGCACGCGCAATACGACAACGATTCTCAGGGCGATCCCCAGATGGAGATCGACCGGTTGTCCGACCAATTGCGCAAGCTGACGGGGCAGAACGAGGAATTGCAGCATCGCAATCAGGTTCTCGAAGAACAGCTTCGCCAGTTGCAGGGCGGGGCGGCGCCCGGCGCCGGCGCTCCTCCCGCGCGTGGGCCGGCGAATGCCGGACCAGCACCGTATCAAAATCAGCCGTATCAAAATCCGCAGTATCAGCAGCAGCCCGCTTATCAAGGCCAGCAGCAGGGTGCGCCGATCACCACGCCATACAATGACGGGCAGGCGCCGGTCGTACCGCCGGCAGGCGGTCGCCGCGGTGATGCATTCGACCCCAACCAGAATCCGAGCGCGCCCGGTGTACCGCGGGCGCTCGGCAGCATGCGGGGTCAATCCAACTATGCGGAGCCGGGTTCTTCGCAGCCGGGCGCGCCGATGAACCTCGAGGGCAATAACGGCGTTGCCTCCCCGCCACCCGTTGCAGGTGGAAGCGCGGCACTGACCACGGCGCCGCCGACGCAGTCGCCGAAGGACGAATTCGATCTCGGTCTCGGTTACATGCAGCGCAAGGATTACGGACTCGCCGAGGAGACAATGCGCAATTTCACGGTGAAATATCCGAGCGACCGTCTGGTCGGTGACGCGCAATACTGGCTTGGCGAGAGCCTGTTCCAGCGCAAGAAATATCGCGAGGCGGCGGAAGCGTTTCTCGCTGTGACCTCGAAATACGATAAATCGGCCAAGGCGCCGGATGCGATGCTGCGGCTCGGCGAGTCGCTTGCCGCGTTGAAGGAAAAGGATGCCGCCTGTGCGGCGTTTGGGGAAGTCGCGCGGAAATATCCGCGCGCGTCAAGCAGCGTGAAGCAGGGTGTCGCGCGTGGACAGAAACGCTCCGGCTGCTGAACCCGTTTCGGCGCAGGAAGCCCGGCAACTCTTCGCCGGATGGAAGCGGATTCCCGCACTGGTGCTGGCCGTGTCCGGCGGCCCGGATAGCGTTGCACTGTTATGGCTCGCCGCGCGCTGGCGCAGATCGCTCAAGAAGGGACCGGATTTGCTCGCGGTGACCGTCGATCACGGTCTGCGGGCGGCGGCGTCGCATGAGGCGCGCGACGTGAAGCAGCTGGCATCCGCGCTCGGCATCGCCCATCGCACCCTGAGATGGAGCGGAACGAAGCCGAAAACCGGCGTGCCGCAGGCTGCGCGTGAGGCGCGCTACGCGCTTCTGGCCCGTGCGGCACGTTCCGCTTCGGCGGTGGCGGTCGTCACCGCCCACACCCAGGACGATCAGGCGGAAACCATTCTGATGCGGCTGTCGCGCGGCAGCGGCATCACCGGCCTCGGCGGCATGGGGGCTCAAACGGAACGTCACGGCATCGGACTGTTGCGTCCGTTTCTCGATATCCCCAAGGCGCGGCTGGTGGCAACGCTCGACCGCGCCCGGATCGGTTATGTGAGCGATCCGACCAATCACGATCCCGCCTATACGCGTTCGCGGCTGCGCACGCTGATGCCGGTGCTGGCGTCCGAGGGGGCCGACGCCAAGACGTTTGCCCGGCTCGCGCTGCGGCTGTCGCGCGCCGACGCGGCGCTTGAGCGGATGGCGGACGGCGCGGAGCGTTATCTTCGCCTTCGCGGCGGCGAAGAAAGTGGATTCGATGCCGCTCTTTTCTCCGCGCTGGCGGAGGAAATTCAGGTGCGGCTGCTGCGCCGCGCGCTGGCAGGCGGAATGACGGCCCATCCGCCGGAACTGGGACAGATCGAGACGCTGCTGCGCGCCCTCGCTCAGGCGCAAAGCGAGGGGCGGCGCTTCAAGCGGAGTCTCGCCGGAATGACAGTGAGTGTCGAGAAAGGACGGCTGGTGGTTCGCCCCGCGCCGCCGCGCCGGAACATCCACCCGCCGGGGCGGAGCGGGCGCTCTTAACCATGCGGCATTCCGGCTCTGCAAAGAGCGGCCGAACCTCCGCAAAAGCCCGCAATTGCGTTAAATAGTCTTGCGCGGTTCCCTTGGCATTGGGGGCAGCGACACATAGATTGAGACGGCCGGTTCATACCCGGCAATCGGACGAAATGGACCCTAGGGTTAGGCCTCCTGCGTTGCGGGGCCTGTGAAGGATAACGAATGAACGCGAATCTGCGCAATTTTGGCCTCTGGGTCATCATCGTCCTCCTGCTGCTGGCGCTGTTCACGCTGTTCCAGAACCCGGCGCAGCGCACGTCGTCGCAGGACATCTCCTTCTCGCAATTGCTGAACGAGGTTGATCAGAACCACGTGCGTGATGTCGTCATTCAGGGTCCTGAAATTCGCGGCACGCTGACCAACGGTTCGACCTTCCAGACTTACGCGCCGAGCGATCCGACGCTCATCAAGCGCCTGTACGATGCCAAGGTCTCGATCACCGCGAAGCCGCCGGGCGACAACGTGCCATGGTTCGTCTCGCTGCTGGTTTCGTGGCTGCCGTTCATCGCGCTGATCGGCGTGTGGATTTTCCTGTCGCGCCAGATGCAGGGCGGCGCCGGCAAGGCGATGGGCTTCGGCAAGTCGCGCGCCAAGATGCTGACCGAAGCGCATGGCCGCGTGACGTTCGAGGATGTCGCGGGCGTCGATGAAGCCAAGCAGGATTTGCAGGAGATCGTCGAGTTCCTGCGCGATCCCGGCAAGTTCCAGCGGCTAGGTGGACGGATTCCACGCGGCGTGCTGCTGGTCGGCCCGCCCGGTACGGGTAAGACGCTGATTGCGCGTGCGGTCGCGGGCGAAGCCAACGTGCCGTTCTTCACCATTTCGGGTTCAGACTTCGTCGAGATGTTCGTCGGCGTCGGCGCTTCGCGCGTCCGCGATATGTTCGAGCAGGCCAAGAAGAACGCGCCGTGCATCATCTTCATCGATGAAATCGATGCGGTCGGCCGTCATCGCGGCGCCGGTCTCGGCGGCGGCAATGACGAGCGCGAGCAGACGCTGAACCAGTTGCTGGTCGAGATGGACGGCTTCGAGGCGAACGAGGGCGTGATCCTCATTGCCGCGACCAACCGCCCCGACGTGCTCGATCCCGCGCTGCTGCGCCCGGGCCGCTTCGACCGTCAGGTCGTGGTGCCGAACCCCGACGTCGTCGGCCGCGAGCAGATTCTCAAGGTTCACGTCCGCAAGGTGCCGCTGGCCCCCGATATCAACCTCAAGACCATCGCACGTGGCACCCCGGGCTTCTCCGGCGCCGACCTGATGAACCTCGTCAACGAAGCCGCACTCACTGCTGCGCGCCGCAACAAGCGCATGGTGACGCAGGCCGAGTTCGAGGAGGCCAAGGACAAGGTGATGATGGGCGCCGAGCGCAAGTCGCTCGTCATGTCCGAGGAAGAGAAAATGCTGACGGCCTATCACGAGGGCGGCCACGCCATCGTCGGCCTCAACGTGCCTGCGACCGATCCGATCCACAAGGCGACGATCATCCCGCGCGGCCGTGCGCTCGGCATGGTCATGCAATTGCCGGAGCGCGACAAGATGTCGATGTCGCTGGAGCAGATGACCTCGCGCCTCGCCATCATGATGGGCGGGCGTGTCGCCGAGGAGCTTATCTTCGGCCGCAACAAGGTCACGTCCGGCGCTTCGTCGGACATCGAGCAGGCCACGCGTCTTGCCCGAATGATGGTGACCCGCTGGGGCCTGTCGGACGAGCTCGGCACCGTGGCCTACGGCGAGAACAATGACGAAGTGTTCCTGGGCATGCAGGTGAATCGTCAACAGAACGTCTCGGAGGCCACTGCGCAGAAGATCGACTCAGAAGTGAAGCGTCTCGTCGAGGAAGGCTACAACGAAGCGACGCGGATTCTGACCGAGAAGCGCGAGGATCTCGAAACACTGGCCAAGGGTCTGCTTGAATTCGAAACGCTGTCCGGCGACGAGATCACGGACCTTCTCAACGGCAAGAAGCCGAATCGCGAGTCGGTGCTTGAACCGGCGACGCCTCGTACCTCGGCAGTGCCGCCGACCGGCAAGCCGCGTCCGCGTCCTGATGCCGGAATGGAGCCGCAGCCGCAGGCGTAAGCCGCTCGGTGCTAGGCTAATCGTGAAAGGCGCAGTATTGAAACTGCGCCTTTTTCTTTGTCCCGAGTTTCCACTTCACCTCCGCGTTGGCGGTCGGGGTGATCGAGGGCGTAGCCGAGGCGACGGCGTCGATCGTGAAAGTGTTCTCCGGCGCGCTCTCGGACTGGCCCGGCAAACGCCTGCCGCACCGCTGAGGCTTTGCCGATATATCGTTCAGGGCTTTCGGCAAGGGGCGAACGCAGTGCCACAAATTTGCGCAGGATCATGCGGAAATCCTTGCCATTACCTTTGAACTGGTGTTCACTCCTTAAAGGAGTGGGATTTCATTGGTTTATCGTCGTACCCATCAAGTCGTGAAGCGCCTGGAAGCGCGGCGTGCTGCTATTTTGGCGGCTGCCCGCGAAACGGCGTCGGAAGGTGGCATGGCGGCGGTGCAGATTGCTCCGGTGGCGGCGCGCGCGAATGTCGCAGCAGGCACGGTCTATCGCTACTTTCCCTCCAAGGCCGACCTGATTTCGGAATTGATCTCGGATGTCTCCGACAGGGAGTTGATCGCGATCCGCCGCGCGGCGGATGCCGCGCCGGGACCATCTTCGGCGCTCGCGGCGGCCATCACCACCATCGCCGTCCACGTCGTGTCTCATCGCAAACTCGCCTGGGGCATTCTGGCGGAGCCGGTGGATGTCGATGTCAGTGCTTCGCGCCTGACCAGCCGCCGTGCCATTGCAGCCGAACTCGAACTGCGTTTGGAAGCGGCGATTAAGGCCGGTCATCTGCCCGCGCAGGACACTGCGCTGACCGCGACTGCGCTGATCGGCGCGCTGCATGAAGCGCTCGTGGGTCCCTTGGCGCTGGATTCGACCGGCGACGCGGCTAAACTGCGGGAAGCCGTGCAGAACATCTCGTTGTTCGCGTTGCGCGCGGCGGGCGTTCTCGATGCACGTGCGCGCGGACTTGTCGTGCAGGCCGTGCTGCCGATCCGGATGGCGGTCGGCGGCTAATCCCTGATTCTCTGGTCATTATGGGGATGGCTTCGCACCATCACCGCGACTAAATATGTCCCTAAATCCTAGGGATGACGAATTCTTCTGGCGCTAGATATGTCGGTGATATATTTGGCGCCGGGAGACGGGAGACTTCCATGACGATTCAGATGCCTTTGCCCGATCAGGGCATTCTCGCTCGCCGCGATGAGATCATTGCCGCGCTGCGGGCCATCGTGCCCGGCGAGGGCGTGATCGAGACCGAACGGGAAATGAAGCCCTACGAGTCCGACGCGCTGACCGCTTATCGCCAGCCGCCGATGGTCGTGGTGTTGCCTGACACCACCGAGCAGGTCTCGCAGGTTCTGAAATACTGCCACGACAACGGCATCAAGGTGGTGCCGCGCGGCAATGGCACGTCGCTGTCGGGCGGTTCGTTTCCGCTCGCCGATGGCGTGCTGCTCGGCCTGTCCAAGTTCAAGCGCGTGCGCGAGATCGATTTCGACAACCGCGTCGCGGTGGTCGAGCCCGGCATGACCAATCTCGCGGTGAGCCAGGCGGTGGCTCATGAGGGGTTCTATTACGCGCCCGATCCGTCCTCGCAGATCGCCTGCTCGATTGGCGGCAACATCGCGGAGAATTCCGGCGGCGTGCACAGCCTGAAGTACGGCCTCACCACCAACAACGTGCTGGGGTGCGAATTCGTGCTCATCACCGGCGAGATCCTGAAGATCGGCGGCCGCGCGCCGGAAAACGACGGCTACGACCTGATGGGTATCATCACAGGCTCGGAAGGATTGCTCGGCGTCGTCACCGAGATCACCGTGCGCATCCTGAAGAAGCCGGAAACCGCCCGTGCGCTGATGGTTGGCTTCTCGGAAGTCGAGGCGGCAGGCGAATGCGTCGCGCGGGTGATCGGCGCGGGCATCATCCCGGGCGGCATGGAGATGATGGACAAGGACGCTATCCATGCGGCCGAAGCCTTCGTTCATGCCGGTTATCCGCTCGATGTCGAGGCGCTGCTCATCATCGAACTCGATGGGCCGAGCGTCGAAGTGGACGAACTGATCCGCCGCGTCGAGGCGATCGCTCTGGGGTGCGGTTCGAAGACCTGCCAGATTTCCACCTCCGAGCAGGAGCGGCTGCTGTTCTGGGCCGGCCGCAAGGCGGCGTTCCCGGCGGTCGGACGGCTGTCGCCGGACTATCTGTGCATGGACGGCACCATTCCGCGCGGCAAGCTGCCGGAGGCGCTCGCCGGTATCCGCGAGCTTGGCAAGAAATACGGGCTGCGCTGCGCCAACGTGTTCCACGCAGGCGACGGCAATCTGCATCCGCTCATTCTCTACGATGCCAACATCGCCGATGAGATGCAGCGTGCCGAGGATTTCGGAGCCGACATTCTGCGGCTGTGCGTCAAGCTCGGCGGCGTGCTGAGCGGCGAACACGGCATCGGTGTCGAGAAGCGCGACCTGATGCCGGAAATGCTGAGCGACATCGATCTCGCCCATCATCAGCGCATCAAATGTGCGTTCGATGCCGACGGGCTGCTCAATCCCGGCAAGGTGTTCCCGACGCTGCATCGCTGCGCTGAACTCGGCCGGCTGCATGTGCACGGCGGCAAGCTGCCGTTCCCCGACATTCCGAGATTCTGAGGAAGGTTTGACGTGGTGGAAACGTTGAAGGTGCGCGACGCCAAGGACGTCGAGACGGCGGTGCGCGAGGCGATCGCAGCGGAACAGCCGCTGGAGGTCGTGGGGCACGGCAGCAAGCGCGACATCGGACAGCCGGTGACGACCAACGCGGTGCTCGATCTGTCGGCGCTGAATGCGGTGACGTCCTATGAGCCGCACGAGCTGATCGTCACGGTACAGGCCGGCGCACCGGTCGCCGACGTGATCGCTATGATGGACGCCAAGAACCAGGAATTCGCGTTCGAGCCGATGGATGCTTCGGTGTTGCTCGGCTCTGCGCTGGGGCAGGGCACGATCGGCGGCATGATCGCATCGGGCCTGTCGGGTCCGCGCCGCATCCGCTCGGGTGGCGTACGCGATCACCTGCTCGGCGGTAACGCCGTGTCGGGTTTCGGCGACTCGTTCGTGGCCGGAAGCCGCGTGGTCAAGAACGTCACTGGCTATGATATCTCCAAGCTGCTGGCCGGTTCCTGGGGCACGCTCGCGGTGTTGACGGAAGCCACCATCAAGCTGGTGCCGAAGGCCGAGGCGCAGACCACGCTGGTGCTGCGCGGTCTCGATGACGCCACTGCCAATCGGGCCATGACCAAGGCGCTGGGCTCATCCTTCGACGTCTCCGGTGCGGCGCATCTGCCGGTCTCGAACCTGCAGTCGCTCGATGGTGCGTTGGCGAAGGTGGGCGCTCCGCAACAGGCGCTGACGCTGGTGCGGGTCGAAGGGATCGACGTTTCGGTTACGGACCGGTCGCGCTCGCTGGCGACCTTGCTGACGTCTTTCGGCGCGGTCGAGATGATCAGCGACGATGAATCGGCGGCGGTCTGGGCCGCGCTGCGCGACGTGGCACCGTTTGCGGCGGCCTCGCCCCTTGGCGGTTACGCGGTCTGGCGCATCGTCTGCCCGCCGACGGCGGGAGCAGCCCTCGGCACGGCGCTCAGGCGCGAAACCGGCGGCGAGGTGACCTATGACTGGGGCGGTGGATTGATCTGGGCGGCTGTGCCGCCTGCCACTGATGCCCATGCGGCCACGGTGCGCGCCCACACCGAGGCAGCAGGAGGCCATGCCATGTTGCTCCGCGCGCCGAAGGATGTCCGCGCGGCGACGGATGTGTTTCATCCGCAGGCGCCGGGCGTTGCGGCCTTGAGCCGCCGCCTCAAGCACAGCTTCGATCCCCGTCATATCCTCAATCGCGGCCGCATGCGCCGGGACGACAATCCATGAAGACCGAATTTACGCCCGCCCAGCTTGCCGATCCGGATATTGCGGAAGCCAACACGATCTTGCGCAAATGCGTGCATTGCGGTTTCTGCACCGCAACCTGCCCGACCTACGTGCTGCTCGGTGACGAACTCGATAGCCCGCGCGGGCGCATCTACCTCATCAAGGAGATGCTCGAGCAGGACCAGAAACCGTCGGCCGAAGTGGTCAAGCACGTCGACCGCTGCCTGTCCTGCCTTGCCTGCATGACGACGTGCCCCTCGGGCGTGAACTACATGCATCTCATCGATCAGGCCCGGGTGAAGGTCGAGGAGGAATATTCCCGGCCGCTCTCCGACCGTTTGATCCGTGCGCTGCTCGCTTATGTGCTGCCGCGCCCCGGGGTGTTCCGTGCCGGCATGATGGCGGCGCGGCTGGCGAAGCCGTTCGTCGGTCTGCTGCCAGGCTCCGAAAAGCCGAGCCATCCGCCGACGCTGTTCGACCGGTTGCGGGCGATGCTGGCGCTGGCGCCGGGCGCACTGCCGCCGCCAGGACCTGCGGCTGGGACCGTGTTCCCCGCACAGGGAACGCGTCGCGGCCGCGTCGCGCTGCTGCAGGGCTGTGCCCAGCAGGTGCTGGGGCCGAACATCAATCAGGCGGCGATTCGTCTGCTCACCAGGTTCGGCGTCGAAGTCGTGCTGGTCGCGGACGAGCAGTGCTGCGGATCGCTGACGCACCACATGGGCCGTGACGACGACGCGCTGCATCGGGCAAAGGCCAATATCGATGTCTGGGTCCGCGAAGCCGACGCCCATGGACTCGATGCCATCCTGGTGACGACGTCGGGCTGCGGCACGACCATCAAGGATTACGGTTACCTGCTGCGCGAGGACAAA
>Ga0209952_1003088_pt1 | contig 11852 bp, 12 predicted proteins | sample ThiBiot_750_biof_2_FD_183951 | JGI IMG/M metagenome (GOLD analysis project Ga0209952, IMG submission 183951) | Wastewater bioreactor microbial communities from Cape Town, South Africa - Thiocy_cont_750_biof (SPAdes) | ecosystem: Engineered > Bioreactor > Thiocyanate-remediating >...
CGCGAGATCGAAATCCAGCGTGGCGTCGTTCTTGCGGAAGATCATCATGAAGCGCACCGCGTCGCGGCCGACCTCGTCGATCACCTCGCGCAGCGTGACGAAATCGCCCGAGCGCTTGGACATGCGCACCTGCTCGCCGTTGCGCAGCAGCCGGACGAGCTGGCAGAGCTTGACGTCGAGCGAGCCCTGCCCGTTCGTCACCGCCTTCACCGCCGCCTGCATGCGCTTGACATAGCCGCCATGGTCGGCGCCCCAGACATCGATCATCTCGGCAAAGCCGCGCGTGAATTTCGAGCGGTGATACGCGATGTCGTTGGCGAAATAAGTGTAGCTGCCGTCGGACTTCAGCAGGGGGCGGTCGACGTCATCACCGAACCGGGTGGCGCGGAACAAGGTCTGCTCGCGATCTTCCCAGTCCTCGTCCTTCTGGCCCTTGGGAGGCGGCAGGCGACCTTCGTAGACGAGATCGCGCGAACGCAGATCCTCGATCGTCTGATGCACGGCGTTGGTATTTCCGTCCCGCCCCTGCAGCGAGCGCTCCGAGAAGAACACGTCATGGACGACGCCGAGCGCGGCGAGATCGTCGCGGATCATCGCCATCATGCCGTCGATGGCCACCTGCCGGACGAGCGGGAGCCAGTCCCACTCGGCCTTGTCGCGCAACGCGTCGCCATACTGCTCGGCCAGTGTCTTGCCGACCGATACCAGGTAGTCGCCGGGATAGAGACCCTCGGGGATCGCGCCGATATCCTCGCCCAACGCCTCGCGGTAGCGCAGGAAGGCCGAGCGCGCGAGCACATCGACCTGCGCGCCGGCATCGTTGATGTAGTATTCCCGCGTCACGTCGTGGCCGGCGAAGGCAAGCAGGCTTGCCAGTGCGTCGCCGAACACCGCGCCGCGGCCGTGGCCGACATGCATCGGCCCTGTCGGGTTCGCCGAGACGTATTCGACGTTGATCTTCGGATCCGGCCCGCCGCGATCGCCGATCTCAGCACCGCGGTGAACACGGCAGGCTGCAGGGTCAGGTTGATGAAGCCGGGTCCGGCGATCTCCGCCTTCGCGATCTCGGCGTCCTTCGACAGCTCCTCGACCAGCAGCGCCGCAAGCGCGCGCGGATTGCTGCCGGCCTCCTTGGCGAGCACCATCGCGGCATTGGTGGCGACGTCGCCATGCGCCGGATCCTTGGTCGGCTCGACCACGACGCGCCCGAGATTGAGCCCGGCCGGAAGAGCGCCGCGCTCGGCGAGGACCGAAAGGGCGGCGTGGAGGCGGGCGGAATAGGTCTCGAACAGATTCATCGCGGTCTTGATCGTGAGGGAGAAGCCGCCCGGCCCTATCGCAGCGAGGGGGTGACGTCAAACAGCCGGCGATGCTCGTCGAGCGCGTACCAGTCGGTCATGCCGGCGATGTAGTCGGCGATGCGGCGCATGCGGCGCGCCTCGTCGAGCCCGTCGCATCCGGCCGCCCACTCCTGCGGCATCGCCCCGGGCTCGGCGCGGAAGCGGGCGAAGAGCTCTCGCACCACCTGCGCGGCCTGGGCCCGGATCGGCGCGATCCGCGGATGCCGATACATGTTGGGATAGAGGAAACCCTTGATGTCCCGGTCCGCCGTCTCGATCGCGGAGGAGAAGGCGACGACCGGCGCCGCCGCCCGGCGGATCGCGTCGGCATCCACCGGAGCGAGCCGCGCGAGGCGCGCCTGCGCTTCGCCGATCACGTCCTCGACGAAGCGGGTAATGATGCGGCGCACCAGTTCGTTGGTCAGCCGCGGCGCTTCCAGCCCCGGGTGCAGCCGCGCGATCTCGTCGAGCAGTTCCGCCAGGAACGGCACCGAGCGCAGTTCGGCATGGCCGAACAATCCGGCGCGCAACCCGTCGTCGATGTCATGGGCGTTGTAGGCGATGTCGTCCGCAAGCGCGGCAGCCTGCGCCTCGGCCGAGGCGTAGCTGTCGAGCCAAAGGTCCTGGCGATGCTGGTATTCGAAGATCGCCGCCGGGATGCCGGTCTTCGCATAGCGCGCCGTCGGCCGGCCTTCGCCGTCGAGCAGCGGCCCGTTGTGCTTGACCAGCCCCTCCAGCGTCTCCCAACTCAGGTTCAGCCCGTCGAAATCAGCATAGCGCCGTTCGAGCCGGGTCACGATCCGCAGGGTCTGCGCATTGTGGTCGAAGCCGCCGAACCCGGCCATGCATTCTTCCAGCGCATCCTCGCCGGTATGGCCAAAGGGCGTGTGCCCGAGGTCGTGGGCCAGCGCCAGCGCCTCGGCGAGATCCTCATCGAGGCCGAGCGCACGCGCCAGCGCACGCGCGATCTGGGCCACCTCGATCGTATGGGTCAGGCGCGTGCGGTAATGGTCGCCTTCATGCGAGACGAAGACCTGCGTCTTGTGCTTGAGCCGACGGAAGGCGGTCGAATGGATGATGCGGTCGCGATCGCGCTGGAACTCCCCGCGCGTGGCCGAGGCAGGCTCGCCGATCAGGCGCCCGCGGCTCCGGCTGGAGCGGCAGGCATAGGGCGCGCGCCAGCGCTCTCCGGGTTCGTGGCCGGCTGGCGGGAACGAGCCTTGTGATTGCGGCATGGCGGCCTCGTCGCGCCCGCCTGCTTGTGGAGGCGCTGCCGGGCCATTACCTTTCCGGGCAGCAAGGGTGCAAGGCGCATCTGCCCAGGGAGCCCCGAATATGTCGACCGATCTCGCGGTCAAGCCGCGCGGAATCGAAGTGACCGAAAGCGCCGCCAGGCGAATCCTGTCCGTGATGGCGCAGGAACCTCCGGGATCGATGCTGCGCGTGAGCGTCTCCGGCGGCGGCTGTTCCGGCTTTCAATATGTCTTCGACGTCGAGCGGGAAAAGGCGCCGGACGATCTCGTCATCGAGCGCGACGGCGCCACCGTCCTCATCGACGAAACCTCGCTCGACCTGCTCGAAGGCTGCACGATCGACTTCGTCGACGATCTCGTCGGCCAGTCCTTCCGGATCACCAATCCGAACGCGACGAGTTCCTGCGGCTGCGGCACATCCTTCGCGATCTAGCCTTTCAGGCCGCCTCTTCGGCCCCGCCGGCGCCGGGCGGCGTGGCCAGCCTGTCCAGTCGCTTGACCGAGGCGCCCAGAACGACGTCGCCAAAGGCGCGCACGAGGTCGACGTCGAGCTTGCCGCCCATTCCGACCAGCGTCGCGAAGGCGTCCGCGGGTGCCATCGGCGGCTTGTAGGAGCGCCGCTCGATCAGTGCCGCATAGATGTCGCAGATCGTCATGATCCGGACCGGATCGGATATCCTGTCGGCGCCGAGCCCCTGCGGGTAGCCAGAGCCATCGAGCAGTTCGTGATGGGAGAGCACGGCCGCTAGCACGGCCGGTGAAAAGCCGCCCTGGGCCACCAGCATGTCGTGGCCGATTTGCGGGTGCTGGCGCATCACGCCGCGCTCCTCCGCCGTCAACGGGCCCTCTTTGCGCAGGATCCCGAGTGGGATTCGCGCCTTCCCGACATCGTGCAGCACGGCTGCCGTCGTCATCAGCCGCCGGTCGCTTTCGCCGAAGCCGAGCTTGCGCGCGAAGGCGGCGACCAGGCCCGAGACCAGCAGGCAATGCTGGTAGGTCGCATCGTCGTGCTTCCAGACCAGATCCAGCCAGACGTCGAGATCCCCGCCATCGGCCGCCCGATTGATCGCCTCGACACTGTCGTCGATCGTCTCGACCGGCAGCGGCCCGCCGGAGCCGGCGGCATCGAGCAGTCCTGCGAGAGCGGCGGATGCCCTGACGAATCGCTTCTGCAGAACCGCGTTCGGCGTGTCCTCACGCAGCAGACCGAGCATGGCGCCGACCTTGTCGAGCAGAATTGGCGCCTGTGCCTCCGCCGGCAGGATGGCTTGCGCTCCGAGCGCGTTCGCCTGCATCTGGCTGCGCGGCGACATGTCCCGCAAGAGAAAGAGAGCCGGTGTGCCGGCCTGCCGATGCGCCGCCAGCGCACCGCGCGCCGAGCCGATCAGCTTGGGCTGCGAGAGGTCGAGATCGACGACGAGCAAGCGCCCGGCCGCCGCGCGCATCTGCTCGATTTCGGCGGGGCTGAAGGCTCTGCACGCCCCCCAGACAGAGAGCATGCGCTGCAGCGGCTGGCGCTGCTGATCACGATCGCTGAACAGAAGGACGATGACGCATGGTCTCCGGCTGACCAGCCAATCCTAGCGCAGCCGATTGACGAAGTGTAAAAATCGCGGCCGGAATCTGCCCAAATGCCGCGCAGACCCATGAAAACGCCGGCAAGATGCGATCTCTTTGCCGGCGTGCTTACCGAATTCTCAATCCGCTCAGTGCGCGGCGGCGACCCCGCCCGACTCCAGGCGAATCTCGGCTGCCATCAGCCCCTTCGGTCCCGGCCCGTAGCGCACCAGAACGGTCTGGCCGGGGATCAGCTCGACGAGCCCGTAGCGGCGCAGCGTTTCCATGTGCACGAAGACATCGGGCGCGCCCTCGCCCTTCGAAACGAAGCCGAAACCGCGCAGCCGGTTGAACCACTTCACCACCATGCGTTCCAGCCCGCTGGTCGCGGCGACGGAGACGTTGGTGCGGGCGAGCGGCATTTCGGAAGGATGCCGGGCAACCGTGGTGTCGATCGAGAGAACGCGAACGGCCTGGCGCCCGCGCGCCTTCTCCACCGCTTCGAGCACGATGCGAGCACCTTCGGCTATCGCGTTGAATCCGTCACGTTTCAGGATGGTGACATGGAGCAGGATATCCGCCCCGCCGGTCTCGGGAACCACGAAGCCGTAGCCTTTCGAGACGTCGAACCACTTGACGTATCCGGCGATCTCGATGGCGACCTCGGCCGTCCCCTGACCGGAGCCGTCGAGCCGCACGATGCGGTTGAGTGATTGAATCGGACCCATCGGTGGCCGCCCGCTCTCACCGAATTCGTCGGTCATGTGCCGCTCACCCCACGCACAACATCTTGATTCGTTGCACGACGATAGCACCGCTGCGGATTCGGGAAACAGCCCCCATCTTTTCGTCCACATGATCTGTGGCCGGGAAATGTCCGTGAGACCCTGATATTTGCGCCGGTCCGGCCTCTGCCGCCCATGACGCGGCGGAGCGTCAGCCCTGTCTTGCCGGGCCTCCCGGGCCGGACGCCAGAGGCGCCAGCGCTCTGCCGCTATCCGCCCGGATCACCAGATCCGCGATCGGGTCGAGTTCGGTCGGCTCGCGGTTGAGGATCACCAGCCGCGCGCCCTGGCGCTTCGCGATCACCGGCAGCGTCGCCGCCGGAAACACCACCAGCGACGATCCGACGACCAGGAACAGGTCGCATTCCAGCGCCAGCGCCTGGGCCCGCATCATCTGCTCCTGCGGCATCGCCTGGCCGAAGGAGATGGTCGCCGACTTCACCAGTCCCGCGCACATCAGGCAGACCGGCGGCTCCCCCGTCGCCTCGAAGACCGGGCGGATCGCCGCGAGCTCGTGGCGCCAGCCGCAGTCCAGACAGGTCGCATACGTCCCGTTGCCGTGAAGCTCGACGACCTTCTCGCCCGCGACGCCAGAGGCCTGGTGAAGGCCGTCGATGTTCTGCGTGACGATCGCCGGCGAGCGCCCGTCGGCAACCAGCGCGGCCAGCGCGATATGGCCGATATTGGGCTGTGCGTCACGATAATGGTCGTCCATCGCGAATTTGCGCCGCCAGGCTTCGATGCGCGCCTCGCGGCTTTGCACGAAGGCCTCGAACGGGATCGGCTTGTTCACCATCCAGGGCGAGCCGGGCGAACGGAAATCCGGCACGCCTGATTCCGTCGAGATGCCGGCGCCGGTGAAGCTGACGATCCTGTCCGCCCTGTCGAGCATGGCGTGGAGTTCGGCGATCGCATCCTCGGTCTCGTCATGCATTCGTTTCACCCGGTCGCTGGAGATGGCAGCCTCGCCCGATATGGCGAGGCGTTGCGACGGTTCCAAGGCGATTGACGCAAGGCCCGCGCCGCCGCAAAGCAGACAGACCATGCCGATGTCCTCGCCCGCCGCGCTGAACCCCGACCTTCTCGACACCGGCACCCCGCCCATCCCGGAGGCGCAGGGCTGGGCGCGTGCCTATGACGGCAGCCGCGGACCGCTCGTGGACCTTTCGCAGGCCGTGCCGGGCTCGCCCCCGCCCGATGCCCTGCTGCGCAAGCTGGCGGACGCGGCGGCAGAGCCGGGCAGCGCCCGCTATGGTGGCATCACCGGCGACGCCTCGCTGCGCGAACGCTATGCCGCCGAGATCTCCCGGATCTACGGCACCGCCTTCGCCCCGGCGGAAATCGCGATCACCTCCGGCTGCAACCAGGCCTATGTGGTGACGATGATGGCGCTGGCCCGTGCAGGCGACAACGTGTTGCTGCCGACGCCCTGGTACTTCAATCACGAGATGACGCTGACCATGCTCGGCGTCGAGCCGCGCCCGCTGCCCTGCACGCCCGGATCCGGCTTCGTACCCGATGTCGAAACGGCCGAGGCACTGATCGACGAGCGCACGCGCGCCATCGTTCTGGTCACGCCGAACAATCCGACCGGCGCCGTCTATCCGCCGGAGACGATCGCCGCCTTCGCGGCGCTCTGCGCAAGACGCGGCCTGTGGCTGGTGCTCGACGAGACCTATCGCGACTTCCTGCCCGAAGGCGTTGCCAGACCGCATGAAATGTTTGCCGCAAGCGGCTGGCAGGATTCCGTGATCGGTCTCTACAGCTTCTCGAAGGCCTACGCCGTCCCGGGCTGGAGGCTCGGCGCGATCACGGCCGGGGAACGGGTCATCGCCCAGATCGGCAAGGTGCTCGACTGCGTGCAGATCAGCCCGGTCAGAGCCGGCCAGGCCGCCGTGACCTGGGGCATCGACGGTATCCGCGCCTGGCGCGAGCGCAACCGCGCCGAGATCAACGCCCGCGCCAGCCTGTTCCGCGAGGCGATGGCGCCGCTGAACGGCTGGCGCGTGCTCTCGGCCGGTGCCTACTTCGCCTATGTCGCCCATCCCTTCGCCGGCGCGCGGGCAGCCGCCGTCGCCAGGCGGCTGGCGGAGGAGCGCGGCGTGCTCGCCCTGCCCGGCCCCTATTTCGGCCCCGGGCAGGAGGATCACCTGCGGATCGCCATCGCCAATGTCGCGGCCGACCGGATCGGCCTGCTCGGCGAGCGCCTGGCCGGATTGTCGGCTTGAAGCAGCCGCGTCAGCGGAACATCGCCGCGTAGCGATCGCGATAGGCCCAGACCAGCAGCAGGCCCAGCACCACGAGGATCGCCGCGACAGGCAGGCCCTGCGGGTTGATGGTGGCGTGGAACAGAACGATCACCGCCATGACCGGCGCGATCAGCGCAAGGCCGAAGGCCGGCGCGACGTTGAGCAGCAGGCTCAGCCCGCCGGCCAGGTTGACGACCTTGACGAAGGGCCAGAGGAAGCCGGAATTCTGCAGCGCCGTCTCGAAGACGACACCACGCTCGCTGGTCGGCGGGTGGATGAGCGTCGTCCCGGTCGCCAGCCACCAGAAGCCGTCGACGGCGCTGACGAGGAAGATGAGCCCGAGCAGGACGCGCGGGACGGTAACGAGAAGAATGCGCTGCATGGATGCCCCCAGCCGACAGAAAGACGGCCGGCCCGCAGGACTGCGGCGCCGGCCCGGATCTTGGTCGCGTCAGCCGTGCATCCGGTTCAACCGGCCGGCTGAGATCTACATCGTCGCGCCGATCTGCCAGGGCACGTATTCGGCGTCGCCATAGCCGAGCTCCTCGGACTTCGTCCGCTCGCCCGAGGCGACCTTGAGCAGCTTGTCGAAGATCTCGCGGCCCTTCTGCTCCAGCGAGACGCCGTCGAGCACGTCGCCGCAATTGATGTCCATGTCGTCGATCATCTTCTCGTAGATCGGCGTATTGGTCGCGAGCTTCATCGAAGGCGTCGGCTTGCAGCCATAGGCCGAGCCACGGCCGGTGGTGAAGGCCAGGATGTTGGCACCGCCTGCGACCTGCCCCGTCGCCGCGACAGGATCGTAGCCGGGCGTATCCATGTAGACGAAACCCTTCGCCTTCACCGGTTCGGCATAGTGATAAACCGCCGAGAGCGTCTTGGTGCCGCCCTTGGCCGCCGCGCCGAGCGACTTCTCCAGGATGGTGGTGAGCCCGCCCGCCTTGTTCCCCGGCGAGGGGTTGTTGTTCATGCTCATCCGGGCGCGCTCGGTATAGTCCTCCCACCATTTGATGATGTCGACGAGCTTCTCGCCGACCTCGCGCGTCGCGGCCCGGCGCGTCAGCAGATGCTCGGCGCCGTAGATCTCCGGCGTCTCGGAGAGGATCGCCGTGCCGCCATGCTCGACGAGGACATCGACGGCGGCGCCCAGCGCCGGGTTGGCGGTGATGCCCGAATAGCCGTCCGAGCCGCCGCACTGCAAAGCCAGCATCAGCTCGGAGGCCGGCACCGTCTCGCGCTTCGCCCGGTTGGCGATCGGCAGCATCACCTTCAGCGCCTCGATGCCGGCGGCGACCGCCTTCTTGGTGCCGCCCGTCTCCTGGATCGTGAGCGATCTGGAAGCCTTCGCAGCCGAGTCCGACGACCAGAACCGCCGCCATGTTCGGATTGCAGGCATAGCCCCAGGTGGTGCGCTTCAGCACCTCGAAGCTCTCGCCGTTGTAGTCGATGCCGCAGCCCGTGCCGTGGGTCAGCGCGATCACCCCGTCGACATTGGGATAGTCGGCGAGCAAGCCGGAGCGCTTGACCTCCTCGGCCATGAAGCGCGCGGCCGAGGCCGAGCAGTTCACCGAGGTCAGGATGCCGACATAGTTGCGCGTGCCGGCCTTGCCATTGGCGCGGCGGAAGCCCTCGAAGGTCGCCTGCTGCTCCACGGGCAGCACGAATTCCGGCTTGGCCTCGGCGGCATAGGCATAGTCGCGCTCGAAGGCGTGGAAGCCGGTATTGTGTTCGTGCACCCAGTCGCCCGGCACGATGTCGGCCGTGGCGAAGCCGATGATCTGGCCGAACTTGCGGATCGGTTGATCCTTCGCGATCGGGGCGATCGCCATCTTGTGCCCACGCGGGATGCGCTTCAGCGCCTCGACGCCGGCGGCGGTCACGCCAACGTCCACCGGATCGACGGCGACGACGACATTGTCGGCGGCGTTGAGCTTGAGCGTTCGAGGCGGCGCGGATTTGTCGAGCATGGCGAACCGAAGATCCCTCTCGCCGCAGCATGCGGCGTTCCGCCTAGAGATGCGCTCAATCGCACCTGTTTTCAATCGGTTCAAAAGACGCCGCGGCCATGCGCCGGCAGGAAGGGTCGCCCGCCTGGGCGCGTATCCGCGCTCCGTAGCTGACGTCAACCGACACGGGAACGCGCTATATCGCCCCGCCAGCGTCGCAGCCGTCGAAAGGTGAGATCATGGATTCTCTTGCACAGATCGGCCTGGCGTTCGGCGCCTTTGCGCTCGGCATGCTCAGTCCCGGCCCGAACATCCTGTCCGTGATCGGAGCGTCGATGGCGCAGGGCAGAAAGGCCGGCATCGCGCTGGCGATGGGGATATCGGCGGGTTCGCTGCTCTGGGCGTCGATGACTGCGATCGGGCTCACCGCCCTGATCGCCGCCTATGCCGCCGCCCTGACGATCATCAAGATCGTGGGCGGCCTCTATCTGCTGTGGCTGTCGCTGAAGGCCTTTCGATCGGCTGCTTCGAGCCAGCCGATGCGCCGGGCCGGGGCGGACGAAGCCGACCATCCGGCGCTGTTCCTGCGAGGCCTCGTCGTCCAGATGACGAACCCGAAGGCCGCCCTGACATGGCTCGCGATCATGTCGATCGGCCTGCCCCAATCGGCCCCCGCATACGCCGCCGTCGTCATCGTCGCCGGCACCACCGTCCTCTCGGTGGTCGGCCATGTCGCTTACGCCGTGGCCTTTTCGAACAACGTGGTCGTCGCGGCTTATGGCCGCGCGCGCCGTTGGATCGATGCCGCGCTCGGAGTGTTCTTTGGGCTGGCGGGCTTGAAGCTGCTGAGCGGCCGGGCTTGAGCAGCGGCGCATCGGAAACGCCCGCGGCCTTTGCGACAAGGCCCTACCGCACAAACAAAAACCCCGGCCTTGCGGGCCGGGGCTCTAAAACGCAACTGAACTCTAGGGAGCACCGGCGGCGCGGAAGAGCCGCGCCACTGGATCAGTCGCCGCAGATCACTTGCCGGCAGCAGCCGGGACGGCCTTGGCGACGATGCCTTCGAACGGCTTGTAGGCGTCCTTGGCGAGGGCGGTGTAGAGCTCGCCCATCTTGGTCATCTGGGCGACGGCGCCCTCGAAAGCGGTCTTGACGTAGTCGGCCTGGATCTCGAGCGCCTTGTCGAAGGTCTTCACGCCAGCGAGCTTCTCGAGCGTGGCGGTGCCGGCCTCGAAGGACTTCTTGGCATAGTCGGTGGCCTCGACGGCGATGGTCTGGACACCCTTGGAGGTGGCGCCGAAAGCCTTCAGGGCGGCGTCGACGTTGTCCTTGGAGGCTTTCTGGAAGGTCTCGAACTGCTGCATCATGGTTTTCTCCTGGCACTCTGGGGTGCCGACTCTGGTGGCGAGCCGCGCGGCTCGGTCGTGTCGCCCCAAGGTCGTATGAAGAGATCACCACCGGGGACTGCCGCTATATTGTGCAGCGCAACATGAATGTCAAGAGAACGCTGCAATGCACCAAACGCAGATCGTTCCGACCGCAACCGTTCAACTTTTAACGGCTCCGTAACCGCATCCCCCTAACCTCTCCTGCTGTGTCCTTCGCGCCACGTCATGGCGCGCGGGTCGGACTTGTGAGTTCTGAGTTCGGGGCGTTTCATGGTTTTTGGTTGCGTTGGGTTGCGGCGGCCGCGTCTGCGGGTCGTCGCCGGACTGATCGGGGTGGTCGCCGTCGCAGCTACGATGGCCGCCTCCCCCGCAGAGGCGCGCAAGCGCCGCCATCACGCCTCCGGCGGCGGTTACACGCCGCCCTATGCCGCGATGGTCGTCGATGTGAAGAGCGGCCGCACGCTACATGCGGTGAACGCCGACGCGCCGCGTATCCCGGCATCGCTGACCAAGGTCATGACGCTCTACCTGCTGTTCGAGCAGATGGAGCGCGGCCGGCTCGACATGGATTCCGAGCTCAAGGTCTCGTCCTACGCCGCCTCCCAACCTCCGACCAAGCTCGGCCTTCGCGCCGGCACGACGCTGTCGGTCGGCGACGCGATCCGAAGCATGATCACGCTCTCCGCCAACGACGCCTCCGTCGTGGTGGCAGAGAACATCGCCGGCTCCGAGGACGCCTTCGCGGAGATGATGACGCGGAAGGCGCGGTCGCTCGGCATGAGCTCGACGCGGTTCTACAACCCGCATGGCCTGCCGCATTCGCCGCCGAACCTGACGACGGCGCGCGATCTGACCATCCTCGCCCGTGCCATCCAGGAGCGTTTCCCGCGCTATTTCCCGCTCTTCCAGACGCGCGCCTTCCAGTACGGCAGCCGCACGATCCGCGGCCATAACCGCCTGCTCGGCAAGGTCGAGGGCGTCGACGGCATCAAGACGGGCTATACCCGCGCCTCCGGCTTCAACCTGATGACCTCCGCCAAGTCGGACGGCCACCAGATCGTCTCCGTCGTGCTCGGCGGCCGTTCCGGCGCCTCCCGCGACAAGATCATGACCGATCTCGTGCTCGCCAACCTGCCCCGGGCCGCGACCGGCGGCCATTCGTCGGTGATGGTCGCCGAGGCGCCCGAGCGCGAGGAGCGTCCGCGCCCCGAGGAGCGCGTCCGTCCGGAGGAGCGCCCGCGCGTCGCCGCCGCCGAACCGGTTCCCGTCCCCGTTCCCCGGCCCGAGACGGTCGCGGCGCCGCTGCCGGCCGTCGCCCGGGCCTATGCCCCGAT
>Ga0209952_1003091_pt1 | contig 11848 bp, 7 predicted proteins | sample ThiBiot_750_biof_2_FD_183951 | JGI IMG/M metagenome (GOLD analysis project Ga0209952, IMG submission 183951) | Wastewater bioreactor microbial communities from Cape Town, South Africa - Thiocy_cont_750_biof (SPAdes) | ecosystem: Engineered > Bioreactor > Thiocyanate-remediating >...
CCCAACAGCGCGATGATCAGAATAATCAGGATAATGGTGCCAATGGACATAGAAAATCCTCCTCAGCCCGACGAGCCAGAATGCAGATGTCAGGGAGGAAACGATTTCGCGACAGTACGGTTCCTGTCCACGGATGCAGCTTTCAACTGGCGAGAGTTATTACTATGCATAGATTCGAAATATCTCACGATCTCGTAGAGGAGGCATCATGTCCGCACCGTTGATCGTTTCGATTCCACATCGGTTGGGCCGTGAGGAAGCGCGTCGGAGGTTGCAATCCGGTTTGACGCGCGCGGCCTCGCGCGTCCCGGCCCTGAACGTTGACGAAGAACGTTGGGATGGTGATCGTATGATCTTTCACGTCCGCGCATTGGGACAGGCAGCATCCGGGCTTGTCGATGTCGCGGACGATCATGTTCGGCTCGAGGTGACGCTGCCGTGGCTGTTGCAGCGCTTCGCCGATGTCGCGCAGAAGGCGATCCAGCAGAGCGGCCGGCTGCTGCTGGAGAAGCGTTCGTAGGCCGGCGAAGCCGCGTACCTGTGAAGAGCCTCGGATCATAGCTTGTCAGAAAGGAATCTCAGGCAATATGGTTCGATCGCGGGGGAGGGAACCGAACTTTTGAGTCGGCACGACATCCGCGGGGCCGTCCGGCCCGCGTCGATCCCGGACGGCCTTTTTCATGCGTGGAGCATAACGTGGGTGCCCGTTATTCCAGGCCTGCGAAGGCCAGCACCGAGCGCGCTGTTGCGTTGATCTCGTTGCCGGAAGCGAATTCGGTCGACGGTTGGCTATTATCAGCCGTGTTCAGCAGTTGTCGCCATGTCTTGTACTCGGGAATGCGATGTCTTCCGGCGCGGCGTTGAGCACGATGAAGATCGGCGCGGAGCCCTGTTCGACCGGCCCCAGCATATAGGCCAGAAACCGGCTCTCGGGGAAATTCCAATCCTCCGGCGTCATTTCATCGGCCTGCGGCGTCAGCCATAGCGCGCCATAGCTGCCGTCGGCGCGGCGGCCATCGACCCAGTCTTGCGACCGCAGTTGTGCGAAATCGCGGCGGATTGCGGCGAGCTTGCCGATGAATCCCGCCAGGTCGTCACCGTCGCGGCCGAGACCATCCCAATTGGTCCACCCGATCTCGTTGTCCTGACAATAAGCGTTGTTGTTTCCGTTCTGCGAGTTTGCGACTTCGTCGCCGGCAAGGATCAACGGCACGCCCTGCGCCAACAGCAGACAGGCGAACTGATTTCTGCGGAGCCTGCGGCGCAGCGCCACGATTGCCGCGTCATCGGTCGGGCCTTCGTGGCCGCAATTGGTGCTGTGATTGTCGCCGGAGCCGTCGCGATTGTCCTCGCCGTTCGCTTCGTTGTGCTTCTCGTTGTAGTTGAACAAGTCCTGCAGCGTGAAGCCGTCGTGGACGGTGACGTGGTTGACGCCGGCGCGCGCCAGACCAGAAACGCCGCAACGTGCTGCGATATTTGTCGTTCCATTCCGACCATTGCGAGGGAAACGCACCGACCTGATAGCCGCCAAGGCCAACGTCCCACGGTTCGGCAACGAGCTTGACCGAGGCGAGGACGGGATCCTGTCGTATGGCGGTGAAGAAGCCGCTGCCGCGATCGAACCCATTGGTGCCACGCGCCAATGTGGTGGCGAGATCGAAGCGGAATCCATCGATGTGGCAGACCTCGACCCAGTAGCGCAGCGAATCCATCACCATCTGCAAGACGCGCGGATGCGTCAGGTTCAATGAATTTCCGGTTCCGGTGAAGTCGTTGTAGAAGCGTGGGCTGTCCGGTGTCAGCCAATAATAGGATGTGTTGTCGATGCCGCGAAACGACAACGTCGGACCGAGATGGTTGCCCTCGGCGGTGTGATTGTAGACGACATCGAGCAGCACCTCGATCCCGGCGTCGTGCAGCCGCGCGACTGTGGTGCGGAAGGCGTCGAGCGGATTGTCCTGGCCGTAGCGCGAATCCGGCGCGAAGAACGACAGCGAATTATAGCCCCAATAATTGCTCAGCTTCATTTCGACCAATCGCCGGTCGTCGACGAATCCGTGGATCGGCAGCAGTTCTACGGCGGTGACGCCCATCTGCTTGAGATGATGGATCATGCTCGGTGCGGCCAAGCCGCGATATGTGCCGCGCAGGCCCGGCGCGACGTCTTCGCGGGTTTGCGTCAGCCCTTTGACGTGCGCTTCGTAGACAATAGTGTCTTGCCAGGGGATATGGGGACGCACTTCCTTGCGTCCCCAGTTGAATATTTCGTCGACCACAACGGCTTTGGGGACGCCGCGCGCATTGTCGCGACGATCGAATGAAAGGTCCTCGCGCGCGCTGCCGGTGCGATAGGCGAAATGGGCATCGCTCCATACCAGCCGGCCGGCAAGGCGTCGCGCATAAGGATCACGCAGCAATTTGTGCGGATTGAATCTAAATCCGTGCTCCGGATCGTAGCGTCCATGGACACGGTAGCCGTAAAGCTGCCCCGGCGAAACGTCGTTAAGATAGCCGTGCCAGACATCCTCGGTGCGCTCCGGTAGCACGATGCGCTCCAGTTCGCGGCGGCCCTGATTGTCGAACAGGCACAATTCCACTTTCTCCGCGTTGGCGGAGAACAATGCGAAATTGGTGCCGCGCCCGTCCCAGGTCGCGCCAAGTGGGTGCGGCGTACCGGCGCTCAGTCGCATGTTCGCGCTTCGGGCGTGAGATAGATGGCGGCGAGCGGCGGGATCGACAGCGTCAATTCCGGCACCAGTGCATCGGAGGTGGAGACCGAGCCTGTGTTGCCGACATTGCTGCCGCCATAGAACGCCGAGTCGGAGTTGAAGGTTTCACGCCATTTGCCGGGGAACGGCACCCGGATGTGATAATCGCGATAGACATTCGGTGAGAAGTTGACCACGACAAGACATTGCTGGCGTGCATCGTTGGCTTTGCGCAGCCAGGCGAAGATGTTGCGCCCGGCGTCGTCCGTCACCAGCCATTCGAACCCACCGGCCTCGCAGTCGCGTTCATGCAGCGCCGGCGTTTCTCGGTAAATCCGATTGAGATCGCGTATCAGTGCCTGAATCCCAGCGTGCGGGGGCCGTTCGAGCAGGTGCCAATCCAGAGAGCGATCATGGTTCCACTCGCGTTCCTGGCCGAATTCGCCGCCCATGAACAGGAGCTTCTTGCCGGGATGGGCGAACATGAAGGCGTAGTAGGCACGCAGGTTGGCGAAGCGCTGCCAGTCGTCGCCCGGCATCCGTCCAAGCAGAGAGCGTTTGCCGTGAACAACTTCATCGTGCGACAGCGGCAGGATGAAATTTTCCGAGAAGGCGTATTGCAGGCCGAACAGAATATCGCCGTGATGATGTCGGCGGTGGATGGGGTCCTTGCTGATATAATTCAGCGTGTCGTGCATCCATCCCATATTCCATTTGTAGCCGAAGCCGAGGCCGCCGAATTCGACCGGCCGCGACACCTGCGGCCAAGCCGTGGATTCCTCGGCCGCTGTGGTCGCCTCGGGAAAGCGCGCGAACACCTCGGTATTGAAACGGCGCAGGAATTCGATGGCTTCGAGATTCTCGCGGCCGCCGTATTTGTTGGGAATCCAGCCGCCGGCCGGGCGGCTGTAGTCGAGATAAAGCATCGAGGCGACGGCATCGACGCGGAGGCCGTCGATGCCGTAGCGATCCAGCCAGAATCTCGCATTCGAGACCAGAAGGTTGACCACTTCGGTGCGGCCGTAATTGTAGATCAGCGTCCCCCAATCCAGATGACGCCCTTGCAGTGGGTTGGCGTGCTCGTACAAGGCTGTGCCGTCGAACTGGCCGAGCCCGTGCGGATCGTCGGGGAAATGCCCCGGCACCCAATCGAGCCACACGCCAAGCCCCTCGCGGTGGCAGGCATCGATCAAGGCCGAAAAATCTTCCGGCGTGCCGAAGCGGCTAGTCGGCGCGAACAGACCGGTCGGTTGATAGCCCCAAGAGCCGTCGAATGGATGCTCGTTGATCGGCAGGAATTCAACGTGTGTGAAGTTCATCTCGCGCGCGTAGCGTGGCAACGTCTCCGCCAACTCGCGATAGGAAAGCCATTCATTGCTTCCGGTTCGCCGCCATGAACCGAGATGCACCTCATAAATTGAGATCGGCGCGCCGAGAGTGTTGACGTGCTCTGGGGGCGGGGCAGGGTGCGGCAAGCGAGTGATGTCGATAACGATGGATGCCGTATTCGGCCGCATTTCGGCGGCGAACGCCACTGGATCGGATTTCAACGGCAACTGCTGGCCTTGCGGTCCGATGATATCGAACTTGTAGCGATCTCCGGGAATAGCACCGGGAATGAAAATCTCCCAATAGCCGCTCCCACGCACCCGCATCGGATGACGGCGTGGCTCCCAGAAATTGAAATCGCCGACAATGCTGACGCGTTTTGCATTCGGCGCCAGCACCACGAACGCCACGCCTTCGACGCCGTCCAGCGTCATCGGATGCGCGCCGAGCTTGTCGTACAGATGCTGATGCGTGCCTTCGCCCAACAAATACAGATCGAAGTCGGACAGGATCGGCGGGAAGCGGTAAGGATCCTGCAACTCCACCACGGTATCGCCGAAGCGGGCGCGCAATTGATAGCGCGTGACGTCGCGCGGTAACGTGCCGGCGAAAAGGCCCGCCTCATGCAGCCTCGCCAGCGACGCTGCGTGGCCGCGCTCGTCGATGGCCTCGACGTCGGAGGCCTCCGGCAGGAAGGCTCGCACCACCGCATGGTCGTTCTCGACATGCGGGCCGAGATAGCGGAATGGATCGGAGTGGCGCCCCTCAATAATGGCAAAAGCGTCGGCAGGGAGCTTGCTCATGCCGTCACCTCGCTGGTTTGCGACAGGATGCGCATTGCGCCGGCCAATGGCACACGCATCCAATCCGGCCGATACGCGATCTCGTATTCGATTTCGTAGAACGCCTTTTCCAGCAGAAAGACATCGAGCAGTCGGTCCGCCGCACCCTCGTCCGCCGGCCACAAGCGCGGGTCGCTCATGTGTTCGCGATAGGCCGCAAGAAATGTCGCGACTGCCTGCTCGCGCCATAATTGAAGCGCTGCGGCGATCTTGCCGCGTTCGTCGGGCGCGATCCGAAGCGCACGCTCCAGGGCGGCTGTCGTCGAATAGTCGATGGAGCGCACAACGCCTGCGATATCGCGCGCGGCGGGCGCCTTGCGGCGGCGCTCGGACAGGGGGCGGCGTGGCTCTCCTTCGAAGTCGATGATGAAGATATCATCCTTGACGATCAGCATTTGCCCGAGATGAAGATCACCATGATGACGGAGTTTCAGAACGTCCATCGCGCTGCGGGCCAGTTGCGTCAGTCGCGGACGAAGGCTCTCCCGCTTCGCCAGAAGGCCGTCGATGAGGGCGCGATCCGGCGCCTCGCTCGTTGTGCGAATGCGCTGCAGGTGACTGGTGACATTATCAGCGCGTGTGGCAATTTCGTCGATCCATGTGGAAACATCGTTCGCCGTCACAGGTTCGGGACGGAATCCCGAGATGTCGTCTCGGCTTGCCAGCGCCACATGCATTTCAGCGATCCGGCGCCCCATCTGCGCGATATAGCGCAGATACGATGTCTGATCCTCGCTTTCCGATGTAGCCCCGGCGTCTGTCAGGAGGCGTGCCTGTTCGACGAAGCGATCGAGATAGGCGGATGTCACGGTCCATGCGTCGCCCTGATTTTGCAGATAGGAGTGAACGATGCCGACCGCGCTGCGACGTTCGCCTTCGATCAATTCGATGCTGCCAAGCAGCTCTGGTGAATTGGTGAACCGTGCAACCTCAGTCAGAAAGCGTCCGACCTCGATCTCCGGATTGATGCCGGGTTCGAGTTTCCGATAGATCTTGATGACGTATTGCCGATCGACCAGCGTGGTACTGTTGGATTGTTCGGTCTCGACCGGCTGAACATGTTCGATGGCGCGCGCGGGTTGCTGCAACAACGCATCAGTGCCGCGGAATTCCAATCGTGCATCGCCTTCAATGACCGTCTCCCCGCGACGCAGGTTGTCGATCAGGATTTCGATGAACTCGTGTTCGTTGGCGACGTCCAGCAACGTACCTTCGCGCGCGCCCTGACGGACGGCGGCGAGCGCGCGCGGATTATGATATTCGCGCTCGAAGCGATGCCAGCGGATACGCAACGGAATGGTGTAACGGATCGCGGTCCCGGTTTGGGCCCACTCGAAGAATGCCAGCCAGGGGCGGTTATCACCGAGATTGGCAAATGGAATCGCCGACGTCATCTTGGCGTTGATGGCAGATGGCGAACGCTCGGGAAACCAGCGTGTGCGCGACAGATAGGGCGGCAACACGTCGCGTTCAAAAACACCGCGCGTTCGCTCCAGCGTCACCCACGTCGCGCCGAGCGGCACCACGAGGGTTTCGAACTCCGGCATCCGGGTTGGCTCGACATGGATCGAAACCTCTTTTTCCCGCAAATGGAACCAGTAGAAGCCATAGGGGGCAAGCGTGATCAGGTAGGTCAATTCGCCGATAGCCGGGAAGTGCGAGCGGCCCAGCATTTCCAGCGGGATCCGATCTTTCCAGGACGACAGGTCGATCTCGGTTGCCTGCGCCGAACGCGACAGGTTGGCGACGCAAAGGATCGCCTCATCGCCGTATTGCCGAACATAGGTCAGCACCGAACGGTTGCTCGATCGCACGAAAGTCATGCTGCCGCGGCCGAATGCGAGTGTCGATTTGCGAACCGCGATCAGCCGCTTGGTGGCGTTGAGCAGGGATGACAGGCTGCGCGACTGCGCTTCGACATTGACCGCCTCGTAGCCATAGACCGGGTCCATGATCGGCGGAGCATAAAGTCGTGCCGGGTCGGCGCGGGAGAAGCCGCCGTTACGGTCCGGCGTCCACTGCATCGGCGTTCGCACACCATTGCGGTCGCCGAGATAGATGTTGTCGCCCATGCCGATCTCGTCGCCGTAATAGATGATCGGCGTGCCGGGAAACGACAGCAGCAGCGAGTTCATCAATTCGATCTTGCGCCGGTCGTTATCCATCAGCGGGGCCAGTCGACGGCGGATTCCGACATTGATGCGCGCGCGCGGATCGTTGGCGTAAGTCGACCACAAGTAGTCGCGCTCGACGTCGGTGACCATTTCCAGCGTCAGTTCGTCATGGTTGCGCAGGAACATCGCCCATTGGCAATTGTCGGGTATGTCCGGCGTTTGGCGCAGGATATCGGTGATCGGAAAGCGGTCTTCCTGCGCGATTGCCATGTAGATGCGCGGCATCAGCGGAAAATGATAGGCCATGTGGCATTCATCACCCGTGCCGAAATATTCCTGCACGTCCTCCGGCCACTGGTTCGCCTCCGCCAACAGCACTTTGCCCGGCGCGTAGGCATCGAGCGCGGCGCGGAGCCGCTTGATCACCGCGTGCGTTTCGGGAAGGTTCTCGTTGTTGGTCCCATCGCGCTCGCAGAGGTAAGGAATGGCATCGAGACGGAAGCCGTCGACAAAAGAAGCGATGCCAGTAATAGGCGTTGGCTTCGGGATCCCAGGTCCAGTTCGATTTTTCGGTGTCCGTGAAGATGATCCGGGTGCCGTCATATTTCTGGTCGGTATCGCTCCAGACATACCAGTTGCGCGCGCTGGAGCCGGCGGGGCTGCGCCGCGCGCGCTTGAACCAGTTGTGCTGGTCGGATGTGTGGTTGATCACGAGTTCGGTAATCACCCGCAGGCCGCGCCGTTTTGCTTCCGCAATGAAACGGCGGAATTCCTTCATCGTGCCGTAGGAGGGGCTGATGGCGCCGTAGTCGGCAATGTCGTAGCCATCGTCGCGGCCCGGCGACGGATAGAACGGCATCAACCACAGCGTGTTGACGCCGAGATCCTGCAGATAGCTGAGCTTGTCGGTCAAACCGACGAGGTCGCCGATTCCGTCATTGTTGCTGTCTGCGAAGGCGCGGACGTGCAACTGATAGATGATGGCGTCCTTGTACCATAACGGATCGGTCGGATGGGACGTCGAGGTTTTGTCAGGCGCGACTGTCTGGATCACGTTCACGACCTGCTCCTTCAAGCCATGCAGCGAAACAGCATTGCGGGATCGTGCGACGGATCGATACGCAAGCGCAGGCCGCCCCATTCCACGGGATGCCGTTCGCCAGTGAGCAAATTCTCCACCGCCGTCACCGGTCGCGGAGCGCCATCGACGGTCACCTGGACGTCGCCCAGCGGCAACCAAACCTCATGCGGGTCGCGGGTCAGTGCGATGGTGGCGGTCACGACGTTGGTGCCGTTCGCGGAAGCTTTGACGAAGGCCGTGACATTGGGATCATCGATTGCAACGAAACGGAGATCGCTGGTCTGTTGTAGCGCCGGGTTGGCGCGCCGCGCGAAGTTGAGCGCGCGGATATAGGACTTGAGATTGCCGGATTGATTCCAGTCGCGCACCTTGATCTCGTATTTCTCGGAGTTGAGATATTCCTCCTTGCCGGGGATAGCCTCGTGCTCAAGCAACTCGAAGCCGTTATAGATGCCGTAGGTCGCCGACAGCGTTGCAGCCAGCGCGAGGCGCGACTTGAACATCCACGGTTCACCACTTTGCAGGTGATAGGGCAAGATGTCCGGCGTCGAGACGAAGAAATTCGGACGATAGAAATCGCGTTCCGGATAGCCGGTCAATTCACGCAAGTATTCTTCCATTTCCCACTTCTGGGTGCGCCATGTAAAGTAGGTGTACGACTGGGTGAATCCGCGCTTTGCGAGGGCCTTCATCAGTTTCGGCCGGGTAAACGCCTCGGCAAGGAAAATCACGCCGGGATCGCGGTTTTGCACTTCCTGGATCAACCATTCCCAGAACGGCAACGGCTTGGTGTGCGGGTTATCGATGCGGAAGATGCGCACGCCATGACCGAGCCAGAACAACACCACGTCGCGCAGGGCATTCCATAGCGAACCGGCGTCGTCGCAGGTGAAGTCTGGGTTGACGATATCTTCGTATTTTTTCGGCGGATTTTCCGCGTAACGCATCGAACCATCCGGCCGCCGCTTGAACCACTGCGGATGTTCACGAAGCCAGGGATGGTCGGGCGAGCACTGCACGGCGATGTCGAGGGCGACCTCGATGTTCAACCGTCTGGCGGTGGCGACGAAGGCGTGGAAATCGTCGAGCGTGCCAAGTTCGGGATGGATGGCATCGTGGCCACCATGTTCGGAGCCGATGGCGTAGGGGCTGCCGGGATCGCCGGGTGCCGCGGTCAATGTATTGTTGCGGCCTTTGCGATGGGTGCGCCCGATGGGATGGATCGGGGTGAAATACACAACGTCGAAGCCCATCGCCGCCACGTCCGGCAGGCGCTCGATGCAGTCGCGAAAGGTGCCGTGCCGATCCGGCTCGCGTCCCTGGCTACGCGGCACCATTTCATACCACGCACCACAGCGTGCCAATGGACGGTCCACCGTCAGGGGAAGCGGGTATGAACGTGTCGTGTCGATGCGATCCTGGCTCTCGGCCATCGCATCTCGCAGTTCGGGCGCAAGCAAGGAAGCAGAATCGCCGGTTTGCAGGAATTGCTCGCAATACCGCAGAATGACGGCGGCAGCTTCCGCGGTGCCGGATTGCGCCTTCGTGAGAAGGGCGGCGCCTTCCAGCGCATCGAGCGAGACATCCTGGCCTGCCGCCTGCTTCAATTCGAAACCGTGACGCCAGGTGGCGAATTCGTCGGTCCATGCCTCGATGGCATAAACGTGGCGGCCGATGTGTTGCGGTGTGAATGACGCGGTCCAACGGTCGTTGTTGTGGAATCGCATCGGGATGCGATTCCATTCCGTGTCCTGCTCGCGCCGCCAGATCAGGGCGCCGGCGACAACATCGTGACCGTCGCGGAAAATATCGGCCCATACGTCAACAGGCTCACCGACCACGCGCTTCACGGCAAAGCGCCCATTGTCAATGCTGGGATAAATATCCTCGATGTGGAAAGCGTCGCTGGCGATGCTTCCGACCACTCGGTTTGGTTTGTTCACGATATCGACGCTCTAGTTTCAAACAGGACCCCGAACACTCGCGACGCATCCTCTCAGGAACAAGTGCGAGCCATCTATCAAGCCCGCGAGGGGGCTTTGGTTCCATTGGAACCGGATCGATGTCAGTCCGTTAACTCCGAGCTATCCTGCTAGGACATCACGGAAATTCGCGGCGAGGCAATGTCGCGCTGCGCGGACAGGACATGGACGTTTTCGCGAAAGCCCGGAAACTCGGCATCGATACCAATTTTGTCGACGGGCAAGGCCAAGGTCACCGGATCGCGCGCGAGGCGCTGGATCTGCTCGTGTCGGCCATGCCGGTTCCGCAAACCGGTCGGCTGCTAACCGGGCCAGTGGTGATGCGCGTCGATCAGGTTGCGCCGATCGAATTGGCATCGACCGCGATGTTGCCGGTGCGGTGGCAAGTCCTCGCGGGCGAAGACGTCATAACTGAAGGTATCGAGCGAGGCAGTGCCGGTTTGCTCCTCGGAAAGACACCGATCGGGAATTATCGTCTTCGGCTGTGCGATGCCGATGCCGTTCGCGAGGAATGGCCGCTGATCGTCGCGCCAGTGACGGCATTTCAAGGACAATTTGAACGATCGTGGCTACTGGCCGTGCAGCTTTACGGATTGCGCTCTCCGCGCAACTGGGGCATCGGCGATTTTACCGATCTCATGCGGCTGATCGAGCTGGCAGCGAACTGGGGCGCGGATGGTGTCGGTCTCAATCCGTTGCACGCCTTGTTTGCTGAGCGGCCGAACGATTGCAGCCCGTATGCGCCGAACACGCGATTGTTTCTTAATGCGCTGTATATCGATGTCGAGGCTGTGCCCGAATTGCCGCCGTCCTTTACGGCCGAACATCATGAAGCGTTGCAGCGCCTGCGGCAGAACGCCTTAGTCGATTACGCCGCGATCGCGGACTTGAAATGGCAGGCGCTACGCGCCGCGTTTGACCGGTTTAACGTCACGGCGGATTCAGCACGCGCCGCCGCATTCGCGGCCTTTCGCGAAGCGGGCGGTGCGACGTTGTGGCGCTTCGGCTGTTTCGAAGCGCTGCGTTGCCGTTTCCATCGGCCGTGGTGGGAGTGGCCCGAGCCATGGCGAAGTGCTGATGGCGAAGCGTGCGAAAGCCTGCGGGGGACGGAAGATAACTCCGAAATAGCCTTCGTAGCTTTTGTTCAATGGATCGCCGATCAGCAGTTGCGCGCGTGCCGCGATCGTGCGGCGCAGCTCGGCATGGGTGTTGGGCTTTATCTCGATGTTGCGGTCGGCGTGCAGCCGGACGGCTTCGATGCCTGGAACGAGCAGGCGGCGATTTCCCGGCATCTGGCGGTCGGCGCGCCGCCGGATGCATTGAACACTGCGGGCCAGAATTGGGGGCTTGCAGGCTTTAATGCCGCCGGCCTTCAATCGAGCGACTTTGCCCCGTTTCGCGCGATGTTGCGCGCCGCGATGCGCTATGCCGGCGCGATCCGGCTGGATCACATCCTCGGCCTCAAGCGGTTGTATCTGGTGCCGCACGGTTTCGGCCCGCGGGATGGCGCTTATGTGCGGATGCCGTTTCAAGCCCTGTTGGCAGTTATCGCGCAGGAGAGCGTGGCGGCGCGCTGCGTGGTGATCGGCGAAGATCTCGGTACGGTGCCGGTCGGTTTTCGCGATGAGATCGCGGCGTGGGGTATCTGGTCGTATCGGGTGATGATGTTTGAGCGCGACGGCAGCGGCGGCTTTCTGGGCATCGATCATTACGGCGACAAGGCGCTGGTGACATTCAACACGCATGATCTCGCGAGTTTTGCAGGATGGCGCGATGGAGGTGATCTGGCGCT
>Ga0209952_1003097_pt1 | contig 11822 bp, 5 predicted proteins | sample ThiBiot_750_biof_2_FD_183951 | JGI IMG/M metagenome (GOLD analysis project Ga0209952, IMG submission 183951) | Wastewater bioreactor microbial communities from Cape Town, South Africa - Thiocy_cont_750_biof (SPAdes) | ecosystem: Engineered > Bioreactor > Thiocyanate-remediating >...
ATGTATTGAATAAATCAACAGGCATAGCACATCGTGCTGATTATTGTCGATTTTGGGAACAATATGTGCCTATTCTATTGGAAGAATTCGGTAGAAATTCTTTTTTTTTCTCTTATTTAAAACTAAAAAAAACCGTCGCTTTTTCAATTGTTTAGAACGATGCGTCATTCATGGACCTTCATCGAATTCTTTGCAAGAAAAATCATCGAGTTCATCACGACAGAACTCATTTTTACATATATTCGTTCTTTTCATTATTCTTATTCAATTGAAATATTAAAATAGAATTCTTTGACAATTTTTTGTGTTCACATATCATTACTGTCTCTGTTGCCTTCGCCTTTTCCTCTCGCTCTCTTTCTCATTTAAATAAAGTTCTCAAACGTTTCGGTTCGTTGTTTTTGCTCGTTTTGCCCAATTCATAATTAGAAGAACTCGAATGTTGTCGAAAAAATTGAGATTTTAAAAATTTTTCTTTGCATTAATTGAGCTCAATGGCTTAATACACAAAAAAAGAGAAAACAAACAAACAAACAAGAAAAGAAGAAGATTTCTGTACAAAGATTAATTAATATTTGAAACAACTCGTCTTTCGGAAGTGTTTGCTTTTTCAATGTCATCATTGATTATTTGATTTCATACTGAGATTCATCATTAAAAACAAACGGCTAGTCTAGATTTTACAAAATGAACAAGAGAGAGACAGTTTCGAGGCACTGTGAAAAAAAAACAGAAATTTACAAAAGAAACAAAATCGTTATTTGCTTCGATAAGACTAAAAAGAATAATACATTCGAAAGAGAAAAGAAACAATTTTCAAGATTAGAAATACTTCGCATGAATCTGTATTTTTAAGATATTTATTATTATTAAATACATATCGGAAATATATAAATAACGAGATAGATTATCTCAACTGTACACAAAAGGAAACCACACACAAATGTATATATGTATAAATGTATTGTCATCGTTGTTTACAAGTAGAAAAAGAAGAGAAAAATACTTTTGGTTTTTGTGTAAGAAGAAGAAGAATATCGAGAGAAACAAACAGAAAAGATTTTATTCCTCATAGAAAAATGCGAACAACGATACGTACAAAAAGAATTTCATTGAATTCGAAGAGTTTCTTTTCTCTAAGCTCGTTATTACCAGTCATTGGAAACAACGACGGCGAACAAAAAAGAAAGAATAAGAATAATACAGATTAACATTGAATAGAAGTCACTGGAACAGATATACACGAATAAATTATCTGCGCTTGTCGATTGTCAATTTCGACGATTCGGGATGCTGCTACCTGTTATAAGGATGATGACCATGAGAAGCTAAAATCAAACGAAGCCCCAATCAGCATTTCGATGATTGAGATAAAAAAAACACTTACACATGTAATTCGGATTGTTGTACTGTTGTTGTCTTTGTAAGTGAGGATGATGGTGATAGGAATAGGATTGTTGGTGAGTTGGGTAATGATATTTCATTGAATTTTGATGGAAAGGTGTTGGCGTCGAATGAGGATTGATGAACGGATTGGAGAAAGGGAAATTGAAGAATGGCGATGCTTGTGGATCGAAAGGATGAAATGATTGTGAGTAAGGATCGATGTGCATTTGCGATTGCGAAGGTGCTGATGGTGGCGGAGGCTGATAATCTTTCCTCTGCATGGCATTTTGATGAGATTTTTTCATTTTCTTCGGACTTTGAGTGATTTGATTCGAGTTTTTCGTTTGCTGAATATTGGCTTCATTCTCCGGCGGCGGCGTTATAAAAGTATTGTTATTCAACGGTTCATCATCGTAGTTCAACAAATGCGTTAGTTTCTTATTCGAATTTATCGGTGACGACGATGAATTATTCATACTTGCTGCTGCTGTGGGTGGAGTGTCTTGCTTGTGAAGATTGATGTCTTCGATTTCTCCGGGTGTCGGCGGAATTCGAGTGTCGGGCGATGATTGCTGGTGGTAGAGTTGAGCGAGGGATTGTTCGAAACGAGTTAAACCGGCGTATTCGGTTTTTAAGGAGAGTTTTGCTTCGGTTTCGATTTGTTCGTCGAGTGACGGAGGTGAGTCTTTGGGTCGTTTGGTTTTTTTGATTGGCTTTCGGATTTTGATTTTCGGCAGAGGCGGCTGAGTTTCTTCTTCTTGTTTCGGTGGCGAAGGTAATTTCGTTCGAATTTTGATTTTCAATGGCGGTCGAACATTTTCACAGATGGTAACAGGCGATGGCGACGACGATTCTCGTTTGTCTTTCGGGTAGATCGACTTCAATTTCAATTTGACCGATGGAATGGGCTCGTACTGTTCCGTTGGTTTCTTCTTGAGATTTTCTTGGTAAACTTTTTGGTAGTGAAAAAAGTTCTTCTCGAGAATTTCTTTCGTTGGCTCTTCGATTTGTTCGATCAATTCGTCGAGATTATCTGCAGCAGCGACGTCGGTCGATGTGGTTGTTTGCCCTTGATTTTCGATAATTTCGTAGGGATTTTCGACGGGTGCTGATGGTTCGTTGAGTAGCTCTTCGATTTGAGTCGGCAGCGGACTAGATGATTGGTCGTGAGTTGTATCGGGAACACGGCCAGATTCGATGACCACTTCGTCTTGCATCGGCGAGAGAATCGGTTCGAATAGGATTCGAGCTTTTCGAGAGTTGGTTTCCATCGGAACAGGAGGAGCTTCGACAGTTGTTATCGGTGATGGTGGAAGAATTTCAGTTGGAACAGGAGGTAAAGTAGGAAAATCCATTGTTTCTTTGATTGGCGATGGCGAACGCGTTTGATTGATCTGTAAAATCGACGTTAAATCCGTAATATCGGCCGTATCTTCCGCTTTGGGCGAGTCGTTCAACGTCAAATCTTTGTCTTGTTCGCATTGTTCCAATTGTTTCTGCAGCAATTCTTGTTCCTGTTCGATGGGATAGAAATACTGGAGATCGTTCTCGGGCACTTCGATTGCCGTTTCATTCGTTGCTTCGAGTAGAGCAAATGAGAAGTCATTCGTTTCATTGACAGTCGCTTGCACATGCGAGAGAACATCCTGATCGGTAACCGTGACTAAATCATCGAGAATATCCTGATATTTGACTGATTCATAGGTGGCGACTTGACTCGGTTCGATGTGCCGAGCGGTCAGCTGGACGCCTTCTTCGGGCGGGTTTATCTGCGAGGTTTGCTCGGGATTGTTGAGCGGCACGATCGTCGTGAAAACGTTGTTGTTGATCAACGACGAGCCCGGGTAAATCGGAGGAGGAGGAGGAGCAGCGGCGGCTGGAGTTGACGGCGTGAGTAGACTAGTGAAGAGATTTTGTTCGGAATTGATGTTGAGTTTGATTTGCGTGTCGTCGAGGTCGAATTGTTTGAGGAAAGTCGTTTCGTCGAAGTTCATTTCGACGAAATTCATTTCGTCTTCGTTCATAAACGAGGTGATTTGTTCGTTGTCGACGTTGTAATCTTGAAGATTCGAGTGCGATTCCTGGTCGAACTCGTCGAGCGACGAGGCGATCGTCGTGTTCACGATGTGTCGAACGTCGATATGATCCAGCGTTCGCATCAAATTGCTCGACGAGTCGTTCGAAAGGATATTCGCGGTTGTCGTTGGCTGAGGGGGAAGGAAATTCGAAGCGATTAGCTCTTGATCGAAGTTCTGCATGAGTCCGGAGATCGATTCAGCGAAGGAATTCAACGGCGGCGGTGAATTCGGCTGCAGGAGATTGTCGGTTTGGCCTTTCGATTGCCGTTTTTTCGTTGAACTCGAACGTTTGTTGGTTGTGACAATGCGTTGGACGTTGAGCGGCGCCGGAGCCAATGGTCGACCGAGATTCGGTGCGATTGGGACCAGCGATGGGTTGATCGAGCTCGACGAAGGAACTTTCTTTCGATTTCGATTCGGCGGCGGCTTTTTCGGCGTCGATGGAACTGGAAGATCAGCTGGTTTCAATTGATTTGTTGATGAAGAAGAAGAAGAAGAAGAAGAAGGTTCGAGAGGATGTTCATCGAAAGAAGTCGATGCTGAGCTCGTATTCGTGAGCAACGAGGGCGTGAGGATGTTTGTATTGATGGATTTCGATTCGTTGGACAAGACAGGCGCGAGAACTTGCAAGGAATTCGATCTGGATGAAGGTTTCGGTCGAATTGGCCTCGGTTGTTTGTGATTGAGATCATTGTCGAGCAGATTCGTCGTTTCGCCGTTGGATGAAGTCGATAATTGTCTCGTCGGGTAATCGAACTGTTCGGACTTGGATTTCGGTAGATCTTGAGCGAGAATCGACGGTGGTTTCGGCCGAATCGATATCTGATGTTGATCGGACTCGTTTGTTGGATTGAGATTCGACGACGAAGAAGTCGTTGTCGTCACCGTTGTCGTCGTTGTCGATGACGAAGGTTGAGACAAATACATCAGATTGTTTTGTGAAGCTAAAAACGTTTGCAGTGAATCAATGTTCACATTGTTGAAATTAACTAAATTTATCGGCTGAATTAGATTCGTATTGTTTTGTACAAGTGTATTCGAGTTGTTTTGAATGAACGGTTGACTTGTTGTTTGAAGAATTGTGTTGAAATTCGGCGCGATATTCGATTGATTGCCGTGAATCGTCTGACCCGAGTAGTTCTGTTGGTTAATCGGCGCGTGATTTGTTATGTATTGATGAGTGTTTTGATTTGTTGTGTTGATTGAGTTTGTTGTTAGATTGATATCGGAATTTTCGAATGAAATATGCGAGGAATCGTTTGATTTGTCATCGTGTGGAGTCGATGATGAATCGAGAATAAGACCTTCTGCAGAAAAGAAAACGAATTTTAACTCGAATTGAAAGAGAATGTTTACGTGAACGAAGCAATTGCAAGAGTTTGGCATTTTCTTCTCGAAGATTTCGAACTGTATCTTCGAGATTCGCTGAATTATCTAAACAGATTCGTCATTCGATGAACGTCAAAAACGTTTTCACACAAACCTTTCCCTTCTGGTTCAACCATTATTGAATGAAATGACAATGACAATCAAATATATGAATAGTACACTGTTCCATGACATATATTAAACAATTTATAAAAAATAGATCTACAAGAGATAATCGAATGCGGTTTACGAACAGTTTTTTTTTCCTCTTCTCGTTCTTTGCGTTTTTAAACGAATTATTTTAAGAGCATGACGACAAAAAATGTCATCAGACATTATGCAGTGATTAATGCCTCTCAAGACGTTTCTTCATTCTTCAAGACATTCATAGGTACATTTCTATCGAATGATTAACTCGATCAGTCAATCAAATATTATGTTCACTAAAAAACACCGTAGTTTTCACCGAAAATTCATTTGAAAATCAATTTTAATGACGAAAAAATTCTTTTCATATTTAAACAACAAAATCCTTCGATAGATGTCGCTCTTTTGTTGAAGGTCGTTCGATACAAATACGCGTATATAATTCACCTGTATTCTTCTTAGTCTTATTATAATTCAACTTAACTTGTAATTAACCGTGACAAAAATACTCGATTGTTTGATGTAGCGAACTTTTCGAATAGAATTTCATCGGTGTCGTACATATGTTCACACCTAGGAGTCTTGTTAATTTCTTTTTTTTTTTATTTCTCTCGTTTCTCGATTTGATTTGATTCTTTTTTTAGCGGTATCAATGAGAGTGAAAGCCTTGTTTTTTTGTCATTCATTCTCATTCACTTATTCGACCTTAGCCGAAACAACATGTTGGAGAACGAGAGAGTGAGAGAAAGAACGAGAACAACACACGCACATACCGCCAATGTGTGAGACTAAGAAAAAAGAAAATTGCGGTTATGATTCGTGAGTAAGACAATCTTTTCTTTTTTCTCTCTTTTTTTTCTTCTTCGAACTCGAGTAAGTCGATTATTTAACTAACGTTCAAACAGAGAAAAGAGATTTTCATTTGATATTCTTCGAAATTGACAAGTTCAATTCACATTTCAATCGATACATGTGCATGTAATAGAAAGAAAAAGAAAATCAATGCATATTTTACGATTATGCAATAATCATCTGCAGAAGCTCGTATACCAAAAAAGAAAGAACAAAAAAAAACTATATATATATATATACATTTATGCTGTGGCCCCCCGTATTTCTTTTTCTTCTTCTTTTTTTGATATATTGCTCGTCGTTTATTTGGCTCTATTGCATCAGTAGTTAGTATAGAAGAAAAAAAGAGCGGAATGTCACCGAATTGTCGTTAGTATTACCCGAGGACGGACATAACTTGATTGACCTCGAAGAAAGTAAACAGAGGAAAAGCAAAAGTAGTAGGCAGAAGAAGAAGAAGAAGAAGAGAAGAGGATAAGATGTGTAATACGGTAGAGTTGATCAGTAGATAAAGGAAACATGCTCATGACAACAGAAATATTTGTCTATTCGTTGTAATAGTAAGTAGTAAGAGATCTATTGGTCGGTCCATATATCTGACGCATCTGTTACATTACAAGCATAGTTTTTGTTTAAATATATATCCGCCTGTGGTTATTCATCACGTTCGTTTTTTTCCCCTGCGTGCTGTTGTTAAATGTCTATTAAATTTTTTTTAACGATTATATTCTCGATTTTTGTTTCGTTTCATATTGCATAGTCTATATTAACAATGTCTGTTCGATTGAAATACTCATTCGAAGTCTCTCGTTTTTCATTCGCTCATTGTTATATCTCTCAATGAGAAGCAGAAATAAAAAGAAAAAAAAGAAAAAGAATCGTCTCGAATATCTTGTTACATACACACAGACATATCTCCTATTGTAAGTCTGCCTAAACTGCATACGATCTTGATAATAGTGTTGTTATTCGTTGACTGTTTACGAGCCTTGATTTTCGTATGACGGGCATCAGACGAGTACTAAAGTGATTTATAAGTGTACGATGTATTTAAGTGCGAGCATGTCTATGTCTCTCATTACGATTCTTTTCGTTTGTCGAGTTTTTTACCTTGTATATTAATCAATGAGCCTTCTTCCTCGTCGTTTCATTTCGTTTCTTTTCTTTCTTTTCTCGGTTAAACTATCGATCATCTCGGTATGTTTCTTTTCAAATTCAGATGTATAAAACGAACTCTTCAGCTTAGTTTTAATTATTTATTTATTCTGGCACCTTGACGATGGTAGCCAGCGAATGTTGTTATGCCATCTTAGGCGTTAAATCAACGGCGACGGACGATGAAATTCGAAAAGCCTATCGAAAGAAAGCTCTTCAATATCATCCGGACAAGAATCCATCGGCAACAGCTGAAGATATCTTCAAACAAATCAATAAAGCCTATGAAACCTTAAGTGATGCTGACAAACGTCGAACCTACGATTTGCAACAGCAAACCAAAAATGCTCAATCATCATCTCATCAATCGAAAGTTGATCCATCGTTTCAATCACATTTCTCATCAACAAATGCGAATCATTCGTCTCATTTTCGTTTTCATGATCCATTTTTTGATTTTCATCAACGACACGCGTTCTTTGCTAGGAAATTTCATTCGCCAAATTTTTCATTTTTCAATTCGACGTTCGGTTCGTCGGACGACGATGAACTCGATGACGAACATTTCGATTCAATACCATCATCACTACATTCTAGTCAACGACGTTTTCGATCGAATCATTCGGCACATTGGCCATTCGAAAACGATCCTTTCTTTATGTTCGACATGATCACGCGTTCGCTATTCGATCAAGTTCTCAACGATGATTTCTTTCATCGTCATCACTCGACAGCTCGTTTACGTAGTTCGTCATCGGCAAATCGAACGAAGATTCCCGTCAATCATGTCACACCGAACTCACGACGGCCTACGTCATCGTCTCGTTTTCATTCGAAAGACAGCGACGAAGAGAATCTCGATGAACATTTCGTCTATCAACAACCGAAACCTACATCGAGCTCGCGTCTTCGTCGACGTACAACCGACATTCATTCATCAGCTGACCAAAAAAGTAAACTACAAACATGTCAATACTGTTTTTATCCGCTGACATCGATCGAAAATCTTCGTAAACATGAATCGACATGTCGTCATCGGCCCGAACAAGACCAAATCTATTCGACAAAATGCTCGTATTGCCATGAAAATATTCGTCTCAGTGATTATCTTAAACATGAAGAACTCTGCAAACAATTCGGCCCAATGAAAGATCAAAACAAATCTTCGTATAAAACTCATTCGAAAATATCATCTGGTAATAGAATAAACCGACCTAATACCGTTCAATAGTTTTTATTAGCATGATTCACATATATCATCAAATTTAGTTTTGCCACATTTTCTCTCTTTTCTGTACTTTTTTTTTCATGATTTATTTTTTATTAATTATTCCAACAAATTGATTCTACTCACTTTTAATTATGATTTAATACATAGAGATTTTTGCATGTGATTATTAGTTTTGCTGCACTTGCTATAGTAGTTTGGTAGAATCCAATTGTAGATTGGTGTCTCGTTTTCTATGTTTTTTTTTCTTTGTCAATAATTTATCGATTGAGTTTGTTTGTTTGAAGGAAGTGGTCTGTCCAATGATTTGGATCAATTACGTACATGTAATCGTTGCCAACGTATATTTCCCGTTCTCTCCGATCTATTTAATCATTTATGTGATGATGAACATGATTTACCAACCACAAAAACAAATAGTCCATCATTACTCGAACAAATCTCGTCAACATCACCTAAGTCTTTCAAATTATCACGTCAACCATCAACTCTACAAAAGAATTCAATATCATCGACTAAAGATTCTCAACGTCAGCACATTCCTGTTTCGGTTTTTAAACGACCATTATTGCATCATTTAAATTCAACAACAATTCGTTCTTAACAAACAAACAACTTGTTTTTTCTTCTCACACATATACATACATACATATATATCTTAACGAACACATACATCTTTTCTGATCACCGATTTATTTTGCTTTGACATCGAATAGAAAAATTGACTCGATTTTTCAAATAGAATTACAGCAAATTCAGTTTGTGTGTTTAACCGAACCATACATTTTGAATAATTTCTCGCGAACGCGCGTGTAAAAACGCGCATAATAGAAAAATCAAATCATCGAACACATATGTCAAAGACACATTTCTAATGGGTCATTTAAGTTTGCTTTAACGAGTCGAGAATAATAGTTGTACTTGATCTTGCCAAGGACGTATATTTACATACAATTCACTTAACAAACTAACCTTTCAATCAAAAGCACAAGAAGAAGAAAAAAGAAAGAAAACGACAAATAAAATCTACATGATTGTTCGAAGATGATTCTGTTCGTTTTCAAGTCGATTGAGAACGTCGAGCTAAAAACCAAAAAAAAAAGTCAAATCAAATGAACTTTTGTAAAATATAAATCAACGAACTTCAGCATTAACTACAGCTAATATCGACATCCAAGCGTCTTCATCATGTAAACTTTCGTCAACAAATGACTGATTAGCCGATTGTCTTGAAACAGGGGTACTCGGCTTTTTCGGACTAGTAGAATTCGATGGATCCAATGAAATATTATCTGATTTATCGAGAACATTCTCTTCCAATCCATCTGTAAATACAACAAACGAGATGTATGTTTCTTTTTGTTTTTTTTCAATCAATTACCAGTGATTAATCGTAACTGATTCGCTGACGTTCCTGAAACAGGTCGTGGAATAGCAGTTGATTGATAAACTTTCGGTACGATATTATTCGAGTGATTATTTGGAATGTAAATTGTTTTCTTTGGAATATTATTATTCGCCACTCTCGGATGAATTTTTGTATGATCTTTGAATGTTCCTCGACTGTAAAACAAAAACTATTGTGAAAGACGAAATAGATCAATTGAATTCACTTGATTGGCATCAGTGCTGGTTTGCTATTTAATTTAGTTTTAGTAGTCGTGTGAATCCAAGGCGTTTTCACAGTTGGATTTCGAATTGGTTGAACGATTGTCGGGGAATTTTTGAATGTTTGATTTCGAGATATTCCACTAGATTGAAATAGTTTTGATACAAAGAGAGAATAAGATGTAAATCTACTTTTTTTTCACTAATTTAACGTCATCAAACAGTTTTTCATTGGAAAAAGCCATTCGTTTACGACGAAAATGTCGCCGAAGATAATAGACAATTAACATAACTATCATCAACAAAAACAACAGACTTATTCCGGCAACAAGACCGATTTGCCAAGGTTCGAGAAAAGGTCTCGATGTTGTTGTAAACACATTCGTTTCGTCTGCTGTTGGCACCGTAGATGTAGTTGTATATGCACTTAAACGAGAACGCAAACTTGACTAAATAAGATCGTAATTAACACACTTCAAACCTGCATTTGAAATTCCATGGATTGTGCGATGTGACCGTACATACTGGTGTTGTACTGTTTTGTGCACAAAGTGACTCTTGAGCAGTGAATGCACTCGAACATGCGTCTGATCGAGCAGCTACAAGTGTAAAATAATGAAGAAATTCGTTTGAAGAACAAACAGATCTATTCTACTGTTGTTTAGAGTTATCGAAGAAAGATTGAATGGACGTGTTGTAGGTTCAGTTTCAATATAAAATCCATTGAAAAAATACGAATTATATCTAATAAATTCGTAGTAAGCCGAAGCTAGAATTCGAGAACAAATCTGTCGGTTTTGCGGCTCGCAGAAATAAAAACATTCGTTTACCAAATTTGATTTGTACTTCAATCGATGCTGATTTAGCCAATGTAATCATATGATTAAAATATTTCTGCGATTTTGAATTACAACTAACCGATGACAAAACGAATAAAATGAAATTTCATTGAACAAAATCTGATTTACTCGATATCAGTAATCGTCACATTCGAAAATTCGCTGAAAACCGGATTCGTTTGATTACTTTGATAATATTCGAAGAGCTGTCAAATTCAAAAAATCAATTCAAAAATGAAAAATCCGCCGTACAAACACGTACATCTTCGATAGTCTTCGAAATATTTACTGTTTGATCACAACCAGTGAGTCCAGTTGTTACTACGAATGATATCGAATCATTTTAATAGCGCATAATTATATTTTCCTACTTGTTAAATTGTTTGCATAAATTGGTGTTCGAGGAGTTGAATTTGCCATTGGATGCTAAGTTAAAATCTTCGTTATTGCACAAAGAATTGTTCTTAAATATTTCAAATATTCTTCATAAGTAAAAAAAAAACAAACTAAAAAACGAACTTTAACAACGAAAAGCAACAGCTCACAAACACAATTCGATGTGCATCATTTTCGTTTTCATATACATATAAATTCGCCTTCACCTCAAGCTTTTGTCTTCGTCTTTCAAATATCACAGAAAAAAAAACGAAAAATGCCTATGGTTTTAAATCACAACGCATTTTTCACGCTTTTCTGTACGTGTTATTCATAGTATTCTGTATTTAAACAAACACATCCATTTACTGGTTATTTTCTTTTCGCTTCAAGTAAAAAAATTCCTTTTTTTTTTCGTTTGAACTCTATTTTTGTTTGAATAAAGCGATTAATTATTCGATGTTTTTATCTACTTTGCAATCTATAAGGTTTTTTTCTTTTTTTTTTGCCCTCTCACGACGAACAGACAATTTATTAAAAAAATAGAAAATGTTTTTCTTTTTGAATTCGTATGATGAAGATCCAAAATGTTGTTCTCGAACATCGATAAGTATTTTGTTTTCATGTTTTTGATTAACACAATTTTCAGAATACCAAACAGATTCATTTTTTTTTCTTGTTCTTGCTACTGATAATAAAAAAACAACCGGAACTTTTGAACACAAACGAACAACATCAATAGATTCTAAGAGATTGACAAAAAACAAAACAAAATGTTTAAAGTGA
>Ga0209952_1003098_pt1 | contig 11820 bp, 17 predicted proteins | sample ThiBiot_750_biof_2_FD_183951 | JGI IMG/M metagenome (GOLD analysis project Ga0209952, IMG submission 183951) | Wastewater bioreactor microbial communities from Cape Town, South Africa - Thiocy_cont_750_biof (SPAdes) | ecosystem: Engineered > Bioreactor > Thiocyanate-remediating >...
GATGAATAATGATAACTTGAAGGATAAATGGAATTTATACCAATACGATGTGAGTATAACTTTCCATAATAGGAAAAGGTCTCAAACATCCAATAAGTGATTAATTGAAGGCGTTTTTTTCTCGAGAATTGATTTATTGAAATGAAATAAAATTACTGGAATTTTAGTTATTTCAAGACGAAATAAGCTGTTAGAATTGGTATAGATGTCGCTCGCAACGCAAATTCAAGTCGTTCCATCATTATCTCTTAATGTACATTAGCTAAACAGAGTTTCCAACTTTAAAAAATAGAGAGGAAGTCAGGTGATAGTCGCATATGTTTTGAAAAAAACATTACACGTCATAATCATAATATTATTCGTATGTGTCACATGCGAAGCATAACAAGAATGAGGAAGATTTGTATATATATATATTGATTGCTGTTTGTATTCACCTTATACCTATAGTACAATAAATTATGCGATTTTTGTCGATTTTTGTCGTTCTTCTTATTTGTAAACACGGGAGTAGCACAACGTATAAATGTAATGTAACGGCTCCATGTGGATGTTCAAGTTCATCAACGGTTTTAACACGTATTGTTGGTGGTGAAGCTGCTACACTTGGAACATGGGCATGGACTGTTTCTTTTCGTGAACACGGATCACATATATGCGGAGGATCGATTCTTACACCACTTTTTATAATAACAGCTGCACATTGTGTTGCTTCTGTAACAAATTTACGAGATTTAAGTATCCTTGCTGGATCTCTTACGGTAACACCATCTTCATCCAATAAACTCTACCAAACACGATCAATTGCTAAAATCTACAAACATTCGGATTACAATTCAAAGACTGATATCAATGATATTGCTATTCTCCGTTTATCCTCACCATTGGATATGACTAAAGGAAATTTAAAACCAATCTGTTTGCCCACTGGTAGAACTGTTGAACCGCCTAATAATATCGATATGATTGCTGTTGGTTGGGGTGTGACATCAATGAATTCTTATGATGTTTCATCTATCCTTCGACAAGTTACAGTTAAATCCATAAGTGAGACCGTCAAGAGTTGCAAGAACGCACTTTATGACAGTCGATACCATTTTTGTGCTGGTTTATTACAAGGCACTAAAGGTGAAGAAGTTTTTCTTACTCACAATCTGCAATAATCAGTATTTTCTCTCTTTCTAGATACATGTCAAGGTGATAGTGGAGGACCAATAATGTCCTTTGTCAATGGTCTCTGGCAACTTGATGGTCTCACGTCGTACGGATATGGATGTGCATTAGCAGATAATCCAGGTGTTTATACACGTGTTAGTACGTATATAAATTGGATTCAAGCGATTATAGGAAATCCGACAGTAACGACTCGACGACCTACACGAAGAACAACGACAACAAGAAAAAAATCTCGCACCCAACAACTGTTAATAAATACAACAAATCCTTCACAAGAACCACTAAAGTCCAAATCCAGTGATGGCGAACATTCAAAAATTCGATTATTTTTTACGACTATTTTCATGTTCATCACGATTACTCTTCTATAATGTTTTTTTTTCTCTCGCCTTTTATTACTTAATCACTTGTTTACATAATAAAAAATATCAGTTTGTTTTTCTGTATACATAAATGAGTACTATTCACCTGAATAACAAAGTAGGCGATATCATATGCGAAAAACAGTTTGTTTCAAAACAACAACAGAGCATTTGTATTTCTCCTTCGTTTCTCTTTTTTAAACAAGAAATATTCATGGACTTTTTTTTTCTTCTTCTTCTGTATTTGAACGGTTTCATTTCATAAAACATCATGTACACAAATGGCAACAACAAGTAAATCCTATTGTGTTACTTGTAATAAACAACGCTCGACATTTCGATGTAGTGGCTGTTCACAAGAATTTTGTTTCAATCATTTAACTGATCATAAACGACAATTGAATAAACAATTGGATGAAATTGAAATAAATCGTGATCTATTTCAACGAAGTTTAAACGATCGAATATCGAAACCACAAAAACATGTTCTCATACAAGAAATCGATCAATGGGAACAAGATTCGATTAATAAAATTCGTCAAACAGCCAATGAAACACGGCAAACTATTTTCGAATATACAAATCAAAATATCAAAGAATTAGAACTCAAATTAACTCATCTAACAACTCAATTGAAACAAAGTCGAGATGAGAATGATTTTTCTGAATTAGATCTACATCGTTGGAATGAACAATTAATTCAAATGGCCAACGAATTAATTAAACCAATAAATATCAATATTCGACAAGATAATACACAATTAATAACAAAAATAGCTGTCGATGTTACATCAACAAGTAAATTCAATAGTTTGACAAAGTCTAATTTGAAAAATTTACAAAACAAAAAACAACTCATCTAGATTTTGCATACAAAGTGCCGGTAGCTGTATCAAAGAAATGGATTTCCAATGGTTGTACAATTGCTGGTGGCAATGGTCGTGGTGCTCGAATAAATCAATTGTCGAATCCGTGGGGTCTATGGATAACTGATGATCAAACTGTTTATGTTGCTGATTATGGTAATGCTCGTATTATTGAAAAACAACGAAATACAAACAATGGTCAGATCGTAGCCGGTGGAAATGGTAAAGGCAATGATGTTCATCAATTGAATACGCCTATCGATATCATTATGGATGAGACGAATGATTATTTTATTATCAGTGATTATGGAAATAAACAAGTCGTACGTTGGTCATATCGTAATGGAGGAAATAAACAGATTCTTATTGGAAATATTAGTTGTTGGGGTATAGCATTGGATAATGAAGGATATCTCTATGTTGCAGATTGCAATCGACATGAAGTGAGAAAATGGCGATTAGGAGACACTAGTGGCGTGTTAGTCGCAGGTGGAAATGGTTCAGGCAATCGTTTAGATCAACTTCGTGGTCGATTCTATATTTGTGTCGATGATGAACAATCAGTTTATATATCTGATGAAGAAAATCATCGTATTATGAAATGGCATAAAGGTGCGAAAGAAGGCATAATTGTTGCCGGTGGACAAGGCAAAGGAAATAGTTTATTTCAGTTATCAAATCCTGAAGGAATAGCCGTTGATTCATTGGGTAATATTTACATAGCTGATACGGATAATCATCGAATAATGCGTTGGAATAAAGGAGCGAAACAAGGTTTGATCATGGCCGGCGGTTATGGTAAAGGTGATCAAGCAAATCAATTGTCGAGTCCTCTTGGTTTGAAATTAGATCGACAAGGAAATGTGTATGTTGTTGATAATGGCAATTGTCGAGTACAAAGATTCGATATTGACCCGAAATAATTCGATTCTATTTTATTTCTTCTATGAAGTTTTTCAAATAGATAAAAATCGCAGTGATATTTATCGTGATTAAATAGAAAACTAATTAGAGATATCGTTCAAAATATACGTATATTAGTAAAACGATAATATTGAGTCATTGAGACTTTTTTGCTTCTAAAATACAAAGAAGATTTTCATTCATATGATCAATATATATGATAATTTGTACTTTGATAGTTCTTTTTGGTTTTTCTTTTAGTATAACTGGTAAATTCTTTCGTTTATTTGTTTCACCATTATCGATCACTGTCATGTCATCGGTAATATTGAATTCTGCAGAACACTGTGGACAGGCAATCATTTTTCCCGACGAATTATTACTTGATTCTTCTATGAATTAAAGTATTCATTCGATTGTCTGGAAAGAACAATAAATACATTCATACCTTCAAGTACGGTCGAGTAAACCGTTGTATCCCACTCAGGTACATATGATTGTCCATCAGCGCTTAGTATGCATAATGTGAATGCCAACTGGGATTTTTCGAGTTGATATTTTTGTATGAGTTTCTTCGGCGGTAAAATGTTCGTTTTCTCGAGATTTACTTCGCTATTAAAACCAAATAGATCCTGAAATGGACGAAATGCTTGTAATGGTTGTAATGTTTTCAAACTATCTTGCTTGGCTTTAATCAAAACCAAATAAAGTCTTTAAAAAAAAAAAGAAAATTCGATGCATAATTTTACTCAAACAAAAAATCTACTTGTGTACGCTTCCTACAGCAGACGGGATGATATTTTCATAGATTGGATTGAGATCTTCTGCTTCACTGCAATCGTTATTTGCTTGAAATTTATATGGCATAACAAATCGGCTACCATTGGCATCAGGAATTGTTAGCCAATCGATTCGAATTTGCCCTTGAACATTCGGTGGTACCTAAACAAGGCTTTGGCATTTTGAAAATTGAATAGACAAAAGATGTTGATGATTACACGAATAGATACATAATGATTGGACAGACGGTCCGTAACATAACGTGGTTTTCGTTTGATGCCATTCAATGCGAAATAGTCGGTTTTATATCGTGGTCGATAGGTTTTTTCCAAATCATAGGCAATTTCGAGTTTGTACGAGCCATTTAAAGTTCGTTGCGGTGTGCCTATACCGACTGATGATGATAACGGAATAGCTTTTTTATTGGATTTTGTCTTTTTTCGTTTTTCTATTTATATAAAAAACAACAACCGAAAGAATCGCAATAATTTGAATAACTTAACATGTCGTTTACCGACAGAATATGTTGAAAAATCATTTAAGGCCAATTGATTTGGATCAGGATCCGAAATTGTATTTATTATTGATGAGGGAGAGAAATCTGTTTCGAATAGATCGAAATCAATTGATGGATTTATCGCTTCTATAAGACTCAAAGAATTATCTTCATACATATTAATTTAAATCTACACACGAAAAAATTCCGTTTCGTTACAGCTGCCAGCAACGGGCATACATCCTGGCAGCATGTCATTGCCAAACAATTCAGGAAAGATGGACTCGCCTGAAAAGTCGTACACAACATTCTTGTTAATATCTTCTACAGATATAAAATTCGGATTGGCCAACATATAATTGAGATCCATGTTAGTCAATTATTTTTGTATGCTTGAATTTGCGAAATAATGTATTTACATTTAAGTTTCTAAGATGAAAATCTGTTTATATACGGGTATCTTCCGTTGTTTTGATAACTCACCTTGTCTATTGAGGTTTTTGTAGGCTATCATACTTTACTAACGTCATTTTATACAACGTAAAAGCAAAATATTTTCTTTTGGGTTTTTTCCAAGGATAAATTATTATCGGAAGAAAAGAACGCAAAAGAGTCCGTACGGAGTGAAAGAAAAAAACATGACATATGCCTTGAAAATTTTTCTGCGAAAAGTCTGAACATGATATTTATAGAATTTTAATTGATTATATCAAGCGGAAACTTTCGAAGTCGATGAACCTCGACGAGAACTTTTTCTCCGTGATACAAAAAAAAACAAATCACGTCTGGCCTTTCTATCGATATAAAAACATTAAAAGAATACGTATAGGGTTTCTTCCTTTTTTTACTGCATAGTTAAAACTACAAGGTGTATTTTCGAAAATAATGAGTCATTAAACACTCTTTTTCACTTTCTTCGTACATTTTTGAGTCGATGCAGGCTAAAATAAAAACATAAACTTTTTGTTTCTATCAATCAAGTTTATTCCTATTATACTTTCGAACGTTTATTTGGATTGAATTGATGTGAACAATGTGGACATTGAATGTGTGAGCCGGTTTCCACTAAAATAATAGAAATTGAATTTATTTTTGATAATTCCTTGCAAAGCTTCGTTACCATTCTGTGTCGTTGTCGGCAGTTGATCAGGTGATTTTTTGTTTGTTGCTGCTTCTGTAATCACTGTGGATACGACCGTCGTTTCAGGATAGATTTCATATGAATCATCAGTTAATTTTGTACATAAGGCAAACGCAATATGAGATTGATCAAGTTGATAGGTTGTGATTAAATCTTTGGGTGCTAACTTTTCCGTATGAATAATATCTTAATGTTCGATACAGACAAATGAAAAGAATTATCGAGAATAAAGAAATAAAACTTCTACTTTGTATAGAAACTGTACTATCGCAATCAGAGAACGGTTGTAATGGTTGAACATCATTTAATTGATCCAATTTTGATTTAATCAGCACAAGTTGTAATCTTGATAAAGTCAATAGCAAAAATGAAGTTTGTTTTTTTTCTTCTCAATTACCTCATAATAAATTTATCCCGTTCATTTGTTTCGACTTTGATATACGTCGGATTTTCATCTGGTACTTGAATATCATTATGATCTTTTTGAAATTTATACGGACTATAATAATGTCCATGTCCTTGAATAAATTTCGTTATTAAAGCAATACGAATATACAGATTTGAAAAAACATATTTGTCGCTCGATGGTAGCTTTAGCAAAATCTCAATTATTTGTTTATTTCTCAATCATTAATTTTACTTGTAAAGTAATAAAATGATTTCCTGCACTGTCAGCTATATATCTTGGCTTTCGAACGGCACCATTCTGCGGGAAATAATCCGATTTATATCGTGCTCGGTAGGTTTGTTCAAGAGGATAGACGAGACATATTTGTTTGGATTTAATTTGTGAATCACTAACGACACAATCCGAAGGTGGCAGAGACGAAAATGTTGTTGCTAAAAGAAGAAATTTTCACAAAAAAATCGAAATTCTATATCGATACACTGAGAATGAACGATTGGTAATGTATTATTCGTTTCTATTTGATCACTATCGTCTGTTGAATCTAATGCTAAATGATCAAGAATAAAAATAAAAGAAAACAATCTCAAAATGCATACTGAATACGGTCACATTTGATTCATTATCACTAAAACCTTGTTGAAGAAAGTCAATATAATTGTTTATTTGAGCTAGGATTGAATTCGAAAGATATTAAAACTGATTTTATTTGAATTAATAACACACAAACCTTCAGCTAGAAAATACAGATGATTAATTTCGATGTCGTTGTTTTCTTATTCGATTAGCTTACCATTCGGATCCATGCCATGAAATGTTTCTGATGGATTAAATGTGTAAACAAAACGAGTATCTAAATTTCAAAAATTCAATATTCAATAAAATTAATTTCTTATTATACTAATCGATTCGGCTAGATCTTCATTCGCTGATTCAAATGTTGTTGAATCTGAATATATGAAATCAATTCAAATATTGATATCAATTGATAGATTCGAATGATTTACCAGGAAGTAAAATCGAATCGAAATTTTCGTTTCCACTCGATCCCATATCTAAATACAAAATGAAGCTACATCCTACTTCAACTAATCATTATACAATCGAAAACATGCACTTTTTTCTGACTAATAGGTTAAGTTCGTAGAGGGCATGAATAAATCACGTATTAAAGCACAAGCAAAAAAAAACATTTTAATTATAAAACGAAGTGAATTTTGAAATCTGTACATTTTATTATACTTATTTAATCATATGTATATCATTAGTTCATAATTTTAATTGACGTTTCAAGGAGAAGAATCTATGTTGGAATATTCCAACAACCTATGTTTATTGTATGACAAATTTTTCTTTCTCTCGTATGTCGTCATTTAGTCACATTTGTATTTGCTCTCTGCCTTTTTTTTATCGACCATATGCATTAATCAAAAACGTTTCTGTTTTTTTTATCGTATCTTTGACATTCGAAACGAAAAAGGAAAAAAAACTTCAAATAAATGATAAGAAAGCAAGTGTGTGTGTTTATTTATTTTATAATGTTAGACATTGAGACAAAAATCACAGAAGAAAAAAACAGAAATCAAATTTTCGAATTTCAGGATTATGCAGCAATTAATTTTTGAAATTTTAGCCGCGCGGAGGAGTCCCTTCAGTGTGGCGCAACCAAACGAGTAATCTAAAGCAGCAGAACATTATTCGATTGAAATTTTTTTCGAGCCAAAAACTCGACATACTGGTAAGCCAATATTGTTTCGACGTCGTTTTGATACCGTTGAACTTGAGTCATCGTTATCTTCGAATGCCGATGATTTACGTTTGTTCGATTTGCTTGGCGTTTTTTCAGCTACTGTAATGATAAAAAAAAACATTTTTCTTAGAATTGTTCGTTCTTATTAAAAATAAAAACTTACCATCGTGAATATTTTCAGTTTGACATGAAATATTCGAGATATAAACGACGTTGTCCTGTTGCACAGCGAGTTGAAAAACAATTTTATACGACAAGAGTTGATAATCTCGTTTAAAATCTTTGCCTAAAGCTGCAACACCGGTATTTCGTGGATTGGGGCTTGTATCTAATTAGAAAACAATGATATTAACAAAACAAAGCAAAATACGGTTAAAATAACTTACATTTTTGGGCCGCACGAAACATAGTTTGAGTATCGAATGGAATGAGATCGAATGAGTATTCATCGCATTTTTTGTAAATAATTGACATACGTGGGAATCTAAAATATTTCGAAAATGAAATCAATATTGTTTTATTAGATTTTTTTGCTTTACTTTTTTTCCAACGCTTGAATTTCATTCACATCAAACGGTATAAAAACCGATGCATAACCGAGTTTTGTTGCCTGGGGAACGCGATAGGCAAGATCATTGGCATGAACAAACATTTGATGATTATCGTCGCCAATAATCGTAACTAACGTTGCAACAACGCCTAATACTTGATTTGATACGGGTCGAATCGCTTTTAAAAATTCAGGCAACTAGAGAAGAAAAAAAAGAAAGTGACGTCATTGCAAGTGGGGAAAAAAGTGAAATCATACTTGAAGCGACATGGGATGGTATCGAGAATCCGGGAGAAATCGATCGCCATCCGAAATGTAACGAAGACGTTTGTTAGCCATTGGCTGCTGTTTAATGGCCATAGTTCCGTATGGTTCGGGAAATAAATTGGGAAACATTTGATATTGTATACCATTGTCAGCTCCAGCTGCTGTTTTCAGTATTGGGGAATTTTGAGTTTCAAATGATTGTTCATTTGAAGCATCGATCATTTGAATGAGTTCTTCGTCAACTTCAAATAATGGATTTTGTTCAGATGAAAAAATCTCTTGAGATGGCGAGCCCAATGCTAAAAATTGAAGATCCAAGGCAGTATCTCCTTCATTATCCGGTGCTTCGGCAGTATCTTTTAAAGGAACATCATCGTTCAGGAAAATATCCGAGAAGTCTGTCGGATCTTCGTCATCATCTGAGAAAAAAAATCATTCAGTTTAACAAAAGCAATTAATCATGAATTAGTCACTTACAATTATTGAGATTTAGATTATTTAAGTTAAAATCAGAAAATAAATCTGTATCGAATTCCGGTTGTTTAATTAAACTGTCGATATCGAGTGAATCCATGTTTAATAAATTCTTGTGAAAGAATTGATGTGGCTTGTTTGAGTATACTTGGAGAGAAATATAACGAAGAAAGAGAAGTAACGAAGGTTATATGCTCGCCGACTTTTCCACTGTGGACTCGTTGTTTTTTCTTGTTCTTTTTTTTCTCTCTCTCTCTCTCTCGCCTATTGACTCAAATAAAAATAACGCGACAGCAAAACAAAAAAAACATTACGTTATGAAGCCGTCTTTGATAGTGAAAATAGAAAAATATTTCGCAATCTTGTCTCTGGTTGTGATAGTAATAAAACTGAAATGCTGAGTCAGTAAAATGAGTGTTTTATTGGAATGCATGTATGTGTGCGATTTCATCGGTAAATATGACAAATAAATTGATTGAAAAAATGGAAAATGTTGCAGATGAGGCCCTTGAACAGAAAATGACTAGATTGGATTAAGTTGTCTTTTTTCGTTTGACAGAACGTCCTTCTTCACGATCACTATCCGTATCGTTTGCTGCTCGTTTTGTTGAACCTGTTGTAGAATCTTTTAAGGCAGAAAGAAAAACAAAATATTTTTTCATTTATTAAAACTATCATTTGATTTACTTTGTTCGAGAACATTTGTCTCACATACTATATCCGTACCATGGATAATGCCGTTTCGTTCAATTACTAATTGGCAATGGATTCGACTGGCTTTTAAATTGTATTTTTGTTGGATTTTTTTCGCATCTTTAACTGACATGTTTTCACAACATTTGCTTTCGTTTATATTCGATTGCTCATCGTTTTTAACCAATTGAAATGGTTTCAGTTCGGATCTGTATGCTGATAGTTTTTGTTTAATAATGGCAAGACGTGGCAGTCTGAAAGAGAAAGTTTTGCGTCATCAAGATTTGAATAAAGAGAAAAAAAACAATAAATCTATACTTTTTCTTTTTTCCTTCGATCTCACGGTCTGACAATGGGACGCAAACAGTTCCATCATTCAATTTGTGAACGTCATCTGCATGATATTCCAATTGATTTACATGAAAATATGTTTGAGTCGATGGATTTTCGTTATAGGTGACTAGCGCAAGTCGCAACATTAGAGTTGTGGGAAAATTTCGATCCATTTCGTTGAATGAGGGCAACTAAAATAAAATCATTATGTAAATGCAAAGACAAGAATTGATGTACTTTGATGACCATTGGATTGGTACGAGATTTTTCTAGTTGGCGTTTGCCATCACTTGCATATCGAGGGTGCAGATTTTTAGGCGGTTGCACTTCTACGCTCATCACTCGATCTTGAATTGACTTGTCAACAACGAATCCCAGAAAAAAATCCTCAACAGTTCTCAAGATATTTTCCTCCGATGGTAGTTGTATGTCACTGGTGTTGTTTTCTAATTCTAAAATTAAAATATTGGAGAAATAAATCAAACAAATAAATATCATTATACCAGGATTATTTGTTTCGACGGTCACTTCATTAGTAGGACCTGAATTTCTCTCTAAAAATACTCATTGACCAATAGATAAAAACAAAATTACCTTCAAAATAGTTCAACCAGTCGTATTCAGAGACTTCCTGATCATTATGAACGATGGTCGTGTTACCACTTGAATCTTCTCTTAGATTCATTGATAATTCAGCTTGAACAGCTAAAGGTTCATCATTCGCGCTCAACATTGAGTTAAGTTCTGCGAAATCAGATTCGCCAAATGGACTATGAAAAACTAAAACAATGTATGATTCCTATGTCATCAATGCATATTCTACGTATTTAACTTACTGTCGTTGGGTTGCTGAGTTATAATTGATGAGTAATCTTGTTCGAAAATAGGCTCGATCATATCGTTTTTAATAAAAGCTTGTCGGAACAGATCTATCGCGCTTTTAAATCAACTTTTTTCCCACTCTCAAAAGATGTTGCTTTTTCACTTGTAAAAAAAAGATTGGTATAAAGAAACTCGTATCAAAATGAAACAACAAATACTAGTGATTCATCTTCGTAAAAGAAATGGCAACTGAGTTTATTTGATGTGAATTTTTTTATTGTTGTATGAAACATGGTTTTGACATTTTAAAATAGAATGAGAAGAGAAAAGAGAACACTATGAGACCGGAAAAATACAACGGTTGCACTGTTTATGAGTACGATTGTATCGAGAAAATGAGATCTGTCATTTACTGATTTCAATCTATCAAAGGGAAAAAATATTGAATTTTCTTGATTGATTAAAATAAATTCAAAAGTTTTACTGTAGATGAAGGTGTTTGTTTTACAAGTAACATGAGTAAATATATGCTGGTCGTTTTTTTCAATCACAATTTGGCAGGCAATTTGAGCTGATTCTGTATTATAGAATTTGCGAAACTTCTTTGCATTATTAACTGTTGATTTTTTAGAATTAATTGGATCTTAACAAAGAAAATAAATAAATATTATAGCAAAAGAGATTGTATACATGTATCGCATTCTATATCAGTTGGGTTGTGAACATATGGGATAACATCGAACGTATAATCTTTGTATAGAGTTTTAGTTATTCCTAGTTCTTTTAATCTAAACGAATAGA
>Ga0209952_1003099_pt1 | contig 11813 bp, 13 predicted proteins | sample ThiBiot_750_biof_2_FD_183951 | JGI IMG/M metagenome (GOLD analysis project Ga0209952, IMG submission 183951) | Wastewater bioreactor microbial communities from Cape Town, South Africa - Thiocy_cont_750_biof (SPAdes) | ecosystem: Engineered > Bioreactor > Thiocyanate-remediating >...
CCTTGATCTCGCTTGGCCGCCATCTAAAGCGCTCGTTCCGAAGTCGCCATTGCCGGTCGTTGACAAGCATTGGATGGTGTCGCGGGCATAGTCTCCCGCGCCATCGTCGACCGTCATCGCCTGCGAGCGGTGCGGCAACCGTCTGCAATGCCGACTAAGGCCATCAGTTTGCTGGGCAAGGGCGAGCAATCAGCGACAATGGCAATCGGCGAAATTGAATGATTGGGTCACTACGGCCGCACCATCCATCATGGAATGAACAATGCACGAGAGCTGGATCAGGGGATTGGCGCTCATTGCGCTGGCATGCACCGCAGCAATCGGCCCACTGGGAGCCAGCGCCGCAAACTGCCCAGACTTCGAGGCAGACCCAGTATCCACGGCGCTACGGAGACCGGTGACGGGCGGCGATACGGAACCCAGCGCGGGCTTCGGGATGCGAACGAACCCAGTTCTCGGTGCTGCTCGCTTACATACCGGCGTCGATTGGACCGCGCCGATGGGAACCGCAGTCGTTGCCGCCGTCCGTGGTCGCGTCATCGCAGCAGGAACCGAGGGAGCTTACGGCAAGCGGGTGATTGTCGATCACGGGGCGTCCTACCAGACCATGTATGCCCAGCTCGGAACAATCACCGTGGCTGTCGGAGATTGTGTTGCGGCGGGCGACCTCATCGGTACGGTCGGCGTATCGGGCCTCACGACACACCCTCACCTCCATTTTGAAGTGCGGCACAAGGGCCAACCCATCGATCCCATGTCTCTGAGTTGGGTCAGGCCTTGAATTGGGTGGCGTGTCACGGAGGTCGTGCATGAAACGGCTACTGATTTTTGGCCTTGTCGGGCCGACCATAGGCTTCCTGCTGGCCGTGCTCACGGTAGCCGCCCTGGGCTTTTGGCCTTCGGGCGGGACGGTGCTTGTTGGCCTGTTCGTCGATGCGTTTGCCGCCGGCGTCGTTCCCGCCGTTCTAACCGGTTGCGTGGATGCTCATCTGGCATCGAGAACCGGTCTCGGTCGCCGGATCCTGCCTACCTCAGCGGCAGGCTATTTCCTATGTGTCGTGGTCGGCCTGGTGTTTCTCAGCCACAAGCTACCAATTATAGCGATCATGATATTCGCGCTCTATGGCATGATTGCTGCGGCGGCTTGTTCCGCGCTCGCGAGCAGAGCAGTCGCTAAGGACATGAAATGAGCATGATCGTTCCATCGGACAACCGGATACTCTACTTCGGTCGCGATCGGGAAGGGTTCCGCTTCCTCTCGCATTTCCACGCCAGTCCGATTGTCATGAATGGCGAAAGCTGGCCGACCGTGGAGCACTATTATCAGTCACAGAAGTCAGCCAACCCGGAATACAAAGCCGCGATCCGGGAAGCCATTCATCCCGGCCTCGCTAAGCGTCTCGCCGCACCCCCGTCTGCACCGCGCCGCATCTCGCAAAACTCATGGTTTCGGAAGAATGGCGAGCAGCCGCGCGCCGATTGGCATGATGTGAAGCTCGACATCATGCGTCGTGCCGACCACGCCAAGTTTACGCAGAACGAGGACTTGGCGCTCCTGCTGCTGGCAACCGGCGATGCGGAGTTGATCGAGGATTCCCCAGGCGAGCCCTTCTGGGGGAGCGGCCCGGATGGCGCTGGTCTCAACTGGGCGGGCAGGGTCATCATGGAGGTCCGCGACGCGTTGCGGAGCAATGGTTTACGGAAATGAACATGAGGTCGTCATTGGAAAGCTCGGCTCACGGCAGCCGCGCATCGTCGGGCAAATCTGGAACTGGTGCGCAACCGCGCGAGATCTCGGGGAGCGTACCGGTGATCGTCAATGCGTCTGCCGCTCGGCATACGCTGCTCAGAATTGTCACCCGGCCGAACCTCATTCATGTCGTTGCGCTGGTGTGGAGTGTCGGACTTCTCGGCAGTCCGGCGCGGGCTGATCCTCCACCAGTGTCCAAACCTCGGTCACGAGTGGAAGCGTTCGGTGGCGCTCTTGCGTCCGCTTGGACGTTTTGGGAGGCGCCGACCGCAGGTGGATCGGCGCTGATACCCAAGGTGCAATACGTCGGGCCGATCAGTCGCGGTTTCAGGATGTCCGCGGAGTGCCGTGGCAGCGGTCCGTCGATCTACATCTCGATCGACAATCCGAATGCTCGTTTGCAGAAGCTTCGCTTCGACGTGCTGATCCCGGTGGTCTTTCGAATAGCAACCAAAAGCTCGCTTACCCTTGGCCGTGTACGAGTGACCGGAAGGCTCACCGGAGGTTACACGGCCAATACCAATCGTGTCACCATCGGCATGGCCCTCACTGATGCCGCGCGTGCGATCAATCTCATCGATGGCAATGCCGAAACCTCAGCGCCCCTTCTCGTCGTCGAAGTCGCGGGCACGGCGGGGACTTTCGACCTGGCCGGCGCACGCGACACTTTCGTGCTCCTCAAACGTGCCTGTGAATCAAGGAAGCTGTAGCGTGATAGTACGCTCGGCGCTGTGTTTAAATCTGCCCCGGGGATCGCTCGGCGCGTCGAGTTGACTGCGTGCCAATGCTGCCACGGCCGAATTGTTGCTGGAGTAGACGCGCAACTTGGTAGTTCGCGCGCTGCGGAAAGCTGCACGGTAATATCAACGCTATGATGGGGGAAAGCGAGTGGACTTGCGCCACTTACATTATATTGTTGCCAGCGCTCGTAACGGCAGCTTCAGCGCCGCTGCGCACGAATTCAATGTCCGGCAACCGATCGTCAGTAAGCGCATCAAAGAAGTCGAGGAAGAGCTTGAGGTCAAGCTGTTCATTCGGTCGACCGCGGGCGCCCGTCTGACACCAGCCGGTGAGGCGTTCGTCGTCGAGGCGCGCCGCATTATCGAGGATTTCGATCGTCTTGCCGAGCGCGCAAGAGCGAGCGGCGCCGGTACGCTGGGGCGCATCGTCGTCGGCTTCTACAAGTCGCTCTCGCAAGGCGCGCTGCGCACGTTCATCGACGATTTCCGCGATCGTTATCCCGATATCGACCTTGACCTGCTCGAAGTGCCGTTCGCCGAAATTGTCGCCGGCCTTCATTCCGGACGGGTCGACGCAGGGCTCATCCTGGGCGATCCGGGCAAGTGCGAGGTCTTCGACTCCCTCGCGCTCTGGTCGGAACATCTCATGGTGGCATTGCCGAACGATCACCGCCTTGCGGAAAAATCCGTCGTCTACTGGCCGGAGCTGAAGGGCGAGCGCTTTCTCATCAGCCACAACGATCCCGGCCCCGACATCCGCAACATCCTGCTTCGTCATCTGGCGGCGCCATCCGATCACCCCCAGATCGTCACGCGCCGTCTCAACCGCGATAACATCCTCAGCGAGGTCGGCAGCGGCGAGGGCATCAGCCTGCAATGCGAATCCGCGTCGGGCCTGACCGGCTTCGGCGTCGTCTTCCGGCCGCTGCACGACGGCAACGGCGCCACGCGGCTCGGCTATATCGTTTGCTGGAAGCCGGACAACATCAATCCGGTGCTGAATACGCTGCGCAATGCTTTCAAGGAGGCCATGTTGATTCGGCCGTGACCTGTCCTCAGCTAGCATCGAAGGCCCGAAGCAGCACCGAACATTTCTAGTATTTTTTCGATCGCCTACGATGGGCTACGCCGGACCGCGACAATTCAAATAAATCCTGTTGCCCGCACACGATTACTACCTTTCTTGATTGTCTCCGTCGCCATCCGACCGACTTACGGATGGCCGAAGCGGGGGCACGATGGCGGGGCATCATCATAGCAACGAAGGATTGTCGCGCGGCGCGCGCATGCTGCGCACGGCACTCGGCCCGGCCATCGCGCGCTATCTCGAAGACCCCGCCGTCGTCGAAGTGATGTTGAACCCCGATGGCCGGCTCTGGGTCGATCGGCTGCGCGAAGGTCTTGTCGCGACCGACGATGTGCTGATCCCGGCCGACGGCGAGCGCATCGTGCGCCTGGTCGCGCATCACGTCGGCGCCGAGGTGCATCCCGGTAGCCCGCGCGTCTCGGCCGAACTGCCCGAGACCGGCGAACGGTTTGAAGGGCTCTTGCCTCCCGTGGTGATGGCGCCGACCTTTGCCATCCGCAAGCCGGCGGTCGCCGTGTTCACGCTCGGCGACTATGTGGCGGCCGGCATCATGACGGCGGCGCAGGCCGATGTGCTCCGGCTCGCAGTCGAGCGCCGCAAGAACATCCTCGTTGCGGGCGGGACCTCCACCGGCAAAACGACCCTGACGAATGCCTTGCTGGCGGAGGTGGCAAAGACCTCCGATCGCGTGGTGCTGATCGAGGACACGCGCGAACTGCAATGCGCCGCGCCGAACCTCGTCGCGCTGCGGACCAAGGATGGCGTCGCCTCGCTCTCCGACCTCGTGAAGTCATCGCTGCGCCTGCGTCCTGACCGCATTCCGGTCGGCGAGGTGCGCGGCAGCGAAGCGCTCGATCTCCTCAAAGCCTGGGGGACCGGCCATCCCGGCGGTGTCGGCACCATCCATGCCAACACCGCGATCGGCGCGCTGCGGCGGCTGGAGCACGGTGCCCCGCGCCCTGATCGCCGAGACCATCGACATCGTCGCCGTGCTGTCCGGCCGCGGCGCCGAACGGCGCCTTGCCGAAATCGCTCACGTCGACGGACTCGATCCGGCGACTGGTGACTACCGCACGCTCAACGCGCTGCTTCCACCCCAACACCCCGCAAAAGGAGACTCCGAATGATCCGACTTGCCTTGTCTCGTGTGCGCCACTGCCTTGCTGAAACGACGGCGCTTGCCACGATCACGCTGCTGACGGCGGCGCCCGCCCATGCCTCCGGCTCGTCGATGCCGTGGGAAGAACCACTTCAGAAGATCCTCGAATCGATCGAAGGCCCGGTCGCCAAGATCGTGGCGGTCATCATCATCATCACGACCGGCCTGACGCTCGCCTTCGGCGACACCGCGGGCGGCTTCCGGCGGCTCGTGCAGATCGTGTTCGGTCTCTCGATCGCGTTCGCGGCCAGCTCCTTCTTTCTCAGCTTCTTCAGCTTCGGCGGCGGAGCGCTGGTGTGATGGAGGAAGACGTCCGCGGCTTCTTCGCGCCGGTGCATCGCGCGCTGACCGAACCGATCCTGCTCGGCGGCGCTCCCCGCACGGTCGCCATCGCCAACGGCACGCTCGCCGGCGCGGTCGGTCTCGGCCTGCGCCTCTGGATCGCCGGTCTCGTGATCTGGGCGATCGGGCATTTCGCGGCCGTATGGGCCGCGAAGCGCGATGCCCAATTCGTCGACGTCGGCCGGCGACACCTGCGCTATCCGGCGCACATGGACGTGTGAGGTGCGCCGATGCTGAACCTCGCCGAATACCGGAAGAAGAATGCGCAACTCGCGGACTTCCTGCCCTGGGCCGCGCTGGTCGCGCCGGGCGTCGTGTTGAACAAGGACGGATCGTTTCAACGGACGGCACGGTTTCGTGGTCCCGATCTCGACAGCGCCACGCCGGCCGAGCTGGTCGGCACGACCGCGCGCCTCAACAACGCCCTGCGCCGGCTCGGCTCCGGCTGGGCGATCTTCGTCGAGGCGCAGCGTCATCCCGCCACCGACTACCCGGAAAGCCTGTTCCCGGACTCCGCGTCCGCCCTTCTCGACATCGAGCGGCGCGAGCAGTTCGAAGATTCGGGCGTGCTGTTCGAGTCGAGTTACTTCCTCACCTTCGTCTGGCTGCCGCCGGCCGAAGAAGCCTCGCGCATGGAAGCGTGGCTCTACGAGGGCCGCGAGCGCGGCGGCGTCGATCCGTGGGAGCTGCTGAAAGGTTTCGTCGACCGCACCGACCGCGTGCTCAATCTGGTCGAAGGCTTTGTGCCGGAAGCCGACTGGCTCGATGACCCGGAGACGCTGACCTACCTGCATTCGACCATCTCGACCAAGCGCCATCGCGTGCGCGTCCCCGAGACGCCGATGCACCTCGACGCGCTGCTGGCCGATCAGCCGCTCGCCGGTGGGCTGGAGCCGCGGCTTGGCGACTTCCATGTCCGCACGCTGACCGTCATCGGATTCCCGGCCACGACGTTCCCCGGAATCCTCGACGACTTGAATCGACTCGCGTTCGTCTATCGCTGGTCGACACGCGCCATCATGCTCGACAAGACCGATGCCACGCGGCTGGTGACGAAGATCAGGCGGCAATGGTTTGCGAAGCGAAAGAGCGTCGCCGCCATCCTGAAAGAAGTGATGACGAACGAGCAGTCGGTGCTGCTGGACACCGACGCTGCCAATAAGGCCGCTGATGCCGATGCCGCCTTACAGGACCTCGGCTCCGATCAGGTCGGCGAAGTCTATGTCACCGCAACTGTCACGGTTTGGAGTGCCGACCGCACCATCGCCGACGAGAGGCTGCGGCTGGTCGAGAAAGTCATCCAGTCCCACGACTTCACCTGCATCGTCGAAGGCGTCAACGCCATCGAAGCCTGGCTCGGCTCCATCCCCGGTCAGACCTACGCCAATGTCCGTCAGCCGCCGATCTCGACGCTCAATCTTGCGCACATGATGCCGCTGTCGGCGGTCTGGGCCGGGCCGGCGCGGGACGAGCATCTCGGCGCGCCGCCTCTGTTCTACGCCAAGACCGAGGGGGCGACGCCGTTCCGCTTCGCGGTCCATGTTGGCGACGTCGGCCACACCATGATCGTCGGGCCGACCGGCGCCGGCAAGTCGGTGCTACTCGCGCTCATGGCGCTCCAGTTCCGGCGCTATCGCAACTCGCAAGTCTTCGTCTTCGACTTCGGCGGCAGCATTCGCGCCGCGACGCTGGCGATGGGCGGTGATTGGCAGGACCTCGGCGGCACGCTCACCGACGACGCAGAATCCACGTCCGTCTCGCTCCAGCCGCTCGCATTCATCCATCACGTCCCCGAACGGGCCTGGGCTGCCGACTGGCTGGTCGACATTCTTCTCCGCGAGGGCGTCACCGTCACGCCGGACGTCAAGGAATATCTCTGGGCCGCGCTGACCTCGCTCGCGTCGGCCCCGGTCGAGGAACGCACGATCACTGGCCTGACCGTGCTGTTGCAATCGGCGGCGCTGAAGCAGGCATTGCGGCCGTATTGCATCGGCGGGGCGCACGGCCGGCTGCTCGATGCCGAGCACGAATATCTCGGCACGGCGAATGTCCAAGCCTTCGAGACCGAAGGATTGGTCGGCACCAAGGCGGCGCCCGCCGTTCTCTCTTACCTGTTTCACCGTATCGAGGCTCGCTTCGACGGGCGGCCGAGCCTGCTCATCATCGACGAGGGCTGGCGCGCGCTCGATGACGGCGGCTTCGCCGACAAGATCAAGGAATGGCTGAAGACGCTCCGTAAGAAGAATGTCAGCGTCGTGTTCTCTTCGCAGTCCCTGGCCGACATCGAAGCCTCGCCGATTGCGGCGGTTCTGGTCGAGAGCTGCCCGACACGCATCTTCCTCGCCAACGAACGCGCGATCGAACCCCAGATCACAGCCGTCTATGAGCGGTTCGGGCTCAATGCCCGGCAGATCGAGATCATCGCGCGGGCGACTCCGAAGCGCGATTACTACTGTCAGTCGCGGCGCGGCAACCGACTGTTCGAGCTTGGGCTTGGATCGGTCGCGCTGGCGCTGTGCGCATCATCCGACAAGGCCGCGCACGCACTGATCGACGAACTGCTGCGCGACGGCGCGCGGCCGTATTTCCTCGAAGCGTGGCTCTACGCCAACGACATCGCCTGGGCCGGCGACCTCGTTCCCAACCTCACCAACGTCATCGACTCGTCCGCCGCGGCGGACCGGCCGGTTTCCGTCGATCCAGCAGAACAGGAGACGCCCTCATGAAAGCAATATCCCGATCCGCTTGCCTGCGGCACACGCTCGCCGCTGGCGTGTTTTCAATTGGCATCACGTTGATCGCCGCGCCGGCGTCGGCGCAGATCGTATTCGATCCGTCGAACTACACGCAAAATGTCCTGACCGCTGCGCGTGCGCTTCAGCAGATCAACAATCAGATCACGTCGCTCGCCAATCAGACGCAGATGCTGATGAACCAGGCCAGGCAGCTCGCCAGCCTGCCGACGTCGGTTATCTCCCAGATCGAAGGCAATTTCGCCGAGATGAAGCGGTTGATGGGTGAGGCCGATCGGCTTGCCTACAACGTCAGCAATATCGAGTCGCAATTCTCGTCGACCTTTCAGAATTTTGCGGTCGGCAAGTCCGACGCGCAGCTCATCGCTTCCGCGCGTGAACGCTGGCAGCAATCGCTTTCAGCCTACGAGCACTCGCTGAAGGCCGGCGCCGTTGCCGTGCAGAACCTCGATAGCACGCGCTCGCAGACCGGCACCTTGGTCGCCTCCAGTCAATCGGCGGTCGGTGTCCTTCAGGCGACGCAGGCCGGCAATCAGCTTCTCGGCGTCCAGACGAGTCAGCTCGCCGATCTCACCACCATGCTGGCCGCGCAGGGCCGTGCCGACGCCTTGGAGAAATCCCGTCAGGCCGCCGCGCAGGAGCAGGGCCGCGAGCAGTTCGGCCGCTTCCTGGCGGGAAGCGGCTACAGCCCCACCACCGTCCGCATGTTCCACGACTGAGGGGACGGATATGGATTGGGAAGTCGTCGCCCGAGTCGCTGCCGTCCTTGCTGTCGCGGCCCTCCTGGTGGCGTGCGCCATCGCGCTGCGCCCCGATGCGGCCGACGAACCTCCGCCGCAGCCGGTTCAATCGCAGAGCGGCGAGCCCGCATCGAGCGAATTGCTCCGCTGCCGCGAACTTGGCGCGGCCGCGCTCGACGATGCCGGTTGCAAGAAGGCATGGGCCGACAGCCGCCGCCACTTCCTTGAAGGCGATGCGGAGCGGTCGCGGCCATGAACACTGGCGTCATCGATCGCTTTCTGGAGACCTTTACGCGCTACATCGACAGCGGGTTCGGCCTGCTCGGCGGCGAGATCGGATTCCTCACCTCGACGCTGATCGTCATCGACATCACGCTGGCGGGCCTGTTCTGGGCGTGGGGTGCCGACGAGGACGTGCTTGCCCGCCTCGTCAAGAAGACGCTCTATATCGGCTTCTTCGCCTTCATCATCGGCAATTTCAACAAGCTCGCCGGCATCGTTTTCCAGTCCTTCAGCGGCCTCGGGCTGAAGGCCGGCGGATCGTCGCTCACAGCCGAGACCTTGCTTCAGCCCGGCCGCGTCGCGCAGGTCGGCATCGACGCCGGCAATCCCATCCTCAAGGCCGCCGGCGACCTGATGGGCTACATCTCCTTCTTCGAAAACTTCGTGCAGATCATGGTGCTGATGATCGCCTGGGCGATCGTGCTCATCGCCTTCTTCATTCTCGCAGTCCAGATCTTCGTCACGCTGATCGAGTTCAAGCTGACAACCTTGGCCGGGTTCGTCTTGATTCCGTTCGCGTTGTTCAACAAGACGGCCTTTCTGGCCGAAAAGGTGCTCGGCAACATCGTCGCCTCCGGCGTCAAGATTCTCGTGCTCGCGGTCATTGTCGGCATCGGCTCTGGCCTGTTCAGCGAGTTCACCTCCGGTTTCTCGGGCACGCCGACGATCACCGACGCGCTGGCGCTCGTGCTCGGCGCGCTCTCGCTGATGGGACTGTCGATCTTCGGCCCCGGCATCGCCACCGGCCTTATCTCCGGCGCGCCGCAACTCGGCGCGGGCGCCGCCGTCGGCACCGGCCTTGCCGCCGCGGGCATCGGCGCGGCCGGTGTGATGGGAGCGGGCGCGGCCTTGGGTGGAGGCGCCGCCGCCATCGGAGCTGGCGGACGCATGACGGCCGCAGCGGCGCGCGGCGGCGCGCATCTCGCCGGCGCGACATCGGGTGCGTATAGCGGCGGCGCATCAGGCCATGCCGGCATGGGCGCCGTCGCTGGCGGTCTCGGCGGCGTCGCCAAGGCAGGCGCATCCGCCGCGATCCAGCCCGTGCGGCAGGCCGCGTCGCGTGCGGCCGCGTCCCTCAAATCCAGTTACGCCGCCGGCCGTGCTGCGACCACAGGCGGGCAATCCTCGTCCGCAGCGGCCGCGGCCACGGCCACTCAATCCCCGTCAGCATCTGGCGCACCGCCGGCCTGGGCCACGCGCATGAAACGCAGCCAGACCATGAGCCACGGCGCCACCGCCGCCGCCCATGCCGTGCGCTCCGGCGATCACGGCGGCGGCTCCATGTCCGTTTCTCTCCATCAGGATGACCACAAATGAATCTCTTCCGCCGACCTTCGGTACGCTATGCGCGCACGCCCGAACCCGAAACCCCGTATCTCAAAGCTGCGCAGGTCTGGGACGAGCGCATCGGCAGCGCGCGCGTCCAGGCCAAGAACTGGCGCTTGATGGCCTTCGGTTCATTGGCGCTCGCCGGAGGCTTCGCGGCTGCGCTGGTATGGCAATCGACGCAGGGCACCGTCGTTCCCTGGGTGGTGCAGGTCGACAAGTTCGGCGAGGCGCAGGCGGTGGCTTCGGCTGTTTCCGATTATCGGCCGACCGATCCGCAGATCGCGTGGCATCTGGCGCGCTTCATTGAGCAGGTGCGCAGCATTCCGGCCGATCCGGTCATCGTCCGGCAGAACTGGCTCCGCGCCTACGATTACACGACCGACCGCGGCGCCATTGCACTGAACGATTACGCGCGCGGCAACGATCCCTTCGCGAAGGTCGGCAAGCAGCAGGTCTCCGTCGAGATTTCCAGCGTCATTCGCGCCTCGCCGGAGAGCTTCCGCATCGCCTGGCTGGAGCGCCGCTACGAGAACGGCCAGCTCTCCGGCGCCGAACGCTGGACCGCCATCCTGACCGTCGTGATCCAGCAGCCGCGCACCGCCGACAAGCTGCGCGCCAATCCGCTCGGTGTGTTCGTCAACGCAATCAACTGGTCGAAGGAGATGGGGTGATGGGGGACATCAGAAGGAATGCTGCGCCGGCGCTGATCGCCATGATGCTGGCAACGACAGCGCTCGCCGGCTGTGCCAACAAGTTCATTCCGCCGGACATCGACTACGACGATGCCGCGCCCGCCGTGCTCAGCGCCGATCCGGTCGGGCCGGTGCAGGTGGTCGAACTGCCGAAGCCGCTTCCGCTGCCGGGCCAGTTGAAGCCGGTCAACGCCGGGAAGACGAAACCCGAGCCCTCCGATCCCAAGAAGCGGATCGCCCAGGCCAATGAAGCGGCGCGGATGCAGCCCGTGCGCAACGGCTTCATTAACGCCGTGCAGGTCTATCCTTTCGTCGTCGGCGCGCTCTATCAGGTCTATGCCGCGCCGGGCCAGGTTACGGACATCGCGCTTCAACCGGGTGAGCAGCTTGTCGGCGCCGGCCCCGTCGCCGCCGGCGACACGGTGCGCTGGATCGTCGGCGATACGCTCAGCGGCACCGGGCAGGCCGCCCAGGTCCACATTCTCGTGAAGCCGACGCGGCCGGACCTTCAGACCAACCTTGTCATCAACACCAACCTGCGCACCTACCACATGGAGCTGCGCTCGACCGAGAAGACCTACATGGCTTCGGTGTCGTGGCAGTATCCGCAGGATCAGTTGATCGCGCTGCGCCGCCAGAATGCGCAAGCTGCGCTGACGCAACCCGTCGCGTCCGGCGTCGACATCTCGAAGCTGAACTTCCGCTACCAGATCGAGGGCGATGACGCGCCGTGGCGTCCGCTGCGCGCCTTCGACGACGGCAACAAGGTCTATATCGAGTTTCCGTCGGGGATCGGCCAGGGCGAGATGCCGCCGCTGTTCGTCATCGGTCCGTCCGGCAACTCCGAACTGGTCAACTATCGCGCCCGCCAGAACTACTACGTCGTCGATCGTCTCTTTGCCGCTGCCGAATTGCGCCTAGGGGACAAGGACAGCGAGA
>Ga0209952_1003100_pt1 | contig 11810 bp, 10 predicted proteins | sample ThiBiot_750_biof_2_FD_183951 | JGI IMG/M metagenome (GOLD analysis project Ga0209952, IMG submission 183951) | Wastewater bioreactor microbial communities from Cape Town, South Africa - Thiocy_cont_750_biof (SPAdes) | ecosystem: Engineered > Bioreactor > Thiocyanate-remediating >...
CTGATTCAGAAGCTGATTTTGAAGATTTTCAAATTTTCATCGAATTTCAATTTTACCTATATTTTTAACCAGTTAAGAAGATTTGAGACAATATCGAGCTTAGCTTAGGGGCAGAAGGGTGCAAAATCTTAGATTATTCTCTTTTTTATCTCGCAAGTAAAGGATAACAACTAAAATGAGTTGTGTGATTATGAAACAGGATTATCCGAGTAATAACGAACAAGTTTGACAAACCTCCGTTGTTTAGACATGTTCCTATTACAAAATTCAAAACAAAAACTTAGAATTCAAATAAAATTGCTGATTTGGTTCGAAAAAGCTATGATATCCTTCATAAATCGCAAAAGAAAACTTACTGATTTTTCTCCTGACTTTTGAAAAAAAATCTCTTGTAAATCCCTGATTTTGAAATTTTCGATTTGATCACTCTCGAACGAATGTGATAAATAATCCAATTGTACAATTGCATTTTTCTTATTCTAGTCTAGAGAAGATTTCTACACGTATATAACGACATTTATTAGTATAGTAATGATGATAACTACGAAGACAACATCTATATGTCTATTTGAATTGTTATTGATTAAATACGTTTCTTTGCCATGTACATGCAAAACTGAGAAAAAAAAGAAAATTATTTTTAGAATTTTGAAAATTCAAAAAGAAAAAGATTTACTTCATCGAATAAAATTTGTCCACCGTCATTTGAATCAATGGCATCGAATTCTTCTTGTAAACTTTGTTCATCATTATTATCTTCACCTAATAAGTGATAACCTTTCTTGAATTCGATGATCATCGTTCGTATCTAATTCTTCGAATATTTTGCTTATTTCATCATATTGTTTTAGTAGTGAAACAAGTTTTTCGAATTCTCGTAATTCAACAAAACCATTCTAGAAGGTAAAGCATGTCTATTACTTTTATATCAAACAATTATATTTACATACACCAGTCGTATCTGCCTCTTTGTATGCTCTCATAATTGCCTTTTTGTTTGTTCCAAATTGTGGATAGAAATGTGTTACAGCTCGATCGATTTCTGCCAACGATAATCGACCATTACCATTGTCGAATTGTTTAAATAACTAGAGCAAAACTTTTGTGCAATAGATATGTCAAAACAAGTTTTTCTTCTTACTTGCTTTATTTCTTCTTTACTCATTTTGTTGAATAGAAAAATAAATTGTGACGTTTCTTTTTTTCTTTCCAAAGTTTCAACGTTCTCGCCAAATACATTTCTCCATGACTACTTTTCTTCTTCTCAATATGCTCGATAGAACATGCAATTACAATGAGTCATGTAATTGATTATAAAAACTTTTTTCTTTTTCTTCCTTGGAAAATTCCGTATAATCGAATAAAAGATATTGCGCAACGTATATATATTCATTTTTCGTATTTTAATGGCAAAGAATACATATGGAGGAATAAGATTTAGTGATCTTCATCAATTCAACGCTAAATTTGTGTGTACTAGTTGTTCGTTATTGCTGTATAGACCATATCAGCTGTCCTGTTGTGGCGCTCTGATTTGTGAAGGATGCCGTGCAGATGAGTAAGAGGATTTTTTTTGGGAAATTTCACTCGAATATTGGGAAAATTTTGTTTTCATCTTTAGACAACCATTTATTTGTTCAAATTGTAAAATGGAACAACCAACGAGACAAGTAAATTATTTTAATGAAGTATTTTAATATATTTAATTGAATTTTTAGGCAATATTGGATCGAGCTGTTGATCGAGAAATGAAAACTTTACATGTCGGATGTTTTAACTGCAAATGGACGGGAATATATGAAGATTATCTTGTAAATTTAGATTTTTATGAAATATTTTTCGATTGCCATTTTTTTTTGTTTATTTAATAGAAACATTTGGAAAATAAACACAAAGATTTTCAATGTGAACAATGTCAAGAACGATTCTTTTCAAGAAATTCATATAGACAACATCAGTTAGAAACATGTGAACATCGACGTTTATCGTGTGGTCTACCAAATTGTGAAACATCGGTATAAAAGATTGATGTTTAGTTTCCAATTTTTAAAAGTGAATAATTATCTTCTAGATCAAACATAGTGAAATGCATAAACATTATTTATCAACTACACATCAGAATATTCTGAATAAGACTATTATGAAATCTCGTCATAGAAAAAGAACAGATTATCGATCTATTAGGGAAATGCACGGAAAGGCTGTTTCAATTTTGGACATCATAAATAATGAAAACGCAAGAATAAAGACTGAATTCGGTCGTGAAAGAACTGATTTTGACAAAAACAAATCTGAAATTGATCAATTGAAAATTGTTCAGAAACAAACGAATGAACAATTTCAAAATTTATTTAATAATTTTACAAATATGCAAACGCAAATGCAACAGATCAAACAATCAGATATTTTAACTTTAGATTCAAATGCATCGATGATTATCTCATATGTTTATCCAATGAATGCAAAATTATCAACTTTTCAAACTTCGGGATACGGTTACAGATTTTCTGTTCGTCTATCTACAACAATCATTCAACAGAATGAATTCCTATCATTAACTGTCAATTTATTAAATGGAGATTATAATAATATTCTACCATTTCCATTTCCATACAATATTCACTTTATTTTATGTGATCAATCATCTAAGCATGAAGACTTTTGTTATATTCTTAAACCAGATCGTCATTTATCTGCACTTGCTCGACCTACTAGCGAACGAAATGAAGATATTTCTATACTCGACTTTTGTCCTATGGAAAAACTTACCAGTAAATATGTTCAAGATGGAAAATTTTTCCTACGAATATTTGTTGATTTTTTAAATTCGATATAAACTGTTATGTTTTTTTTTGTTAAGAATAAACTTTCATAAAGGATAAAAGACATTATCTCACCGTTTTTTTTTGAATGTTTGAACCTGTGGTTTTCGAGATCATTTGGTAATAAACTAAAGTGCATACGTCGACAAAGAAAAAGATCTTATTTGGATATATTTTACAATATCTTCGAACTGGTATTAGACCAGTAGATTCTACTTCAGAATTATTACAAAGAGATATACTTATAGAAGCACAATTTTATTAACTTGATTCTCTTATCAATTTATTAAACAAAGAAGTTCCATCGGAGAATTTCTATTCGAATAGCAAAATATTATCATTGGATAATCAGAAAATGCTCAATAAAATAAGTAAATACGATGGTCAAAAATGGCAATTAATCTATTGTGATAGTCGAGATGGTTACTTTTCGACAATGTGTGTTATTCGATCGAAAACTGGATTTATTTTCGGAGGATTCACTTCAATTCCATGGAGCTCAGTCAAAGAAGAAAAATCAATCTGAATGTCGTACTATTTTTCCAACACATTATCAGGATTTTGTGGGTGATAGTTATTTTGCATGTGATGAAATAGAAATATTCACTCTTATTTAATAAATTAACATTGAATATGAGGATCAATTCGAATAATTTGATCTGGAGCATTTCCACGATCAGAAAAATACATTATATAATTGTCAGTAATCAATGTATCCATAATTTGTCCATTGCTCACTGATAGATTTCCTAATAAAATTCCACTTTTGTCAAAAATGTAAACAGCCGGCATTTCAAATGAATACCAGAACCGACCACATTCATCAATAGTTACGAATGTTCCACCAGTAGCGTTATAAACAGAACTAGTGTTTAAAACTAATGTTTCAGTCCACTGTGTACTATTCGCAACAGCACTGTACGAATATACAGTTTTATCTGGATATGATGTTGAATAGAAATAAGTATTGTTGACTGCAACCAATCCATGTACTCCGGTATAATTAGTTCTTTGTTTGTATGCAAACGTATAATTAAAAGATCCAGGTGAACTTCGATTAAAGAAAATCGTGGCATTTTTATCAACCAAACTGACTATCATTGTTTGTGCATTATTAAGGAAGATAATACTACGCATATTATTGAGTTCAGTTGAAACGATATTATTAAGAACTAGAAGACTTTGACTATCAATGACTGTAATTGGACCACTAATAAAACCAGCAAAATAAGCGTTATTTGCATATACAACAGTCATCAAATATGAACCGTATGTACTTAAATTAGTTTTATCAATTAAACTTAAATCTTGAGCATTGAAACGATCTAATTTTGGTGGATTTAATTCAGCTGTCACTAAATATCCATTATTATCAATGAAAAGATTTCGTGGTGTTGATACATTTCTATATGTTCGTGTGCCATTTCGTAATTTATCAAGAAGATAATTAATATCAGGCATGCAGCATTGACTCGCATTTGGAAAGATTCCTTTTGAAAAATAGAGTCGAGCATTGGATGTCGATTGAATTCGATATGTAATCGGGAATGTATGAAATAATTGGCAGCTATTATTGGAAAACCAATTGAAAGCAACATACGATGACAATGATAAACATATGCAACTATGAAGTGTTTGATTCGAAACAGTTGTACTGTTCCATAGATAACGAGGTACGAGTGTAATATTTTGAATAAAAGGAATTTGTATAGAATTAACAACAGTAATAGTTGAAAGCAGGAAAACGAAATAACAACGAATAGTCATAATTAAACTTTCAAAAAAATAAATAAAATGGAAATAATTTTCAAGAACTATATAAAAGGCACTATAAAAAAAAGATGTTATTATTATTTTTGAAGTTGACAGTGAAAATGTACTTTGGAGAAAGTAGTTCAATTACTCTACGGAATTGCATGATTGTTTTAGGTCAAGCATTATTTTGAGTTATTGAAAGCATTCAATTTGAGGTTGTAGGCGTATAATTTGATTGCTTGATGAATCTGATATATAAATCGTATAATTATTCGTAATAATTGTATCAAAAACTGCTTTTGTAAGATTTAAATTGCCTAGAAAAAGTGCTTGTATGTTAAAAAGTTTTATTCCATTACTTCCTAATGAAAACCAATAGCGACCGCATTGATCATATAATACATGATTTCCATCTTTCGTAGATGTGATCGATGTTGCATCAATGAACGGTTCTCCTTTCCAATAAGTCGTATTCATTCGAGAATACAAATAAACGTTATTATCATTCCATGAAGTTAAATAGAAAAAATTATCATTAATATATTTTAAACCATGAGGATAAATCTGATTAACTGATTGAACTGCAATCAAACTGTAATCAGCCGTTCGATTTAAAATAACTAGAGTAGCACTTGAAGTCGACACAACTATCAGTATCTGTCCATTATCAATAAATGCTAGATCTCGAATATTTGAGAACATCGGTGAACTAACATTTTTCGTAATCGTTAAATTAGTTGTGTCGACAAGTAGAATATAACTTACAAAGGCTACAAAATAAGTTTGATTATAATAGGTTATTGTCATTGGAGCGATTGAAAATATCGGTGGTACAGGAGAATCAATTATTGTTAAATTCGATGGATGCATACGAACAAGAGTTTGATTTGTTTGTGACACGGTTACTAAATATCCATAATCATCAAAAGTTAAACAACGTGGTGATGGTACATAGACTGATATTCTGCTAGCATTATTGATTTTACTGATAAGATCAGTTGTATTCGATTGGCAACATTTCGTTTCATTTGGATAAACTCCTTGAAGAAAATATAATCGTGCTTGAGAATAATCTTGAATCTTATAAATCAATGGATATGTTTCAAACAATCGACAAGTATCATTTGGTAAACAATTGAGAGCAAGATATGCTGCTGATGATGAATACAAACATAAACATTGTTCACATGTTCGATTAGTGATGATTGTTATATTCGAATCACTGATCGAAACGAAAAATACATTATTGATATAACCGATTGGAAAAGAATAAATTAGAGGAAAACTAAGCAACCAAATCGCGAACATTTTCAAGAATACATGCACTGCAAAGTGTTAAATTTTGTTCTAAATGTTTAACTATGCTCGTTAGTTTACCTCGCTTAAAACAAATAGAAAGAATTAATATTTCCTTAGGTTGCTTTTTTATTTGATTGAATCTATTTGTGCTCTTTGAGACATTACATTATACAATACAGACAAAAAGAAAGAGAGAGAGCGAGAAAGAAAGAAAAATAGATTTGTATTGATTTATTCTAGATCAACAGCATTTGCTTCAGTTTCATCTTCAGTGTAAATATTTTCCGCCTAGAAAAGAAAAAAAAACGATTTCGAATTGAAATCAATATTTCATTTCTTATTGTTTGTCTTACCATTTGCCAAACTTGCATGATATTATCTTCAGAAACTGAACAAATTACCCAAGGTTCATTGGGATTCCATGAAAAATCAGAGATCTTGGCTGTATGTCCACCATGAATGAACTAAACGAATAGATGATTAGTTAGAGTTTGTTTTTCTTCTCCTCTTCCTTTAGTAGACACATACTAGTAATTCTGGTGGACCATCTTCAGCATCATCACTAGTTTGTTCTTCACCAATTTTACTACGAAATGAAATTTTGTGAAATAGAAAAACTGTTTTCGACAATTGAACTACCTTAAATCCCAAACATGAAGACGTCGATCAGTGCCACTCGAAGCCAAGATTGTTTCGTTATGATGTGACCATTGAACTTGAAAGATTTCATCTTTATGAGATTCGAATGTATGTAATTTCAATTTCAAATTTCGAAGATCCCAAAGTGCAACAGTCTGAACAAACAAACGTTTACAAAAAAGAAACAGAAAACGTTCCTTTTAAACAAACTTTATCGGCTGAACCAGTCGCAAGAATATATTCCGAAAACGGATTAAACGAAAGGCAATTGACTTCAGCTGTATGTGCGTCAACAACATGCGATGGTTTGCTATAATTTGTCGAACGTGTATCCCAAATCATGAGCTTGCAATCATCACCAACTGAACCAAAGAGTGTTTCATGAAACAAATGCCAAGCAACATCTTCGACGACGGCTTGATGTCCCGAGAAGATCGCTACTGGATCAACAAATTTGCCTTCGGACGGTGTCTTTTCAATATTCCATAAACAAATCGTATGATCATCCGATGCCGAAAGAATTCGTCCGTTAGCATTCGGATTCCATGAGAGGCCGTAGCCTTCTTTCGTATGACCACGTAAACGTAATTCCGGACATTGTTCAGCGCTCATCGAAGTCAATTGATCCTTGGGTAGATTAGCTAATTTCGTATGATTGAAAATCAAAACCTCAGCCGATGGCGATTTCGTTGCGATTAGTGACGGATTTTGCGGCATGTAACGAGCTCGATTGACTTCACCATCATGATTTATTTTTAATTCAATTTCGATTTTTGCATTGAATAAACCAAAACCACCGAATTCTTTACAACAACAAAAGAAAAACAATCAAATAGAAAATCATTTTTCAAAGATAAAGAAACAAACCTCCACGTTCGGATTCGTATTGTGTCGAATCACTTGTTGCATTGTCCTTTGGAATTTGTACGCAAGCGATAACAAGATGATTTTGTTCGTCGGACGTATGTGTGCCGAGAATGAGACGATGAATTGTATAATCTTTGCTATCATCGGGCCTAGAAGAGAGATTTTGTAGAAAAAAACAAAGTTTTTCTTCTCAAATTTATCTACTTGACCACTTGAGGTAACCATTGAACAGTAAGCGACGGCCATTCGAGCGCATGCGTCATGATTAAATCATAGAGAAAGGCGGAGTTCTTCTTCCAGATTTTGTAATCATCATTGATCTGACGTTCTTCATTCAAAACATCATCAGCTAAATATAAAAAGATCGCATATATTTCGATTTTTTCCTCAATATTAAATTGAATTACTATCGGCCATTGTAAATATTTCTTAAATTTGAATTTTTCTATCTGAAAAACAAAAAAGAATTTATTTCGAATAATTCTGTCGAGTTTTATAGGTAATTAGTGGTCTCATTTTTGCAATCACACGTATTAAATTCGCCTCAACAAGATCATCGATCACAGCATCGATTGTTTTATACGCTTGAGGATGTTCTTCATAGATCAAATGTTTATCCTCGCAAATAACATGAGATTCCAAATTTTCAGTTATTTTCAATCGATCCATATCCGGATATTTCTCACTGATTTGCTGTCGAGCTTTCGAACGTGACATCGCTCGTCCAGCGCCATGAGCCAACGAATACCCCGACGATTGTTGATTTTGTTCAATGGGCTCGACAAGATACGAATGCGTCCCACGACTGCCCGGTATAACTACACGACCTCGATCCGAAGGCGCTGCACCTTTTCGATGTAAATGTACTTGAGAACAATTGTCTGAGGAAATTTCTTTTAAAACAACATTATTATGCCAAATATCGACGAGGCATTGCGGCGCTGATGTTTCGCCGAGACACGAAAGAAATCGTCGTGCAATAAGTGCACGATTTCGTTTCGCCCATGTACAAGCTTCGTCATGTCGTTCCATGTAGATTTTATACGCATCTGTACCTTTCTCGAGTCCACGCTCATGATTTTGATTGAAACCATATTCACGTAGGAATCGTTCGCCTAGACTTCGACTACCTGAATGAACGAGTAGATAGAGAACATCTGTCGATAGATTCGGACTCGTCTCATCGTACAGCTCTTCGATACATTGTAGCTCAACGAAATGATTACCAGCACCAATCGTGCCTAGTTGCTCATTTTCTGGATGATCATTCGAAATTGTCTCTACAAACTCCGGCCAGACTAACTCCGACTGACGAAACTCATCGATTGTGTCTTTCGAAAGATACTCATCCAAGTCTTGCAATTGTTTCGTCCATTTCGTTAATCGTTTGTCATCGACAACTTTCAATGTTGTTCGAATAAAACTCATTCCACAGCCGATATCTGAACCGATTAATTCGGGATAAACAACATTCGGTTCTGTTGCAACAACACAACCGATTGGCGTCGATTGGCCAACATGTAAATCCGGCATACCCCAAACTTCTTTGACATGTGCGTAGATTTTGGCGACGTTTTTCAATTGATCAATTGCAGCATCGTCGATCAATGTTCGATTGGCAATAACTCGAACGGAAACGTCCGATGACAAGTCAATCGGCGTTGTTGACGGTGGATTTGTGACAGTATACGTATCACCACAAGTGACAATCAATTTCGAATCGTTGGATATTCGTTCGAGATTGTCGAGTATTTCTTCGCCAGTTGTCGAAAGAAATAATCGACGAGCTTTGACACGAAATTTCGATGAACATTGCCGAAGTAATTCGTCGATTGTTTGACCGATAATCACACTCGATTTGCCCGATGGTTGAAGTGTAACGGTTACACGAACTTTTCGGTTCGATGCCATGAAATAAAATGTTTTTTCTTTTGTTGATCTAAAATAAACATTGTTGATAATTGTTCTCGTTTGTTTAATTAAAGAATAGCTGAAAAAACAACGAAGGCAAAAATGAAAACACGATGCAGTTTTTTGTTTCGGTTTAATTGTACATATCATCGAGATGAGGACCAGGCATTGGCAAATGATCGGGATTGGGTTCTTGGAATGGACTATAAAGCAAATTAATGAATGAATAAAGAGTCAAAAGATCGAAAACTCACTCAAGACCAAATGGACGCTGTGGACCTGGCGGTTGAAATCGTGCCATTGGTGGTCTGAAAATAATAAATTCGAAATAATCAATTTCCTTTTCTCTCGATTCTCACCGCATAGCTGGTTGAAACATCGACGGATCCATATTCATACCTCCACCACGTGTATTTCGTCCGAATGGATCGAGATCCGAAGCACCATAGCCGCCGAAACCACCTGGAACTTGTCCCCTACAAATTCTCTCATTAAATTTAACGCTTATTTCGAGAGAAAAATAAACACATACCAACCACCAGCGTACGGATGAGCACGTCGTCCAACAGCCAACGGATCGATCAATGGATCATCAGGTACTTGTCGTCGATTGCCTGTTTGCTGTTGCTGTTGGTTTTGTGTTGTATTCGTACGTGTAGCTTCAGTCGATGTGCTCGAATCTGAATTTGCATTTGCTAATGATTCGATTTTCTCGTGAAATTCTTTTTTTAGATCATTTAAATTTTTATATGCACTAAATCAAAGAATAAAAATCATAGACAAACATGTTTCGATGTACGTACGATTGAAATTCTTTGTAATTTTCATGTACATGATCGTTAACACTGAAATTAATTTCAACATGTCGACCTTGTTTATTACGCTAAACAAAACAAACAATTTCTTATGAAAAAAAACAACATTTTTTCAAACATACAAATAAATGAGCAAAAAATACGCCTTCAACATCGAATAATTTCAAATTATAACCGATATCATTCTTTGTATATTCCATTGTGATGGAATTATCTGGCCGTTGTGTCCAATCATTGGGCAATAATTCTGTTTTCTTAATATTCAGAAAATAAAAATCTCGATTCATAGCTGTTTTTTTTTGTCATACTTGATTTCCATTTAATCGTTGAAAACCATGTGAAATTAAACACCAATGTGTAAAGATAATCAGTGCATCATCTTTATTCTCTATTTGTGATTTATATGTATGAAAAAGTGATTCAAGAAATGGATAAGACATAGTATCTATCTTAGTTCGACAAAAAGAAAGACAGACGAAATGAATGAACGAACGGAATCTTTGTATTTAACAAAGAATTGTGAAAGACAGATACATTTGATTCGCTAATCAAGAAGACTATTGACAGATGGCGATAGTTTTTTATTCGATATATTTATTTATTTATTTAGAATAAAAAGAAAAAAAAACATGTATGCGTGTGTGTTTAAGATAGGTATACAAGGAATGCAATTATATCTGAAAAGCGTTGGTGAATATTAATCTTGATCTTTTTTGCCATATTTAAGTATTTTAACGAATTCTTGATAATCGAAAAGGCCATCTTTAATTGGTGCTTCTTTAAATAATTCATCGACTTCTTCGTCCGTATATCGATCGCCAATTGTCATTAATAAATCTCGTAGACGTTCTTCCGAGATTTTACCTGTACTATCTTCATCCAATGACATGAATGCATTTTTAATAACATCTTCCGGATCGGTTCCTGTTAATTTTTCGCCGAAAAGTGTTAAAAACATGGTAAAATTAATATCGCCTGGTGCTTCACGAATCATTCCATCGACTTCAGCATCGGTTACAACTTTGCCTAACGATGCAAACATATCTTTCAAATCATCACCACTAATAAAACCATCCTGGAGAAAGAACAAACGAAAAATAAAGTTTTGTTTGACTAGTGAAAAGATTGTTTACTCGATCATGATCGATAATATTAAAAGCTTCTTTATATTCTTGAATTTGCGATTGATCGAACATCGCAAAGATATTCGATGTAGCTCGTTGTTGACGTTTTTTTGGTGGTTTAGCTTTCGCTCGTGATGCCATTTTCGTTTGTTCTTGTTTGCAAATGCGCACAACAAAATCAACGCGTATTTATCTGCAATAAAATCAACAAAATTCAACATCACATTCTTCATCGCCTACATGAATCATTCGCCCTTTCTTTTTTCTCTCTCCTCTCCACCGCCTACACCTACATACACAACGTGTCTTCTTATTCATTCGTTCGTTTAGATTGGACAGTTCGATATACATTAGTATCTGCCTTCACATACCGAAATATTCGTGTCCATATATAGTATAAAGTAAAGATATGAATCGTGCGTATGCTTATAAATGTATGTGTTTATATTAAAAAGAAGGACAACAAAACTGATGTCACCAATGAAACAACAGATATGTTTTTCAATAAAAACCAGGACTGAAAAGAAGAAGAAAATTATACAGGAAAAAAAAAGAAGAAAAGAAGAAGAAAACCATTG
>Ga0209952_1003105_pt1 | contig 11799 bp, 10 predicted proteins | sample ThiBiot_750_biof_2_FD_183951 | JGI IMG/M metagenome (GOLD analysis project Ga0209952, IMG submission 183951) | Wastewater bioreactor microbial communities from Cape Town, South Africa - Thiocy_cont_750_biof (SPAdes) | ecosystem: Engineered > Bioreactor > Thiocyanate-remediating >...
ACGCGCCGATGGTCACGCCCAGCGGCGATCCGAGCCCGCCGATCAGCGCCATCACGATCGGCTTGACCGAATACAGGATGTCGAACACGTCCGACGGATCGATGTAGTGAACCCATGCCGCATAGATGCATCCTGCGGCGCCGACGAAGCAGGCGGACAGTCCGAAGGCGATGCTCTTGTAGAGCGTCGTGTTGAGGCCGACCATGTTGGCAGCGGTCTCGTTCTGCATGATGCAGGACAAGCCGAAGCCCAGCTTGGACATCGAGACGGCGATGACCATCGCGGCGGTGATCAGCAACATGCCCCACATCAGATAGAAGAAGAACGTCGCGTCGGCCATCACGCCCGCACTTGCCGCGAGCGGAATATTCAGGCCCATACCGCCACCGGTGATATCCGTGGCGTTGTTGACGAGTTCGCGGAACACCTCGATCAGCGACAGGCTGGCGATCGCGAAATAGTGGCCGCGCAGACGCAGCAGAACTGCGCCCAGCAGCGCAGCGACCAGGAAAGCCCCGACCCCCGCGATCGGGATTGCCGCCGTCAGCGGCGCGCCGCGGGCCAGCAAAACGCCGCCGATATAGGCGCCCAGCCCGAAGAAGGCGGCGGTCGCGAACGACGGATAACCGGCAAAGCCGCCGACCACGTTCCACGACAGCGCCATGATCGCGTACATGCACGCGATGGTGCCAAGACGCAGCGTATAGGCCCCGCCGAACAGCGGCAGCGCGGCGATGCAGGCAATCAATGCAAGCAGGATGAGATTGGCGCGGCTCATTCGAAGCCCTTCCGGCCGAGCAAACCCTGCGGCCGCAGGATCAGGAACACGATCAGCAGCACGAACGAGAGCGTCGTCGCGTGCGCCGGTCCGATCATGGCCGAGCCGACGCCTTCGATCAGCGCCAGCAGGATTCCGCCGGCCAATGCGCCGGAGACGCTGCCGAGGCCGCCGAGCACGCAGACCACGAAGGCCTTGCCGAGATAGGCTGTGGAGGTTAGCGGCGAGATCGGGAAGATCAGCGCCATCAGCACGCCGGCGCAGCCCGCCAGCGCCGCCCCAAGCCCGAATGCGATGGCATAAATCGAATTGACGTTGACGCCCATCAGCACCGCGGCATCGCGATCGAGCCGGACCGCGACGATGGCGCGCCCGACGCGAAGGCGCCGCAGGATCAGATACAACACGCCGGTCAGCGCCAACGCCGCCACCGTCGCGATCAACCGGTCCACCGGCACAACGACATCGAAGATCGACACCGACCCCATCGGCGGGGTTAGCGACAATTTCCGGTAATCGGCCTTGAAGTAATAGATCATCGCGTTGTTCAGGATCAGGTCGAGCCCGAAGGTCAACGTCAGCGTCACCAGCACCGGCGCGGTGATCACCCGGTTCAGGATAAGACGCTGGATCGCGTAGCCGAACACGAAGAACAGCGGCGCGGCCACCAGCAGCGCGTACCACGGCGACAGATGAAGGCTCTGGTAGAGCCCCCATGCGAGATAAGCGCCGAGCACGATGAAGGAGCCGTGGATCAGATTGATGACGTTGAGAACGCCCCACACCAGCGAGAAGCCGATGGCGATGCACGCATAGAGGCAGCCCAGCACCAGGGCGTTGATCAGGATCTGGGCTGCCAGCATGTCGGGTTCTCGCGTTCGATCCGTCCGGCGTCGTCAGTTGACGCCGAGCTTGAATTCGCCCTGCTTGATGATGTCGGGCGACAGCACCACGGCCTTGCCGCCCTGCAGCTGGAACACCGGCGGCTCAAGCGAATTGATCTGCCCGTTGGCGCCGAACTTGACCGGCCCCCAGAACGTCATCACGTCGGTCGCGGCGAGAGCATCGCGCACCTTTTCCTTGTCGAGCGAACCGGCCTTTTCGATCGCCATCTGGAACAGCGCGCCGGACACCGACGCGGAGGCTTGCGCGTAGTCGGGATCGGACTTGTACTTCTCGCGGAACAGCTTCACGTAGTTCGCCGTGGTGCCGAAAATGTCCTTGCCGTTGTACTGCGCAGCCGGATGCCACCACGCGGCGCTGGTAATGTTCTCGCCGCTGGGTCCTGCCGCATCGATGAATTCCTGATAGGCGGGCCCTGCGATCATCGAGACCACATCGGCCTTGATCTGCTGGTCAGTCATTTGCTTGCGCACCAGCAGCAGGTCGTTGATGTAGCCGGTGACGAAGATCCACTGCGGCGCCAGCGACTTGATCTGCGACAGCGTTGCGGAGTGATCGAGCGTGCCGATGGCATACTTCTCGAAATAGGCGACCTCAAAGCCGTTGGCCTTGGCCGACTTCTCCATCTCCTGCGCAATCGCCAGCGGGAACAGATCGTTGCGCGCCAGGATCGCGATCTTCTTCACGTTGGGCGCTTTCGCCTTGACGATCTTGGTCAGCGGTGTGGTCAGCGTGTCGTTCGGCGTGAAGGTGCCGAACAGATACTTGTAGCCCTGATCGTAGACCTGCGCCGACGACGCGGTGGAGGCGATGGTCGGCATCTTGTAGCGCTCGGAGACGCTGCTCGCCGCCTTGGCGGCGCCGGATCCGAACGGGCTGAACATGAAGTTCACGCCGCCCTGGCTGATCATCTGCTCGGTGGTCTGCACCGCACGCGGGGTGTTGGACTGATAATCCGAATAGACGATCTCGACCTTGTATTTCTTGCCGCCGACGGAAATGCCGCCGGCCTTGTTGACCTGCTCGGCCCACAAATCATAGCCCTGTTGCTGCTTGATCGCTTCCGGCGCGAGCGGCCCGGTGAGCGGCAACGGCGCGCCGAACTTGATGACGTCCTGCGCGAGCGCGGCGGATGCGGACAACGCCACGCCTGCCGCCACAAGAAGCGAACTGGGCAGACGCGCATAGCGGAGCAGAAAACGAGCCATCATCGGAATCCTCCATTGGGTCGAGCGCATTGCGTGTCGCGAAGCATGACAAATTCAAAATTCGAATAAAAGCATTGAAATTCGAAGCAAGCAGTCTGAAAATTAGAACATTGTGCATCGCGGTGATCGCTTTTTCATCTTACCTGAGATGCCGCCAAAGGACTGAAACCCATGATTGAATCGACATCGATCCGGTATTTTCGGGAAGTCACCGAGCGCGGATCGATCAAACAAGCGGCAGAATCGCTTCGCATTGCACCGAGCGCCATCAGCCGGCAGATTCAGGGACTGGAGGACGAACTGTCGGCCAAGCTGTTCGAGCGCGGCGCCCGCGGCATGACGCTGACCGATGCCGGTAACCTGCTCTATCGCTATGCCATCGAGAACCAGACCCGGCTGGAACGCATTCGCGGCCAGGTCGAGGAGTTCGGCTCGCTGCAACGCGGCCACGTCAAGATCGCGACCGTCGAAGGCCTGCTCGCCAGCTTTCTATCGGACTTCGTCGCCGGTCTGGAGCGCGATCATCCGGGCATATCGACTTCGGTGACAACGGTGGGATCGCGCGACGTCGCCGACATGATCAGCCGGCACGAGGTCGATCTCGGCTTCGTTTTCGGCCGCGCCCCGCGCCGCGATCTGATCGAGCTTGCCCACATGCGGCAGTCGCTCTGCGTGATGGTGGCGCCGCATCACGCACTCGCCAACAAACCGTCCTGCACGATCAAGGACTGTGCGGACCTGCGCGTCGTGCTGCCGAATCTGTCATTCGGCATCCGGCAAGAGATCGATCGGGCCTGCGCGCAGGCGAACATCCAGCTTGAACTTTGTAACGAGACCAATTCGCTGGCTTTCGCGCGCGCCACCGTCGCGCAAACCGGGCTCGCGACGTTTCTGCCGCGCGAAGCCGCGACACCGGAGTTGATCGCCGGCACGCTGGTCGCGGTCCCGCTGCGCGACAAGCGGCTTGAAGCCACGCAGGTGACGCTGGTTCAACTGGCTTCGCGCAGCGTCTCGCCGACGGCCGCGTATATTGCCGAGCGGCTCGTCGTCAGCATGAAGGATCGCAGCGACTGACGCGCGCCTCGGGTCTGATCCAACTGCGTTGGATCAGACCCTTCGTCAATTTCTAGTTTGAGCATGATCTTTTCCGAAAACCGGTTTCCACTTTTCGGGATCATGCTCTGGCGTCACTCGCCCTTCCAGACCGGCTTGCGCTTGGTGAGGAATGCGTCCATGCCTTCGCGGAAATCGGCGCTCATATAGGCTTTCAGGATCAGATCCTCGCCTTCGTCGCGGGTGAGGTTGGGCCGCAACCGGCGCACCGCTTCCTTGGTGACTTCCAGCGTCAGCGGAGCGTGGCTCGCCAATAGCTGCGCCAGTTCGCCCGCGCGGCGCTGCAATGCTTCGACATCCGGCACCGCCTCATTGAGCAGCCCGAGCGCCAGTGCTTCCGGGGCTTCGATCAGCCTTGCGGTGAAGATGATATCCTTGGTGCGCGCGGAACCGACCAGCGCCACCAAACGGCTGATGTTCGACATCGACAGACAGTTGCCAAGCGTGCGCGCGATGGGAAAACCGATCCGCGCCGATGCCGTGCCGATTCGCATGTCGCAGCAGGCCGCAAGCCCCGCGCCGCCACCGGTGCAAGCGCCGGCGATGGCGGCTATGGTCGGCACCCGGCAGGACTCCAGCGCGCCGAACACCCGGTCGATCCGGGCCTCGTAATCCAAGGAATCTTGCGGCGTTTTGAAGGTGCGGAATTGCGAGATGTCAGTGCCGGACGCAAACGCCTTATCTCCGGCCCCGGTCAGGATGAGCACTTTGATGGCGCGGTCGGCGTTGGCCATATGACAGATTTCGGCCAGCCGTTCGTACATCGCAAACGTCATCGCGTTGCGCGCCTGCGGCCGGTTGAACGTAACGCGGCCGATGCCGTCGGTCACAGTGTAGAGCAGATCGTCGTGGGCGTCGGTTGCGGTCATGAAGGTCATGCCTAGAATGGCGCGATGAAATATCATCCGCTGTTAGCACACATCGCCATCGCTGTCCCCTCGACAACGCATCCGCCAACTCGTAAATCACGGGCTCGAAGGGGAATCATACCATGACCGATCTCACGCTCGACGCTGCCCAGAAGATTGTCGATGTCGCGCTCGCCAAAGGCCTCGAGAAGAAGCTCAACCCGCTGGCCGTCGCGGTGCTGGACGCGCGGGGCAGCCTGAAGGCTTTCGCGGCGCAGGACGGCACCAGCCTGAAGCGCGGCGAGATCGCGCACGGCAAGGCCTATGGCGCGCTGTCGCTCGGCATGGGTTCGCGCGCGCTGTTCAAGCGGGCGCAGGAACAGGCCTACTTCATCAGCGCGGTGAACACCATGCTTCAGGGCGCGCTGGTGCCGGTTCCCGGCGGCGTGCTGATCCTCGATGCCAGCGGCGGCCTGCTCGGCGCGGTGGGCATCAGCGGCGACACCTCCGACAACGACGAGGCCTGTGCCATTGCCGGCATCGCGGCCGTAGGGTTCGCAGCCAACGCGGGATAAGCAAGCAACGCTCGCAATGATCGCTTTGAAACCGTTCCGCCAAACGATCCATTGCTATCCGATGCGCCGCTCGCGGCCCTTCCAGAACGGGTCTCGGACCGCGCGGCGCAACAGCTTGCCGACCGGACTCTTCGGCACTTCATCGATGAAGTGCACCGATTTCGGCACCTTGTAGCCCGCGAGCCGATCGCGGGCGAACGCCATCAGCGCGGCATCGTCGGCCTGCCGATCGGGGCGCAATGCCACGAAGGCGGCGACGGCCTCGCCCCACTTGTCGTCGGGAATGCCGACCACCACCACCTCGCGCACCGCCGGATGCGCGGCAAGCGCATCCTCCACCTCGCGTGGATAGACATTGTAGCCGCCAGTAACGATCATGTCGGACGTGCGGTCCACCAGATAGAGATAGCCGTCCTCATCGAAACGGCCGACGTCGCGGGTGCGAATGAAGCCGCCCGGCAATGACATCTGGGCGTTCAATTCCGGCGCGTCGAAATAGCCGCGCATCATGAACGGCGCGCGCAACGCGATTTCGCCCACCTCGCCCGGCGCGACCTCGTTGCCGTCTTCATCGACAAGGCGGATCTCGCAATCGATGCTCGGCCGTCCGCAGGCGGCAAGGCGCTGATCGGCGCGAGGCCCGACATGATCGTCCTTGGTCAGGTGGGTGATGAATACCGGCGCTTCCGTCTGCCCGTAATATTGCAGGAAACGCGGCCCCCAAAGTTTCAGGGCGCGGTCGATGGTCGGGCGCGGCATCGGCGACGCGCCATAGATGATCGAGCGCACCGAACTGAAATCGGCTTCGGCGATGCCGGGGTGATCCATCAACATGCCGAGCATGGTCGGCACCATGTTGAGCGCGGTCGGCTTCCACCGCTCCACCGCCTCGACATAGGAGTCGGGCGTAAAGCCCGGGAGTACCGCCGCGGTCGCCCCGCGAATCCAGTACGGCAGCACGAAGCATCCGCTGGCATGGATCATCGAAGCGGCGTGCAGCATGACGTCGCCCTCGCGCACGTCGTGATTGGCGAGAATGTTCAGCGCCATCGCCGCCCAACTTGCCTGGGTGTGCTCGACGGCTTTCAGTTTGCCGGTGGTGCCGGACGTGAAGATGGTGATGACGATGTCGTCGGCCTCAGACCTACGATCCGGAGGGGTCGTCGGTTGCACCTTTGTCAGCGCCAGAAGATCGTTCGGGCTTGCGGTATCGCCGATGCTGATGATCCGCAAGCCGGGCATAGCCTGGGTCAGCTCGCGTGCGCGGTCGACGAGATCGACGCCGTGCAACAGGATGCCGACGCCGGCACCCTCCAGCATCTGCTGCTGCTCCGCCACCGACAGCCGCGAATTGAGCGGAACGCGCGAAAGCCGGGCCTTGGCGACGCCAAAGTCCACCGGAATGGTGAATACAGAATTGTTCTGCAACAGCCCGATGCGGGTGCCGACCGCAAGCCCCAGCGTACCGATGAAAACATTGGCGATCTGATTGGAGAGTTGGTCGACCTGCGTGAAGGTCAACGCCTCGTTGCCATACGTCACCGCCGTCCGCGGTCCGTGATAGATCGCGCCGCGGCGCACCAGCTCCGTCATCAACATCGCAACCCTCCCGCTATATTTTTTCTCGTCGGGCCCCGGAGCGCCCGGCGCTCTTCATCATTGCGAGCGAAGCAATCCAGTCCATATCTTGAACCCTTGGATTGCTCCGTCGCTAAAGCTCGTCGCAATGACGGACCGCGCTCGTTCGCCGCTACCGGCCCGGCCAGGACGGCTTGCGCTTCTCGCCGAACGCCTTGAGGCCTTCCTTGGCATCCTCGGTCATCGCCAACAGCGCGATCTGACTTTCGGTATAGGCGATGGCTTCGTCGAACGACATCGCGGCGATCGCCCGCATGGCATACTTGCCGCGCCGGATCGCCGTCGGCGACTTGTCGGTGAGGCGGCCGATCAGCCAGTCCACCTTGGCGTCGAGCTCGCCGGCCGGCGCGATGTGGTTGACGAGACCGGCGGCCTGCGCGGCGTGCACGCCGAACGGCTCGCCGGTCAGCGACCATTCGTGGATCAACCGGCGTGGCGCCAGCGATTGCAGCAGGCTCATCACCTGCATCGGGAAAACGCCGACCTTGACCTCCGGCAGGCCGAAGATCGCGGTTTCAGTCGCCACCGCCATATCGGTCATGCAAAGGAGACCCATGCCGCCGGCCATGCAGACGCCGTTGATGCGCGCGATGGACGGCTTGGTGGCGTTCTGCGCCAGCCGCAACAGATCCGCATAGTCAACGTTGGGCTTGGCAAAATCCATCGCCGCGAAAGCGCCGCCGGTGTTCGCGAGATCCGCGCCGGCGCAGAACGCCTTGTCACCCGCGCCCGTCAGCACGATGACGCGAATGGCCGGATCGTCATGCGCCTCGCGATAGCCATGCACGATGCCGGCGATTACCTCGGCGTTGAGCGCGTTGCGCTTCTCCGGCCGGTTGATCGTGATCCAGAAAGCCTGCCCGCGCTTGTCCAGCACTACGCTTTTGTTATCCGCCATCGTCCGCTGTATCCTTTTATGCCGCTTCGTCCTTCGCCGGATCGATCACCGCCACGATGTGACCAGTGGTGACCTGCTCGCCCTCGGTAACGCCGAGTTCCGCGATGATGCCCGAAACCGGCGCAACATGCACGTGCTCCATCTTCATGGCTTCCAGCGTCGCCACCGGCTGCCCGGCCTTCACCGCATCGCCGGGCTTGACCAGCACCGCCACCACGCGACCGTTGAGCGCGGCGCGCAACTTGCCGTCGCCGCCGTCCGCCGCCGCCCGTTCCGGCGCAGCACGGGTGAGGTCATGGACCGCCAGCACCGCGCCGGCACGCAGAATGTAGAGCGCGCTGCCGTCACGGTGATAGCGCACGCCCTCGGTCAGCCCGTCGGCCTTCAACCGAACGGCGTCGCCGTCCAGCGCGGCGATGGCGATACGGCGGCTCTCGCCGTTCGAACCGATCGCATAGTCGCCGTCGCGGATCCGTGCGATTTCGATCTCGCAGGTCTGCCCGTCGATGGCGAAGCGCATCAGCATCGGGAAGGTCGTCGCCAGCGAGCGGCCGGCGCGCCACGGCGCGGCGTGCGGATCGGTGACATAGAGCAACATCGCCGCCAGAACGTCATCGGCGATCCCGACGACAGGCGGCCGCGCCAGCAGTTCATCGCCGTGTTGGCCGATGAACGCCGTGGTGGCGCCGCCCTTCGCGAACACATCGTTGCGCAGGCAGGAGATCAGGAACTCCTGATTGGTGGTGACGCCGAACGCCACCGTCTGCTCCAGCCCGTGAATGAGCCGCCGCCGTGCCTCGTCGCGGGTCGCGCCATGGGCGATCACCTTGGCGATCATGGAATCGTAGAACGGCGGAATCTCGATGCCGGAATGCAGTGCGTGTTCGACGCGCAGATGCTCCGCCGGCTGCCATTGCAGCATCCGGCCGGACTGCGGCATGAAACCGTGGCGCACATCTTCCGAGCACAGCCGCACCTCGATGGCGTGGCCGGAAAAGCGAACGTCGTCCTGCTTCAGCGCAAGCGATTCGCCGCCGGCGATCCGCAGTTGCAGTTCGACGAGATCGAGCCCGGTAATGGCCTCCGTGACCGGATGTTCGACCTGCAGACGCGTGTTCATCTCCATGAAGTAGAAATTGCCCGTCGCATCCAGCAGGAATTCCAGCGTGCCGGCGCCCTCGTAACCGATCGCCCTGACCGCCTTCACCGCGATCTCGCCCATGCGCGCGCGCAGGTCCGGCGTCACCGCCGGGGACGGCGCTTCCTCGATCAGCTTCTGGTGGCGGCGCTGCACCGAGCAGTCGCGCTCACCGAGATGAATGGCGTTGCCGTAACGGTCGCCGAACACCTGGATTTCGATATGGCGCGGTTCGACGATGGCACGTTCGAGAATGACGGTGGGATCGCCGAACGCGCCCTGCGCTTCGGAGCGCGCGCTGCGCAGATGATCCGGAAACGCCTCCGCGTTCTCGACCATCCGCATCCCGCGCCCGCCGCCGCCGGCCACCGCCTTGATCATCACCGGGAATCCGATGCGCGCGGCTTCCGCCGCCATCGTCGCGTCGGACTGATCTTCGCCCTGATAGCCGGGCACGCAGGGTACGCCGGCCTTTTGCATGATGGCCTTGGCGCCGGCCTTGTTGCCCATCGATTCGATGGCTTCCGGCGAGGGCCCGATGAACACCAGCCCGGCGTCACGGCAGGCGTTGGCGAAATCCTCGTTCTCGGCCAGAAAGCCGTAGCCCGGATGCACGGCATCGGCGCCGGTCGCCTTCGCCGCCGCGATGATCGCATCGATGCGCAGATAGGATTGCGCCGGCAGCGGCTCGCCGATCCGCACCGCCTGATCGGCGGCGCGAACGTGCGGCGCCTCGGCGTCGGCGTCAGAATAGACCGCGACTGTCGCGAAGCCGAGGCGACGCGCGGTGCGCATCACGCGCAGTGCGATTTCGCCGCGATTGGCGACCAGTATCTTGCGGAACGGAGTGAGCTTCACGATGGCATCTCCGCTCATGGCCGCGCCACCGAGAATTGCATCCGGTGCGGCGTGCGCGCATCGCCCTCGCGACAGATCGCCATCACCTCGGCCAGCACCGCGCGGGTGTCGCGCGGATCGATCACGCCGTCGTCGAGCACGCGCGCGCTGGTGGAGAACACATCCATCTGACCGTCGAACACCGCCGTGATCTTCGCCTTCATGGCGTCGATCTTCTCGCGCTCGACCGGCGCGCCCTTGCGCGCCGCGGCGGCCTCGGTGACGATCGCCATGGTTTCCGCCGCCTGCTCGCCGCCCATCACCGCCGTCTTGGCGTTGGGCCACGAGAAGCAGAACCGGGGGTGAAAGCCGCGCCCGCACATGCCGTAGTTTCCGGCGCCGAACGACGCGCCGCAATAGATGGTGATCTGCGGCACGGTCGCGCTGGTCACCGCCTGGATCATCTTCGAACCGTGCTTGATCATGCCGGCTTCTTCGTAGGCCTTGCCCACCATGTAGCCCGTGGTGTTGTTGAGATAGAGCAGCGGCGTCTGCGACTGGCAGCACGCCTGAATGAAATGCGTCGCCTTGTTGGCGCCGGCCGGATCGAGCGGCCCGTTGTTGGTGATGATGCCGATAGCGTGACCTTCGATGCGCGCCTGCCCGCACACCGTCGCCGGGCCATAGTCCGGGCCGAACTCGACGAAATCGGAATCGTCGACGAACCTCGCGATGGCCTGCCGCATATCGACCGGGCGCTTGTGGTCCATCGGCATGATGCCGAGCAATTCCTCGGCGTCGTAGCGCGGCGGTCGCGCCGCGATGCGCTTCGCGTCCGCCTGCGGCCGATCCCAGTCGAGCCCGGCCATGATGTCGCGAGCGATACGCAAAGCATCGCGATCGTCTTCCGCGAGATAGTCTCCAAGACCGGAAACGCTGGTGTGCATCACCGCGCCGCCGAGTTCTTCCTCGGTGGCGATCTCGCCAGTCGCGGCTTTCAAAAGCGGCGGGCCGGCAAGGAAGGCGCGGGTGCGGCCGCGCACCATGACGATGTAGTCCGACAGGCCGGTCTGGTACGCGCCGCCCGCCGTGGACGAACCGTGCGTCACCGTCACCACCGGCAGCCCCGCCGCCGACATCCGCGCCAGATTGCGGAAGATGTTGCCGCCTCGCACGAAATCCTCGACGCGATAGCGCAGCAGATTCGCGCCGGCGCTTTCCACCAGTTGCACGTAGGGCAGCCGGTTCTCCAGCGCCAGTTCCTGCACGCGCAGGGTCTTGTCGAGCCCATAAGGTTGCAACGCGCCGGCATCGATGCCGGCGTCGTTGGCGCTGACCATGCAGCGAATGCCGGAGACGAAGCCGATGCCCGCGACAAGACCGCCGCCCGGCGCGCTTTTGTCCGGGTCCGGCACGTCGAACATGTAGCCCGCCAGCGTCGAGAGTTCGAGGAACGGCGCGCCGGGATCGAGCACCAGCGCCACGCGCTCGCGTGGCAGCAACTGGTGACGCTTGTGGAAGCGATCCCTGGCAGCGGCGGATTTGGCGCGGCTGCGCTCCTCCAGCATCCGCATCCGCTCGATCAGCGCCAACATGCCGTCGCGGTTGGCCTTGAAGCCGGCGCTGCCGGTCGCGATGGTCGATTCAATGACAGCCATGTTGGCGCTGGTTCCCCAATTGAGCGAAGACGGTCAGCCTTGCACGAAATGATCGGTGTATTGCTGGCGCAATTCGACCTTGCGCAGCTTGCCGGTGGCGGTCATCGGCATTTCGTCCAGCAGCTTGATGAACTTCGGCACCTGGAAGCCGCCGAGATGCTTGCGGCAATGCTCGGTGATCGCCGCCTCGTCCGCCTGTGCGCCG
>Ga0209952_1003106_pt1 | contig 11793 bp, 14 predicted proteins | sample ThiBiot_750_biof_2_FD_183951 | JGI IMG/M metagenome (GOLD analysis project Ga0209952, IMG submission 183951) | Wastewater bioreactor microbial communities from Cape Town, South Africa - Thiocy_cont_750_biof (SPAdes) | ecosystem: Engineered > Bioreactor > Thiocyanate-remediating >...
CGAGTTAATTATGCGCGTCAAACCTGTACAACAGATGCTCCACAATAGAGTTCTCGTGGCCATATATAACAGTATTTTGATTTAACATCTTGACAAGCAGATACTGGTGTTGCCATACCCGCACATTTTCGAAGTAGATCTTCCATTTGTAGTTTAACACTTGTACATTCACTAGCCGATGGATTTTGAGCACATCTTTCTCGCATAACTGTTAAACTATCTTCCTAAATAGATTCGATTTATAATTCTATTTTTTTTAAAGTAAAACGAAAAAATTTACTCGTCTTTGAATTTCTCGTCCATTTATTTGACTAACAACGACGAGAAAAATCAATAGTAAACTTGTCGCAAACATCGTTTGATTATTATTACTATCGACTGATATTTATTCGTTTTTTTTACGAATGTATAAATGAAGCACTGATTATATACGGACTATTTCTCTCTCTCTCTCTTTCGTTCTTTCGTATTATCCTTCAATTCACAAGAAACAAATCGGTTTCTGCACACATCATTTTCAGAATGTAGGCGTTATGACGTTATTCGTACGCTCTCTCTCTTGAGTTTATGTCAATAAACCATACGATTAAATCATCTCATCTTTAGATATGAGCTAAAACGCAAATTCCTTCGAAAAGAAGAATATAAATAGCAACTAAACAGCAATCATGTTTTGGGAATGTCATATTGTAGCATCATCTGTCGACAAACTACTCGATCAACCTGTCGATACAGTTAAATTACAAGATTTTCTCGATGAAAGCGATCTTATTCAAGAATGTTTAACGCAAAATAAACGTTTACTTGATTATCTTATTCAACCAAATATTATGACTGAATTAATCGAATGTATTATTAAAACTCCGATTGATGATAATTTTCGTAATGCTTATGTTGTTAGTGAATTATTATCAGGTGATTTTCAACGTATACAAGAGAAATTAATTGAACGAGAAAATTTCATTCATCTCTATTCATTTGTATTAACTGACGAACTGAATTTAAATCCAATACTCACTTCGTATTTCTCTCGCATATTAACAACATTAATCATTCGAAAACCGAATGAATTATTAAATTCTTTAAAATCATGTTCAACATTTAAAACTGATCTTCTCAAACATCTTTATTCAACATCAATTGCCGATATTATCTATCGTTTAATATCGGATTCAGCTGATCAACGTTCGGAAATTATTAAATGGTACGAAGAAATCAATCTAATCGATGGACTTATCGATGCATTCATTGAAGCAAAATCGATCTATGTTCAAATGAATATTGTCAATCTATTAACTGAATTGATACGTTTAGCTTTTGATCAACATAATACATTCGATAATGATCTTCAAGAGAATACGAATTCAAATTCAAATTCATCGAATCCATTTTCATCAAATAGTAATCACGAAAATGACGATCTCGAAAAGAATTTTACGACATTAACACTTGCTCAACATATTCTATCGAAATCGAATTTAGAGAAATTCTTCGATGCACTTTGTCAACAGACAATACTTGTTGCTCATGGATGTGATTTTCTTAATAATCTTCTCGATCTATTCCATCGACATTTACCTGCGCCATTAAATATTTCATTATCCCACTCAAATTCCGATGAAAATCAAGGAATGCAAGTCAACGATGACGATGAACCCGAATCAACAATGAAATCAAATGAAATCAATGCAGATCATCTAGCCAATATTTCTAATTACGCTAAAGATCCGTTCATTGCAATCTATAAAATTTTTCTCCAAGTTATTCCACATCGATTACCGGCACTAATCAGTTTACTTTCGAATCCTTCGCCACCATTAATACCATCATCGCCATCGCATGACAATTCACAAGCAATTAAATACCAATTTATTAGCGAACCATTAGGTTTGCCTCTTTTGTTTTCTTTGTTTTGAAAATCTTACTGTTTTGTTTTTTTTTCTTTCAAAGGTATTATGCGTTTAAATTTAATCAAATTTTTCTCAAAATTAATTCATACAATTTCAAATGATTTCACCGGTGATTTTATCTATGAAATCTTGGAATCTAATCATTTATTAAATATTTTGATCGATCTTTTTTCTAATCATATCTATAATAATTTTCTTCATACACAAGTCTATCATATAATTCGTCATCTATTTTTTATCAATGTTTTGGCTGTTAAACAAGCAAATGATATTTGGACACGTCTACCACTTAACAATCAAAGTCAATCAGCAGATTTAAGTACTCTAACAATTACAAATCGTTGTTCATATAAACTTTTTGAATCACTTTTAAATTCAACTCAAGTCAATCTAATCGAACGTTTACTCGACCAATATGAACTTAATTTAGTATCGAATAAAACAAGTTCAGCATCCGATGATGCACTATCATCATCGTTAATTCAAACACGTTTTTCATCGCCAAATTCCGGTCATATTGTTCAGATACTTCGTTGTTTACGTGAACATGCAATTTTATTCAATAATTATACGATATTTATTCAAACGAATGAACAAGACGAGACGAACAGTTTTGCATTACGTTGGCAAACAACAATTGATCATTTAAATGAAGATGAAACAAAATGGTCATCGATGCATCATAATGAACGAGATCATCTCAATAGTTTTCATATTAGTGCAGCTGCTGCGAATATCATGGCACAAATCAGCAGTGTTCTACACTCGAATGATAGTAGCGAAGCTAGTCACCGACGGCAAACATTCCATATGAGATCATTTGGTAGTAGTGGCGTACCTTATGTCGATGAAGATGATGTATGTTGTGATTTAGTTTTTTTGTTTGTTTGAAATGAAAAATATTGACTTTGAAATATGTAGGATGACGTTGATCGATTCAATATCGATGATGAATTAATGAATCATGAACGAATTGCAAATGAACAACATGATAACGATACAAAACAAGTATGTCTAAGAATAATTTGATTTCGAATGATTGCCATCAATGATTTGTTGGATATTGAAGGATTCTTTCGAAAGTCAATTTCCGCCTGTATTTGATGAGCAAACATTTTGGCCACAACGGGATGGTAATTCTCATATGGCAACAAACAACAATAATAATCATGCCGATAATTATGACAAACCTAAACGAACGTCGGCATCAACATCAGAAAGTCATTTCGAACAGCTCTGTTCTTTACGAGCCAATGAACATGATAATGATCGTGTTAACAATCTATTTTCATCGACATCATCGAATAATCGTGATGAATTAGACGATGGACCAGATGAATTTTGAAAACAAAAACAAAACATATTTTTCTTTGTATAACACAAGCTATATTTAATTGTATTTGCGCAATTTTGTTTGTTTTTGTCGACCGTCCCTGAAGATCTACAAAACTTTGTATTATTCTTTCAAATCATCTCTCTTTTTCTCGTGCATTCTCTCTCTGTTTTGGCTCTAAATATCTGTCTTTATTTTGATATATTATTAAATTGAGAATATCTTCTATTATTCCCAGTAGTACGTGTCTTTATATTATGATTATGACTTTTTTTTTGTCAAAGATGTACAGTGTGGCCCATAAATAACATGGCGATAAAAAATTCGAATATCATTCTCTCTCTCTCTCTCTCTCATGTTTCTTGATTCAACAAATTTTATTATTATTGAAAGAAGAAGTCTACTAAACAACAAATAATTATTTTAATACTTAGAGATCGAATGGTTGGCTGATATTATTAAAAATACTTTGTAAATAATCATCAGTGATATTTGCAACACGTTCATCAATCCATGCTTCATTGATATGTAAAAGTGATGGATCGACATTCCATTTATCTCCAGTCGCAGGTTCTTGTGATGATTGTGGTGTATAGCTAATAGTTGAATTACTTTGAAATGCCCAACGTGTAGCACCGATCGATCCGATTAATATAGAATTAATAGCACTTGCATCAATTGCTGCGCCATTAACACCATTGGGAGTAACGTATCCTATGTCGTATCCATCAGCACCTGGAAGAATTGGATATCGTACATTCGTCATATTACTACCAATGATCAATGAATTGACAAAATGATAGCCTTTCGTAGCGCCAACTTGTGCAGCTGAATTTGTACTTCCAAAGAAAACAGAATTTTTCACTGTAAAATTTGTATAATCGCTGTATCCCGATATTTGAAGTGTATCCGTATGTGCTTTTGAACCTTTCTCACGAAATGATGGTGCAAAATAACAACCAATGAAACTAACATTCGTTGCTGGAGAATTTTTTGTCACTCGAAAATCTGCTGTATCAGCATCATTGTCAACATCATGTTTGACATAACTCGTTGGAATGACAATATTCACAAATTCGATATCCCATGTTGGTAGGTTATCAATTGATTGTCCACAAACATATGTCAATGGTGCCATATTAAAAACAGCCGATTCAGTACAATCTTGACAAAGAAATCCTTGTCGATGTCCAGATCCATCATTGGTTGTAAAATTAAAACCGCCAAAAGCAACACCATAAACCGATTGAATTTTAACATTGTTGCTAAATGTGCATGAGCCCCATTTGCCAAGTGGCGTAATAAGAATACGACGTGAACGACCTTTTTTACCGATATTTTGTAACCATGGTGGTGATGTTGAACCAGCACCCGAACCATTGACATTTCCTGGCTCGAGAAAGACGGCAACACCTTCTTCAATTTGTTGATCAGTAAAACTATTTACTGCATTTGCAATAGCTTGAGCATCGAATGGTACCACTTTTTTATGATCTGCATCGAATTGACGTGCTTCAACGATCGATGGTGTTCGTGAAGGATAATAATTCACACTTGGTCCATACGGATATTCAATAGCGACTATTGAAAAAACTAAATATGTACTTGCTAAGATAAAAAGTAATGCCTTCTCCATCATTTTTGACTTTTTTGTAATAAAAATAGATTCAGTCGTAAATACCTTTTATATGTGCGTGAAAGAAAACATATCCAGAAGGTTTCATTCTCAACGAATAAAATAGGTTTCGGTTGGTACTAGTGGCCGTACATTGTTTTTTTAGTACAAAGAACTTGAATGTCATGTTTTTTCTTTCGTTTGACTTTCCAACTGACAGATGTACAGATTCACATTTAGATATTTGATACCAATACAGATCCATGATATATCCTACGCATTTAATTTTTTACTGCTTGATCAAAACATATTTTATTTATTTTTTTCAAAACAAACAAATAACAAAAAAACAGTTATTTTATTTTATTTTTTCACATTTTTCTTTTTAGATGGTGTTGTTGTTGTTGTTGTTGTTGCTTTTGCATTAATCTTTTTTGCTGCTGTTGGTTTTTTTTCAGTTTTCTTTTCTTCAACTGGAGATTTTTCTTGTTTCGTTTGTTTAGCTTTCAATGGAATAAAATCAGTTAGATCATATTTAATTCCTGCAGCAGCTAATTTTTCTTGTTGTTTTGCTAATTTTTTCGAGCGTCGTTTTGCAGTTTTTTCGATTTGCTCGGCGGATTTTGGTCGATTGTAACGAGCTCGTTTTTGTGTTGGTGTTTTAACAGTAAATATTCGTTTCCAATTTTGGAATAATTTATCCGTATCAATTTTACTTCGATCCATAACACGAGATTTAATCAATGAACGAAACATTAAATACCCATTCATTGTTTCCGAAGCAACACGTGCAACATCTTCATCTTCGAATTCAACATAAGCATAACCACGACTGCCGCCTGTCTTCTTCGAACGGATTAATTTCAAACGTGTAACAACACCAAATTGAGAAAAATAACCGAATAATTCACGTTCGAAAAAACCATAAGGTAAACCCGATAGACGAATGAGACCAGGTTTTATTTCCACTAATTTATTTCGTTTCATTTCGGATTTTTTGATCTTTCGTTTGCCACTACCAGCGATCGATGGTAATGCAAGTGTTTGTTCTTGTTCTTCATCGTTTTCATTATCATCTTGCATTTCTTCATTGTATTCAACTTCATCATCCGAACTTGAATCTTCAGCATCGATGTAACGATCATTATCAATCATGTTTGCCATGTTGTTTTTTCTTACTTTGAAAACAAAGGGAAATACTGGTAATCTAAAACGGAGAAAATATGTATATATATATATCTATATCTATATATTTTTGCACGATTAAAAGTATTCGCTAAAATAATAACTCGGAACATCACAAATAGCGAGAATGTTAATGCAAGGAACGAAAAAGAAGGCAAGGTATCACAGAAAAAGGCAAAAAAAACGGAGTATTGATATCGATAAGAAAGAAAAAATAAATAAATAATTGATTTTTATTTTTTTGCCGATTGTATTTGCTGCTGAGCAAGACGTTTTTGTTCAGCTTGAGTTAATTCAATATCAAGTTTAGCGATTGTATTCATTAAACTATCACGTTCACCGCGTAAAATTGTTACTTCATTTTTATATGTATTCAATTCTGAACGAAGTCGTTCATTCTCGAGTCGAGTCATTTCGGCTTGTTGTAATTGTTCTTCAATTTCGTTCTCATGTTTTATTGATTTCTTCAATGTTTCATCGGTTTCAATCACAACTTCGCCATTGATTTGTCTGAGAAGATGCATATTATTAATATTGATTTTCACCGGTGGTTTACGTTCAACAATTGCGTGTGTTGTTGAATATTCATGAATAAGCTAAACAAATACACGAGACGAACGTTTTCGGTTTATAAAACGAAAATTATTTTTACATCTAAGGACACTTGAATGTCGTTTAAACGAATATCAATTGGAATGAATTTGAGTGGATGAGTTTTTCTTAGACGTTTTTCTTCACGAGTGTGAACTTCGTCGAGATTTTGTACGAGAACGTCAATAGCATGACTTGCAATTGAAAGAATCCGATTTTTAACTTGAATTGTTACAGTTGGTAGTGAATTCGTTTCATCTTTCGGAAAATCAAGACGAACATTGATTGGAGAAACATTCTCATCATTGTATTCATCTGAAAATATTCATTAAGATCAATAAATCGAACAAAAATAAAACTCGTTTATTTTACCAGGACGTTCATTGTCGAATAGTCTAGGTTTAAGTGAGTCAAATTTCAATGATTGAAATTCATCAATTCGTAAATTTTTAACACTACAAGCAATGTACATTGGCTCATTACTTTTTCTCTCGTCATCTGTAATACAAATTTTGATTTGATTGACTTTAACAAAAACACCATTTATCTAAATTCAAACAATACATTCATTTCAATCGATTTATCACAATTAAACATCATACCGGCTTAAGAACAGTTGGATCAATAACAGATTTACTAGAATTATTATTCTCTGATAAACTCGATGCATCATCATCAAGTATAAGATGTACTGCTTCTTGCTGTTGTTGTTTTTCAAATTCACTGTTTAATAATGCTGGATCGATATCACCTTCGCCTTCTTCACTCAATTGATCCCATTGAGATAATGAATCATCACCATTATCACTCATTGCTGTCAATGATGCTTGAGATGAACCACGTGAACCTTTCGATGCGATTTCTAATCCACGTTGAATAGTTTCTTCGACTTTTGTTTTCTTTTGTGTTATTAAATTGAAACCTTTATTTAAATTACTATTCGATACATTTCCGTCGTCGGTAATATTAACAAATGGTGATGCTGGCGGTTCAATTTTCGCTGTACCAGCAACAATAGGCGCATTTGTGGCAATCAAGTCGACAACAATATTCGAATCAGATTTATCACGCATAGCAGGTTCAGTTTCAGCTGAAGGTAGAAGAGATGCTGGTGTTTGTTCAGCAAGATTGATTTCAGCATTTTCCAGACCATCGATAACAGCTAATGTCAATGTTACTGGACAAAGTAAACAAATAGTTATTTTCGTTTCATTGGAAGGCAAGTTTAATGATGATAGAGAATTTTCTTTTTGTAGTTGTTGTCGAATCAAATGACTTTGAGTTTTATTTCGTTGTAGAACATTGAGAAATAAACCGAGTTCGTCAACTAAGTGCATTAGGAATGTGTATTGTTTTTGCGAGAGTTTGATCATCGCAGGCATTTCGAGAGTTGTAAGAATATTAGCCCAAGGTGAACATACGGATGAGTTAGTTTTTTTCTTTTCGTCCAGAACAACCCAACCTGAGATCGATAGATTATCAGTTATATTTTGTTTAGCAAATCGAACCGATTCCGATGGTGATGCAGGTGTAAAATCAATATAAACACTTTCGACATTAAAATGCCAAATATCATATTTTGCTGACTAAAAAACGAAAAAGAAACACGTAATTCGAACAAAAAAGAAAAAAAAAGAAAACATACTCTTTTTAATGAATCTGTTGTCATTGTATAATATGTATGCAATGCTGAATTGGCTGTTTTCGGTTCAGGTAATGTGCTACCCATTTTTGTTGTTAATGGATTACTGTATAAATAGGTTTCGTATGGATGTTTATCGAATAAAGGACTAATTCGTGATGAATTGGTCGCATCATCGGATAAAGGCCATTGAGTTTGATGAAAGAAATTGGTGTTTTTAAAAGATTCTAAATGTTGTTCAAGTTTTTTTCGGCAACTCGTTGGTTCAGTTCGACAATTGGTTATCAAAATTTTCGACATATTTAATTCGAGTATTTCAAGTTTTTCTTCTTTCGAAACTTCTTTACGTTCTAACGTTTCAGGCACTGGATTATTTTCATGTTTAGCTTCTTCTAATTGATAAGCACCAGAAAATATATCTGAACTAACAACAATCTAAATTCAAAAATATCAAATAGATAAAACTATTTCGAATTCACACAATATTCAAATTACTCGTGGCAATATAGCTTCAACTTTAATTGCAACATGTTCAAGATCTATTGTAGGTCCATCAGTTTTCAAAACACCTGAGTTATCCTATACAATCATGAGACGAGGAAAAAAAGGCAAAACATAAACTATAGGATATTTACTATTGTCATTGACAATGTCGAAACAAAAGCATCGAGCCAACTTGATGTAGCAAAATCAACTCGCATGACAACAGGCATTATTTGTATGTACAAATCATTATCAGGTACTGAAATAAATATATCTCAATGATTTCCTTTTCGGATTAAATTCAATTAGATATTTACCAGGAAATGAATATGGTAATGGATAATAATATTCTGTATGTTGAACATTAATAACACCGAGAAATTCAGGTAGTTGATATTGTGTACGATCGGATGTAATTAATGGTCGACGACGTTTTTCGAATTTACTACTATTACTCGATTTATTATTTAATGAAACAGGATAGAAAACTAAATCATCGATATTTAACACCGTACATGATTCGAATAAACGAATTTTATTTTGTCGTAGACCTTTTTCTAATTTCACCGCTTGAAATCAACAACATACACAGTAAAAAAAAACAATGCCTCAATTCAATTCACTTACACATTTCATCTGTTGGTGCATTATTCTTTGCTGAATTCAATTGTTCATTCCATTGTTCTCGTAATCGACTTGCCCATTCATCTCGATTCGATGCTAACATTTCACTATATTTCACCCAATGTGTTTTCGATGATCCATATTGATATATGGATAATGATCAATAGATAGATTCGCAAGAGTTAACTGTAGTGCACCACTTTCTGCAAGACGATCACCTGAGAAAGAAAGAAATGCGTTTAGCTTCTTCATTTACAAACAAAAAAAATAAATAAATAAATAAACAAACAAAACAACAGTGGAGACAAAGAATATCTCTTACTAATTAATCGTAGATGAGATTCTGTCAAAAAAGATTTAGTATTTCCTTGTCTAATTCAATTTCGAAGTAGTTTTACGTACTGAGAACTTGGGAATCGGCGATGATATGTAAATCAAATCTTTTGACATTAAAATGTAATGACGTTTCCACAACATCATAATGTACAAAAGGATCACTCGATTGAGTTTGAGAAGTGATTGAACCGAAAGAATTTGTTGGCTCATTCGTGCCTGTTGTTGGCGCCTTAGGTTGAAATGTTGATGGTTGTTGTTGCTGTTCTAATTTCTAAATAGAAATTTTTTTATTTAATAACAACATGTTAACGTCAAATCAAATGTAATTAGATTAGAAAAAACTATTGACTGTCGTTATTCAATCATTAATGAATTCATGCATAGGAAAACAACGATAAAACGCAATAGCAATAGTCTTTCTAGTGCATATTTACTGGTTTTTTTTTTCATTGAAAATTCTCATTTATTATTTATTCTTCACCTGAGAATAGAAGAAAAACAATTAAAAACGCTTTTATTTCGTTTGAATAAGTCTTCACGGGAAATCCTTTGATATATTTCTATGTAATTATAAATGTCGTATTCATCTCTTTTTAGTCTTTCATGTCTTTTAATCATGATTAGTCATGACATTGAAATAGTAAAATGTAGGTCTCCTTTTTCTGTCTCTTTTCGAATACATACAGTTAGTTTGTCTCCTGCTATTTGTTTTCTTTGAGCAGATGCACGTTTCATTAATTGTATAATCTCTTTATAAGTATTCAAAGCTGATTTCAATTGTGCATCATTGACCACTGATAATAAATCGTCAAAATGTACCATGACACGCGATGTAATCATAGTACTATCTATAGAATAACGAGATGAGAAATAAACGAACAAATTCGAATCTCGATTTTACCTTGAAGACTTTTTTTCATTGAAATTCTTATTCGACATGCATTGGCAATCAGACGTATAGCTGCGCCTGTTGTTCCACTATCAGTCAATGACGAAGCTTCAATACGTGCTGTTTGCCAGGATATTTCCTGTAAAACAAAAAAGAAAATATTTGTAATTGAAATATTCTTGTGTTAATTTCCGTTGTCATACTTTAAAAACAAGAATATGATCCTTTGTTGCATTACGCAAACGAGTTTGTTTTAACGAGTCAACTCGTTGTCCATATGGCGTTGTACTATAAATTTCAAGACTTGGTAACTAGAAATTAGACAATGAAAATTTTCAAGTATTTTTCGTGGTTTTATTTTTCTTTTCGTACAAAAATCGAAGCTTTGAATCCATGTGCTTTGATTGAAAATGTTAGATTCGTTATTGTCAATGAAATACCATCGATAGCTCGATTAGTAAAACCATATTTTCCTAGTAAACTAATCGAAAGCAAAATGAGCAGCATCATCAAATCTATCCTCAAGAGCGACTATTTCTTACGGATCATTCGTATTCGTTGAATTATTCGTCGTTTTTTGTAAATCTCGAAGTTGTTCGCATGTTTCAATTTCAACTTCAACATCATCTAATTGCTAGACAACACAAATCTTTTTTGTTATTTTTTTTTCTCAAACTATAAATCATACTAATTGAATCGGCAAAGTCTGTAGACTTGTCCATGGAATCTAACGATTTAACATTGAAAAGAAAAATAACAACAAGTAGTGATTTGTTTATTTACTTTAATAAAAGCTCGGCCACATGTTGCTTTCTGAATTTTTAACCATGTCGGTAATTCAGTGACTTCTTCTAACGCTTGTTCATCGAGATCAATCGAAGATAATTCACCTTCGCCTTTTAATGTACTGAGATTGATTTGATTTGATGAAAGATTTTTAACGAATCTATTTTTTATTCAAATAAACAAAACAAGTCTTTGTTTTTTTTTTCTTATTTTCAGACTTTGATAAACGTTTAATAATCTGATTTTTAATTAATGAAGCCATTTACATATGAATTAAACAGTGCATATGAAGAATGCGATAAGATATACTACTACTATTTATTTCTAAATGTAGAAACTTAATGTTCGATCAAATCAGTAAACTTCGTCGTAGATGTCACTTCAATTCATTGAAAATAC
>Ga0209952_1003112_pt1 | contig 11765 bp, 10 predicted proteins | sample ThiBiot_750_biof_2_FD_183951 | JGI IMG/M metagenome (GOLD analysis project Ga0209952, IMG submission 183951) | Wastewater bioreactor microbial communities from Cape Town, South Africa - Thiocy_cont_750_biof (SPAdes) | ecosystem: Engineered > Bioreactor > Thiocyanate-remediating >...
CCATTTCGCCGCGTATCATGTCGCGGCAGGGCGTGCTCGGTCAGATCGATTTCCGCCAGCGTCTCGTCAACGGCGCATATGAAATCCGCGCCTATGGCATCCATCAGCAAGATCCGGACGCATATGCCGGGCAGGTTGGCGACCGCAACTGGCGTGCAGGCCTCGATTCGAACGGTCAGTTCGCGCTGAACGACAAATGGGTCGCGGGCTGGACCGCGGTGATGGCGACCGACAATCGCTTCTTCAGCGATTACAAGCTCGGCCCCTACAAGAACCCGCTGGGCTCGTTCCTGCTGACGCCGACCGAAGGCGTCTCGCAAGTGTACCTCACCGGCGTCGGCAACCGCAGCTACTTCGACATACGCTCGCTCTACTACTACGGCTTCAACGCCGCCGACGTGCAGAGACAGATTCCGATCGTCGCGCCGGTCATCGACTACAACAACGTCCTGAACCAGAACGTGCTGGGTGGCGAGTTCAGCTACAAGGGCAACTTCGTCAACCTGACGCGTGCCCAGGCTAATTTTGACGGCATCTCTGCTACCGCTCAGGCACAGCAGCAAGCAAATCCATTTCTTGTGCCGTCCGCCTGTATGACTGCCGACACCGCCATCAACCGCGCAAATTGCGTTCTTCGCGGCGTACCTGGCGACTACACCCGCCTTTCGGGCGAAGCGCAGTGGCGTCGGTCCTTTACCGACTCGTGGGGTCAGATTTTCACGCCGTTCGTGTCGCTGCGCGGCGATCTTATCAATGCCAACGTCGCCAATGATCCGACCCTCAATGGCTTCATCGCCCCGGGCAACTACCAAGAAGCCCGCCTGATGCCGGCGATCGGCCTCGAATATCGCTATCCGTTCATCAACGTTCAGCCGTGGGGCACGACGACGATCGAGCCGATCGCGCAGGTCATCCTCCGCCCGAACGAGCAGCGAGCCGGTCAGCTGCCGAACGAAGACGCGCAGAGCCTGACCTTCGACGACACCAATCTGTTCAGCGTCAACAAATTCTCCGGCTGGGACCGCGTCGAAGGCGGTGGCCGCGCCAACGTCGGCGTGCAGGCGACGACGCAGTTCGACCGCGGCGGCACCATCAACGTGTTGTTCGGCCAGTCCTACCAGCTCTACGGCCTGAATTCGTACGCGGTACAGAGCCTGACGAACACCGGCCTCGATTCCGGCCTCGACAAGGCCGCCTCGGATTACGTCGGCCGTGTCGCCTACGCGCCCAACAAGATCTTCAGCCTGACGACGCGCTTCCGGCTCGACGAAGCAACCATGGACGTGAAGCGGTTCGAAGCCGAGGGGCGCGCCAATTTCGATCGCTGGTCGGTGAGCCTGCTGTACGGCAAGTACGCGGCGCAGCCAGAACTCGGCTTCCTGACCGAGCGTCAGGGTCTGCTCGGCACCGGCTCGTTCAAGCTCGCCGCCAACTGGCAGGTCTCGGGCGGATTGCGCTACGACATCGCCAACGACAAGGTGAACCAGTACATCGTCGGCGCCGGATACGTGGACGATTGCTTCCTGCTCGCCGTCAATTACGTGACCGACTACAACTACACCACGATCGGCAGCCTTACCCCTGTCACCGATCACCGGGTCATGTTCCAGCTCGGCCTGCGCACCATCGGCGGAACTTCGATTTCGCAGAATGTCTCCTCGTACACCCAGTGACATAATTGTGGTCGATTGCACCTCTACGGTGCACTTTTCGACCCGTGGTGAAACCGACAGCAACGTGATGATGAACGCGACATTCCTCTCTGTTTTTACCCGCCGCCTCGCGCTCCCACTCGTAACCTTGCTGACGCTTTTCGCGGCGATGCCCTCCGCACGCGCGCAGGCTGTCGTCGTGATGGTCAATGGCGCACCAATCACGACCTACGACATCGAACAGCGCTCCAAGCTCATTGCCCTGACCACGCACAAGACGGCACCGCGTCAGGAAGTGATCCAGCAGCTGATCGACGATCGTCTCAAGATCATCGAGGCGAAGAAATTCGGCATCAACCTGACCTCGTCGGACGTGGACTCCTCCTTCGCCTCCATGGGCCAGCGGATGGGAATGTCCCCGGATCAACTGGCCAAGGTTCTCACTGCGCAAGGCGTGCGGCCCGAAACCATGAAACTGCGCATGCAGGCCGATATGGCCTGGGGTGCGCTCGTGCGTGGCCGCTACAAGCAGAGCCTGATGGTCGGCGAGCGTGACGTGCGCGCGGCGGCCGGCGGCGATACCTCCCCGCAGGAAACCGAAAGCTACGAATATCATTTGCGTCCGGTCGTGATCTTCGTGCCGCGCGGGTCGTCCCCTGCTGTCGTCGAGCAGCGCAAGAAGGAAGCCGAAATCATTCGCTCCCGTATCCAGAGCTGCGCAGACGCCGCCACCACGTTCAAGACGCTGCGTCAGGCCACCATCCGCGACACCATCGTCAAGACGTCGGCCGACCTGCCCGCGAATTTGCGCCAGCTTCTCGACAAGACTCCCGTCGGCCAGATGACCCCGCCGGAAGTGACCCGTCAGGGCATCGAGATGGTCGCGTTGTGCGACCGCAAGGTGACCGCAGCAGACACGCCTGCCAAGCGCGAGGCGCGTGACAAGCTATTCGCTCAGAAATATGAAGCGAAGTCGAAGTCCTATCTGGCCGACCTTCGCAAGGGTGCGATGATCGAGTACAAGCAGAAATAAGGCAGATGCATCACGCCCCGCTCGCTCTCACGATCGGTGAACCCTCCGGGATCGGGCCTGACATCACGATTGCCGCGTGGCTGAAGCGCAGCGCTGAAAATCTTCCTCCGTTCTATCTGATCGGCGATGCCGACCTGATCCGCCGCCGGGCCGCCTTGCTTGGCGAGCAAATCGAAATTGCCGAAACATCGCCGCAGGACGCCGCCGGGATTTTCGCGCGAGCCCTGCCCGTCGCGCCAACCGGCCACGTCGCGACCGGCACGCCGGGCAAGCCCGACACCACCAGCGCATGGGCTGCGATTGCCGCAATCGAACAGGCCGTCGCGGACGTGAGGGCGGGCGTCGCCTCCGCCGTCGTCACCAATCCCATCACCAAGAGCGTCCTCTACGAGGCGGGCTTCAAGCATCCCGGCCACACCGAATTCCTGGCAGAGCTTGCCACGGCGCATGGCAAGACGCCGAAGCCCGTGATGATGATCTGGTCAGAGACGCTCGCGGTCGTGCCGGTCACGATCCATCTGCCGCTGCGCGAGGCGATTGCGGACCTCACGACTGATTTGATTCTCGAAACCGCACGTATCGTCGTCGCTGACATGAAGCACCGGCTCGGCCTGCACGCCCCCCGCCTCGCCATTGCCGGACTCAATCCGCACGCGGGCGAAGGCGGCTCGCTCGGCAAGGAAGACGACGCCATCGTCGCGCCTGCCGTCACGCAATTACAGTGCGAAGGCATCGACGCACGCGGCCCGCTGCCCGCCGACACCATGTTCCATGAAGCCGCGCGCAAGACCTACGACTGCGCGATCTGCATGTATCACGATCAGGCGCTGATCCCGGTAAAGACGCTGGCTTTCGACAGCGGCGTCAACGTCACGCTCGGGCTGCCGTTCATTCGTACCTCGCCAGACCACGGCACCGCGTTCGACATCGCGGGCAGCGGGCGCGCCAACCCGTCGAGCCTGATCGCCGCGCTGCGCCTCGCCGCCCGCATGGCGCGCGCGAACGCCGCATCATGAGCCAGATCGACGATCTGCCTCCGCTGCGCGAGGTCATCCGCAAATACGATCTCGCCCCGCGCAAGTCGCTCGGCCAGAATTTTCTGTTCGACCTCAACCTCACCGCGCGGATCGCGCGTGCCGCGGGGCCGCTCGACGACGCCACCGTGATCGAGATCGGTCCCGGCCCCGGTGGGCTGACACGGGCGTTGCTCGCCACCGGCGCGAAGCGCGTGATCGCGGTCGAGCGCGACGACCGTGCCATTCCGGCGCTGGAGGAAATCGCGCAGCATTACCCTAGCCGTCTCGAGATTGTGCATGGCGACGCCATCGATTTTGACCCGACTGCGGTTCTTAATGGAGAGCGCGCCAAAATCGTCGCCAACTTGCCCTACAACATCGCGACCCTGTTGCTGACCGGCTGGCTCACCACCGAGCCGTGGCCGCCGTGGTTCGATATGATGGTGCTAATGTTCCAGCGCGAAGTGGCCGAACGTATCGTCGCGCAAGAAGACGACGACGCCTATGGCCGCCTCGGCGTGCTCGCCAACTGGCGCGCCGAAACGAAAATCCTGTTCGACATCGCGCCTGGCGCATTCGTGCCGCCACCGAAGGTGACATCGTCCGTCGTGCGTCTTGTGCCGCGACAGGCTCCTGCCCCATGCCCGCGTCGCGCATTGGAACAGGTCGCCGCCGCCGCTTTCAATCAGCGCCGCAAGATGCTGCGCCAGAGTTTGAAGCCGCTCGGCGTCGATCCAGCGCTGCTCACCGAAGCAGCCGGCATCGATCCGACACGGCGCGCGGAGACGGTGCCGATCTCCGGATTCGTGGCGATGGCCAATCGCCTGTCCGAACTCAAGCAGTCTGGCTGAAGACGCATCATGGCTTTGATGCACCGCCAATCGCTTGTTCAATTCGCAGCGCCCGTCTGCGAGACGGTTGCGGACGTGCCCACACCGCAAGGCGGCGAGGTGCTGCTACGCGTGGCGAAATGTGGCCTCTGTCATTCCGACCTGCATTTGCAGGACGGCTTCTTCGACGCGGGCGACAATCAGCGGATCGACATCACGCGCGGCATAAAGCTGCCCTTCACGCTCGGTCATGAAATCGTCGGTACCATCGAGGTGACCGGCCCCGATGCGCCGCGAGATATCGTCGGGCAACGATGCGTCGTCTTTCCATGGATCGGCTGCGGCACCTGTCGCGACTGCATCAACGGCGACGAAAATCTCTGCGCGCGCAACCGCTATCTCGGCGTGGCGATCGACGGCGGCTTTGCAAGCCATGTCCTCGTGCCCGACAGCCGTTACCTTTTTCCTTATGAGCCGCTGCCGGCAGGCTTTGCCGCCGCATTAATGTGTTCCGGTCTCACCGCCTATGGCGCGTTGAAGCGCGCCCTCGCGCATCCGCGTCGTCGCAATCTCCTGCTGGTCGGCATGGGCGGCGTCGGGCTGATGGGAATCGCAATCGCACGCGCGATGGCTATCGACACTGTCGCCGTCGCCGATCTCAGCGATGCCGCACGCGCCGCTGCGCTCGATGCAGGCGCCACGACAGCTTACGATCCTGCGGCGCGGGAGACGGCGCGCCGTATGCTGAAAGACAGCGGCGGTGGTTTCGACGTCATCATCGACTTCGCGGGCAGCGAATCCTCGATGGCATTCGCGATGGGTGCGCTCGCGCGCGGCGGCAAGATCATCGTGTCTGGCCTGATGGGTGGCGCCTTCAACACGCCTGTGGTGAGCTGGGTTCACAGGCGCATGAGCATCGAAGGCTTCATGACCGGCACTCTCAACGAAGCGCGCGAACTGCTCGACCTCGCCCGCACGGGCCGCATCGCGCCGGTGCCGATGCATGAAGCGCCGATGCGCGACGCGGCGCATTGGATGAAGCAATTGCGCGAGGGCAACGTGACCGGACGGATCATCCTCACCAACGACGCGTGAGGCGCCCTACGCCGCGTAGCCGTGCAGGGGCGCAAGTTTTTCGTTTCGGAAAATCTGCTTCGCCGACGATACCGGCTGCGGCATGGCCTGTCGCACCGGCGGCTGCGCGACCGTCACCTGCGGCGCCATCGCAAGCACGGCAGCGCGAGCCAGCGGACACATCGCCTCCTGCTCGACCGCGCCGGAGGAGACCGGACGACTTCCTGCAAGACGCAACGCGGTCTCGATTTCGTCGGACGGCGTTCCTCCCTTCAACAACAGCAGGATCAGAAGGGCCTTGATCTCTTCACTCAATACGCTCACGCCGTTTGCAATATCCCTGTTCATCACAATCCTCGCTTCATGATTTCGTCAGACGCACACGAACAGCAGAGCAATCACCGCAGAGCATCGAAGCCGCATAGTTAATGCGATTTTAATTTCATGAGTTCGGAGGACGAATGCAGCGTTGATACGTAGCCCGGACCTCACGCATCTACCATAAAACTCACGTCCCACATCTCGCATGAGCCGCTCAGCTGTGATCCGCCCGAGAATCATGATCGAGCGCGTTCTGCGCAGGTTCCCACCGCCCCAATTTCGTCCCGGGCGGTTCGCATTTGCGGCCCATTGCGGCCCTTCTCGTTGACGACGATCCCTTTAACGCATCCGTGCACGACGCCACGATCCGACGTGGGGGGAACCATGACAAACCGGACTTTCAAGCTCGCGGCAGCCGCCCTGAGCGTTTTCGTCGGCGGCCTGACGCCGTCTCTCGCACAACAACAGCCAGCCCCTGCACCGCAGGCCGCTGCTGCAGCCGACGCCTGTCAGGCGTCACCCAAAGGCGCCGCGCCGCAAGGCAAGCATTGGTACTACCACACAGACCGCAGCGCTGGCCGCAAGTGCTGGTATCTCGGCGATGTTGGAATGAAGACGACGACATCGGCCGCGGCAAAACACAAACCTGCACCGCCTGCCGAGGCCGACACCGACGCCGCGCCGTCGCCACGACAGAACGCCTCTGACACGCCGACCAGAACTGAACCGGCCGCAAAGGGCACGCCTCTCGCCGCGTCCGCTCCGGAGACCGCAACCGATCCGGGAGCGGAGAACAACACGACAGCACAGCCGGCACCCGACGCCATCGCCGCTGTACCTGCCGCAACGCCGCTGCTTACTGAACGCTGGCCCGCCGCCGATGCCTTCCGCCCGAGCCAGACAACCACAGGTCAGTCGACTGCGCTTGCGAACGCACAGCCTGCGACGTCCGAAACGCCAGCGTCCGCACCCGCACCTTCAGAAGTAACTCCGGCAGCAGCGACGCCAGAAAACACACCGGCGGCCAGCCAGCCAGCCGACCTCACGCCCTGGCGCGTGATCTTCGGAGTCTCGTTTCTCGTCCTGGCGCTGATCGCGATCCTCGCGCTCGTCACCTTCAGATATTTCTGGCGCACGGACGACAAAGCCCGCAATGTCCCCGGGCGGCTTCGTAACATCTGGGGCGATGACAAAGACGAGACAGCAGCAGCCGCGCCGTCCTACGCAGAAATGATAGCGCCGTCCCGTCGGACATCTGCGCGCACACCACAGGATCTCGACGAAATCGAACAACTCCTGCGCCGCGCCGCGCGCGAACCAAATCCGGAAAACGTTATTTCTCTAGCTGATCCTGCAACCCGCGCACGAACGCCGACAGCCCCGTCTGCCGCTCGCGCTTCAGCCGTTCGGCACGCAGGATCGTTTCGACCTCGCTGAACGCCTGATCAAGTTCGTTGTTGAGCACGACGTAGTCGTACTCGGCCCAATGACTGAGCTCGTGAGCCGCGCGGTCCATGCGGCCACGGATCACCTCGTGAGTATCCTGCGCACGGGTATGGAGTCGCTTTTCCAGATCCTGCGCCGACGGCGGCAAGATGAACACGCTGACTACATCGGCCCGCGCCTTCTCACGCAACTGCTGCGTACCCTGCCAGTCAATGTCGAACAGCACATCCTCGCCGGCGGCCAGCGCCTTCTCCACCGCATGGCGCGGCGTGCCGTAATGATTGTCGAACACCGGCGCATGTTCGAGCAATTCGTCGGCACGCACCATCTGATCGAAGCGCGCCTTGTCGATGAAATAGTAATGCTCGCCTTCGAGCTCGCCCGGCCGCTTCGCGCGCGTCGTCACTGATACCGACATCCGAAGGCCCGGCGTCTTTTCAATTAGCATGCGCGACAGCGTGGACTTGCCCGCGCCGGACGGCGACGACAACACGAACATCAGGCCACGCCGCTCTCCAGCGAGCGCATTGCGAACCATCGCCTTCACTCCAGATTCTGAACCTGTTCGCGGAACTGCTCGACGATGTTCTTCATCTCGAGGCCGATATTGGTCAATTCGATATCGTTCGACTTCGAACAGGTGGTGTTCACTTCCCGGTTGAATTCCTGCGACAGGAAATCGAGCCGCCGGCCGACTGGCCCGCCCTTCGACAACAGTTCGCGCGCCTGCGCGACATGAGATCCGATCCTGTCGAGTTCTTCGCGGATGTCGGCCTTGGTCGCGATCAGCAGCGCCTCCTGAGAAAGCCGGTCGGAATCGAAACGATCCGACGCATCGAGCAGCGTTGCGATCTGCTCGGCGAGGCGCGCCTTGATCGCTTCAGGCTTGCGACCCGGCGCGGCTTCGGCTTTTGCCGCAAGAAGCTCGATGTCATTGACGCGCTGGGAGAGAATTTCACCGAGCGAGACGCCTTCGCGCGCGCGCATTTCGACAAGCCCCTGCAACGCCGTTTCGAACGCGGCTCCCGCAGCGGCCTTCGCAGCGGCAATTTCGCTCTCGTCGCTTTCCGGCTCGACGATGTCGATCACGCCCTTCACCGCCAGCAGACCATCGACAGTCGGAGGCATCGCGCCCGCTTTCAGCGCGAGTTCACGGGCGACCTCGAGCACCGAAGCGAGAATGTCCTCATTAATCCGCGCGACCGATGCAGATCCCGCACGCTTGACGGAGAGATTGGCGTAGACCGTGCCGCGCGACAAAGCCTCTCCGGCCCGCTTGCGCACGATGTTTTCCAGATCGTCCCACCCCTGCGGCAAGCGCACCCGCAGATCCAAACCCTTGGCGTTGACCGACTTCAATTCCCATTCGAACGTATAAAGTCCGCTGGTGCCGTGGCTTCGCGAAAAGCCGGTCATGCTCGACAACGCCATTGTCGAAAAACTCCGTTCAGATCAGGTGGATTCGTTCGGCGTGAACCGCCGCGACCATACCCCGAATTGGGTCATGGTGCAGATCGTTTTGACGCCCGTCCCTGGAGAATTTTGGGAATTTAGCGCGTGGCGGAAGGCGCGTCCGCCGCGGCGTGGGCCGACGGCGGAGCCGGCTTGGTATGAGAAGCGGGCTTGCGGCCCTGCGGCACCGCCGAGGTCACGCCCGCCCACGCATCGTTCGCCTTGGGCGCAGCCGACTGCTTGCCGTGAGATGCTTTCGGTGAGGACTTTGGCGTAGCACGCTTGGCGGGCACCGCCGGCTGCGCGGCAGGAGGTTCAGCGGCCGCGCCTGACGGGACCGCGACCGGAGGCGGTACGTCGTCCGGCTCGGCCGCGTCGTTCTGCTGCCGCTCGATCGAGCGCAGCTTCGCAACCGCCTTCTGGTGCTCGTTGTAGCTCTCGGTGAACGTATGACCGCCGGTACCGTCGGCGACGAAATAGAGATCGCGCGTGCGCGCGGGGTTGGCGGTCGCCTCCAGCGAAGCACGGCCCGGATTGGCGATCGGCCCCGGCGGCAGTCCTTCGATGACGTAGGTGTTGTACGGTGTTGGCTGCTGGATTTCGCTGCGCTTGATCGGTCGTCCGAGCGTGCCCTTGCCTCCGACAAGACCGTAGATAATCGTCGGGTCAGACTGCAGCTTGATCTTCTGGCGCAGTCGGTTGACGAATACTGAGGCGACGCGACTGCGCTCGTCGGCGCGGCCGGTTTCCTTCTCAACGATAGAAGCCAGCGTCACGAGTTGTTCCGGCGAGCGCAGCGGCAGATCGGGATTGCGATGCTCCCATACCTCCCCGAGCAGCCGCTTCTGCGCCTGCTGCATGCGCTGGATCACCTGCTCACGCTGCGTACCGCGCGGAAACTTGTAGGTGTCCGGCAGCAACGTACCTTCGCGCGGCACCTCGCGCAGCGAGCCCGTGAAGATGTCATTGTCCTGCAGCCGCTGAACGATCTGCTCCGACGTCAACCCTTCCGGAATAGTGAAGGCATGCTGCACCACCTTGCCCTCGACGATGGTGTCGATGACGTCGGACAGACTCGCGTTTTTCCGAAACAGGAATTCACCCGACTTCAGCGAAGTGCGCGCATTGAGTGCCAGCACACCGCCGATGAAGCTCCACCGGTCCGCCTTGGTGACGCCCTCGCGCAGCAGGAGATCGCCGATATCGGTCATGCCCGCGCGCGGCGGAATATTGACGACCTTGTCCTCGGTCAACGGCCCTTTCGCCGACAGCATCTGCTTGCCGTAGACGTAGAGCCCGCCTGCGCCGAGAATCAGCACCAGCAGGATTGTGATGATGGCGTTGCCTGCGACCACGAGCGGATTGCGCGCACTGTCGGAGCGCTTCGGAGGCGGAACCTGCTGCGGCTCAAGTGCCGCGCGCGGACTGCGCGGTTCAATGGGTGGCCTTTGACTCATGTCCGAAATCCGAATCCGTTCTGGCCCGATCTCTCGCACAGACTTGGGCTCGCAATATGACCGAAACTTCCCCGGCGGTGAAGCCGAGGGATCAGTTCACGACCCGTTTCATGATCAACGATGCATTGGTGCCGCCAAAACCGAACGAGTTCGACAAGACGACATTGATCTCGCGCGACTTGGCCTTATGCGGCACAAGATCGATGGCCGTCTCGATCGACGGATTGTCCAGATTCAGCGTCGGAGGCGCGATACTGTCGCGCAGCGCCAGCACGCAGAAGATCGCCTCCACTGCTCCCGCGGCCCCGAGCAGATGACCGATCGAGGATTTGGTTGACGACATCGCAACCTTCGAGGCCGTATTGCCGAGCAACTTCTGCACCGCCCCCAGTTCGATCTCGTCGCCGAGCGGCGTCGAGGTGCCGTGGGAGTTAATGTAGTCGATATCGGAGGCCAGGAGGCCCGCGCGCTTCATCGCCGCACTCATGCAGCGATAAGCGCCGTCGCCGTCGGAGGCCGGTGCGGTGATATGATAGGCATCGCCGGACAGACCATAGCCGACGATTTCGGCATAGATCTTCGCGCCGCGCTTCTTGGCGTGCTCGTATTCCTCGAGCACGACAATGCCCGCGCCCTCACCCATCACGAACCCGTCGCGATCGACGTCATAGGGGCGCGACGCGGCAGTCGGCTTGTCGTTGAATTTCGTGGACATCGCGCGCAGCGCGCAGAAGCCCGCCATCGCCAGACGATTGACCGGCGATTCCGCGCCGCCCGCGACCATCACATCGGCATCGCCGAGCGCGATCAGGCGTGACGCATCGCCGATGGCGTGTGCGCCCGTCGAACACGCGGTGACGACCGAATGGTTCGGTCCTTTGAGGCCGTGCTGGATCGAGACATAACCGGACGCCAGATTGATGAGGCGTCCCGGAATGAAGAAGGGCGAGACCTTACGCGGGCCGCGCTCGTGCAGCAGCACTGCCGTCTCGCCGATACCCTCGATGCCGCCGATGCCGGAGCCGATCAGCGTGCCGGTCGCGCAGCGTTCTTCTTCGGTGGACGGATGCCAGCCGGAATCGTTGAGTGCCTCGGATGCGGCCGCCATCGCGAAGACGATGAAGTCGTCGACCTTGCGCTGCTCCTTCGGCTCCATCCACAGATCGGGATTGAAGGTGCCGTCGGTACCGTCGCCGCGCGGCACAACGCAGGCAATCTGACTGGTCAGGTCGGACACATCGAAATGCTCGATCTTCCGTGCGCCGCTTTCGCCGTTGAGGATGCGTTTCCAGGTCGGCTCCACGCCGCCGCCCAGCGGCGAAACCATGCCGAGGCCGGTGACGACCACTCGCCTCATGTCAGATGCTCCGATGTGCCAAACAGAAAGACGGCGGGCCGTTGCGCACAACAACCCGCCGACATCAGCTACCGCAGAAGGAGCTTAGCTCTTCGCGTTCTTTTCAAGGAACTTGGTGGCGTCGCCA
>Ga0209952_1003120_pt1 | contig 11757 bp, 11 predicted proteins | sample ThiBiot_750_biof_2_FD_183951 | JGI IMG/M metagenome (GOLD analysis project Ga0209952, IMG submission 183951) | Wastewater bioreactor microbial communities from Cape Town, South Africa - Thiocy_cont_750_biof (SPAdes) | ecosystem: Engineered > Bioreactor > Thiocyanate-remediating >...
CGCGACTGATGACGAAAGTGTTGAACTGAATAAAGAGGTCATTGAGTTGGACGTCATATTCAAACTGATATTAGAATCTTAGGGAAAAGAAATCATACGAATCTAGTATGTCTCACTCAATTTGATAGAAATTACTCGATATGATTCCATCAGTTTGTGCGGAAGTTTTGCTGGATTGAGTGATTGAAGGTATTAGTACAGCTATTACAACCAGAACTGTAATAGTAACACCAGTGGCGAGAGCTGCAATGGTATACTTAATTTTTTTCGTTTTGTGCGATGATGATGACAATTTTTTGCTAAAATGAAAATTTTCATCGTTACAATCAACAATTCAGAAAAACTACCGAATATATAAGATATCATTGCATTCTGGCTGTGATAGGCTATTGTTAGGTGTTATACGAGGAAATGATACTCGTATTTTGTATTTAGCAATTCGAGTCGTTCCCAGATATTTGATTGATTTTCGTTGTGATGACATTCGTTCTTCGTATTGTTTTTATGCAATTTAGAATTGAGACAAGTCAAAATATACAATCAACTATAAAAGAGACACATAAAATGTCTGGTACTCAAATATTCTCTCATGTGATGGATTGTGTTCATTAGTGTAATTGCGTTCTATGCAAATAATAAGGTTTCATGAGAAAGTAAAAAACAACTTTTTGATCATCTTTGCAAGTGTGTTGACCTTTATGAAAGCAAGAATAATCATAGTATTTTGTTTGTTATTTCTTTGTTTAAATAGAAGCTTCAGAACCTCAATCATAATAGCAAAAACAAAAAAAACATGAATGGGTATGCCGAAGGTATGGAAAACGGTGTGTTTCATACACGACTTTGCATTGAGGGCGTTTCTGCCATTCACTCAAATAGAGAAAAAACAAACCATCCTTATTTTCTTTTTATTTGAATACTAATAAAAACATCTACGTATAGTAATCGTTGTACATATTTGGAGTTCATTAAGAAGTGAATTTTATATTTCATAATTACATGAAACGGTAGTTTTACAATCGAATAAAATAGACGTTGAGAATGTTTCAAAGATGTCGTTAAAAGAAGAATATATTCGTAATGTCACTCTTATCCTATTAACAATATAAGGTCTTTCACTTTGTACTTTTTGAAATCAAGAAATAGTGAAATATTAATATAAATGCGAATTTATCTGTGTAGTAGTATATCATGAACATAATCTCCATCTTTTTTCGTACCTGTTTTGCCTCTTTGATGGATTTCTTTGAAGGAATGCAAACGTCGTAAAAGAAGGTAAAATGAATAACGAAGGTAAGTAGTAATGAAGATTATTCGAGTAATAGTATCGATGATATTGTATAGGAAAAACTTGCATTCTATGGTTGGATATAAATACTGAAAATCAAGAATATCATAAACGTCTTCGAATTAGTGAAATTCAATTTTCAAGATTTCAAACTATTGATGAATGTGAGCAATATATTTGTCACAACAATCAGTGTCAAATTGTTCTAATTGTTAATGATACACTTCCACCAGAAACTATCGAAAAATTTCATAATTTACGATCTGTATCAGCTATCTATATTCGACAAACACATGAACCAAATAACGCTCAAAATTTGAGAAAGATCTGGCGTATTCCAGATTCAACAGATGTCAATCAACTAATGAATAAGATTCAAAAACATGAACAACGACGTGTTCACTGGTTGGAACCTACAGGCATCAGTAACTTTCAAGAAAATGATGATGATAATACATCAATAGAGATTAATGGAGAATTTCTTCATTCACAACTTCTTCTTGATTCGTTACTCACCATGAATCTATCAGACAGAGAAAGATCAACAGCAATTGCCTATTTTCGTAAAGAATATGCTACGAATACAAGTGTTCTGGAGAAGATCAATGAGTTTGAATCGACTTATACGGCCAATCAAGCATTATTTTGGTACACACAAAGTTCATTTTTCTATTCAATATTAAATAAATCTTTTCGTATTCAAAACATCGATGCTCTTTATCAAATGAGAATATTCATTCGAGATATTCATGATCAACTTATCGAACAGCAACGTAACGGATCATATGTATCTATTCAAGTCTATCGTGGACAATTAATATCTAAAGCAGAACTCGAACGATTCGAAGTTGATGAACTCGTGTCAATGAATTCATTTTTTTCTACAACATTCGAACAAACATATGCTACTTTTCTTTTACCTGAACAAGATCTCGAAGGAGACTTAACATCAGTTCTCTTTGAAATTACTATTAACGAATATTCATCATCAACAAAACCGTTTGCTAATATCAGTGAAAAAAGTGCATTTCCAGATGAACAAGAAGTTTTATTCATGGCCGGTAGTATTTTTCGAATTACAAAAATTAATCTAAATACAAACGGTATCAATGTCATTAATTTACTTCTTTGCGGTGATGACAGTCATAATCTCAAGAATCTATTCGAATATATGCGTATCGATATACCACCGAATACAATTCCATTAACATATGGCATCGTTCTTGCTAATGCTGGTAAAGCTGAACAAGCTGAAAAATTCTTTCGAAATATTCTCAATGAACTTCCGAATGACGATCCAATGATTGCCGATGTGTTGCATCAACTAGGCAATGTGCTCGATGATCGTGGTGAATTCGATGAGAGTCTTGAATTTTATGAAAAGTCTCTATCGAACAAATTGAAAATACTATCAGAAGATACTCCGAGTATAGCAAATACGTATGTTTGCTGCGGTGTTGCTTATTTAAGAAAAAGTGAATTCGATCGTGCACGAGAATTTTATCAAAAAGCAATGGATATCTACAAAAAAGTGTATGATGATGATTGTCAAGATGTAGCTATGTGTCTATTTAATATTGCTGATATTGACCGATTTGAAAAAAAATATGATGACTCATTGCGTAACAATCAACGAGCGCTAGAGATTTGGACGAAATCTTTGCCAGAGAATCATCCCGATATTGCACGTGCACATATGGGTATTGCTCATATACACAATATATTAATGTCAGGCACGGAATCATTAGAACATTATAAACAAGCTCTCGCTATTATGCAAGATGCATTACCACCTACACATCCAGATTTAGTTTCTCTATATGATGGTATTGGAAAACTTTACTATTCAACAGATGAAAATCAGATTGCACTAGAATATTTCGAATTATCTTTAGAAATAAAAAAACAACTATATGCACCTGATCATCAAACCATGGCTGACAGTTATCACAGCATAGGATTGGTGTATAAAGATCTCGGTGATTATCAACAAGCAGTATCCTATTTACAAGAAGCGTGTACAATTCAGAGCAAATATTTTTCTTCGGATGATGAAGTTTCAATTGTATTATTCAATGATCTGGAAGAAGCTAAAGCTGCTCAAAATCGAGCTTAATTTAGTCAAATACGTATATCGTGAATAACTATAATTGGAAAATAAAAAAAAATTCATAAATATTTGAAGATCTCGATCGGTTACATATCCTATCGCTTTAGCTACTAAAGCAAATATTGAGCGATTTAAAAGAATTGGTATTTTAATTTGTATAAATATTATTTTTCAAACGTGCTTTTCCTACTAATAATCTACTAAATTATTCATCGAATAAAAATAATGAGAAAAGAAAAGAAAAAGAAATGATTGTTCATTTTGAAAATGACTCGTCAATCGATAAGTTGGTTTACTATTTTTTCTTGTAAGTTACCATCGAAATTTTTTCCCAATGAATATCGGCTTTACTCTGTTATCTAGTATTATTGATTTCCGTTAATCAAAATGTCAATGCACAAATACCTATTGATCTCTATGGACGTACTATTATTCGTGAAGTTAATCATACATTTCTTATATTAACATGCGGAACTAATCAAACATTCAATCATTTCGTATTTCAATGCATACCATCGGAATCTTTCGAAATTATCGAACAATCCTGTGTAGTTGAACAATTCACATGTTTCGATCCAAATTTTATTGGTTTATCCTGTAATATTTCAAACGATGCATGTGAAATGGCTGAACAATGTTCGAATAATGGAATTTGCTATTCAAATAATTCTCTACCCTCAAAATTTCAATGCGATTGTCTATCAGGTTACGATGGATATGATTGTTCGGATGATATTCGAATATGTAAAAATAATACATGTTGGTAAGTAATTCGTTGAAAAATTTCTTGTTTTATTAAATTTATTAATTCTCAGGCATGATGGTGAATGTATTGTTATGGATGCATCACTTTCGTACAAAGATGAAGCATCATACGATTGTCAATGTGAACCTGGTTATCAAGGTGCACATTGTGAACATATAACTAATATGTGTGAAAATATAACTTGTCAAAATAATGGTAAATGTGTCTATTCACATTTATCATGGAAATGTCAATGTCTCGGCCATTTCTATTCGGGAATGTATTGTGAACAGAAAAGTACGAGTTTAAAAGTTCGACAAATCATCAGCAAATCAGTTGCATACATCGCTATATTAGCTATTTGTGGCGTGGTTTTATTTGTTATTATAATGGATGTATTGAAATATATATTTAAAATTGATCCTGTTGGTCCTTATCGACAATTAAAAAAGTCAAACATAGCAAAACAAAGAAAAAAACCAAAGAAAATCTCTTTCAAACTGCCTTGTATGAATTAAAAGATTCTTGAAATAAAAATTTATGAATAATTATACGAAATTGATTTAGCAAATCCTATTTGATTATTCACAATATCATAGATCGAATAGTAACGATACAGAAAATAATCACCTAAAATCCAGAATAAATTTCCATTGGCATCTTGTTGATCTCCCGGCATAAAGATACTATAGCATGTATATCCACTATCGTTATCACCATACGTTAATAAATATTGTGAAGGATTCAATGTGAATGGTTTACCACCGATGATGAATGTAATTGGTGAATTTTGTGAACAGTCGATTGAATACTATATACAACAAAAAAAAGATAAAATGAATATTGAATCAAACAAATTATCGTACCAGTCCATTCGATGAATCTAAGCTACCACCTAAAGCTGCATGTAAAGCTTCCACTTGTGCGCTCGGTCCAACAATCATTGTTGTACCGGTATCGGCGATTGCATAAGTTGTTTCACTTAGAATCGTAGAACCAACAGTTATTCTATTAAAATCAAAAACTGAATTATTGAATTAACAAAAAAATGAGATCTATACCTATCCATTTGAAATTCCCAGTAACCTTGAATAGCAACTGGAACATAAGTTATCGGACCAACGAATTTACTTCGATCGATATCACCAAAAATCAATTCACCACCCGTTGTAGCACTTGTATCTCTACAAAAGATACGAACGCTTATAAAATATAAATTCTTTACTCGTGAAAAACTTACGGATTAAGGTAAAAAGAAAAGATTGGCTTTCGTATTAAACCTTGCTTCCACATATTATAGAAAAGTGGACTTTCACCACCACTAGCAAGATTTGGATATGCAAGACCTAGAATACCATCAAAAACACTTGGATTAGCATTATTGATATCTGTGCATTCAGCAAATGTTTGTTTTTGTACTCCAAGTCCATTAACCTAAATTCAATATTCAAATCTCCTATTGGTATACATCCTCAAAAACTTACGGTGACTGTATCGGTACTAAAATAGCCGCGAGCTGTTGAACCATCACCATATCTAATCGAAAATTGGTTCATATTTGATCGATATGTTCTCGAACGTGCCGAATTATATTTGTTGAATCGACCTGAATGAAATTTTAAGTATACGAAGATAGTTTTTCTTCTGTTTATTTACCGCAGTTAGATCCGCATCGACTTGATGGAATCCATAAATCAGATGAACCAGTATCAAAATCAACGAAAAAATTTTGACCTGGCGTACCAATTGAAATAAGTCCGATGAAATAATACTATCAAATAAAAGCAACATCCATTGAATATCCATCAAATGTGTGTACGTACATCGGCTTCATTGATCAGTTGTTCGTATTGAAACGATTGCGCCATTGTAATTTTACCTAACGTACGTGATGTGACTTCACATATTGTTTCGTTAGTTCGTGATTTCGTACAAATGGCTTTTTTAAATGCATGACTTGACACTCGGTGAATAGGAATTCTAGAAGGATTGAAGAAGAAAATTATCTATGATCATCCAAAATTGAACTTACCGATGTATATTGCCAGTTACCACATTTAAATTGAAAGCAATTGTCAAGAATATTGCAAACAGAATCATCATCGTCGTTTCGCAAAATATTATAATGTTTGATTTCAATGAGATACAACATCCTTAAATAGTATCGAATAGTCGAGTCATATGTATTGTGCTGAACTGTATACAAGAAAATATTTTCAATAAATACGCCCAAAAACACTATAATGACTACGCCCAAATAGTCATGTTTATCCTTGGCGTATTCGTCATACATACGTTTCGATTCGATATATACTAACCTTGACGTTCAAAAATATTTATCTAGCTAAATAGTGCAATGACGGTCGATAAGAACATGGTTGTACAATGATTTTCTTACGTGAGTAAAATGATTCGCTCATTTCTTTGTCATTGATGAATCATACTTTCTTGTATTACACCACTCTCGTGCAACATTTTTTCTCATGCATTTACGAATGATGGAGTGTGTTGTTAATGCTCGAACAAGTCGATATTTACCAAAAACTATCGCTCAAGCAAAACAAAATTTTGAAACTGACTCATTTCATTATGATCATACAACGAATTCTCTTAATTGTAAATTATTAACTCAAAATCCATTTTTATCGTATTTTCAACAAATTTATCCAACAGAAATCAATGAAAATCAATTAACTAATGATATGCTCGATGTTCTTAAATCATATACTGATAGTAAAAATAATGAATGTTATATGAAAACAAATCTTAATTTATTAAGTTCAAATTTCGATGAAATCGATTGGATCTATGTTAATAAACTTCGTTGTCTACTTCGAGGTTTAACTAAAACCAATTTTCAACATAGTTACTATCGTGGTTTAACATTAAGTGATCAAGAAATTACGTATTATCTTGAAAAACGAAATGAATGTTATTATACAAATTCATTTACTTCATTTACAACAGATCGTCAATTGATCTATGAAGGTAATGCGATATTAATCTTACGAATCGATAATTCAAGTGAAGAAGCAAAGAAAAATCTCGCAAACATTTGTCGATGGAGTCAATTTCGAGAAGAAAAAGAGGTTTTATTAGCTGTTGGAAGTAGAATGAAGATTTTGAGTGTTCATTTTTATGGTTGTAAATGGGAAATTGAAGTTGAATTAATTGATGAATAAAAACGCATTCGTTTCTTTTTTTGATCTATATCATTTACTATGTTTAAAAAAGAAGGAACGCAAAATCTGGATCACAATTTTTTATAACATCAAAGTAATTCTATAAAATCTAATTATATTACTGCATTTCAAATACTTCCTAACAAGTTGACATTTATTATTTTAATGAACACGAATCAGCAGATTTCTGTATATATAGGTATAATCCTATCTATAGCTGGTATCATCGGTAATGGAATCAATATTTTTGTTTTTACTAGTGAAGTTACTTATTGTAAAACTCCTTGTACATTTTATTTTCTTGTCAGTTCGATTAGTAATCTATTTTTTATAATCATAGCTTTATCAAATCGTATTTTGAATGCAATCTATGGAATTGATTATACACTTATTTCAAATATTTGGTGTAAAACACGACAATTTAGTCTCGTTGTTTTTAATATGATATCAATAACATGTTTATGTTTTGCTTCAATTGATCAATTTTTAGTTACATCAAGAAATCATTCACTTCGACGTTGTAGTCAAATCAAATGGTCTTATCGAATAGTATTAATTACCATTATTCTTTGGATTTCAAATGGTATTCCTATACTTATCTATCAAAATATTTCATTATCGATAGGTTTTTGTATGCCAACAAATTCAACATATGCAATATTTACATCTGTATTTTTTCTTGTTTTTATGAGCATTATTCCTATTTTAATAATGACTCTATTCGGTTGGTTAACTTATCGAAATATTCAACGAACTATTGTTCTACTAGATCAAAATGTCGATCAACAATTAGTAACAATGACATTTATTCAAATTCTACTGGTTATTGTTAGTTTTCTTCCCTATGGAATTTACATGTTATATATATTTATCACAACAGATTGGATTCTCAATGCCAATCAACTTTATATTGACGACACTTTTTCAACAAGTGTTAATCTTATAGTTAACCTTTTTAATAACGTATGTTTCTTTGTCAATTCATTTAATAACAAAGTCACTTTGAATATCTTTCAGGGCAATTGCTATGTTTTCTTATTATCATCACGTCGTTTTCGGCAAACGGTAAAAAGAAGGTTATTCTGTTGGCAACGGCATAATCAAATCGGTGTCGAATAAAATCAAAGCATAGAAATAAAAAAACAAACAAACTTTTTCTTATTTTTTCTTTGTAATTTAATAATAAATTCAAGTACTCAATTGATTATTTCGAATTTTTATCGAACAAGTGCACACACTCGAATAGATGAATCGATTGATCAGTAATTCTGCGCCACATTCGCATAGATCGGCTCATAAACATAGTTCAATATCACGAGCACAATCAAATGTTACCATCCGAAGAATTCGTAGACGACAGAAGAAAAAACAATTGAGTTCAGTATCTAAGTTATCTGCTAAAATAGATATTCTACCAATTGATATTAAAACGCCGGTAACAACATCTACATGGGCTAATTCAACGGATTATACAATCCAGAAAAAGAAAAAACAAATATTCACAAAGAAGTAAACAAAAAAACACTTCTGTCGTTAACTTCATTTTTTATTCGCAGATGTGTCATTTCGTTTCTCATCTTAACAATCCTTCTATTTATTCTACTTGCGGTTATTCTTCTCGTTCTCCTAATCAAACCCAAACAATCAGTATCTAAATCAGTTAGCAATCCCAATCCTGTTCTTCGATGGAATCCAATCGGTCTGACTATTGCTGGAGTATCGCAAGACAACGGTTTTAACAGTAGTCAACTCGATAATCCATGGGGTCTGGCCTTAACATACGATTTAACACTCTATATTGCCGATCGATACAACAATCGAATTCAGAAATACAAAAGAAACTCGTCGATTGGAGAATCACTACCTAATCTATCGTCTGCAACTCTTGCTAGACCAGCAAATATTTTTCTTGATTCCAATGAAAATCTCTACATAGCTGATGGGTTTCATCATCGAGTATTATTTTGGGATAAATCCACAAATTCAACCACAACAATTGCTGGAACAGGTGCACCTGGAAATGCAACGAATGAACTGAATTATCCGTATGGTATTACACGAGACATCAATGCTAATATTCTCTACATAGCAGATCATTATAATCATCGAATAATGGCTTATTCATTGAATACGAATTCATGTTATGTAGTTGCGACTAATAATAATTCACAATTAAATCTTCCGATTTCAATTTATTTCGATTCCATCTCACGAAATCTTTTCGTCAGCAGTATTGGCAGTCATCAAATTCTTCAATGGACATTTCAAACATATAGTTGGCAACTTATCGCTGGAAGTGCATCGGGAACCAGTGGTTCTGATTCAATGTCACTCAATGGACCGTTGGGTTTCACATTTGACCCAATTGGAAATCTTTATGTAGTTGATATGTACAATCATCGAATTCAGTTCTTCTTTGTCAATCAATTGAATGGCACGACTATTGCAGGTGTAACCAGTGAAAGTGGTAGTAATAGTACATTACTTAATCACCCGTATGATGTTATTTTAGACTCACAATTGAATATCTACGTATCAGATAATCAAAATCATCGTGTACAAAAATTTTTACGCTACTAAAAATGTTTTGTTGTTTTTATTTTCAATGAAATCAAAAAAAAAGAAAAGCGTAACATTATGTTTTTTCTCATCGAGATGAAATGATCAAAGAATTCTTTTCATCTTGATTGATATGTCCGTGACTAAATAGCGGATGTAAACGTGTGATAAAATCGAAATCAGTCATTTGAAAATGATTTAACGGAATTTTCAATTGGAAATCTTTTAAATATTCCACATGTTCGTTCAATAATCGAGCAAATGCTTCGAACGGAAATTCGAAATCATTTTCATTTTGATTGATATTCAATCGAAAATGTTCGAGATTCGTTACAATCGATAATAACCATCGTATATGTCTGTACCAATCGTTGCCAATCGAAAAAAATTGCATATTCAAATGTCGAAGTGAAGTATGTTTGAAAGTTTGATTGGGCAATAATTTAAATGAAACATTTCGAAGACGAATAATTGATAAATATGTTAGATTTGGACACGAAGAAAATATTTGTTCGTACAAATTTTTTTTCCATGTACACGGTGAAATTGTCAAATGCCGCAGGGATAATGAACAATAGTTTGAATATGAATTGAATGTAATTCGATCGATACGACATGTTCGAAGATGTGAAAATTTCGATGAAAATATCCAACGACATAGTTGTTCGGAATGATCGGCAAAGAACAAATTCGAAATGAACAAATGTTCTAAATTAGAAACACATGTCGAATGTATTGAATTACATTGTTCAGCTGTTGGCATAGATAATTTTAATGCACGAAGATTGATAAATGAAGATAAATCAAGCGAATCATCATGTCGAATGATGAGTGTTGATATTTGTGATGCATATGGCGGTATCGAATGTTTGTTAATTCTATCATCCCAATCTTCATGAAGAATCAAATGAAGATTTTGTAACGATAAAATTAACGATCGAAAACGTGAATTTAAATTGTAAAAGATTTCATATAAATCCAATGGCGAGAGATATTCGAAAAATTCTATAAGCAATTCATTGGGCAACGATTCGAACGTTGACAGACATATGTCATTACGCAAACTCATGATACGAATCAAATGACATTGACCGATAGAACGAGAGCGAGCGAGAGAAAAAAAGAAGCCAACACTGAACAATTGGTTCAAGCTAAATAATAAGATAAAAATGCGCAACAAACCACTCGGTCAATACACACACATTACATACATATAATGACATTTCTCTTGGTCGAAAGAGAGAGAGAATAAGAGAAGAAAAAAAAAGTTCTGTTCTCTCTTCGTGTTGTACTCTGTCTATGTTTATTTAGATAATGAAGAAAAGAATCAATACTGCAATTAATGCGCCAACTAAAATAAGAACAGACAGAATTGGTCCGAAGATGTCCGGTGATTTGGCTAAATTTTTATGTTTAATTTTTCGATATACTCGAAAAAATCTCGATATACCATAGATCAAACATAAAATGCCGATAATAGCGAGAATAATTCCGGCAATAAGCGGTTTTTTTTCAGCTTTCGGATCGGACAGACTGGCCGATGACGATGAATTCGAACCACCGAATCGTCCAATTGCACAGCCAACTGTAAATATATTTAAACCAGTTCGAGTCCATGATAAAAAAGTTCGTTCATTTGATAGATGAGCTGACAGATGCGTATCATCATCAGATGTCTGCGAAGATTCCGATTTATGTTTTTCTATATTTCGTTTCGTTAACATTTAAATATCTGATTGTCGAACAAGGATAAACGGTATAAAGTTTATCAAGCACACCCTATTTCTATTATTCGTCTCGTACGCAAAGATCGATTTTTCGAAAAGGAAAAAATAGCCAGGTAGCTTATTCGATCGTAGCCACGTGCATAACT
>Ga0209952_1003128_pt1 | contig 11727 bp, 7 predicted proteins | sample ThiBiot_750_biof_2_FD_183951 | JGI IMG/M metagenome (GOLD analysis project Ga0209952, IMG submission 183951) | Wastewater bioreactor microbial communities from Cape Town, South Africa - Thiocy_cont_750_biof (SPAdes) | ecosystem: Engineered > Bioreactor > Thiocyanate-remediating >...
CAATTTACGTAATTATGAATCAATATCGATGATAAATGTCAATATTTAGCTATGGAAAGTATTGAAAACTATAGTACAAGTTAGATAAAGTCCATACATTAGATTTTCATAATAGAGAGCAGGCAGATATTTTTTGTGTATTTCGTAGACCTTTCATGTATTATGATATTAGTGATTGAGACGAATGCATTCAAATTAAGGGATTCGTTAAAATAGGGAATAATGACATTACTTTGATAATATGCTTGACTGATAGTACTTATGAATAACTCAAAGACCTTAGTATATTGTCAATGTATGGAACCTGAATGTTTAGTTATTAGGTTTTAAAGTGTAGAATCATTACGATAGTATTGAAAGGTAATTATCACCGAATCAATTTATATTGTGAAGTTTGAGAGTGTGCCTGATGGACGAGAGTCTTCGAATAGTGATTGAAGGAAAATCGATCAACATAAATGGATACGAATACTATATCAACTATTATAATTTTTTTTCGAATTTTCATGTAATCGAATTCTCTTGTCGATTAGTTGTCGGTAATAGATTTTTTTACTAAATAATTTCTCGTCTCTCTTACGTAATGAAATGAATATCGAAAGGTCATAGTGTTAGATAAATTTGTGTTTTGATATACGTAATTATGGTGATTTGGTGGTACTAAAACTATCACTGACACGTTTTCTTTAAGATGTAAATTGGTCGGAGGAAAAAATTAATAACTATTACTCATTAACTAAAAGTGCATGATTAGTTGTTTACGAACGAAGCTTAGCATCTTTAAATGATATTGTAAAATCGCTTTTCGTAATACCATTTTATCGCAGAGAAGGTGCAATTCAAGCGGTTCAACGAAGATTCTTCGAAATATGTGTTCAAGAATAATAATAATAACATTCTAATTTATATTTTAGCTTTGTTATTTTCTCACTAGATATGCTACCTATATCCTCTGAATAAACCTTCATTCGACAAAATCTAAAGTTATTTATTGTGTGGTTATCTTCTTCTAGTGATAACAAATAGAGAAATGCATCGACTTTTTTAATTCTTCCTACAAAATATAGCTTACACAAAAAGATCTGTTTGACGGAAATCAATATTTTTGTTATAATCTCTCTTAAAATATTTTTATGAGTATCATGCTATATATTTGAGTATGGTTTGAGAGTCTTGTAGAGGCATTTTTACAAAGCTGTATTAAAATTTACTTTGGAAATATTTCTACGTAATTTTTTGTGTTTTTTCGATATAGTAGAAGCTTTGAGTATTGATAACCAATAGTATTACAGACTAGTATGAATGATGTAGCATATAAATCTCGTTCATAGACTAGGGTCTCTCATATGGTCTCTTTTATCATAAAAACAAAATATGTCCCGGTGAGCATTCTTTGAACAGTGGTATAAAGTATGTAGCGTGTCCTAGAGAGTATACCGCACGCAGTTTATTTGGTCTTTTATTCTGATTATAGTTATATTACAAATTCGTACTGCTCTATACGCAGAAATTTTATTTATCAGTAATCTAGTGTTGACTTAATCAGTACACACGATTTATGGAGATGATATTTATCACCAACAGGGTTTTCATCAATCACACTCGATATGACTATAATTATCCAACACAAATATAAAAAACCCATATTGTCTCTTACATAACGACTTCTTATCCGTAATTTATCTCTCAAAACCCACGCTAGTATCGCAACATCGCCGCTTTTCTTCGTATTTCAAAATCGCATTATATGTTTTAAATATATGTATTTTTGCTTATCAAGGCATCTATGAAGATCACTGTAATTCCAAAGTATGACTGTTAGTTACTCTGACCTCGATCAGACGCGATTTTATTTATTTAACGAATAGCCCGGCAAGAAGCAGAAACAACAAGTATTTGTCGGAAGAGAGTAGAAAACGGAGAAAGAATGAGAGAATAAAGGATCTGATATATGCGTATACAGATCCTAGGAAACACATTCATTACAGCGAAAACAATCAAACATTCTAAAACCCTCTCATTTAGTTTGTTTACATGGTAATATTCAATTGATCCAGACGCCACAATATAACATTGCATTTTTATGATACTGGAGGTCAAAACATACTAACACTAGTCTGTCATGTTAAGAAGAACCAGATGCTATTCGTACTAAAATCCGAAACAAGAGATAGTCTTCATCGACGTGAACAATAAAAAAAAACTTTTACAACGTTAGAAGCAACATTTAGTCTAGTTTTCATATTCGAAGCTATTTTCCCATTACGCAATAATCGAAATATCAGGACATCGAAATGTTTATACAACTAGAAAATACACTGAGTGACTTTTTCACAGTAAATATGTCTTAAATGATTCAAAATTCCTTTTTTCAAATTGCTATTATTATACTACACAAAATGTCTATGAAATACACAAAAAATGTCTGCCTGCTCTCTATTATGAAAATCTAATGTATGGACTTTATCTAACTTGTACTATAGTTTTCAATACTTTCCATAGCTGAATATTGACATTTAGCATCGATATTGATTCTTAATTACGTAAATCGTAATTAGCTATCATTAGTTGTTTGATAATCATAGCATATCATGAATTTTTAATGAGAATCATTGTTATTGTATGTTTCGAATATGGATCGAAATGCAATATTTAGACTTTTTTACCCCTATTTTGACATCAGGAGAAAATATCATCCACCTAGTTTTGTAGAGCGTCAAAAACTCTATCGATTGCTATATGGTGCTTTTCTAATTTTAAAAGTTTAATGAAAAAATTATACAAGAAACTAGTCGATTAAGATGCGAATTTTTGCGAAAAAATGGTCAAAAATGACCTTTTTGACCGCTATTGTCGCTTAATTATCTCAGCTCTAGAACGTTTTGAGAAAAAGCCAATTATATGAATCGATGCAGAATTAAATAGGCTACAAAACGATAGAAAAAGTTTTTTGGCAATCGACTTTTCACATATAGATATAGTCAAAACACTGAAAATCTTGATATTGGAAAAAATGAAGTTGTTCAAAGTATTTCGATTTTTTCGACACTTTTTTTACGTCAGATGAGAAGGTCATATATACAGTTTTGTAGAGCGTCGAAAGATCTATCGATTGGTATATAGCTTAATTTTTTCCAGAAAAAATTTCGAAAAAAAAATCAAAATACAATCGTAGAGCAAATATCTTTTTTTCGCTCGATTTTTTCGAAAAATTGAAGGGTCAAAAAAGTCAGTCCGTAGTAAATTCTCTATGGTGAGGTTTCAGACGATAAAACTTTGGATTCTTTTATGATATACTAAAGCCTAAATACCTATGGGGTCAAATCAAAAATCGGTGAACCATCATGTTTTTCGATGTGTCAAAATCTTTGATTTTCTCACGGAACGTTTCTTAATTCCAGATTAACTGGCCCAAGGGGTCTTGATGAATTATGTAATTTATTTAAAGATGATAACTTCAAGGCCAAAGGATATGAAGTAGGTGTCATTCTTAATCCATTCCGTTCATTATATATCTTTGAAAACTAGTTCGAAAATCTTGAAATACTAATGAACAAATTCAAATATTGGGCACATCGTCTCGTTCCTCACTTGGCATTCGATGATTTCATTGAAAGAGCTGAAAATCTCGGTGGAAAAAAACCAATCAAAGTAGAATACCATTTCTTCTCTATTCGACTTTTGCTTTGTTTTTTTCTTTAAAATAGCATGCACTCGAACGTTTACGTGATAAACTAAATGTTCAAGGCGATTCAAACGAAACAGAAGAACTCAGTCATACATTAGTATATCATCGAAAATCTCCTCTCTCAATCATAGTCTATTGTTATTTTTCTTTAGCTCGATATATTGCCTACAATCGATGCTCCACTTGCGTCAAATGATATTCCAGATGACGATGAATTAGACGAACTAATGCAATAATCCATTGAAAAGAAAGAACAATCTTTTTTTTGTTGTTATTATTAATATTATTATTGCTGTACAATGGGAAAAAAACAAACGTTTTATAGCACAAAGAAAAAGAAAAGAGAGAAAACGATATAGAAATACAAGCGAAAAACAAACGAATAAAGAAATATAGAATAAAATCAAATCGGCAGTGGTTGTTTTTCATTGACCCTACCTGAGATTTGGAAACATACAAAACAACGATTAAATTAGAAATTTGAGGTGCAAATCAAAATCGACTAACTAGAAAGAGATGAAACGACGAACACAAGTCAATGCGTTCGTCGTTCAGACGCTAGAAGTGTATTGAATCAAGACACGAATATTTAAATACGAGATTTTTGGTTTTATATATACAAAAAAAAAAGAGAAACAAACGAATGAATATTGAAAAAATGAGAGCGTTATACGTCATTGAATTAACGATGTCATAAAGCAATTCGCGAAAGATAGAATTCACAACAGCAAAAACACACGAAGAGAAAGAAGAACAAAAAGAAATGATAAAACATTAAATAAAAGCGCTTTGTTAAAATACCAAAACGAAACCAAAGACATAATGCGAAAGTAAAATCAATCAAGTTTGTGTTTTTTTGTCGATTAGTAAAACGTACATACAAAGAGACGAAAAATGTGTTTTGTTTTTTTCTTCATATTCTTCCTGAGTAAAACAACGAAAAAAAAACGGATACACACACACTCGATTTCTTTTCTTCTTTTGACAATGATCTCATTCTCGAGATGTTTTGTTTTGACAGAAGGAAAAGATTGATTCGCGCCGTGCGCATCTGACCAGATACAATTTCATACACACACACACACACATACAAACAACAATTAAAGACAATATGTTTTCTTGTTTGTTCAGATAATAGTAGATGAATATTTTTGTGATATCAGTTAGATTGTTTAGTTTTCCATTCGAAATGTTTCATCACATATATGCGGATCAATGGAAAGATCAGACGCATTGAGCAACTAGAACATCGAAAAGTTAGAATTTGTTTTTTAGTCGAAAATTTATTTACAAAATCATCCGTAGTTAATTGTAAATCAGTTGGATCGAATGAATTATCAAATGAATGAGTAAAATCATTCGCTAATTCTTTGGATAAATCCAATTTCGAACTATCGACATCTGAACAAACACAAAAGAAAGAAGATTCGATTTTTAGTTTCAAGATAGTTCCGTACCGGTTAAGATGATGTTCGGAATCGTTGGACTCTTTTGATTGACATGATTGGTCACGGTGACCGATGTTTGACTTTGACAGTAATTTAATGACCTACAAACAAGAACAAAGATAATTGATTCGATTATGAGAAACTTCTAGGAGATTTAGTAATCTAAATGTTAATTTTAGTGAACTAGGAAGTACTTAGCAAGTGAATTGTTTTTTAAAAAAAGCTCTGTGAATGAGAAAGATTTTTATCGATTTCGACTCGAAATCCGCGAACGTACGTGTCGTTCATGATTGTTGGGTAGAAATTTCTTGGACGAAAGTAATTCAAATGTATTCCATTGATATCATTCGACAAGGCTGTTAAAACAGTTGTCGGCGATGAAGGTGTCGAGGGCGCCTGCTGTTGTTGCTGTGATGATGATTGTTGTTGTTGTTGAGAATAGAAATTATTATCCTGAGATGAAGAAAAGTTTTTATTTAACAAAAAAAGTTTTGAATTTTTTTTACTAATGTAATCTGATCGAAGTGTGTTGGTAATGTAAAGTAAGGTTGTTGGTTGGTGCCGTTATTATCTGTTGATTGTTGAGGCGAAAACGGCCCGTGATCATTGCCCGGACTTGGTAGTAAGTGAGGAGAATTCTGCGGCGAATAACTTGATTGAGATTGAGGACTCGAGGGCTCGACACGGTAGACGGTCTGTTGGTTCTTAATTGAAAAAAAAAACGCGAACGGAAATGATGGAGAAAAGAAATTCTTTTGCTCGTCTTACCGACGGAACGTCTGGCGAGGGTGAATTCTGTCGGCGCGGCGATGTTTGTTTGACTTCACCGATCGGACTGTGGCGTCGACGAATACTCGGACTCGGTTTTAACGGGCCAATATTCGACGTTAATTGCTGTTGATGAGTCTAAACAAAATTCGACAGTATTTAATTCAAAATCTCCTCGAAATTCTTACGAATAGAAACAAATCATTGTCTCCGTTTTGCTGGTGAGGCGAAGACGAACGCAAGAAGTGTTGCGTCCCCGATGCCGGCGGCGACGGCGTTGTCGAAAACGAGATCTGCTGATGATGAAGCGAGTTGTCCGTGCGTAGGTCCGGCAAAGAGCCGCCACGTGGATGGTGATTCGGCGGGAGCATTAAGACATTCGAACCTGTCGAGCCTCCGCTGTATCTCGGGCCGAGCATAACGTGCGGCATGTTGGTCGTGGGATTCGAAACGATCGGCTGATTCGGTAGTGAGGTCGTCGGACCGAATGGCGTTGCCATTTGCGACAACGGATAGACGACGTTCGTTCGGCCGTTATGATAATTGTGATTGAAATCGAATTGTTGTGGTTGTTGAGATTGAACTTGTGATTGATGAGTGTAAAGTGAATTCGAAACTTGTAAATGATGAGCTTGAGGATGAGCAGAATACGAGACAGGCTCGTATTTAACATTGTTCAGATCGAAATTCGGAATTTGATCTGAAGAAATAGAGCGTGTGCAAATTTGTGTTTATGTGTACGAGCTTAGTCGTCTTACTGTTATTCTCATTCTCCATTCGTGCATGATAATGTGCAACAACCGTGGGCATCATTGCATGATGAAGTGAAGAATCCGAATGTGTTCTAAATGTGGAATTGAAAATAGTAGAAAATAACGGCTTTGAATTGCACACATACCGTCGCCATGATGCATTGTCAGGCAATTGTAAAAGTCGGTCGGATTCATTGTTATTGTCCATCTAAAAAACGCGAATATTTTGTCGAATTTGCAATCGTTCGATTCGAATTTTTACTTTGATTTGTTGAGGAATATAGTTCACATCGGATTTATCCATTCCATTCGGTCCCTGATAATTCTTTTTGAAATACAAAATTAGAAAAAAAAATGATTTCGTTTCGTCAATCGACATACTTCCAAAAGGTTTGTCATATTTTCTCGAAGGTACATCTAAATTGATTGTTCCCGGTGAAGTTAAATCAGCTCTCTAGTAAAAAAAAATAATCAAAAATTGATGAATTTCTTTCTCAGCCATTGTCGTACCTGTTTGGCAGCTTCAACTTCATAAATAATCGTATTAAAAGCGGCATCACCTTCAGCTTGTTTCTGCTGTATTAACGCGATTTTCTCGGCAAATTTACGTGGACTCGTCATTGTTTGGTTTGGTTCTTTGTTAAAGGATTAATGTTCAGGTACGCAGAGAGAAGTCAACGTGGTCGATCAAAATCGAAAATGTATTTATTTGAGTTGTGAATAAGACAATATACCATTGTGATATTTGTATCTCAAAATAATGAGAGAGAAAAAAAAACTCTATAGATAATTAAGATGACGTAAACTTTGTTAAGAAGAGAAGAAAAAAAAACAACAACAAATATAATACGCAGATGAAGAGAATAGGATTTGATTATGTTGTTATTTTGATGTTAAGTTTGTTTTTGAGAAAAGAAAATCAACTAACTCTAAATGAAATCAATGATCAAATATTATCTTATGAATATTTCATATTTAGTCATCCATCTATTTGTTGATGAATTTTGCTTGTTGTTATTTGAGGTGTGTGTGTATGTTTTTTTTCTGGGAATAACAAACCAATGAGATTAATCAAGAAAATTTTCGATGAATTTATTCGAATGAATTCGAACGATGAATTCAAAAGAAAATTTCGAAGATTTTTTTCGGTAAATTTGCAATTTTTGAGAAAATATAATTAATCAGCAAAATTATTCATTGGTCAATTGAATTCGCCAATAGAAATCAACTCATTGATTAACCTTTTGTATGATCGACTTTGTAAAGGTTTATTGCATGAGAGTGAATGATTAGAATTACGAATGACATCGAATCGTTTTCGAATTATACCGGTCAATGAATTGAAACAGCAACAGCAAACATCGAAACAACTCTCGGAAAGCATTCCATTGATTAACATAGAAAAAGATCCTCCTCAAGCACCGCCTATTTCTTCATCGTTGACATTGATCAATGAGAAAAGTAAATCAACGCCACGATTAATCAATAGTTTCATTCAACGATTGAAAACCAGTTCGTCAACATACGATTTCAAAGACAAAACTGATACATCATCATTGTCAATCAATCAAAATCTTCATGTCAATAATAACAAAGAAGTTGACGATGCTGAATCGTATAATTCAACATTGCATACGATGGATGCGAATACTCTTCATTTAAATGATAAATTTCTTCAAGAAATCCGTGTAAAACGTCGAGAATTACATGAAAAAGGCGGCAATATTTCGATTGATCAACGTATTGCATTGAATCGTTTTCGATATCGAGAAAATATGCTTCGTGCTCAAGATATATTCGATATTCATTTCGAATTGGATGATGAAACGAAAACGAATAATCAAACGGACAAATTTAATGAAGACGATCAACAACGAATTCGTACGCGTATTTTCAATGAATTAGATCGTCAACGTATCAAACAATTTCATAAACAACGTCGGCAATTAGTTCTTGGTCGAGCTTTGCTTATGTTTTTCACATCGGTGCTATTATTCATGAGTATTACGTTGATCTACGTTGTTGCTGATTTATATGACCGAGCGAATTCACTTGATTCAACTATGAATGACGAAGAATTTATATCGATGATTTTTGATAAGTCAACGGAGGAATGAATTTTTATACTTATTTTAATCAAAATTATTTAGATAGATCTGAAAAAATGCTATTTTCTAGTCTTTTATTCTATCTATATGTTTAGTGCTCAATATACAATTTTATTTTTGTTTTTTTTTGTCAATTTCCACAGTGCTTGCTTGATATTTTTACTTCCAATGATCTTGGTGCTGCAATTTGAGATAATCGCTATTCCAGTGAAATTTTTTTTCTTCAAAGCTTTAAACAAATATTATTTTAAATATAATATCGAATTTTTTTCTCTCATTCTTTGCTTCAGATGTCAAAGCCAGGCCTAACCACACCTCCAAGTGCCCGAGCGGCAAGTCCTCTTAATACAAGCACAGGTGGTAATGGAAATCCAATGCCTTCATTAAGTAATACACCGCCACCACCTGGCGACGATATGCAACCACCACCACAACGATTACCTCCTCAACAATCCTTACCACCAATGCACTACGGTGGTCCACGTGGACCGCCACCACCGCATATGATGCATCCTGGCGGTCTTCCACCACCACAACCAGGTCAATTTGTCGATGATTTTTATGGTCAAGGACCTCCACCACCACAAATGATGCATCCACATCCACACATGATGCATGGTCATCCACCACCGCATCATCATCCACATATGGGAAATATGCTTGGTCCTGGTCCACCGCCGCCGCATGCTCGTGGGATGATGCTTATGCATGGACCACCACCACAACCTCAAATGATGCCACGTACTTATCCACCACATACACATCATATTAATAATCCACAGAATCCGAATTCATCATCGATTGCTATATGTGGAGTATGTCATAAAGAAGCACAAGATACTGAAGGAACAGTGCTTTGTGAATCGGGTTGTAATTTTTTCTATCATCGAATGTGTGTTGGTTTGACTGAACAAGCATTGAAAATGCTCAATCAAGAACACTATGCTGAATGGGTATGCGATAAATGTTATGCAGAAAAACATATACCACCAGTCAAACTTAAATCTTGAATCTCGTCAACGAATTATCGTCTGTTCTCATTTTCTTTCTTGTGTATCATATCATGTTATGTCATGTAGAATAATAAATGTCAGTTTCATGTACATCTAAAATGTTTTCTTTTTTTTCCACGACTGAGAGGAGAACAAAAAGTTGAAGACGTATTCTGTGCATTCAAGAATAAAATCAACAGAGAAAAATCTTTGTTTGTTGTTTTGAAATCATATTTATTGAATTCTACTGAATCTTTGAAGTAGTGCAACAAATACAAAGTTTAACATCTCAATACGCATTACATTCAAAAGAAACAGAAAATCAATAATAAAGAAAAAAAATGTCTGTGTGTGCATGTTTCGAGGGAATAGTCTTTGAAAGTTTTCTATGTTTGAATTAGTATGGAAGAGTTCCATGTTCAATTACTACGTGTGTATCTATAAAAGACAGTTAGTAAACTATCTAAAGGTAGCCGCATAGTTAACTTACACTCGAGTTTAGCTAATTCTTGTGAAACAGTTAAGAATTTCGTCTGCAACAAATGAATCGCGTCCATATAGTAATAACATTGTTCATAATCATTCGTTTGACTGGCATTAATGAACATTGCTTTTGCATTGAGTATATCTTGCAAAATTTGATGTCTTTTTTGTTGTACTTGTAGTAACTAGAAAAGAAAAAAAATTATATACTTTGTCAAATACATAAGAAAGACGCAGTACATACTATCTTTATATTCTACCATTAATCTGTCATCTAGCCATTTTGACTATCCCATCGGCGCCCAGGACAATCAATACGGTCGCCGTGATGGTATAAAACGATAGCGTATACAACCATTTTACTCAGTTTACGGTCGTGTAAATTCGACCTTGGCGTGAATCTATATTTATTGTACAATTTTCTGACAATATAATATAGCCATGGAAAAAAGGACATAGTCTGTGTGTACGAGACATGTAAGTCAGTTTGTTAGAAATCAAAGGATATGTGATAAAAATATTGATTACTACATAACGTTTTTACGCTTTACTTGTGTTTAATAAAGAAAAGCAAACTGTACACATCACAATTGGAGAAATCTTCTACTTTTTTTTTTATTTCAAAGTGAGTTATCATTGATTAGTCATATCATTATTAAAAATTTCCACAACGAATTCATCGACAATAGCCGATGAATATGGAATACAAGTATTCGTTGTTTCTAATCTTCGTCGAAAATAATTTATACAATATGGTTTCGTTAATTTTACATGTGGATCATGTGCCATCATGGAAAAAAATTCAGGTGCATGTTTTCGTGCAAGAATAAATAATGATTCAATGCCCGACGATCGAAAACAGATACCTAACAACTCAAAACTGACTCGCATCATACATGCACATACTGAATATTTATAGGTATCAGATTTCAGATGATACGCTACGGCTGCAGTGCCCCAAACATGTGCCATTTTGTGTATACATGAGAACTGTTTCGCTTGATTACCATACTCGTTGAAATATCGACCAATATCATCCAGGATCTGAAACAATTGAATATGTGGATATTTTTGAAAGAAATCAGTTCCGCTATCAAACAGAAAGAGATTTAGCGCAACATAGAGACTATTTGCATGTTGAATTGTATGTGAATCGAGACGATGAGCATAGGAAAGTAACCATTGAGCGCCATGAATTGCTAAATCAGGATTGTATGTACACTGCAGAACAATCTGTCGCCAAATGATACGACATTGTTCTGAAGTTGAATTTTCAATAGATAATTGTCGAAAAAAATCATCGTCTTTTGTTAAATCTAGAGAAGAAAATACATCGATTGAATAGACATTTATTTTTCGAAAATGAATCAAATTCACTAGAAGCTTGTTGTTGTTGATTTTGAAGAAGTTGAGATTGAAAATCAGATTGAAATTTTAATTTCATCAAAATATCTTTTGTTTTCGTTCGTTTTCGATCTCGTTCAGCTA
>Ga0209952_1003131_pt1 | contig 11724 bp, 13 predicted proteins | sample ThiBiot_750_biof_2_FD_183951 | JGI IMG/M metagenome (GOLD analysis project Ga0209952, IMG submission 183951) | Wastewater bioreactor microbial communities from Cape Town, South Africa - Thiocy_cont_750_biof (SPAdes) | ecosystem: Engineered > Bioreactor > Thiocyanate-remediating >...
GTTGTCATGTGGTGTTTAGCTAATGAACCTGAATCGAATGCTCCACAAACGAAACCCTATTTTAGTGCATTAGTTAATTTTACAAAACCAATAGCAGCTGGCCGTCCTCTTACTCTCGTGACCGATGTTGGAGCTGGTAGTGATCTATGCATAGAAATGTTTGATATAATTTCTATCAATCGTTACTATGGCTGGTATGATCAATGTGGCCGTTTGGATCAAGTTCCTGAACTAATATCAAAAGATTTTGCAAGTTGGCGATCACATTATCCAACAAAACCGATACTAATTAGCGAGTACGGAGCTGATACAATACCAGGTCTTCATAATGATCCATCATTTATGTTTACTGAAGAATATCAAAGAGATTTCTATGCAGCTTATCATGATGTTTTCGATAGTATTTCATCGCTCGTTCATCCTGATACCGGGTATTTTATTGGTGAATTTCCTTTTACGATGTACGATTACAGTACAGAACAAAGTATCAAACGTGTTGGTGGAATGAATCGAAAAGGTCTATTTACTCGGCAACGTCAACCAAAAGCTGCTGCTTTTCTAATTAAAGACCGATATGAAAAACTCGAATCGATTCAAACAAAATACTAATTCTTTTTGATTTTATTTTTTAAAAAAGACTTCAATAAATATACGAAAACTGGCTAACAATTGAAAAAATAACATCGAACATTTCGAAAGGCTGCACGATATACTGAACCAGTGAGTGTGTACAAATAAAATGAAGTTGAATGTGTAAAACAGACAAGTAGTACAATTATAGAATATGTCAAATTTTCTACAGCTACACGATAGGTACTTTTAGGTATATTCGATGTAAGACTAACATACGGACGATAAACTCCAAATGGCAAATCTAACATAAGAACAACTGATACTTGAATTAATAAAATTCGAGTTAGATTGCGATCTGTATTCGGACTAATTGTAGTTATTATTGGATAAATCACTCGTGATCGAGAATTACGAATTGTTAGTATGCCAAAAATAGCTAAGAAGATACTAGGTAAAATGATATTAAATGATAGCGCAGCCCAATCATTGAAAATTCGACAAGCAATATTTCGACCATAACATGCAACGGGAACATTGGAAACACTCGCTTCAAAACAATAGATAACTTCAGTAAATAGAATTCCAAAAAACGTCAGATTGCCAAATAAGAAATATCCTGCCATTCGACTTGTACTCAAACGACGATACGCTTGCTTTCGACTACTGCACAAGTACCGATCGATATTTGCTCCAACGAGACACCACGTACCCATTGCCCATGAAACATTTAGAAAATATTGACGAATTTTACAAACAATTTGATTTTCATTTGGCCAATTTACATTGTATCTTAAATAAAATTTTCGTTTACGTACAGACAAATAAGAGACGATGATTTGAGAATTTACCCTTGCAAGACTCGTGTTAAAAATCCTGACCAAATAAACAACAAACTGAATGCTGACGACCAACAAAGATAGATTGCACACGGATTCTTTCGGAGAGCACGTTCATTTAAAACATACACATTGATTACATTACCAATAGTACCAAACAATAGCATTAATGCAGCTCCATGACGATTGATCTGCATTGTTGCAAAATTGAGAGTCGACACTAGAGTATCGTTACTTGACATGCTTTTTTTCATTTATATTTATAAAAAAAGAAAAATCTTAGTAATTATAAAGAGTTGATGAACCTAAAAAAAGATCCTTGCGTGACACTTATCAAAGTATAAAAAAAAAGAAGAGAAAATAATCCTCTTCATTAAAATGCGCAAATAAAATGGTTTAACGCTTTGCTCGCACCGTACTGATCTGTACTTTCAGTTCTTGAACATGTTCATGATTTCGAGGTGTACAATGCTGTTCGATATCTAAGGCTTTTTCGAAACATTCAAGTGCAATCGTGTACTGTTCCATTTCTTTATGAACAAAACCAAGATTATTGTACGTAATAGCTAATGATGGATGATAAGTCGACATGGATTTTTGTTTGATTTCTAATGTCATTTGATAATATTCGAGTGCTTTAGGATAATCTTCCATTCGATCATATGAATGACCAATATTATTGTAGACAGCTGCCAATGATGGATGATCCGACGGAAGAGATTTGAGAAAGACATGACATGCTTTTTGATAATATGACAAAGCAGCTGGATAATCTTGTAGCAAACCGTATGTTTTACCTAAGTTATTGTAGGTTGTTGCTAGTGATGGATCATTAGTAGATAGATGCTTTTCTTGAATGGCTATTGCTCGTTGAAGGAATAAAAGTCCCGTTGAACAATCTTCCAATAAACTATAAACCAGACCAATATTACTATACGTAGTAGCCATTAATGGATCATCTTCGGAAAGAGATTTCTGTTTAATTCGCAATGCATTTTTATAGTAATGAAGTGCTTCTGGTAATTCCTGCATGCAATCATAAATTGTACCGATATTACTATAAGTTGTTGCTAATATTAGATCATCAGGCGATAAATTCTCTAATTGAATATCCAATGTCTTTTTATACAATCGACTTGCTTCGGTTAGATCACCTTTCTGTTTGGCAATATATCCGAGTTGATTATTGATATGTGCAACCATTGGCCAATCATTAGTTATAGTTGATTTCAGTAGTGTCGTGTAAATGCTCTCTGCTGTATCGAACTTGCCCATTTTAACTAGAAGAGAACCGATTCGATCCATTGGCGGACCTTTTCCTATCTCTTTTCTTGTTTGTTGAATGAGAATTTTCAATTGTTCATCATTATCATGAGTTAATTCGAGTTCTACTTCCCACCAATTACTTTTCAATGATCGTACTTGACCAATTCGAAATACGGTATTCATCGAGAAGAGAACTTCTTTTTCATCACCATTGAAAAAACTAATATCATCCAATGAAGCAAAAAGACTCGACGGATCGATCGTCATTTTAAAAAGTAATATCGTCATATCAGAATTTCGTGGGATTCGTTCAGCAAATCTTTGTGCAGTATTTCGATTGATACTTGTCGATAGAAAACTATTGAACGATATTAAACCACCGATATTTGCTCTCATTCTCTCGAATTCCGTATTGGTCATCAGTTGACCTCGATAGACAATAAAACGATCTAATCGTGTTGATTGTCTATGAATTTGTTCGATTTGTCGATGAATATCTTGCATAAGAAATCCCATTTTAATCATCGTATCAATATCGAGTGTACGCAAGGCTTTATTCAACATTGAATAGACAAAACATTCACGAGTATACCACCAAATAGGCGATCCATCTCGTTTGATAGTATCATAAGGTAATAGTCGAGTATAATCTCGATCGAATTCATCAATCATTGTAAGTTGATTTGCATTTTCGGCATAATATTCACGACCGAATTTGACTAGATCTGCTTTTGCTCTATCAGGATGATCCATATCGAGAAGAATTTCATGTAAGATCTGCGAATACATAAATGATTGATCGAGTTCATTTGATGTCGCATTTATTGGACATGTTGATGAAGTAATTGTAATCATCGTTGAATCATCTTCATATTGTCGAATTTCAGTTTTAAGTGAATCAACAATCGATTTAATAGTCGTAAAAACACCTTTGACTTTCTTCCATCCTCGTGTCCACAAATCATCATTCAAACTTTTCTCACCAAAAACATAAATCGATTGAAGTTGAGGAAATCTATGTATGGATGATAGAATTTCATGACCTACGGATGTCGATATTATCATAATTAGCTTTTCAGATCTTGGTTGTTTGAGATAATCAACGCATTGATTGAAATCATCGAACATCTGGATTAAATTAATGATTCTACGAAGTTCAACTTCAGCATTATTGAATTCTCGAGTAGAATTTTGAATACTTAAATCGAACCAAATCAGACTAAACTCCTCGACGGTATGTGACGACGACGGTAGTCGATCTGATTTGTCGTTTACATTTTCTCTCGAAATCATCAAACTTTTGTATGCGTTGCGAATGTGAATTCAATTTTTTCGTATAATATAATTATGACTCATAGCTTATGTCAATATTTGAGAAATCTAGATTGAATTTAATTTTCACTCACAATGACGTATTGTTCTTTGTTGACACATCAGCGAATAAAAATGACACATGTTTGTTGTTTTCTTTATCACATTTTCTCACTTGCATACGAAGACAATCGACGAAATGTCTCTTCTTGATGATTTACGAAATGCTTCGCAATCAAAACTTCGACGTACTACTACTCGTGTTACAAATTCAGTAGGTCAAATGGCGTTCGAATCGAAATCTGACGATGGAACATTTCAAATTTGTGGCCAATCAACAGATACAAACACTAGTTTTATGGAAATTCATGGTTCATCCGATGAAAAATTACATTATGTTATTGAAGGAGTTTATATTGGTTCAGAAGATTCAGCAGCTAATTTAACAGCACTCACTGAATGTAAAATAACACATATACTCAATGTAGCTGTTGAAGTTAAAAATGCATTTCCTGAACAATATGAATATTTAAATATTGAATTATTAGATATACCTCAACAAAATATTCGTCAAATGTTTTCACGTACAAATGAATTTATAAAACAAGTAATTGCCAATAATGGACGTGTTTTAATTCATTGTAGCGCTGGTATTTCTCGTAGTTCGACTATTGTTTTAGCTTATTTATTAGGCATAGAACGTATGAACTATGATGATGCATATACATTATTAAAAACAGCACGTCCAGTCATTCAGAGTAGGAACCGGACCGGCGAACCGGTACCGGACCGGCCAGTTTGCCGGTTGCCGGCCCGGTTCGGTCATGATTGTAAAACCGGCCGGTTTTTCTCTTTGTTTCTGTTGTTTTGATGAGATTATACATAATTGCTCTATAGATGTCGTACGCTATAAAGGATGAAATATCGTATTGATACTTAAACATTATGTATAATAAATGAGAATGGCATGAAATGAAAATAAAGCTATCTTCATTTCTTAAATAGTGTATCATATGAAACTGTTAATTCTAGGTCCAAAGTCATTGCTCCTTACGTTCGAACCAATGAAGAATCTGTATGTTTACACTGTTCGTACTACCATTGTATATATAACTTATATAACTGTACAAAAAAGAGTAAAATTTAGAAGAATCAATTTTACATCTATTAAACTACTTTTATCCTCTTTTACTGTGCTATTTTATAGATCTGAAACCCATAATTGAAGTGTTATAGTTGCTGTCTTGTTACAGGTACTGAAATATTTTGTCATTTATCAAGAACGAAGTGATGATTGATCCTGATAGCTTGAAATGTGGAGAGATTGAGACAAAACTTAAATCAAAGCAATTTGTTTTGGTAAAAAATGTTAAAGGAAATTCGGAAAGATGGTTAAATGACATATCATTGATTGGCAGAATTAATGAGAATGGTGCTGAAGAGATTTTGGAAGGTTTTGCAGCATGGTGGGTATATCATTTTTTAAACTTGTACAGAATATCTCGACAATACTGTACTTTACTTTTAGCAATTATTGCTATTCAACCTATAGAACTCACAGTACAAAAGATAAACATGGTCAAAGAAGAAACTATGGCTTAAAATCGATTCATATGCATTTAAAAGATTGCTCGAAGAAATCAAAAAAATATTCATCTGAAATTTCATCATCGACGACGAAAAATAGTCTACAACCAACATCTATGCATCAAACGGCTATTCCTAAATTTACTTATAATAAAACTAAAATTTCTGCTAAATATCAAAATAAACTTAAAGATGCTGAATTAAAATTTGTTATTGGAGGTGGACATAGTTTTAACTCGTTAGAAAATAATGGTATTTTGGAATTATTACAACTAGCAATTGAAATTGGAAGTAATTATGGTCTATTGGATATTCATGATATATTCTTTGGTCGTAAAACTATTCGAGAATGTTTACTGAAAAAGTTCAACGCTTACTTGAAATCCATTCGAGAAATTCTTGATGAACCAATTAAAACTCATTGTTTAGCAGCAACGTGTGATCTATGGTCAGATGATTTTGTAAAACGGTCATACTTGGACTTCAGTGTATTTTGGGTTACAAAAGATTACCAACTAAAACATTCATTGTTACGTTGTAAATATTTTGAAGAAGAATCGAAAACTGCTGTAAATATATGGAATGAATGTGAGTAAGATAAATTTCTCTTCTCTCATAGCCATTCTATAATTTTCGATAACCTATGTTCTTTTCAATGCTTAGTGCAATCAATATTCGATTCGTTTAATCTATGTTATGGAGATACACCTATCACAACTGATTCAGCAGCAAACGTTGTCGCTGCTTTCAAAATCACCAATGAAACACGATTGCCGTGTATGGCCCATAGATGCAACACAGTATTAGAAACAGCATGGGATGAAACAAAGAGAAAATATACATCTTTCGAAATTTTTTGCAATTCTGTACGTGACTTACGAAAGTTTATCAATCAAACTAGTGGTATACAGGATAAATTACCTGCTACAATCAAGTCGAATAGTGGTACTCGGCCATGGAGATCGTATTTTACGGTTCACGATTCGATAAATACGTCTTTTGAAACATTAACAGAAATTCTTCGAGCACGAAATGAACAAAATCGATTATTTTATATTGATACTCTTCTTTTACTTGATATTGTTGATTTCATGAGAAATTTTTCATTAATATTTGACCATTTAGAGTTCTCAAGTTGTCCAACATTACAAAATGTTGTTCCAAGTTATTATAAAATGGTCAGTTATTGTGAAGTAACATCAAACACACAACAAAAAGAAATTCTTAATACCTTAAAAATTGAAACATTAAAATCTTTAAATGACAAGTATTGGACATCGATAACTACATTACACTGGATAGCGTCATATCTAGAACCAACATTTAAATGTTTAACATTTATTCAGGACAAAAAAGAACGTGATAAACGTTTGAATGAAATCCGTAAAGGTTTGCATGTGTTGGCTCATGATTTAATGACAAATAATGACAACAATGAAGAAATAGTAGTTACATCAGTTGGTTATGCAAGTTCATCTTCACCACCACCAAAAAAATGTAAAAACGATCCATTTGCTGATATACGTCAACATGTATCTGACAAACCACATTTACCAACAACAACATTGCAAGTCTTAACTCGGGAACTTGATCGACAAATTCAGCTATATAGTAACATGGATCTAAATGATTTTCTGGAATATGACAATAATCCATTATACTTTTGGAAACATGAGCAATATCGTTTACCACTATTAGCTAAAATTGCTAGGTCGATTTTTGTCATTCAAGGTAAATATTTGCTATACTTCGAATGTAGTTGATAAACTAAAAATTGCATATCTTGTCAAAGTACAATTAGTACGACATTATTTGTAATCTGTCTTCATAAATTTTAGCGTCGTCAAGTGAGAGTGAGCGCCACTTTTCAAACGCGGGGAAAATAGTCAACGAACAGCGAAGTCTACTTGATTCGGATTGTGTCGAAGCTTTGGTTGTGCTCAAAGAAGCTTACCTGAATAATTTATGGCCTATAGAAGACTAACGGTATTATACTATAATGAATGATTATTTACAATGACAATCGATTACTAAATTTCCATATTTACATATACATATACACATATATATTATTTTTTGCGAATATGTGAGTTAAAATATGACAATTTATCTTATATCGTGGTTATCTGAAATAGTAATGCCAGATATTGTATTTGTTTTCATTGTTTCTTTAGTTTTTTTCTTGAAGCACTTTTTGTCTATGTGAAAAATAAATAAATTGAGATTAACTGACTAGAATATTGATAAATGATTGTTATGATTTCTTCATTCTTTAGGACTAATGTAATCGAATGTATTTGAAGCTAATTTAAATTCATATCACGGTTTCAAAGTTTAAATAATCATATTGTGTCTTTATTTATAAGCAATGAGCTATATCTGCAGCAATTTCCTTGGTTCATAATGTTGCTGTTACTATAAAATCTGAAAATACAACGTAGTACGATGTGTCGTTTTTATCACACTTGCTGGCATACTGAAACGGACAGCATTTTCGTTGGTTTCTCAATGAAGAAAACATACATACCACACTTATTGTGTTCTGACTTGAAAAATGATATTTAAGCTTAAAAGTTTTTACCGGTTTTTTACCGGTTATATGACAAATATCAACCGGCCGGTTATCGGCCGGACCAGTCCGGTTAAAAAGATCAAACCGGCCGGTCGGACCGGTTGCAAAAAAGCTTACCGGTTCCAACTCTGGTTTTAATCCACGTTCTCCATTGCCTATCCTCCCTTTAATATTAAACACATCGTGCATATTTATTATAAACACTTGATGTTTTTCTTTTCTTGAACAGTAAAGTTGATTCGCATTATTAATAAATATACTAGTACATTCGCTGATAAAATAGAGAATATCGGTGCAAAAAGGCGAAATTTTTGCACGCATCTGAAGTAGTTGATTGAATTCACTCTCATTGAAATGAATATCACCGTTTGTTCTAATGAAATATACTTTTGAGCCATTCAATTGAACTGAATGATTCTGTGTTGAAGTCACATTTTCTTCATTACGAACTAGAATTGCATTGGACTTCATAAAAGTATCGTGTGCGATGCTAGAAGGAGAGCTGTTCAAGCCAGCAACTTGGTAATGACCTGCGCTAAGATTAAGAAAGATCGTCGGTTGTGAATTCCAAATAGCACATGAATCGAATGCTGACTGATTATATGAAATAACTGAATAAAATTGACAAATGAATTTAAAAGAAAAAAAAACTAAAAATAAATTTACTAATTGTAGTTTGTTGGTTGTCTTTGCTTGAATTATTTGTTTGATTGCTACCTATACGTATAAACAAAAATAAAACAAGTCAAAATATCTATGGTTTAGCAGGAAATCAACCATTACATCTGATTTCAAAGTGAATATTATCAGCATAGCCATCATTATCGTCCCCCTTTGTCTTCTTCATTTGAACTGCGATAACCACCCATCGACTACTAACAGGTATTACACCAATTGTGTCACGAAACAGAAATCCAGTTTTTCCGTTCCGATCGCTTGGTGAAACAGGACCAATCGTTATTTTATTTCCTATGACGTGTGAAGTGCTATTTTGGAATTCAATTGATACTGTGCTTTGATCTTGTTGGCTTTTATATCCACCTAACCATGCTGACAAATAAAAAGATGTATTATTGTCATCAATCAAATGTATATAGTTTGTTAAGTTTATTTTTTTGAGTCATCGATGTATTCGAATCGATGTCTCCATAAAAATAACACTGACCACGAACACTGCAAGAAACATTTATCAAATAATTATATAAAAAGAAACGGAAATAATTATCCATGCTTTACCATGATCCAGGAGTGTCAGGTTTGTGAGATAGACTGAGTAGTTTCTCGTTATAGTATGTCTTCTGTCTAACAGATCCTGTGCATGTCCATCCAATTGGGCACGACGGATTGTTACATCTGTTACGAAATGTTTCAGCGTCACCATTTTGAATCAAATTCACACCACATTCTAAAACATTCCAAGAAACAAAATAGTGCCAATACAGAAACACGAAGAAAATGTTGCCAACTGACTCGAAATTTCGCCATGAATCGATAGAATAATTTTCAAAAATAATAAGTAAGTCGTCAACATTGTTTTCAATTAACAAAAGATTTCAGTATAAGTAAGATCTAACATTACTTTTTATACTTACCACGACAATAGAAGTATAATTTACCAATTAAAAAAGTCTACATGAACGCAAACATATAAATAATAGGAATATTATATTACAAGAGTTTCATGTAAAAGGAACTTGAGACAGAAAATAATATGCGATTTTTTTAACTTCGGAAAAAATAGAGATTTAGCAAGACCAATAGTTTTTTGTCTTTTATAAGTAAATAAAAAAAAACAAGTATAATATGTTATCTTAACATTAGTTTTACTTTCGTTTTTTTCAATCCTACGAACAAGAAGAAGAATGCGTTATTTCGCTTTAATTCTACTATTTACAAATTTGTATGTTATAAAATCTTATATGGATTCTTGTCGACAAACATTAGGTGCTTATATCTATGATTTAAATCGTTTAAACAATTTTACATTGTTCGGAAGTGACGACCAATACGACTACTTTTTAACACCATGCAATACTTTAAAACCAAATGAATGTTATGGTCATAATATTCCGAATGAAATGAGCTGTCAATATCAACGATCTTTTCAACAGTGGTATAACATGGCATATATAGACTCGAAATCTCCGTGGCCTAATAATTTGAATGCAACCTATACAGAAAGTCCTGGTGGACCAGGAATGGGTATTGTCATGAGAACAACCAATGGTGAACCATGTTTTGGTTCGATTCGTATTATGCAAACGAGATATATTTGTGATCGAACTATTGAAAATCCAACAAAACTAAGCATTGTAGAATGGTCTAAGTGTGATTTTGTAGCTGAAGTTCGTGCTATACAAGCTTGTCCTTTAGAATAACATACTTCAAGTACTACGTATATCTATTATCTTTTGTTCTTCATTTTTTTGTTGTTATTGTCATCATCATTACACACCAAAAAGCAATGCGTTTTTGTTTCCTTTTGATTTGTTTACTTGTAAATTTCTATACTATAAAATGTTTTATGGATTCATGTCGTCAGACATTTGGTGTTAATAAATATGATTTAAATTCTTTAAGTGAATTTACATTGTATGGCGCGGATATTGAATTTCAATATGCTTTCACTCCATGTGGTAGTTTAAAAGCAAATCAATGTTTTGGTCGTACAATTGAAAATGAAATGAGTTGCACATATGAAAGTCTTTTCCATCGATGGTTTACATTGTCATTTGTCGACACTAAATCTCCATATCCTCCGAATACAAATACATCGTTTTGGGAGAATCCTGATGGGCCAGGAACAGGTGTTTTAATGATAGCAAGTAATGGTGATCCATGTTATGGTCTTACACGTTTTATGCGAGTGAAATTTATTTGTGATAAAACCGCTGAATTGCCATCGAATATCACTGGGTCACAAGTGGATGTTTGTGTTTTTGGACTTGAAATTCGAGCCAAACAAGCTTGTCCTTTACAATGACTTTTTATTATTTCATGCTAACCTTTATGCGTGTTTTTTTTAATTGAAAATATATAAATAGAATGATTTGATTGTTTCGAAAACAGAAATGATAAATCATACTCTAAACATCGTAGATTATGTTTTTCTTGTTTCACTCCTGTTAGCATCGGCATTGATCGGGATTATTTTTGGATGTATTAAATCAAAAAAAAGTTCAGCCAAAGAATTTCTTCTCGGTATAATACTTTTACAGAAAAATCTATAATTTTTTTCTCTTTTTTTTCTTCTCTTATAGCAAATCGCGAGATGGGTGTAAGTAATAATCATCCAGATAATTAACAACTTGAGTATAATTCATAGGTATTTCCAACAGCTCTCAGTATAACAGCGTCGTTTCTCTCGGCAAATACGATGCTAGGCACGCCAAGTGAAATATATCTGTTTGGAACGATGTACTGCTATCATGGCAAGAGCGACTATGAGATTCTACAGGGTGTCCCAGAAGTCCCCGAGAAAAGTTAACTCGGATATCTTTTGTACAATTCAAGCAATTAAAACGAAGTTTTTATAAAATGATAGTATACTTTTTCAAGTTTTATTTCAAATGATTTGAT
>Ga0209952_1003143_pt1 | contig 11704 bp, 12 predicted proteins | sample ThiBiot_750_biof_2_FD_183951 | JGI IMG/M metagenome (GOLD analysis project Ga0209952, IMG submission 183951) | Wastewater bioreactor microbial communities from Cape Town, South Africa - Thiocy_cont_750_biof (SPAdes) | ecosystem: Engineered > Bioreactor > Thiocyanate-remediating >...
ACGTGATGTAGCAATGATGATTGTTCATCAACGGCGGCATCATGAAGTTCGGCAGCCGAAAGCCGCCGGTCTTCGTCATCAGGTAGAACTGGTCGTCCTTCACCTGGGTCTTGAGCGGACAGTCCGCATCCTCGCGCCAATCCGGGATCAACTTGTCGAGATTGGTCGGATCCATCACCGCGCCGGAGAGAATATGCGCGCCGACCTCGGAGCCCTTCTCGACCACGACGATGGACAAGTCGGCATTGAGTTGCTTGAGGCGGATTGCCGCGCTCAGCCCAGACGGCCCGGCGCCGACGATCACGACATCGAACTCCATTGACTCGCGCGGCGGCAGTTCTTCGGTGCTCATGTTCTCACCCCAGACAAACGAGAATGCTTCTAAGCCCTCTTGTTTCCGATTTTTTCCGGAAGAACAACCACGGAAATGCAGGAAGAATATTTCACCCCGGACATCCGATGTCCTAATATCCCCGCATGAACACCCCGTCCCCACCGACTACCGAGCCGCCGCCGACCGTGCGCGAGTTGCTGGCGTTTTACCTCGAAGCCGGGGTGGACTGCGCCTTGCTGGACGAGCCACCGAACCGGCTGCTCGATCCCGAGATCGTACCGCCGCCGGCCGCTGTTCCCTCGCCGTCCGCGAACCGCCCTGCCCCCGCTCCTGTAACGATGGCCCGCGCGCCAGCGGCAGCGGCACCCGCGCCGGATGTCGCCATCGCTTCGGCGCGCGAGGCGGCGCGGACCGCGCCGACGCTCGAAGCGTTACGGACACTGCTGGAAACCTTCGACGGCTGCGCATTGAAGCAGACGGCGACGCGGCTGGTGTTCGCCGACGGCAACCCGCAGGCGCGGATCATGTTCGTCGGCGAAGCGCCGGGCCGCGACGAGGACCTCGAAGGTATCCCGTTCATCGGTCGTTCCGGCAAACTGCTCGACCGCATGATCGGCGCCGTCGGGCTCGACCGCACCACCGCCTATATCACCAACGTCATTCCGTGGCGCCCGCCGGGCAACCGCGATCCTTCGCCGCAGGAAACGCAAATCTGCCTGCCGTTCATCAAGCGGCAGATCGAACTGGTCGATCCGGACGTGTTGGTATGTCTCGGCAAGCCATCGTCACAGGCGGTGCTTGAATTGAAGGACGGGATCATGCGTACGCGTGGGCGCTGGCACAATTACGACACCGGCACGCGCACCATTCGCGCCATGGCGACGTTCCATCCTGCTTATCTGCTGCGACAACCGATCCACAAGCGGCTCGCATGGCAGGACTTGCGTGCGATATCGAAGGCGCTGAATGCCGCTGCGAGCGCGCCTGCAACGTGATTAGGGCGCCCTGGGCCTCACGATAGCCCAACCGATCCGCAGCGGCGCCGTGCGACCGTTCACCAGCCAATCGAAACTTTGCGGCACTTCCGGCACGAGACCCGGAAACCGGCTGGCGATATCGGACGGCGGCGTACCGGCGGTATCCGATGCGCGCCAGACCACGACGCCACCCACTTCGTTGAATTTCTCAGGCGTCAACCATGGCCCGCGTTCCGGCGCGGTGGCCAATAAAAGATGCGGCCGCGACGGGCCGAGCCCAATCAGCGCGGCCAGTTGCGGATCGCCAACCACCGCCGGCAGCGGCCGATTGATGCGGCGTTGGAAACTGTCGCCGAAAAATTGCGCGACTGCGCGGCCCGGCAGCGAGGTCGGCATCTGCGTGCCGCTGATCCAGGGCTGAACCAAAATCATGAGCAGCAGCGCCAGCGCCGGAGTCACGATCGCCGCCGCCCAGACCACGCGCAGGACCTGCTGGCGGCGCAAATAGATCAGGTCGCCGGTCGCGACCACCACCGCAAGCCCCGACATCGAGAGCGCGATGCCAATGCCGCCCGCGATGGCATCGAATCCAAACAAGACCGCGATCATGCTGCCCACGAGTGCGGGCGCCAGCGCGAAGAAATAGACAAACGGCCGGGCCAGAGGATCGACCGGCAGCCGCCGTACACCCGGCGCGCTGTCGCGCCCTCGCAACAGCTTGCGGTGCACGACGCGCGAATTCAGCGCGATCAGAAACGCCATCCCCAGCAGGGCCAGCAGCAGGCCGCCGATCATCCAGCCCCATGTTCGCGCCAGTTCGCGGGGGTCTGAGACGTCAGGCCAAGCCGGCCAGTTCAGCGTGCCGGCGCGGAGCAACCACACCGCATAAGGCAGCACCAATACCGCGACGACCAAGGCCGCGAACCATGGATCAAACGAGCCGAAAGCACGACGTCCGCGTGCCGCCGCCAGTGCAAAGCCAACCACCAACAGCAACAGCCATCCAGCGGCAGAAATGGTCAACAGCAATAGCCCGGCTTCAATCGATAGCGCGAACCACGAGCGATGATCGCCCTGCCCGATGATCCGCCATGTGTGAAACAGCACCAACACCCACAATGGGCACGCCAGCACCGCGGGACCGAATTGAAGATTGGGCGCGCCGAATGCCGTGGCCGTCACCGTCAGCAACACGGCCAACACCGCATGAGGTCCGCCGACGATTGTGCGCCCTAACTCATACAGCGCCGCGAAGGTCACCACGAAGCAGAGCTGCGACAGGACGTAGACGCCGAACATGTGATTACCGGCGAGCCGAAACGCCGCATCAGCCAGCCAGAATGCCAGTGGCGGCCCGAGATCCGTCCCGACCTGGTACTCCCGGCCGAACGCAAGCAGGCTCGCAAGATCACCGGGCGGGCTGCGGTAGATCAGGAGCGGCACCAGCAACCACAACGCGGCCTGCGCCAGCACCGCGAGCCACATCACCAGACGTGGCCGGGCGCGAATCAATTCGACAATGAGGGAGGAAAATCGCATGTGCCCCGGCTGCGTTGGCGCTTGCCGCCCTTGGGTCTGATCCAACTGCGTTGAATCCGACCCGTCGTTTATCGTTCTATTTGAGGATGATCTTGTCCGGAAACGGTTTCCACCTTCCGGGATCATGCTCAAGAATGGTGGTTGTCTCCGACACTGTGGCAGGGTCGACAAGGGAGCGATCAGTGATAATGCCCCTTCGCGAAACCGGCAACCGTCTCAATCGGCGGCGGCCTCGACCGTGATTGTCGTCCGTTCGACGAGGGTACGGCCCTCTTCCAACGTCATCTGCAGTTGCTCGGCCGCCGCGATCACCGGTGCGAAGAAGCGCCGGTGATGGATGCTCGGCCCAAGCCTGCGCAACGCTTCCAGATGCGCCGGCACGCCGTAGCCCTTGTGATCCTCGAAGCCATAGCCGGGACAATCCTGCGCCAGCCGGCACATCAACCGGTCGCGCGATACCTTGGCAACGATCGAGGCCGCCGCGATCGACAGCACCAAGCCATCGCCTCCGATCACGGCCTCGCAATCGCACGACGTGTCGATGCGGTCGCGGCCATCAACAAAGACATGCCGCGGCATCTCCGGCAGTGCATGTACCGCGCGCGCGAGCGCCCACAGCGAGGCACGCAGGATGTTGTCGCGGTCGATGCGCGCCGGCGAGGCGAAAGCGACGGCACAGGACGCGGTCGCGCAAATCTCCTCGAACAGTTCTTCGCGCCGCGCGGCCGTCAGGCGTTTCGAGTCATCGAGCCCCTTGGGAATGCGCTTCGGATCGAGCACCACGGCGGCTGCCACCACCGGCCCGGCCAATGGACCGCGCCCAGCTTCGTCGCATCCAGCCACCGGCCAGACGCCACGCTTGATCAGCGCCCGCTCGCGCGAGAAGGTCGGTGCGGCCGGGCGGTCCGCCTTCTTCTTCGGCTTGATGCTAGCAGATGTGGCTCGAATCATGGGGCGATGGTGCGGCAAGCGGCGCGCTCGGCGCAACCAGGAACCGCCTGATGTACCCGCTATCCCACGGAACCTCAATCTGCATGGGATTGTCGCACGGCCGTGCGACGGTTACCGAATGGCATTCGTCGAACCGTGAGGATAATCATGAACGCTTGGGGACTTCTTGCCGTCAGCATTGTCGCCGAAGTGACCGCGACCACGCTGCTCACCAAATCCGAAGGCTTCAACAAACCGATTTACGGCCTACTCTCCCTCGCCATTTTTGCCGGCTGCTTCTGGGCGCTGTCGCAGGTGTTGACCCGCATTCCGGTCGGCGTCACCTACGCGATCTGGTCCGGCGCGGGCGTGGTGCTGATCTCATTGATCGGGGCGCTGTTCCTGCGCCAATCCTTGAGCACCGTGCAGATGCTATTCATCGCGCTAATCGTGGTCGGCGCGGTCGGTCTGAACCTCACCACCAAGGTGTCTCACTAAGCCGTGCAACGGCGCCTGCAAAACAACGCAACGCACCACGCGATCAATCCGGCAGGTGAACCCGCTGGTCCGCACCGACCTCGATCCCCGGCGCGACAACCACTTCCCACGGATGGCCGTCGGGGTCCGTAAAGTACCCGGAGTAGCCGCCATAGTCCGTTCGATGCGCCGACGTGAGCAGCGTCGCGCCTTGCGCGACGGCAAACGCCAAGACTGCATCGACCTCCTGCTCCGACGCGCAATTCCAGGCCAGCGTCATGCCGCGAAATCCTTGCGGACGCGGCCGATCCGCCAAGGCCGCATCCGCGGCGAGCCGCGACCATGGATAGAGCGCGAGCACCGCACCCCCGGTTTCAAAGAAAGCCACCTCTTCGCCGGTGGCACGCATCCGCCGTGCAAAACCCAGCGCCCCATAAAACGCGATACTCCGGCGCATGTCGCTGACGCCCAACGTCACAACTGTCAGCTTTGCCGCCGGCACGGGCCGTTCGGGACTCATGTCACACCCTCTAAAACAAGCTGAGCTGCTGACCGTTGCGAGGCGGTCGCGCGAAATGGTCGATCGTCAACTTCGACCGTCGCTTGTTGAGACCGAGCCTTTCGCAAGCCATCTCGAACCGGCGGCCGATCATCCAGGCCATCGGCCCGGTGCCCTTCATCCGCGCGCCCCATTGCGAGTCGTAATCGCGACCACCGCGCATCTCGCGGATCAGCGTGAAGACGTGGCGATAACGATCCGGATAATTCGCCATCAGCCATTCGCGGAACAAGTCGCGGACTTCCAGCGGCAGGCGCAGCAGCACATAGCTCGCTTCCTTGACACCGGCATGAGCCGCTGAATCGAGGATGCGCTCAATCTCCGAGTCGTTCAGCGCGGGGATCACCGGCGCTACCATCACCGTGGTCGGAATGCCTGCGACGGACAACTGCCGCAGCGCTTCGAGCCGCTTTGGCGGCGTAGAAGCTCGCGGCTCCATCGTGCGCGCCAACTTCGCATCGAGCGACGTGACCGACAGCGCGACCTTGACCAGATTGCGCTCCGCCATCCGCGACAGGATATCGATATCGCGCGTCACCAGCGCCGACTTGGTGACGATGCCGACCGGGTGCCCGGCGCGCTCCAGCACTTCCAGAATGCCGCGCATGATTTTGTGTTCGCGCTCGATCGGCTGATAGGGATCGGTGTTGGTGCCGATGGCGATCATCTTCGGCTCGTAGCCGGCTGCCGCCAGTTCCTTTTCCAGCAACGCCGGCGCGTCCGGCTTGGCGAACAGCTTCGATTCGAAATCCAATCCCGGCGACATCCCGAGATAAGCGTGGGTCGGCCGCGCGAAACAATAAATGCAACCGTGCTCGCAGCCACGATAAGGATTGATCGAACGGTCGAAGCCGATATCCGGCGACTCGTTGCGGGTGATGACTTTGCGCGACGTGTCGAGTGACACCGTCGTCTTGAACGGCGGCAACTCGTCGAGACTCTGCCAGCCGTCATCAAACGTGACGCGTGCCTCCGCCTCGAAGCGTCCGCTTACATTCGACTGTGCGCCACGGCCGCGTCGCCGCTCGCGGTCGATGGCAATCGCGATCTCAGAAAACGAAGGAGATGCACCCGCCGGTCCGGTGGGGGCCGAGGCTGGGGAGACCGGCGGGTGCCTGAGGGCGCTGGAGGCTTTGCTCATGCCGAAGATGCTAGCACGCCATTAGAACATATCAAGAACATTTGCAGTCAACAGCCTGTGGATAACTTTCAGGGCCGCCGGGAAATCCGCTCGGCCTCCTTGCGGCGTCGAAAGGTGCTAGAAGCGGCGCCGAGGATTCCCGGAGTGGCTACAGATGCCGATGCTCAGCGTCATCATCCCGACCGAGGGCAAGGAGCCACCGGTGGTGGCGACCCTCGCCGCGCTGGTGCCGGGCGTGACAGCCGGCCTGATCCAGGACGTCGTGCTAGTGGATCGCGGCGACACCGACACCATTGCCCGGGTCGCGGACATCGCCGGCTGCGATTACCTCGTCTGCAAAGGATCGCGCGCCGAGGCGCTCGCTGCCGGCGCGAAAGAGGCGCGCGCGCCGTGGCTGATGTTCCTGCATCCGGGCACGGTGCCGGACCTGAGTTGGATCGACGAGACCGCGCAGTTCATCGACCGCATGGCCCGCGCGCCGACTCCTCGCGCCGCGATCCTGCGGTACGCCCGCTCGCCTTATGCCGATCAAGGGCTGAAGGCGAAGACGGCTCACGCACTGCGGCTGCTGTCCGGCCCGTTGCCGGACCAAGGCCTTGTCATCGCGCGCCGGCATTTCGAGGCGCTGGGCGGCTATCCGGCCGGGCAACGCGACGCCGAACGAACGCTGCTGCGCAAGCTCGGCCGTGCGCGGCTGATGTTGCGCAGTCGCATCATGGTGCCGGAATAGTTTTCGTTTCAGTAGCTATGCCGCGCCTGTTGGCGCGGACGCCTGCTGGTAGCCCTTCGCGACTTCGGCTTTCAGCACGCTCCAGATTTCGCGATGGAGCGCATGGAATTCCTTGTCGAGGCGAATCTCGAAAATGTCGCGCGGGCGCGGCAGCGCGACTTGCCAATCGCCGATGATTCGCGAGCGCGGTCCCGCCGACATGATGACGACGCGATCCGCCAGCGCGATCGCCTCTTCGAGATCGTGCGTGACGAACAGCACCGCCTTGCGATCCGCCGTCCAGAGGTCGAGCAGCAGGTTGCCCATGATCTGCCGCGTCTGTGCATCGAGCGGCCCGAACGGCTCGTCCATCAGCAGGATCTTCGGATCACGGATCAATACCTGTGCGAGACCGACACGCTTGCGCTGGCCGCCGGAGAGCATGTGCGGATAGCGATTGCCGAATGCACCAAGGCCGACGGCATTGAGCCAGCTCTCCGCGCGTTTGCGCGCCTCGGCCTGCGGCGCCCCGGCGATATCGAGTCCGATCGCGACGTTTTCCAGCGCGGTCTTCCATGGAAACAGCGCATCGGCCTGAAACAGGTAGCCAGCCTGCCGGTTGAGCGAGGTCAGCGGCGCGCCGAAAATCCGCACCGCGCCCGAGGCCGGCGCCAATAGTCCGGCGGTGAGATTGAGCAAAGTGGATTTGCCGCAGCCGGTCGGCCCGACAATGGCGATGAACTCGCCATCGCGCACTGCGAGGCTGGCGCGCTCCACGGCGGTATATACACGCGCATCGGCGAGCCGGAACGCGACGCTGGCCTCGTCGAGTTCGATTGCCGTTGCTGCTGCCCCTGCCGTCTGCACGAAACGTCCTCTGTTGTCTTACGCTGCATTAAATCCGGTTCCGTTGGAAGATCCAACGACCAGCGACAACATGCAAGGAGGTCTCTTGCTTGGTGCGCCCTCGTTGCTGTGATACTGCAAACCCAGCATGAGCGTCACATCGCCCTTGATCTCATTCGAGCATGTCCGCAAGCATTTTGACGGCGGCCGTGGCGCAGCGCCTGTGCTCGCAGTGAACGATGTCTCGCTCGCGATCGCACCCGGCGAATTTCTCGCCATCGTCGGTGCGTCAGGCTCCGGCAAGACCACGCTGCTGCGTCTCGCCAACCGGTTGATCGCACCCGACAGCGGCCGCATCGCCATTGACGGCGCCGATATCGCAAACGTCGACGTGATCGCGCTGCGGCGAAGCATCGGCACCGTCTTCCAGAGCGGCGGCTTGTTTCCGCATATGAGCGTCGCGGACAATATCGGCATCACGCCGAAACTGTTGGGATGGCCGGCTGCGCAGATCGCTGCGCGCGTCGATGAATTGATGACGCTGATGCTGCTCGATCCCGCCCCCCATCGCGACCGGTTGCCTGGCCAACTGTCCGGCGGCCAACGCCAGCGCGTCAGCGTCGCCCGCGCGCTGGCGGCGCGCCCACACATTGTGCTGATGGATGAACCGTTCGGCGCGCTCGATCCGCTGACGCGCGACGCACTCGGTGAGGATTACCGCCGCCTTCACCGCGAACTCGGTCTGACCACCATCATGATCACCCACGACATGGCAGAAGCCGTCCTGCTGGCTGATCGGATCGTGGTGATGCGCGAGGGACGCATTGTCGCACAAGGCACGGCCACCGAACTCGCGAGCGTCGACGACACCGATGTCGATGCCCTGCTGCAAACGCCACGACGCCAAGCTGAGCGGCTGCGCGACCTGCTGCCACGGAATGCGGCGTCATGAACCTGTGGTCCGATCCACGCTGGGGCGACGCGCTAGGGCACCTGCCGGATTATCTCGGCAATCATGTGCGCGTCAGCCTCGCAGCACTTGCGCTCGGCCTCTTGGTCAGTCTGCCGCTGGCCTTACTGGCGCGACATCGTCCGGGATTGCGCGGCGCCCTGCTCGGCTTCGCCAGCGTCGTGCAGACCGTGCCGGGCCTTGCACTATTGGCGTTGTTCTATCCGCTGCTGCTGGCGCTCGCGGCATTGACGGCGCGGTGGCTTGGCTTCGGCTTTTCGGCGTTCGGCTTCCTGCCGGCGATGCTGGCGCTGGCGCTCTATTCCATGCTGCCGGTGCTGCGCAACACCATCACGGGACTGCAAGGAAACGATCCCGCGATCCTCGAGGCGGCGCAGGCCGTCGGCATGACGCCACAACAATCGCTGCGGATGGTCGAACTGCCTCTGGCGCTTCCGGTGATCATGGCCGGCATCCGCACCGCAACCGTATGGGTGATCGGCACCGCGACGCTGTCGACGCCGATCGGCCAGACCAGTCTCGGCAACTACATCTTCGCCGGCTTGCAGACGCAGAATTGGGTGTTCGTGCTGTTTGGCTGCGCGGCGTCGGCGGTGCTGGCGCTGATCGTCGATCAAATACTGGCGCTGATCGAGACCGGCGCGCAACGCCGCAGCCGCTTTCGCGTCGTGATGGGCGTGATCGGCGTGGTGCTGCTGATCGCGGCGGCGTTGATGCCGTCGCTGTCGCGTGCTCGGCAGAGCTATGTCGTCGGCGCAAAGACCTTCACCGAACAATACATTCTCGCAGCTCTGTTGACGCAACGGTTGCAAGCGGCAGGGCTGCCGGCAACGACACGCGGGGGGCTCGGCTCCAGCGTCATTTTCAATGCACTCGAAAGCGGCGATATCGACGCCTATGTCGATTACTCCGGGACGCTGTGGGCGAACCAGATGCACCGCACGGATATCAAAGCGCGCGACGAGCTGCTGGCCGATCTGAAAGCCGCGTTGGGCCGTCAGCACATCACTCTGCTCGGCAAACTCGGCTTCGAGAACGCCTACGCGCTGGTGATGCCCAAGGCTCGCGCCGAGGCGCTCGGCATCCATTCCATCGCCGATCTCGCAGCCCATGCCGGTGAAATGTCGGTCGCAGGCGACTACGAGATTTTCTCGCGCCCGGAATGGGCCAGTCTCCGCAAAGCCTACAGCCTCACCTTTCGCCAGCAGCGCCAGATGCAGCCGGACTTCATGTATGCCGCCGTCGCCGCCGGCGAGGTGGATGTGATCGCCGGCTACACCAGCGACGGTCTGATCGCCAAATACAATCTCGTGGTGCTGGGCGACCCGAAGCACGCCATTCCGCCCTACGACGCGATGGTGCTGCTGGCGCCGAAACGCGAAAACGACTCCGCGCTGCGCGATGCACTTATACCACTGCTCGGCAAGATCGATATCGCAACGATGCGCGAGGCCAATCTGCGTGCGAGCGGCAGCCAGTCGGCGGCAGATGTGGCGAAGTGGCTGTGGGAGAAGATCGGGGCAAAAGGACCCGCGCATTAGACTCGTCATTGCGAGCGTAGCGAGGCAATTCAGAAAGCCAAGAAGTAAGAGCTGGATTGCTTCGCTACGCTCGCAATGACGTAGGGAGAAGCATATCGTCGATATGCAGCATTCCTTAGCCGCCCGGCCCCTTCAGCAGATTTTCCAATTCCAGCGCGCGGTGTGCCCTGGAACTGCGCATACACTCGGCAAATTCGAGTCGCCGAATGGTGCCTTCGCCAGCGCCGTAATATCGGCAATTGGCGTTGCGGAACTGAACCCAGAGCCGTTGTGCGATGCGCATCTTGTAGGCGTTGCGATTGCCCTTGATCAGCTTCTGATAAGCCGCATTGAGCCGCTGGTCCCACGCCTTGGTCAGCCGCCCGACGCATTGCTCGATATCAACGGTCGAGCCTTTGGCGCAGGTCTGGTACTCGGCGCTATAGCGCGCATCGTCAGCCGCGTGTGCCAGCGGCACTCCGGCCAGGACGCCTGCGACAACGGCGGCCCCCAACAATCGTCGATGCGGCATGGCAAGCTCCGACATGTAAGTTGACGAAACAGCTTCCCAAAAAAGAAACGCGCGGGTCAAGCCCGCGCGTTTCACCTTAAAATCTTGAATGCGGCTTAGTTTTTGGTCTTGTCGACCAGAGCACCCTTCTTGATCCACGGCATCATGTCGCGCAGCTTGGCGCCGACCTGCTCGATCGGGTGCTCGGCGAGACGCGCGCGGGTCGCCTTGAACGAGGTCTGGTTGACCTTGTTCTCCAGCATCCAGTCGCGGGTGAACTTGCCGCCCTGAATGTCGGCCAGCACGCGCTTCATCTCGGCCTTGGTCTCGGCGGTGATGATGCGCGGACCGGTGACGTATTCGCCGTATTCCGCGGTGTTGGAGATCGAGTAGTTCATGTTGGCGATGCCGCCTTCATAGATCAGGTCGACGATCAGCTTCACTTCGTGCAAGCACTCGAAGTAAGCCATCTCCGGTGCGTAGCCGGCTTCCACCAGCGTCTCGTAGCCGCCCTTGATCAGTTCGACCAGACCGCCGCACAGCACCACCTGCTCGCCGAACAGGTCGGTCTCGCACTCTTCCTTGAAGGTCGTCTCGATGATACCGGCGCGGCCGCCACCGATCGCCGACGCATAGGACAGGCCGAGGTCGTGCGCATTGCCGGACGCATCCTGATGGATCGCGATCAGGCACGGCACGCCGCCGCCACGCTGATACTCGGAGCGCACGGTGTGGCCGGGGCCCTTCGGCGCGACCATCAGCACGTCGAGGTCGGCGCGCGGCTCGATGAGATTGAAGTGCACGTTCAGGCCGTGAGCGAACAGCAGCGCCGCGCCCTTCTTCATGTTGGCGTGCAGATGATCGCGATAGATGTCGCCCTGCAATTCGTCGGGGGTCAGCATCATCATGACGTCGGCCCACTTCGCGGCCTCCGCCACTTCGAACACCTTGAAGCCAGCGGCTTCCGCCTTCTTCGCCGAAGCCGAGCCCTTGCGCAGCGCGATCGCCACTTCCTTGACGCCGGAATCCTTCAGGTTCAGCGCGTGGGCGTGGCCCTGGCTGCCGTAACCGACGATGCAGACCTTCTTGCCCTTGATCAGGTTCAGGTCGGCGTCACGATCGTAGTAAACACGCATGGTCGTTCCTCTGTGTCAGGCGGGCACGATTGCCCGGATGGATGGATTTTCGGGT